>Ga0105248_10007243_pt1 | contig 12169 bp, 9 predicted proteins | sample KBSS34metaG_FD_81524 | JGI IMG/M metagenome (GOLD analysis project Ga0105248, IMG submission 81524) | Switchgrass rhizosphere microbial communities from Kellogg Biological Station, Michigan, USA - KBS S3-4 metaG | ecosystem: Host-associated > Plants > Roots > Rhizosphere > Soil | place... | reverse complement strand
GGCGAGGAAGGCGCGCCATTCCTTCTCCTTGGGCGCGGCGAAGAACAGCCAGCCATCCGACCCGCGATAGAGGCGGTACAGCGCCGAGAAGCCGCGCAATTCGTGGTCGGCAACGGCAAAAGGAGGATGATCGGCATATTCGACCATGATCTCACCCAGCGAGTGAGCCGTGCTCGACAGCATGGAGGTGAGGATCTTCTGGCCGCCATGCCCCCGTTTGCGCGCGTAGATGCCCAGGATCATCGCGCTGGCGGCGGTGACGGCAGAAATACCGTCCGAATTGCCGACGCCCATCACTGCGGTCGCCAACTGCATGGCGCCCCGCTTGACCTCGTCCAGCGTGAGGTCCGGCCCCATTCTCACCGAAGCGCCGGCGTTGCGCCAGGCCAGGCCGGCGCCCGCCCCGGCCGTGGGGGCGAAGGCCGGGCGTTTGCCGCACGGGCCATCCTCCCCGTATCCGGGCGCGGCGTGGTAGACGAGATCAGGGTTGAGCGCCAGCAACGTGGCCGCATCGAGGCCGAGGCGCTCGGCCGCGCCCGCGCGGAAGGATTGCAGCACCACATCCGCTTTCGCGATGATCCGATAGGCGATTTCGCGCCCTTCCGGAGTGCCGAGATCGACGCCGAGACTTTCCTTGCCCTGCAGCACCTTCAGCCCGGACAGTTCGGGGAAGGGCAGCATGGTGCGATGAGGGTCGCCGTCGGTCTGCTCCAGCTTGATCACGCGTGCGCCCAGTTCGGCCATCAGCGTGGAAGCAAAGGGCGCGGCGTAATAGGTGCCGAGTTCGACGATCGTGCACCCGGCCAGCGGCGCGCCATCGTTCGTGCCGCCTGTGGCACCCGCCACGGCCCGATCGCCGTTCACCGCCTGCGCCACCAGTTCGGCGCGGATTGCGGCATCATGCTCGCCCAAGGCGGGCGCGCTGCGCTCCAGCCGCGCGGGCGTTCCGTCAAGGCGCGCGATCGGACCGGGCTGCGTTACCGGCCCGAGGTCCGGATCGGGAATGGTCGCGACCATCCGGTTCCAGACCATTTGCGGATGGTGGAGGATTTCGGAGTCCTTCGAGAAGACTTCCGCCCAGACATTGGTGTCGCGATCGAATTCGGCGCGCCATTCCGCCACCGTTTTCTCGCGCACCTTGGCGAGCAGAATTTCCCAGTATTCCTTCCGGACCGCCACGTCGTCGAAATCCGGCGCCGTCGCGAACCGCTCGTCCTCGAACATCCACTCCAGATCGAACATCTTCATCATGGCCCGGAACAGGCGTGGCGTCGTCTGCGAGAATTGCAGCCAGCGACCGTCCTTGCTCAGCGCGATCAGCAGCCTGAACGACAGGCCGCCGGTCGGGATACCGTCAATCACTCGCGGAACTGCAGCGAACCCGTCCTCGAAGCGCATGGCGAGCACGCGGGAAAACCAGCCAAGAGTATCATGGACGGTCATGGCCTGGGCCATCGAGACGTCGACCTTCTGCCCCTTCCCACTGTCCTCGCGCATCATCAGCGCTGCCAGAATGCCCTGGATGGCGAGTTGGCTGGCCGGATAGGAGCAATAGGCGGCAGAGATGAAGGCGGTTTCGGCCGGCGAGGGCGACATGTCCGCCACCGACGTGAAGGCGCCGAGTTTCGCCGCGACCACGCCCTCGTAGCCCTTGACTCCGACCAGCGGCCCCTGGGTGCCGAAGGCCGTGATCGAGCAGTGGACGAGGCCGGGGTTGTCGCGCGACATCGCCTCGTAGCCGATGCCGATCTCATCGGCGACGCCGGGGCGGAAGGTCTCGATCACCACGTCCGCCGAACGGCACAGCCCCTGCGCGATCTCCAGATCAGCAGGATCGCGCAGATCGAGCTGGATGGCACGCTTGCCGCGCCCCCAGAACGGCCACGCTGCCTCCTTGCGCAGCGCGGTGCCGCCCACGGGCTCTACATGGATGACGTCTGCCCCGAAATCGGCGAAGAGCTGGCTGGCCTGGGCTCCCGTCCGATAACGGGAAAAGTCGATTACCCTGATGCCCGAGAGGGCCTCGCCCGCCATGCTGCTCTCCATAACTCACCGTCGGTGTTGTTTCGCTGTGGCGCCGGACTGGCGGCGCGGGTTCCGAGGTATTTGCCTGAGCCTTCGTCGATGGCTCGCCGGGGGTCAATTTGAAATTGCCGCTGCGGCTCTCATCACTCGTGTGCCCCCATTCGTTGACGCGTCAGACGGGCCGCTGTAGCCAAACCGCCAGGCAAGAGGCCCGCTGGCGGGCCGCGAGGAGCAAGCATGGCGCAGCAGCGGGTCGCCCTGATCACCGGCGGCGGAACCGGCATCGGCCGGGCAGCGGCGGAACGGCTGGCCGAGATGGGGTTCGCGCTGGTGCTGACCGGACGGCGGCCCGAACCGCTCGAGGCGGCGGCCGCGGCGATCCGGAGCGCGGGCGGCACGGCGCACCCGCACGTCGCCGACATCACCGATCCCGCCGCGATCGAGGCCCTGTTCGGGGCAGTCAGGAGCCGGTTCGGCCGGCTCGACCTGCTGTTCAACAATGCCGGCATCGGCGCGCGGCCCGTGCCGCTGGAGGACCTGCCGCTGGCTGATTGGCAGCGGGTGGTCGACACCAATCTCACCGCGGCGTTCCTCTGCACCCAGCAGGCGATGCGGATGATGAAGGCACAGGATCCGATGGGCGGGCGGATCATCAACAACGGTTCGATCGCCGCGCACAGCCCACGGCCGCGCGGCGTCGCCTACACCGCAACCAAGCATGCGATCACCGGGCTCACCAAGCAGACCTCGCTCGATGGACGGGCCTATGGGATCGCCTGCGGGCAGATCGACATCGGCAATGCCGCGACCGAGATGGTCGCGGCGGTCACGCGCGGCGCGATGCAGCCGGACGGGCGGATCGTGCCCGAGCCGGCAATGGACCTTGCCGCGGTGGCAGATGCCATTGGGATGATGGCGGGCCTACCACTCGACGCGAATGTGCAGTTCATGACCGTCATGGCCACGAACATGCCCTACATCGGCCGCGGCTGAAGCTCCAGCTCGCCGCCCGCCGTTCTACGACGCGTCGAACAGCTTGGGATAGCGCGCAGGCTGGCAGCGCAGGTATTGCGGCGGCGCCTTGACCGTGGCGCCGAGATGCGCGGCCGCGTGCCACGGCCAGCGCGGATCGTAGAGGATCGCGCGGGCCAGCCCGACCACGTCGGCGTCACCCGTGCCCACGATCGCCTCCGCCTGCTCGAACTCGGTGATGAGACCTACGGCGAACACCACCAGCCCCGGCGCCGCTTGCCGGACCGCGCGGGCGAGCGGCACCTGGTAGCTCGGCCCGATCGGCAGGCGCTGGCGCGGATCGGCCCCGCCGCCCGACATGTCGATGGCGGCGCAGCCGCGCGCCTGCAGGGCCCGGGAGAAGGCGATCGTCTGGTCGATGTCCCATCCGCCCTCGACCCAGTCCGAGCCGGAGACGCGCACCGTTACCGGGCCCTCCGGGAAGGCATCGCGCACCGCCTCGAACACCTCGAGCGGGAAGCGCATGCGGTTCTCGAGGCTCCCGCCATATTCGTCGGTGCGCTCGTTCGAAAGCGGCGAGAGGAACTGGTGGAGCAGGTAGCCGTGCGCGGCGTGGATCTGCACGCAATCCAGACCGAGGCGCGCGGCCCGACGCGCGCTGTCGGCAAAGGCCGTGCGGATGCGCGCCAGCCCGGCGGCGTCGAGTGCGACGGGTCGCATTTCGTCCGCCGCATAGGGCAGCGGCGAAGGGGCGACCGTCTGCCAGCCGTTCGGCGCATCGGGCGCGAGCTGGCGGCGGCCGAGCCACGGCTTCTCGCCCGAGGCCTTGCGCCCGGCATGGGCCAGCTGCACCGCGATCGGCATATCGGACCAGCGGCGCACCGCCTCGAGCGTACGGGCCATCGCCGCTTCGGTGGCATCGTCCCACAAGCCGACATCGGCATAGCTGATGCGCCCCTCGGGTTCGACCGCTGTCGCCTCGATCGTCAGCATCGCCGCGCCCGACAGGGCGAGGTGGCCGAGGTGGATCACGTGCCAGTCGGTCATCGCCCCATCCGCCGCCGAATACTGGCACATCGGCGCGATCACGATGCGGTTGGCGAGGGGAAGCCCGCCAAGGTCGAGGGGCTGGAACAGTCGGGGTGCGGGCATCGGTGATCCTCGTCGGGCGGGTCTGGTGGGAGGGTTGTGCGGTCGGCCTCAGCCAGCGTCGGCCAGAAGCATGTCGGAGGCCTTTTCCCCGATCATGATCGCGGCGGCATTGGTGTTGCCCGAGGTGATCCGCGGCATGATGGAGGCATCGGCCACGCGCAGCCTGCCCACCCCACGCAGCGCCAGCCGCGGCGTCAGCGGCGCGGCCGCCTCGGCGCCCATGCGGACCGTCCCGACCGGATGCGCGACCGACTGCACGCTGCGCCGCAGATAGCGTTCGAGCGCGGCATCGTCGGTCTGGTCCGGGCCAGGCTCGGTTTCGGACACGATATAGTCGGCCAGCGCGGGCATTGCCGCCATCGCGCGCAACTGGCGCAACCCGTTGGCGAGGACCGCCACGTCCCGGTCATCGGTGAGGTGGCCCATGTCCAGCGCGGCCGACGCATCGGGATCGGCCGAGGTCACATGGACGCTACCCCGGCTCCATGGCCGGGTCTGGATCGCGGAAAGGGTAATGCCCGGCACCTTGTCCGGCCCGACCACCCCGCGCGCATCGGCCGTGATCGTGTAGGGCCGCATCGCCAGCTGCAGGTCGCTGCGCGGCTGGTCGGGCGAGGAGCGAAAGAAGCCGCAGAAATGCGAGGTCGAAGTGGCGAGCACCCCCCTCCCCGTCACCAGCCACTGCGCCAGCGCCATCCCCATGCGCGGGGTCGATGAGAGCTGGCGGTTGATGCTCTGGTCGCCCCGGCGCACCGTGAACTTGAGGTGACCGAACAGGTGGTCCTGCAGGTTGCGGCCGACATCCGGCAGGTCCGCGACCGGGCTGATGCCGAGGCTTCGGAGCCGCTCGGCGTCGCCGATTCCCGAGCGCTCCAGCAGCATCGGCGAACCGAGCGCCCCGGCGGCGATCACCGTCTCGCGCCCTGCGAGGAAGCGGCGCGTGCCTTCGGGCAGGCGCGCCTCGACGCCGATCGCCGCGCCGTCCTCGATCAGGATGCGGTCGACATTCGCATGGCGCACGATGGTGAGGTTGGGCCGCCGCCCGCGCAGCGGGTGGAGAAAGGCCCGCGCGGTCGACTGGCGCCGGCCGCGGTGGATCGTCGCGAGCAGATAGCCGACGCCGTCCTGGTTGCCGCAATTGATGTCCGGGTTGAACGGCAGGCCGTACTGCTGGATCGCCTCCATCGCCGCGCGGGAGACCGGCGGCAGGTCGTCCATCCAGCTGAGCCGGAGCTCGCCAGTGCGGCCGTGGCAGGCATCGTCGCCACCGCGGGCAAGCGACTCCGACCGCTTGAACAGCGGCAGCACGTCGTCCCAGCCCCAGCCGGGGCAGCCCGCATCGCGCCAGCCGTCATAGTCCTCGCGCTGACCGCGGACATAGAGCATGCCGTTGATGGCGCTGCTCCCGCCGAGCGTCTTGCCCTGCACCAGCGCGACGCGGCGCCCGGCGGTGGCGGGGCCGCGGCTCACCGAATGGTACCAGGCATGACGCTTGCCGGCGATCACGCGCATCATCGCCAGCGGCACGTTTATCCAGAAGTTGCTGTCGTCGCCGCCCGCCTCCAGCAGGAGCACCTGGTGACGGCCGGAGGCGGAGAGCCGGTTGGCGAGCACCGCGCCAGCCGAGCCCGAGCCGACGATCACGTAATCATAGCTCTCCCGCATGAACTCCCTTCCGCTGTCGTGGCGACGGGCACTCAGCGGCGCTGGGGCCGGCCCTCGAACGCAGCGACCCCTTCGGGCACGACGTGGTACGCGCGCTTCTCGTCGATGTAGATCGCGACATCGGGCATGCCGAATTGGTCGGGGTCATCCAGCGTGCCCACCTTGACCAGCGCCATCCCGGGAGCGCGCGGCGAGCGCGTGGTCAGCTGCACGCCGCAATCGCCGCAGAACTCGCGCGTTGCGGCAACCTCCAGGTCGGTGCGGGTGAAGCGCTTGGGCTCGCCCTTGGTGTAGGTGAATGCCGCGTTGGGGAAAGCCATGATCGCCCCGAAGCCACCGCTCGAGACGTGCTGACATTCGCGGCAGAAGCACAAGCCGCGCGTAACCGGCTCACCCGAGATATGATAGCGCACCGCGCCGCAGTAGCAGCCGCCGTCGAGCTCCATTTCCGTCTTCTCCCACCGATTGGCCCCACTCGCTACGCCGCGCCACCCACCCGGTCAACCGCGCGAAGATGGCATCGCGGCGGACACTAGGCGCAGGGGGTGGAACGATCGCCGGTCAGACCCCCGCCAGTTGCGCGGCGCGCGTAAACAGCCACTTGGTCAGGGCGTGGAAGTACTCCCCGCGCTCGCGCGGGGCCTCGCCCGCGATCGAGCGGGCATAGGTGCCTTCGAGGATGCAGCCGAGCTTGTAGCAGGCGAGCGTGAAGAACCACGGCACCGCCGCGATGTCGCGCCCGGTGAGCTCGCAGTAGAGCCTGATGAGGTCCTCGCGCGTCAGGAAGCCGTCCCATGGCGTCACGACGGTGTTGCGGCCCGGTAGGTCGCCCGGCTCGACCCAGCTCTGCAGCACCCAGCCGAGATCGAGCATCGGATCGCCCAGCGTCGAGAGCTCCCAGTCGATCAGTCCGGCGATGACCGGCCGGTCGTGTCGGTACATCACGTTGGGGTACTGGAAATCGCCGTGGATCACGCCGATCCGCCGGTCCGCGGGGATGTTGTCCATCAGCCAGCGGCCCACGCGGTCGATGTCGGGCAGGTCGTCGGGCGCATAACCGGGCGTCTCGCGATAGCCCTCGAGCTGCGAGCGCCACCGGTCGACCTGGCGCTCGTGCCAGTTCTCCACCTTGCCGTAGTCGGCGAGGCCCACCGCCGCATAGTCGATGGCCGACATTCCGGCCGCGGCTTTCATGAACTCCTCGCCCATTGCCCGGCGCCAGGCCGCATCGGTGGCGTAACGGCCCGGCAGCGGCCCGGACGGCGAGAATCCGTCGAGCGGCTCCATCACGTAGAAGCAGGCCCCGATCACGCTCTCGTCGGCGCAGACATCGTAGAGCCGGGCGTGCGGAACGGTGCTGTCCTTCAGCGCGCCGAGCAGCCTCGCCTCGCGCAGCATCGTGCTGTTGGAGTTCTTGCGCAGATGCAGCGGCGGACGGCGCAGCACGAACCGCTCGCCGCCGCGGGTCATCATGAACAGGTTGTTCTGCGATCCCCCGGCAATCCGCTCGACCTCGGTGACCGGACCGGACCCCGGAATGCCGGACCGGGCGTCGATCCACGCCTGCAGCTTGCCCCAGTCGAGCAGGCCATCGAAATCGTCGAGCGGAGTGACAGGCGACAATTGACGTTCCCTTCGGCACGATGTCTGACACCAGATCGATGAGCGCCCTGTCTCGGCATGACGCTCCGTGGCGTTCTGGTTGACTTGCTTGGCCCGTTCGGCACTCTGATGTCAATCCAGCGCACCGGTACCGGAAGGCCAGGAATGCCCATGACGTCATCGCTGTTCAGCGACCTGCTCGTGATCGATTGCGCCAGCTTCCTGGCCGGTCCCGGAGCCGGCACGATCCTGTCCGATTTCGGCGCGCGGGTGATCAAGATCGAGCCGCCGGGGATTGGCGACGGTTACCGCAACCTGTTCCGCGTGCGCGGCTCTCCCGGTGATGTCGATTATTTCTGGGCGCTGGTCTCGCGCAACAAGGAGAGCCTGGCGCTCGATCTCAAGCTCCCCGGCGCGCGGCGCGTGCTCGAAACGCTGGTGAAGAAAGCCGACGTCTTCATCACCAACTATCCGGCGCCGGTGCGCGAGCGGCTGCGGGTGCGTTCCGAAGACATCCGGCCGCTCAATCCCCGCCTGATCTACGCCTCGCTGTCGCCCTACGGCGAAGCCGGGCCCGAGCGCGACCGGATCGGCTTCGACGGCGCCGCCTACTGGGCGCGGTCGGGCATGATGGACCTGGTGCGGCCAACCGCTGAAGCCGAACCGGCGTTCTCCGTACCGGGAATGGGCGACCTGCCGACCGCGATGAGCCTCTACGCAGCCATCGTCACCGCGCTCTATCGCCGTCAGCAGACCGGCGAGGGCAGCGTCGTTTCCACCTCGCTGATGGCGAACGGGCTGTGGAGCAACGGCTGCCAGGTGCAGAGCGCGCTCGCCGGCTACGAGCTCGTCGGCCGCCCGCCGCGCGGCCAGCGCGGCGTCTTCAACGAGTGGTACGAGACGCAGGACGGCCGGATGTTCGTCGTGCTCTCGACCCATCCGGTGCGCGACTGGACCTTGCTGGCGCGGGCAGTAGGGCGTCCGGACTGGCTGGACGACCCACGCCTCGTCGCGCCCCAGGGCCTGCTCGACCACTCGGCCGAACTGGTGGACGCGCTCTCGGCGATCTTCGCCTCCGACACCTGGGAGAGCTGGCGCGCGCGGCTCGACGCGGGCGGGGTGATCTGCAGCATCGTGGCCCAATGCACCGATCACCTCGGCGATCCGCAGATCGAGGCCAACGGCTTCTTCCCCGAGTTCACCGATGGCCTCGGCCTGCGCGTCGTCGATAGCCCGTTCTATCTCGAGGGCGTTGCCAAGCCGGCGCCACGGATGGCGCCCGACATCGGCCAGCATACCCGCGAGATCCTCGCCGAAGTTGGCCTGAGCGAAGCCGAGATCGCCGAGCTTACCTCGGCCTAGCGCCTCACAACCGCGCGCCGCCGGTCACGCCGATGAGCTGGCCGGTGATCCAGCCGCTCTTGGGCGAGGTAAGCAGCGAGACCGCTCCGGCGATGTCCTGCGGCTGCCCCCCGCGACCGAGCGCGGTCTGGTTGACGATCGTCTCCATCGCCTGGGGATTGCTACGCAGCAGCGCCGTGAAGTCAGTCTCGACGTATCCGGGCAGCAGGGCGTTCACCGTGATCCCGCGCGGCCCGAGCAAGGCCGCTAGCGACACGGTCAGCGAATTTCCGGGGATCTTCGACATCGCGTAAGCGGCGATCTGAGGCACAGCGCCCCGGGTCCCGTCCGACGAGATATTGATCACCCGCCCGCCCTCTCGCAGCCGGGGCAGCGCCTGCTGGGTGACGAAGAACAGGGCCCGGACGTTGATCGCGAACAGGTGATCGAAGAGTTCAGGCGTCGTCTGGTCGATGGGCTGGCCGCCCCCGACGCCGGCGTTGTTCACGAGAATGTCGATGCCGCTCGAGCCGGTGCGCTGCTCGAACTCGGCGTCGAGCCTGGGAAAAAGGTCCATGATCTGTTCCACACGGCCAAGGTCGGCGCCGATCGCGAAGGCCGCGCCGCCCTTGTCGGCGATGGCGTGCGTGACCTCGTCTGCTGCCGCCCGGTTGGACCCGTAATGCACGGCGACCAGCGCTCCGTCCTCTGCCAGCTGCAACGCGATCGCGCGCCCGATGCCCCGGCTGGCGCCAGTGACCAGCGCCGTCTTCCCCGCGAGTGGTTTCATGTTCGACCCTTTTCCCAATGACTTCATCTGGCCCTAGCCTATCGCGCAACCCGGGTGGCAGCAATGGCGGTTCAGGAGCCGCTTGCGACCCGCACAGGCTCGCTGCCCGGTTCGCGGACTGGCCAGCTGTTCATCAGCAAAGCCCAGCCGACCCCGCCCAGCCAGCCCGCCAGCGCGTCGCTCGGATAATGGACCCCAAGCCACACCCGGCTCAGCGCCACGAGGACGCTGATCACCAGCCCCGTCACCACGATTCTCTTGCGCAAGCCCCCGCGCGGCGCGAGACTGCCCAGCACCAGGGCCAGCCCGACATAGACCGTGGCGGCATTGAAGCTGTGGCCGCTGGGAAAACTGCTGCCGCTCGCCGCCATCAGATGCGGCACGACGAGCGGGCGCGTGCGCCCGATCGCCGCCTTGAGCGCCACATCGAGCAGCCACCCGCCAACAACGACCATAACCAACCGGCGCGCCGCCAGCAGCTTGCCGATCCCGGCGAGTACGGCGACCGCCAGCAGGGCGATGAAATTCCGCAGCAGAACTCCGCCAAGCGCCGTCACGTCGCGGACCGGCTCGGCCAGCCACGCTGCCCCGCGCGGCACCGCCAGGTTCCCCGGCTGACGCCAGATCGTCAGCCCCGCGAGGTCGAACGCGGCCAGGCGGTGGCTTTCCATCAGGACGGCAACCACGACGAACCCGGCCCAGCACAGGCCCGCTCCCCAGAGCATCGCGGCCCGCATCGGCCTTTCGCTCGGACCGGGTTCCATGCCCGCTCAACTGTAGCGCCGCCATGCCGTTCCAGCCTGCAACCGCTGTCGGATCCGTGCGTTGTGAACGCACCAGCATGGCGCATTCCCCGCTCATTCCCGTGATCGTGAACAGCAGCGGAGGAACCGCGTCCGCACAGGGCGATCGCCTCGCGGAGCGCCTCAACGCGGGCTTCGTCGCGGCGGGGATGGCCATCGATCTTCGCCTCATCGACCCCGGCGACCTCGACCACCAGCTCGACCGCGTGACGGGCGCGCCGCTGGTGGTGGTCGGCGGCGGCGACGGCACGCTCGGGCGCGCGGCGGGCGTCCTGGCCCGATCCGGCAGCACACTCGGGATCCTGCCGCTGGGCACGCGCAATCACCTCGCCGCCCAGCTTGGCATTCCCGACGATCTCGACGCCGCCGCCCGGGTGATCGCCGCTGGCCGGAGGATGCGGATGGACCTCGGCAGTGCGGGCGGCAGGGTGTTCATCAACAATGCCTCAGTGGGCCTCTACAGCCGCCTCGTCCTTGCCCGTGAGAGAATGCCCGGACCCAAATGGCTGGGCACTCTCCCGGCCGCGTGGCACGTGCTCCATCGCCTCCACGCCCAGTTGCTTGATCTCTCGATCGGGGGAACCCGCCGGAGCCTGCGCACGCCCCTGCTGTTCATCGGCAACAACCGCTACGCGCTGGATCGCGGGCGCCTGGGTCAACGCGACAGCCTCGCTGACGGTGAGTTGTCGTTCTATGCCGTTGCCCCGCGCACGCCGCTGCAACTGCTCGCCATGGCGCTCAGGATCATGACCGGCCGGGCCGACCCCGCGCGAGACTTCCTGGCGCTCACTTCGGCTCCCTCGGCCCGGATCGGCGGAACCGGACGAATGGAGATCGCACTCGACGGCGAGGTGGATCACCTTCCGCTGCCGCTGGAGTTCCGGTGCCTGCCGCAAGCGCTGGAGGTGATCGTGCCGGCAGAGTCCCTGTTTTCCTGAGCGCGAGCGCATGGCCTGACACGGCGTGGGCTTGAAATTCCAACGAACAGGTCGCCTGCGCCGCAATTTTGGCTATCCTGTTGTACGGACAACAGCCTGACCGATTCGAACAGGCCGAAACACGACGGGCCTGCCGTCCGGTGGAGAGGAAGCAAGCATGTCAGCACAGGTGATCGAGGCCTACTGGATGCCGGGATGCTCCAGTTGTCTGCGCATGAAGGAATTCATCGAGAAGTCGGGTAAGTCCTACACCGCCATCAACGCCGACGAGGTTCCCGGCGCGCTCGACAAGCTTAGGGCCAGCGGACTGCTGCTCCCGGCAACCTGCGTGGGCGACGACTGCGTCAACGGCGTCGACCTCGCCGCCGTGGCCAGGCTGATCGGGGTGGAGTATTCGCCCCCGGCGATGCTCAGCCCGGCCGAGCTGGTCGAGCGGTACAACCTCAACGTGTCGGCCGGCCGCCGCTTCATCGCGCAGATGACCGACGCAGCGCTGGAATTCCAGCTGCCCGGGCGCAACCGCGAAATGATGGATGTCGCCGATCAGGTGGCGATGGTCGCGCGATCGTTTCTCGACGCCTACTACGACGACCGGCACAACGTGGCCTACTACCAGAAGCCCGATTTCGTGCGCTCGCGCCAGCAGCTTCTCGACCGGCTGGACGAGACCCTGCGCCTCGTCAACGCATGGTGGGAAGATGACGGCCGGGACGATCCGCTCGACCGCGTCACGCGCACTTATTGGGGCCATCCAACGCTGCACGAGGTGCTGGAGCGCGAGGTATGGCACACGACCCAGCACGCCCGTCAGCTTATGTATGCGCTCGAACGCTTCGACATCGCGCCGGACGGTCCTTTGACCGAGGCCGATCTGGACGGCC
>Ga0105248_10007240_pt1 | contig 12169 bp, 12 predicted proteins | sample KBSS34metaG_FD_81524 | JGI IMG/M metagenome (GOLD analysis project Ga0105248, IMG submission 81524) | Switchgrass rhizosphere microbial communities from Kellogg Biological Station, Michigan, USA - KBS S3-4 metaG | ecosystem: Host-associated > Plants > Roots > Rhizosphere > Soil | place... | reverse complement strand
CGGAGGAAGCACTCTCTGGCGGGCGAGGGGAAAGTTGGCGCGCGTCCGCCGGGCCGCCCCAAGGCCCGCGCGCTTTTCCCCTCGGGGGATCGTCTCACGTACTCGTGAGACGAGGGGCCGTCATGTCACTCGGGGGATCGGCTTGCGTACGCGCAAGACGAGGGGCCGTCATCCCTTCATCGCTGTCCTGCGGGACGCGGCGGCAGCTGCTTCAGATGCAGATACAGCGCCTGCAGATCCGTGTCGTTCATCTCCTTGAGCATCGCGAACGGCATCACGGGGCTGACGGCGCTGCCGTCGGGGCGCTGGCCGCTGCGCATCATGGCGACGAACTTTTCCGGCGTGTCGTAGCGGCGCATGGCGCTGCTGTCGCCCGGCGTGAGGTTGGCGGCGGCGGGCCAGTCGGGCGGGCCGCCGGGGATCTTGCCGCCGGACAGGTGCTCGCCATGGCAGCCGGCGCAGGTGTAGGCGACGTAGGCGCCGTGCTCGAGCGTGATCGCGGCCGGGACCGGGCGCGAAGGCGGCAGCGTGTGGTCGACCTTCTCGGCGCCGTCCTGCACGAAGCCCGCGGCGTAGAGCGCGCGCACGGGCAGCGGCAAGCGCATCTCGGCCGCGCGGCCCTCGCCCGGCGCGAGGCTGCGGGTGTAGGCCACGATCGCGGCGAGGTCCTCGTCGGTGAGGCGATTGAAGTCCTCGGTGGGCATGATGAGCATCGGCTGGCCGCTGGGCTTCACGCCGTGGCGCACTGCGCGCACCCAGTCGCGCTCGCTGTACTTGCCCGTCGGGCCGGCGGGGGTGAGGTCGGGCGTGCGCACGAAGAGCCCGTCGGGCGTGTCGAGCATGACCTTGCCCCGGCCCTCGCTCCCGTGGCATTCCGCGCAGCCGCGCGAGGCGAAGAGGTAGCGACCGCGCTCCAGCGCCTGCGGCTCGCTGACGTAGGCGACGGGCTGCACCGCGATGTCGATGCGGCGGTGCATCTTGCGGTCCGAAAGGATCTGCGCCGCGAAGGCCAGGGCGGCCAGCAGGACGACGAGGCCGGCGATCGTCCACGCCAGCCACTTGAGTGCGCGTTTCATGTCGAGAGCTCCCCAGGGCTTTAGTTCTGATTGGCGCGGACTGCCCTTCGCGCCTGCCGGCCGCTCTGCGGTGGCCTTTTTCGATGGGGCGCTACCTTAGGCGCGCCCCAAGCCGCGCGCAATCGCTCGAACTTGGGGGGCCGTCGTTCAGTGTTGCGGTGTACGCACCACGGTGACCGTGCACTCGGCCGAGGTGGCCACCTGGGCGGAGACGCTGCCCAGCACGCGCAGCAGGCTCGGGCTGCCGCGGGCGCCCATCACGATGTGATCGACCTGGTTGCGCTGCGCGTAGTCGAGCAGGGCGGCGGCGACGTCAGGCGCTTCGAGCACGTGGCAGGTGACGCGCGCGTCGTCCTGCGCCGCGCCCAGCGACTGGCGCAGCTCGTGCGCCCACTGCTTGAGCTCGATGAGCCGGCGCAGGTGCAGGCTGCGCCCCTGTTCGTCCAGCAGCTGATCCATCCCGATGTAGTTCGTCTTGAGCACGCTCACGCAGGCCAGGCGGGCGCCGGGGCGCGTCTGCATGAGCCGCAGCACGCTCTCGCGCAGCGCGTCGCGCAGTGCGCCGGTGCCGCCCGGGTCGAGCGCGAGCAGCACGATGGGGCTGCGCACGACCTGCGCCTGCACCGTGGCCGGGGCTTGCGGGTCGGCGCCGGCTGCGTGCAGCCAGCGCCGCATGCGCGCGAGGAAGCCGGGGGTGTCGATGCGATGCGCACGCTCGGTGAGCGTCACGGATTCGGGATGCAGCAGATCGAAGGCGAGCTGCGCGCCGGTGAGATGGCGCTCGGCCGCGTGCACTTCGAGGCAGCGCAGGATGGTCTCCTGCAGCCACGGCGGGCAGTCCGGGCGCAGCGCGCGCGGCGGCACAGGCGCGGTGTAGAGCCGCCGGCGCAGGCCTCGCAGCGTGCTCGGGTTGCCGAAGGGGCGCGCGCCGGTCGTGAAGTGATAGAGCAGCACGCCCAGCGAGAACAGGTCGCTGCGCGGCTCGTGGCGCTGGTGCTGCACCTGCTCGGGCGACATGTAGGGCGCGGTGCCCAGCGGCAGCACGAACTCCTCGTCGAGCAGGTCGGGGAGCTGGTCATGGTGGCTCAGGCCGAAGTCGACCAGGACCGCCTCGCCGCTGTCGCGCATGAGGATGTTGCTGGGCTTCACGTCGAGGTGGACGACGTGCTGGCGGTGCAGGTCGTGCAGCGCGGTGGCGATGCGCGCGCCCAGTCGCGCCACTTCGTCGATGGGCAGCGGCGCGGCATCGAGTCGCTCGCGCAGCGTCGGCCCGGGGATCTGCTCCATCACGATGTAGGGGCGGCGCGTGTAGTCGCCGCGGGCGATGAAGCGCGGCACATGCGGCCCGCTCAGGCGCGGCAGGATCATCATTTCCACCTCGAAGCCGACGATGGCCGAGGGCTCCTCGCCGCTGTGCGTGCGCGGCACCTTCATCAGCATCGGCAGGGGGTGGTCGGGATGGGTGACGCGCCACAGGCTCGCCATGCCGCCCTGATGCAGCCGCTCCTCGACGAGAAAGCCGTCGACGACGTCGCCCGTTGCCACCGGCGCCGCGTACTGCCCGCTGGTGCGCGCCGTTTCGGCGGCGGGCGGCGCGTGGGCGACGACTTCGTTGCCGGCGCCGTCCATGCTCAGCGACCGTGTTGCAGCCGCAGCGCGAAGCGCTCCGGCAGGCCCGCCGCGCGGATCTTCGCGGCGGCCGATTCGAAGTCGTAGGGCACCCGGTAGAAGCACAGCTCCAGCGAGTCGGTGTCGTACAGGGCCCAGGACGCAGCCGGATTGCCGTCGCGCGGCTGGCCCGCGGAGCCGGGCAGGGCGAGCCAGCGGCGCGTGGGCAGGAGCGGCACCGGCACGCCGGGCACCGGGTCGAACTCGAGCATCTTCGCGGTGGCCGAGAGGTGGTACAGCCGCGGCTCGTGCACGTGGCCGCAGAAGCTCACGCGGCACTCGGTGGCGTGCATGCTGCGCAGCGCGTCGGCCCGGCCGTAGATGTAGGCCCATTGCGCCGGCGCGAAAGCGTTCGCATGCACGAAGAGGCAGTGGCCTTGCGTGGCCGACATCGGCAGGCCGGCGAGGAACTGCATCTGCGCCGAGCTCAGGCGCGAGCGGGTCCAGTGGATGACCTGCACCGCTTCGGCGTCCATCATGGGCGCGGGGCCGCGCACGCAGGCTTCGTCGTGATTGCCGAGCACGGCGATGGCGCCTTGGTCCGTCAGCGCCATCACGCGATCGAGCACCGCACCCGGGTCGGCGCCATAGCCGACGAAGTCGCCGAGGAAGGCGAAGGCTTGCGCGCCCGCCGCGCGCGCGGCTTCCATGCAGGCGTCGAACGCCTCCAGGTTGGCGTGAAGGTCGGTGAGCAGCGCCAGCTTCACGACGGTGCTCAGCGAGAAGGCGCGAGCTGCCGCCTCAGCCGATGCGGCCGAGCAGCAGGTACTCCATGAGCGCCTTCTGCACGTGCATGCGGTTCTCGGCCTCGTCCCACACGACGGATTGCGGGCCGTCGATGACCTCGGCGGTCACTTCCTCGCCGCGGTGCGCGGGCAGGCAGTGCATGAAGAGCGCATCCGCCCTCGCGACAGCCATCATCTCGGCGTCGACGCACCAGTCGGCGAAGGCCTTGCGGCGCTCTTCGTTCTCGGCCTCGTAGCCCATGCTCGTCCACACGTCGGTGGTGACGAGGTCGGCGCCACGGCAGGCTTCCATCGGGTCCTTGAACACCTTGAAGCAGCCGGTGTCGCGCACGCCGGCGAGCTTCTGGTCGATCTCGTAACCGGTGGGCGTGCTCACATGGACGGTGAAGCCCAGGATCTCGGCCGCCTGCAGCCAGGTGTTGGCCATGTTGTTGCCGTCGCCCACCCACGCGACCACCTTGCCGCGCAGGCAGTCGAGCGAGCCTGGCGCGCCCTCGCCGAGTGGTGCGCCGCCGCGGTGCTCGATGTAGGTGAAGAGGTCGGCCAGGATCTGGCAGGGATGGAATTCGTTGGTCAGGCCGTTGATGACCGGCACGCGCGAGTTCGCCGCAAAGGTTTCGAGCTTGCTCTGCTCGAAGGTGCGGATCATGACCAGGTCGACCATGCGGCTGATGACGCGCGCGCTGTCTTCCACCGGCTCGGCGCGGCCGAGCTGGCTGTCGCCGGTGGTGAGGTGCACCACCGAGCCGCCCATCTGGTACATGCCCGCCTCGAAGCTCACGCGGGTGCGCGTGCTGGCCTTCTCGAAGATCATGGCCAGCGTGCGGTCCACCAGGGGGGTGTACTTCTCGTAGTTCTTGAAGCGGCGCTTGATCACCGCGGCACGCTGGAACAGGTAGGCGTACTCCTCGTTCCGGAAGTCCTTGAACTGCAGGAAGTGCCTGATGAGCTGCTGGCCGGGCTTCATGGCTCAGGCGATCTTGGCGGCCACGGGTTGACGAGCGAGGAACGCGCGCACCAGCGGGGCCAGGCGGTGCACCACTTCCTCGGCCTCGGCGACGCTCATGATCAGCGGCGGAACGAGGCGGATGACGCGCTCGGCGGTCACGCTGATGAGGAGCCCCGCCTGCGCGGCCTGTCCGAGCAGCTCGCCGCAAGGGTGGGCCAGCTCGACGCCAAGCATCAGGCCCTGGCCGCGGATATCGACCACGCCGGGCAGGTTGGCGAACTCGTGCTCCAGGCCGGCTTTCAGCGCCGCACCGGTGCGCGCCGCGTTCTCCAGCAGGCCATCCTCTTCCATGATCCGCAGCGTCTCGACGCCCGCGCGCATGGCCAGCGGGTTGCCGCCGAAGGTGGTGCCATGGTTGCCGGGGCCGAGCACCTTCGCGGCGCGCGGGCCGCACACCACCGCGCCGACCGGCACGCCCGAGCCCAAGCCCTTGGCCAGAGGCATCACGTCGGGCTTGATGCCCGCCCACTGGTGGGCGAACCACTTGCCGGTGCGCCCGAGGCCGCACTGGACCTCGTCGATCATCAGGAGCCAGCCGCGCTCGTCGCAGATGCGGCGCACTTCCTGCAGATATTCGGAGCGGACGGGGTTCACACCGCCTTCGCCCTGGATGGTCTCGAGGAATACCGCCACCACGTTCGGGCGCTCGCGCGCGACGCGCTCGATGGCCTTCGCGTCATTGAGCGGCACGCGCACGAAGCCCTCGACCAGCGGCTCGAAGCCCTGCTGCACCTTGGCATTGCCCGTGGCGGACAACGTGGCGATGGAGCGGCCGTGGAAGGCGCGCTCGTAGACGACGATCTCCGGCAGCGCGATGCCCTTGTCGTGGCCGTACTTGCGCGCGATCTTGAGCGCGGCCTCATTCGCCTCGAGGCCGGAGTTGCAGAAGAAGACGTTCTCCAGCCCCGAGAGCGCGCACAGCTTGGCGGCGAGCGCTTCCTGAAGGGGGTTCTGGTAGTAGTTCGAGCAGTGGATCAGCTTGGAGATCTGGTCCTGCAGCGCCGGCACGAGCTTGGGATGAGCGTGGCCCAGCGTGTTGACCGCAATGCCGCCCAGGGCGTCGAGGTACTCGCGTCCCTCGGTGTCCCACACGCGGCAGCCGCGGCCATACGACAGCGCGAACGGCAGGCGGCCGTAGGTGTTCATCAGGTGGGAGACGGGGGCGGGCGCGGACATGCGTGGGACTCCTCGGAATGCCATGAAAAACGCGCAGTTCCCGAAGGAAGCCTGCGCGTTGGGGATTCTAAGGTCGTGATCTCGTCCACAGGGCGTCGACCTCGCGGCATGACCCTCCCCTCGCGGCAGGCTGCTGCGCTGCAGCACAATAGCGCCTTTGCCGCGCCGGCCATGAGCCCGCTGCGCGGCCGCAACGAAGTAGCGCCGCAAGTGTCCACACCGTCCAAGCCCCGCGAGGTCTTCATCCAAGGTGTCACCAAGTCAGGTCGCACCTTTCGCCCCAGCGACTGGGCGGAGCGGCTGGCCGGCGCGATGTCGTGCTTTCGCCCCGGCGGCGTGCAGCCCGGGCGTGGCGCCTTCATCGGCTATTCGCCCTATTGCGTACCGATGGTGGTGAACGGGATCAAGTGCGTGGTGGTCAACGAGGCGCTCAAGGCGATCGAGCCGATGGCCTGGGACTTCGTCATGAACTTCGCGCGGGACAACGACCTGCAGGTCGCCGAGGCCTGCCTGATTCCCCACGAGGGCGAGAAGCCGCAGGCCTGAGCGGGCGCGCAGAGGCTCGCTCGAAAATGAAAAGGGCCCGCTGGAGCGGGCCCGAAATGAAAACGGCCCGCTAGAGCGAGCCGTTTTGGTTCCACCCGGAAGCGGCTTCAGGCCGCCAGCGCCTTGATCTTGGCCGACAGGCGGCTCTTGTGGCGAGCAGCCTTGTTCTTGTGGAACAGACCCTTGTCGGCGATCGAGTCGATCACGCCCTGGGCCGTCTTGAAGGTGTCAGCGGCTTTGGCCTTGTCGCCGGCGGCGACGGCCTTCAGCACGTTCTTGATGGCGGTGCGGAACTTGGAGCGCAGCGAGGTGTTCGCGGCGTTCAGGTGCACGTCCTGGCGCGCACGCTTGCGGCCCGACGCAATGCGGACCGACTTCTTGGCTTTGGCGGAGGTGGCCATGTGAGATTGGGGTTCCGGGTGGAAAGCCGGCGAGTATAGCACTGCACAAAAGCGCTCTCCGGGCTGCCCCTGAGAGGTTAGTAGGCACTTCTATAATCGCGCCCACTCCAAGCCCGCCTTCGGCAGCGCCGAACGCACTCCCCCTCGAATGAACCTGCTGCGCGCCGCCTCGACCGTCTCACTCTTCACGCTGGCGTCGCGCATCACCGGGCTCGTCCGGGAGCAGATGGTGGCCGCCGCATTTGGCGCCGGGGTCATGACCGACGCCTTCAACGTCGCGTTCCGCATCCCCAACCTCTTGCGCCGGCTCTTCGCGGAGGGCGCCTTCTCGCAGGCTTTCGTGCCGATCCTCGCCGCCAGCCGCGCACGCGACGGCGACGACGCCACCCACGCGCTGGTCAACGCGGTGGCCACCGTGCTCTTCTGGGCGCTGCTTCTGACCTGCATCGCGGGCGTCGTGGGCGCGCCGCTGCTCGTGTGGCTGATGGCGCAGGGCCTGCAGAAGACCGGGGGCTTCGACGCCGCTGTCGTGATGACGCGCTGGATGTTCCCCTACATCGGTTTCATGTCGCTGGTGGCGCTGGCCGCCGGCGTGCTCAATACCTGGCGGCGCTTCGCCATCTCGGCCGTGACGCCGGTGCTGCTCAACGGCGCGGTGATCTTCGCGGCCTGGTGGCTCGTGCCGCAATTCCGCGCCTGGGGCATCCAGCCGATCTATGCGCTGGCGGTGGGCGTCATGCTCGGCGGCGTGCTGCAGTTGCTGCTGCAGATTCCCGCGCTGCATCGGCTGGGGATGCTTCCGCGCATCGGCCTGAGCGTGGCTGCGCTCACACGGTCCTGGCATCACCCGGGCGTGCGTGGCGTGCTGCGCCAAATGGGGCCGGCCATGCTCGGCGTGTCGGTGGCGCAGCTTTCCCTGCTGATCAACACGCAGATCGCCACCCATGTCGGCCCGGGCGCGGTGTCCTGGCTGACCTACGCCGACCGGCTGATGGAATTCCCGACTGCGCTGCTGGGCGTCGCGCTCGGCGTCGTGCTGCTGCCGCAGCTTTCCGCGGCCCAGGCACGCGACGACCACGCGCAGTACTCGGCACTGCTCGACTGGGGCTTGCGGCTCGTCGTGCTGCTGGCGCTGCCCTGCGCGGTGGCGCTTCTGGTTTTCCCCAAGCCTCTGGTGGCGGTGCTCTACCAGCGCGGCGCCTTCGGGGCGAATGACGTGGACCAGACGGTGACCGCCCTCATGGGCTATGGCGCAGGCCTCCTTGGCCTGGTGGGGCTGAAGGTGTTGACGCCGGGCTTCTACGCGAAGCAGGACGTGCGCACCCCGGTGCGGGTGGCGGTGACGGTGCTCGTGCTCACGCAGCTGCTCAACCTGGTCTTCGTGCCGCGCCTCGGGCACGCCGGACTGGCACTGTCGATCGGCTGCGGCGCCCTGCTGAACGCGGGCTGGCTCATGGTCGGGCTCAGGCGGCGAGGGAGCTGGCAGCCGGCGCCGGGCTGGGGTGCCTTCATCGCGCGCGCCGTGTTCGCCTCGACGCTCATGGGCGCGGGCCTGGCCTATGCGCAATCGGCTCTCGACTGGATCGCGCTCGGCCGCCACGAGGCGGTGCGTGCGCTGTGGCTCGCGCTGGTGCTGGGCGGGGCGGCGGTCGTCTATTTCGTCGCGCTCATGGCCACCGGCATGCGCCCGGCCCAGCTCGCGCGCCGCGCCTGACTGAATCCCCACGGCCCGAATGCGGGGGCCTCTTTCGAAGGGGGCGCGGCCTACACTGCGCAACGTATGGAATTTCAGATTCCCACCGCGTTGGACTACTTCGCCGCGCTGGTCGCCGACGACGCCGGCTTCTCGCTGACCGAGGCGGCCGTATCGATCGCACAGGACGAGCATCCCCAGCTCGACACCCAGGCGGTGCTCGCCGAGATCGACACCCTCGCGCAACGGCTGCGACATCGCATTCCGGCCGACGCGGTGGCCGTGCAGAAGCTGCGGTTCCTGAATCGATATTTCTTCCAGGAGCTCGGCTTCGCCGGCAACGTGAACGATTACTACGCCGCTGAGAACAGCTATCTGCACGAGGTGCTGCGCACCCGGCGCGGCATTCCGATCTCGCTGGCGGTGATCTACATCGAGGTGGCGCAGCAGGTGGGCTTGAGCGCGCGCGGCGTGTCCTTTCCCGGGCATTTCCTCGTCAAGCTCAAGATGCCGCAGGGCGAGGTCGTGATCGATCCGTTCAACGGCCACTCCCTCTCGCGAGAGGAGCTCGACGAGCGGCTCGTGCCCTACAAGCGCCGCCAGGGGCTGCTCGGCGACTTCGACATGCCGCTGGGCTTGTTCCTGCAGGCCGCCGCGCCGCGCGAGGTGATCGCCCGCATGCTGCGCAACCTCAAGGAAATCCACCGCAGCGGCGAGGACTGGCCGCGGCTGCTGCGGGTCCAGGAGCGCCTGGTCACGCTGCTGCCGCGCGACTGGGACGAGCGGCGCGACCGCGGCCTCACGCTGGCCGAGCTCGGCGACTTCGCCGCGGCGGCCGAGGACCTGCAGCTCTACCTCGATCACATGCCCTCGGCGAGCGACCGCTTCGTCATCGAGCAGCGCGTGGCGCAGCTGCGCGAGCAGGGCCGCCCGCGGCTGCACTGAGGCGCCGGTCGGGCGGGTGCGGGCCGGTCGATAGAATTCCCGGCTTGCCCGTGGGCGCCCCGCGCCCCGGAGCCAACCCCTCTCATTTCCCCGCCCTGCGGTCCAGCGCACCCGGATCGACCGATTCACGCATGACGACGACGCTCACCCGCGCACAGAGGCACGGTCTCGCGTGGCTTGCCATTGCCGCGACCTTCGCCCTGCTGCTGTGGCTGCTGGGTCCGGTGCTGACGCCCTTCGTCGTGGCGCTGGTGCTCGGCTATGCGCTGCACCCGCTGGTGGAGCGCGTCGTGCGCCTTCGGGTGCCGCGCGTGCTGGCGGTGCTGGTCGTCGAGGTGCTGTTCCTGCTGGTCTGCGCGGCTCTGGCGCTTCTGGTCGTGCCGATCCTCTCGAAGGAGCTGCCCCTGCTGCGCGACCAGATCCCCCTCCTGGCGGCGCGCCTGGACGAATCGCTCACGCCGCTGTTGGCACGCGTGGGGGTGGATGTGCAGCTGGACGTGTCCAGCATCAAGGCCTTCGTGCTCAAGTACTTCAGCACCAATGCGAGCGACTGGGCCGTGACGCTGCTGAGCTCGGCGCGCGTGGGCGGCGGGGTGCTGCTGAGCATGGTGGCCGCCATGCTGCTGCTGCCGGTCGTGCTGTTCTATTTCCTGATGGACTGGCCGCGCATCGTGCGGCACTTCACGGCGCTGGTGCCGCCGCGCTATTCGGCCGCCGTGGATGCCTTCGTGCTCGAGTGCGACCACATGCTCGGCCAGTACCTGCGCGGGCAGCTTCTCGTCATGCTGCTGCTGGCCTGTTTCTACAGCGCGGGGCTCGCGCTCTTCGGCTTCCAGCTCGCGCTGCCCGTGGGCATCTTCACCGGCCTTGCGGTGTTCGTGCCCTACGTGGGCTTCGGCCTCGGCCTGGTGCTGGCGGTCCTGGCGGCCGCATTGCAGTTCGGCAGCGTCTACGGCTTCGTCGGCGTGGCGGTGGTCTATGGCCTGGGGCAGATCGTCGAGGGCTTCTTTCTCACGCCGCGCCTGGTGGGCGAGCGCATCGGCCTGCATCCGGTGGTGGTGATCTTTGCGCTGCTGGCCTTCGGTCACCTCTTCGGCTTCGTCGGCGTGCTGGTGGCGCTGCCGGTGTGCGCCGTGCTGGTCGTCGCCTTTCAACGCCTGCAGGTCTTCTATTTCGCGAGCCCGCTCTACAGGGCCTGAATGCAATGAGGCAATTGCCGCTGGCAATGCGGCTGGAGGCCGCGCCGGGCTTCAGCAACTTCACGATCGGCGCCAACGCGGCGGCGGTGGCGTCGCTGCGCGCCCGCCCGCTCGCGCCCACGCCCATCTATCTCTGGAGTGCGACCGGCGCGGGCAAGTCGCATCTGCTGCAGGCGCTGGCGCGCGATCTCGCGGAGAACGGCGAGCGCGTGGGCGCTGTCTCGCCCGCAAGCGCCCTGCCCTGGGAGTGGGACGAGGGCTGGAGCGCGCTCTTGATCGACGACTGCCACGCGCTGGACGCCGACCACCAGCACGCCGCATTCGCCTTCTTCGTGGAAGCGCAGACGCACGGCGTGCCGGTGATCGCCGCCGGGCGGCTGCCGCCGGTCGACCTGCCCCTGCGCGACGACCTGCGCACGCGGCTGGGCTGGGGCCTCGTGTTCCAGATCGAGCCGCCGGTCGAGGAGGACGTTCGCGCCACGCTGCGCCGCGAGGCCGATCGCCGCGGTCTCTTCCTGTCCGACGACGTGATGAGCTACTTGATGACGCGTCTTGCGCGCGACCTGGGCTCGCTCATGGGCCTGCTCGATCGACTCGACGAATTCGCCCTGGAGCGCCAGCGCGCGATCACCGTGCCGCTCGTGCGCGAGATGCTTTCCGACCCCGAGGCCGCCAAGCCATGAATCTGTGCCTGTTCGACCTCGACCACACGCTGATCCCGCTGGACAGCGACCACGCCTGGGGCGACTTCATCGTGCGCATCGGCTGGGCCGACGCCGACGGCTTCAAGCGCGGCAACGATGTGTTCTACGAGCAGTACCGCGACGGCACGCTCGACATCCACGCCTACATCGACTTCGCCACCTCGCCCTGGCGCGCGCGCCCGGCGCAGGAACTCGCGGCGGCCCAGGCCCGCTTCATGCGCGAGGTCATCGAGCCCGGACTGCACCCGCAGGCGCTGGAGCTGGTCGAGGAGCATCGACGCCTGGGCGACCGCATCGCCATCGTCACCGCCACCAACGACTTCATCACGGCCCCGATCGCGCGCGCGTTTGGCGTGGACGAGCTCATCGCCGTGCGGCTCGCGCGCGACTCCCGCGGCGCCTACACGGGCGACATCGAGGGCGTGCCCTCGTTTCGCGAAGGCAAGACCGAGCGCGTGCGACAGTGGCTCGCCGACTCCGGCGCGAGCGTGCGAGACTTCGCGCGCATCAGCGTGTACAGCGACTCGCCCAACGACCTGCCGCTGCTCGAGATGGCGACCGACCCGGTGGCCACCAACCCCACACATGAACTGGAGCGGCTGGCGCGTGAGCGCGGCTGGCGCATCCTGAACCTGTTCCCATGATCAAGAAGTTCATCGACAAGCTGCTCGGCAAGACCGCCGCGGCACCGGTCGCGGGCGGAAAGACGCGCTCGCACACCGGCAAGCGCGTCGAGGTGCCGCAGTCCGAGCACGGCATCGACCCCGACCTCGTGGACGACCACGCGCTGAAGGTCGTCGCCACGCTGCAGGACGCGGGCTACGAGGCCTACATCGTCGGCGGCGCGGTGCGCGACATGATGCTGGGCCTGCGGCCGAAGGATTTCGACGTCGCCACCAACGCCACGCCCGAGCAGGTGAAGTCCCAGTTCCGGCGAGCCTTCATCATCGGGCGGCGCTTTCGCATCGTGCACGTGGTGTTCGGGCGCGGCCGCGAGCACGAGGTG
>Ga0105248_10007239_pt1 | contig 12172 bp, 7 predicted proteins | sample KBSS34metaG_FD_81524 | JGI IMG/M metagenome (GOLD analysis project Ga0105248, IMG submission 81524) | Switchgrass rhizosphere microbial communities from Kellogg Biological Station, Michigan, USA - KBS S3-4 metaG | ecosystem: Host-associated > Plants > Roots > Rhizosphere > Soil | place... | reverse complement strand
CTCCGCCACGTCGGCGGCCATGGCCAGGCTCACCCCGCCCAGGGCCTGGATGCGCTCGGCCAGGGCGTCCACCAATTCGTTCTGCTCCTCGTAGTGCTTGTCGAAGAGCAGGTGGAGCTGGTAGAAGGTCGGCCCCGCCAGCTGCCAGTGGTGCTTCTTGTACAGGTCGCGCAGGGTGCTGGTGTCGGCCAGGAGCTGGTTCAGGTTGGCGACGCTCTGCCGGGCCGCGTTCTCGGAGAGCGCGAGGGGCCGGCGGATCATCTGGCCGAAGGCCTGGATCTCGTGGGCCTGCTGGTGGTCGATGGGCCGCGCGCGGTCGAGGGCGCGGGTGCTCCTTGACTTGCTCATGTCGAACCTCCGTGATGACGCCGCGACCCACGGAAGTTACTTCGGCGGCCGGACGGCCGGCATCACGACAAGGCGTGGTTCTGGTGTAACGCTCCCGGCGTATGCTCCGATACCCCACTTGAGGTATGGAACAGGCGACATGACACCGCATCGACGCCTCGCCCCGCTTGCGCTCCTTTCGATCCTGGCGATTGCCGGCTGCGCCAAGGGCACCGTGAACCCGCCGGCGACGATCGTGCTCCTCGACATCCTGCCCGCCCGGAACCGGGAATACACCGAATGGGTGGGCAAGGCACTGGATCGGTTCACGCAGGAGACGGGAATCGTGGTGAAGCGGCTCCCCGCTCCCGAATCGCCGGACGAGCAGTTCGTCTTGACGCGCGAGCTGCTCGAGGGTGGAGCGACGACGCCGGACGTCTACATCATCGACGCCATATGGCCGGGGATGCTGGTCGAGCACTTCATCGACCTCCGGCCGCGGCTGGGCGCGGAAGCGGACGGGCTCTTCCCCGCCCTCGTCGCCAACAACGTGGTCCAGGGCCGGCTCCTCGCGATGCCGTACCACGCCAACGTCGGAATCCTGTTCTTCCGCACCGACCTCCTGCGCGAGTACGGCTACGCGAGCCCCCCGCGCACATGGCCGGAGCTCGAGGCCATGGCCGCCGCCATCCAGAAGGGCGAGCGGGCCAAGGGCCACGAGGACTTCTGGGGCTACGTATGGCAGGGCGCGCCCTATGAGGGACTCACGTGCAATGCCCTCGAGTGGCAGGCTTCGTCCGGGGGCGGGCGGATCGTCGAAGACGACGGGACGATCTCCGTCAACAACCCGCGGGCGATCGCGGCCTGGAGCCGGGCTGCCGCCTGGATCGGCGCGATCTCGCCACCCGAGGTCGCCGGCTACCGGGAAGGAGAAGCCCAGGACGCCTTTCGCGCCGGCCGCGCCGCGTTCATGCGGGCCTGGCCATCCAACTACAGTCCCAATCAAGACGCCGGATCGCCCGTCCGCGGCCGGTTCGACATCACGTTCGTACCCGGCGGTGCCCAGGGACACGCCATGGTCCTCGGCGAAAATGCGCTCGCGGTCTCGCGATATTCGCGGCACACGGATGAAGCCATCGCCCTCGTGAAGTACCTCTCGCGGCGCGACGTCCAGCTCGGGCGCGCCCGCCTGACCTCGCTCCCGCCGACGATCCCCGATCTCTACGACGATCGCGAAGTCGTGGCCGCCAATCCCTATTACGCGCCCCTCAAGCAGGTCTTCCTGGGCGGCGCGCTGTCCCGGCCTTCGTCGGTGACCGGCCACAAATACGCCCAGGTCTCCCGCGCGTATTTCCGCGGCGTGCATTCCGTCCTCACGCGGCAGCAGCCGGCGGCGGCGGCGGCGGCGGCGCTGGAACGCGAGCTCGTCTGGATCACGGGTTTCCCGGCCGCGCCCGCCGCGGCGCGCTGACGGCTACTCGTCTCGCGCGCTCCCCCGCAGCGGAGGGATCGTGATCTCGCGGCGGCCGAAGAGGGCGGCGTCGACCGAGATCGCGCCGGGTCCGAGCAGCGCGACGGCCATGGCGACGATGGCGGGAAGGACCGCGTTCCCGCCCAGGCCGAGACGGTGCGCGAGGGGCGAGGGAAGCCAGCCCAGTGCGATCCCCGCGATGTCCAGCGCGGCCAGGGCGCCGGCCACCGGCGTCATGAGGCCGATCAAGAGGAGGCTGCCGCTGAGCCCCGCCACCGCGCCGACCGCCCACGTGCCCCAGGTCGCGGCGCCGTCGTAAAGGAAACACCCCGCCCCCTGGATGATGAGCACGATGGCCGCGCCCGTGCGCAGCAGGAGAAGGCCGAGCCCTGGCCATCCGTCCGGGAACGTCGAAAAGAGTCTCTGCACCAGCACCGAAGCTACAGGACTCGGGGACCGGCGGAATCCCTAGAACGGGGTATTTGGAGGACCTACGATCGCGTCAGTGATCTGAGCCACTTCAGGGGACCGCGCGCGGGCGCGGACGGGAACGCGACGTGCCCGGGCACGGACAGCTCCACCTCCGTGCCCGCCCCCGGACGGCTCCAGACGCGCAGCCGCCCGCCGATCCTCTCCGAGCGCTCGCGCATCCCCGAGAGCCCCCAATGCCCGTCGCGTCCGGCGCGGAGCACGTCAGGGTCGATCCCTCTTCCGTCGTCGCGGACGAGGACGCGGAGGCGGTGCGCCTCGCGTTCGACGCCGACCTCGATGCGCGTCGCTCCCGAGTGCCGGAAGGCGTTGATCAACGCCTCACGTCCGATGCGGTACACCTCGTCGCGGATCATCGGGTTCAGGCGCTGCGGGTGGCCCTTGCCGACCACCTTCACCTCGACCTGGTCCTGGATCCCCAGCTCGTCGCGGATGCCCGACAGGGCCTGCTCCAGGTCGTCGAGGCTGCTCTCCTGCGAGCGGAGCCCGCGCACGGCGTTCCGGCCCTCCTGAATGACGCGGGTGATCAGGTCGATCACCCCGCCGAGGCTCGCGCGCTCCGCAGAGCCCTCCGGCATCCGGTCCACCGCGAGATGGAGCTGCATGGATGCGCTCAAGAACCCCTGCAACAGCGTGTCGTGCAGCTCCTGGGCGATGCGCGTGCGCTCGGAGAGACGCTCCTCGAACCGCAGGTTGAGCTGCGCAGTCAGTCGGTGAAGGCGCATGCGGTAGAGGGCGAGCACGGTCAGGGCGAAGGCGAGCGCGCTGGTCAGGAGGAACCATCGCGTCTGCCAGACCTTGGGCTCGATGTCGAACCCGACGGCCGCTTCCGCGCCGTTCCAGAGGCCCTCGCTGTTCGAGGCCATGACCCGGAACTGGTAGGCACCGGGCGAAAGGTTCGTGTAGACCGCCTCTCGCGCGGAGACGGGCGCGCTCCACCCGCGGTCGTACCCGTCGAGCCAGTAGCGGAACCGGATCTCGTCCGGCGCGTCCAGGCTCACTCCCGAGTAGCTGAAGGTGACGCGACGGGGGGCGGGCGGGATGCGGCGCGCGCCGTCGAGATCGAGCGGGTTGCCGTCCGCGGTCATGGTCTCGATGCGCGCGACCAGGGGTGCGGCACTGCTGGCGGCGCGCGCGGGGTCCACGACGGACAGGCCACGGCTCATGGAAAACCAGATGCGTCCCAGGAGGTCGGCCACCACCGATCGGTGCCGGCGCGTGGCTTCCGTGCTGAAGAGGCCGTCCGCGACGCGGTATTCCACGAGGGGCGCCGGATCGCCGGCACCCAGGAGCTCGTTTCGTCGCGCCCTCAGCACGCGCTTCGAGGTCGCGATCCACAGCCAGCCCTGACGGTCCTCCGCAAGGCCGAGGATCCCTTCGTGCGGCAGGCCCTCGGGCACCCGCAAGCCGTCGGGTCCCAGCCACGCCAGCCCTTCCCCGGTCCCGATCCAGAGGAGGCCTCCGGAGTCCTCGAGCAGGCAGTTCACCTCGTCCGACGGGAGTCCATTGCGGCTCGTGAAGTACCGCCACGTGCCGCCGACGGACAGGGCGGCCAGGCCATTCGGCGTCGCGAACCACGTCGTGCCATCGGCCGTGTCCTCGATCGAGAAGACGCTGCCGGACACGAGGCCGCTCTCGGAGTCGAAGGTCGTGAAACGCCCGTCGCGAAGACGGCTGGCGCCGCGGCCGAGGGTTCCCGCCCAGACGGTTCCGTCGCGGCTCTCGTGGACCGCGTAGACCGTGTCGTCGATGAGGCCCGCCGCCTTGCGATACGTCCGGGCCCGCAGGGACGTGCCTTCGAATTGCAGACGGGTCAGTCCCCCGCCCTTTCGTCCGATCCAGAGGCCGCCTTTGCTCCCGGCCAACGAATACGCGACGTCGGACGCGAGCCCATCCGCGGTGACCGGACCGACCTGGCCGTTGCGCAGCCAGAAGAGGCCCCCGCTCATGGGCGCGAACCAGGTGCGCCCTTCCAGATCGACGTGAATCGGGCCGCCGCTCTCCGCGGGCAGGCCTTCCGCGCGCCCGTACGTCGTGAAGCTCGTGTCGCGCAGCCGCTCGAGCCCGCGTGGCGTGCCGATCCACAGGCTTCCCTCCCGGTCCTCGAACAGGGCCGTCACCGGGAGCGGGCGCTCTTCCTCGCCCGTCGCCAGCGCGGAGACGCCTCTCGCGTTCACGCGCAGCAGCCCTTCTCCCGTGCCGATCCAGACGTTGGAGTCGCGATCGCCGGTCATGGTGGAGGCCACCACGTGCTCGAGCCCGGGGCTCAGCCCTTTCGAGGTGATCTCGGTCCCGTTCCAGCGCACGACGCCGCGGCTCGTCCCCACCCACACGTCACGCGAGCCCACCGGAAGCACGGCGGTGATGGTCCGGTCGGGAAGCCCCTTCACCACCGGAGTCACTTGCCCCGGCAGGACGTGGAAGAGGCCCTCGCCCTGCGTGCCGAGCCAGAGCGTGCCGTCCGCGGCCTCGCCCATCGACGTCACGGGCGTGCGCGCGGGCAGGGCGGCGCGCGGAGCGACGGTCTCCAGGCGCTGGCCGTTCCATCGCAGCGGGCCGTTCACGATGCCCGCGAACACCATCGAGCCGTCGCGCATCTTCGTCATGCCGGTGACGGCGTCTTCCATGGTCTCGATGCCCAGCACGGTCTCGAACCGTCCGTCTCGGTAACGGAGGACGCCCGCTCTTCCCGTCCGCACCCACAGGTCGCCGCGGGTATCCGCCGAGAGTCCGAGCACGCGGGCGATGGAGACGGAGGTGACACTGGGCTCCGGGAAGCGGCGGAACGTCGAGCCGTCGAAACGCAGCAGTCCCCTGTCCGTCCCGAGCCACAGGTACCCGTCCGCGGTCTGGCTGATGGCCTGGACGGTGCCGCCCGGAAATCCGCGGTCCGTGCCCCATCGCTCCCGCCCGTACTGCGACATCGCGCGGTCCGGGTCCATGGCGTGCGCGGACGTGGCCAGGCCGGCGAAAGCGAGCGCCGCCCACTTCACGGGAGGTATTCGAACTTCTCGATGACGACCTCGGTCGGGCGCTCCAGCGGCTTCTCGCTGCGCCGGAACACGTAGAGGTTCATGCGGACCATCTCGTTGCCGGGAGACGGGACCCCGGAGGTGAAGGTGTGCTCGGTCACGGGCTTGCCCTTCGCTTCGCCCGTGCCGCGCACGGTGGTCGCGGTGAGGCGGCCGGCCTCCCAGCGCAGGGTGTGGGTCAGGACACCCGCGGGCACCTGGAACGGCCAGACGTTGCCGCCGACGTAATACGGCTGGACGACATATTGCGCGTTCTTCGCGGCCGGGTTGCCCCAACGGCTGATCTCGATGTCCATCTCGCGATGGTTCTCGCTCGCCGCCGGCCCGTCCCACGTGAACAGGGTGAGGACCGCGGCGGGCTCGAGCTGGGAGACGTCCCGCACCACGAACCGGTACGACCCGTACCCGAGGTGGCGCGTGAGGCGCACTTCCGCGCACGTCCAGCCCGGCGCCTGGCCGCCGATGCGGAGATGCATCGCCCCGCTCTCGTCCGTCCAGACGTTGGCGGGATCGTAGTCGTTGTGGCCGCCCCGATCGCTGGGGGCCGCGCGCGCGATCCATTCGTAGCCGCTGAACTGGACCGTGTGGTGCGCGGAGCGCGCCTTGGGATCTCCGGGGACGACCGTGATGGCCACGACGCCTTCGCCCGCCTTGGGCAGCGTCTCCGTGGAGAGCGGAGGCTGATACGCGGCATCGACGAGCAGGGCCGCGTACTCCAGGCCGAGGTGGGTGGAATTCGTCCAGGTCGAGTCGGCGCGGATGGCGGTGAACGGCTGCTTCAATTCCGGCTGGACCCACCAGACGCCGCTCTTCGAGAAGAGCACGACGCGCTGCCCGGGTTTCGCCCCCGTCACGCGGCCCGCGATGGTGTCGAGGGTGTCGGGTCCGCCCTTGTCCGCGGGCGGGACCTTCATGATCTGGATCGAGGGTCCCTTGCTGTCCGGCCCGCGGTTGCAGCCGGCCAGGAGGAGGCCGGGCAGGACCAGCAGGAGCATGGCCCTCACTGGGTCCGCCTCCGTCCGCCGCGCACGCGTTGTCGGCAAAGCCGTCGTGACCGAAGATCCGACGGTTACACTACGCCGTTCGCGCGCCCGTTTCAAAAGGACAGTACCCTGGACGGGCGCCATGCCGTCACGCCGCCGTCACACGGATCAGGCGACGGCCGTTCGGGGGTGTCGGCCCGACCACGAGGAGCCCGGAGGACGATGAGCTCGAAGCCAAGAAACGACAGCCGCCGCGGCCAGCCGGGTGACCCGTGCACCCTGGTCCTCTTCGGCGCCTCCGGAGACCTGGCCAAGCGCAAGCTCTTTCCGGCCCTGCTGAACCTGAAGCGGAGCCAGCTCCTCCCCAACGAGTTCGCGGTGCTGGGCCTCGCCACCTCCGAGATGACGAGCGAAGCCTTCCGCGCCCGCATCGCCCCCGAGCTGGAGGACTCTTCCCACGGACAGGTGGATGCAGGTTCCGTCCAGTGGCTCCTCGAGCGGACTCACTACCTGGCCGGCGACTTCAGGTCTTCCGAGCTCACCGCCCGGCTCGAGGCAGGACTCCGCGAGACCGAGGCCCGCCACCACACGCGCGGGAACGTCGTCTTCTACCTGGCCACCCCGCCCGACTTCTTCGGGGACATCGTGGAGTCGCTGGGCGGAGCCGGGCTCATGAAGGAGACGGACGGCGCCTTCCGCCGCGTCATCATCGAGAAGCCGTTCGGGAACAGCTACGACTCCGCCCGCGAGCTGAACGCGCGCCTGCGAAAGATCCTCGAGGAGCCGCAGATCTACCGCATCGATCACTACCTCGGGAAGGAGACCGTCCAGAACCTCCTCGTCTTCCGCTTCGCCAACGGCATCTTCGAGCCCGTCTGGAACCGCCGCTACATCGACAACGTGCAGATCACGGTGGCGGAGACGGTGGGAGTCGAGCAGCGCGGCCGTTACTACGACAAGGCGGGCGCCCTCCGGGACATGGTTCCGAACCATCTCTTCCAGCTCCTGGCCCTGACCGCCATGGAGCCGCCGTCCTCGTTCGAGGCGGAGGCCGTGCGCGACGAGAAGATCAAGGTGCTGCGCGCGATCCAGCCCCTGCACCCCGAAGAGGTGCTGACGCGCACCGTGCGCGGCCAATACGGGGCCAGCGACGATCCGGCCCATCCCTCGCTCGCCTATCGCGCGGAGAATCGCGTGGAGCCGCGGTCGAGCACGGAGACCTACGTGGCCCTGAAGCTGTTCGTCGACAACTGGCGCTGGGCGGACGTGCCGTTCTACCTGCGTACGGGAAAGCGGCTGGCCCTCGCCCACACGGACGTGACCATCACCTTCAGCCGCCCGCCCCACCGCCTCTTCGAGGGCACCCAGGTCGCGGACTTCACGCCCAACGTGCTCGTCCTCCATCTCCAGCCCGACGAGGGGATCTCGCTCAGCTTCCAGGCCAAGGTGCCGGGGCCGGTGGTGAGGACGGGCACGGTGAAGATGGACTTCAACTACACGGACCACTTCGGCCGCACGCCCAGCACCGGCTACGAGACCCTGCTCTACGACTGCATCTGCGGCGACCCCACCCTCTTCCAGCGCGCGGACAGCGTCGAGGACGGATGGAGCGTGGTGGAGCCGATCCTCGACGTATGGAAGGCGCTCCCCGCCCGCATGTTCCCCAACTACGAGGCGGGCACGTGGGGACCGAAAGAAGCGGACGAGCTCCTGGCCCGGGACGGCCGCGTGTGGCTGACGAGACCGGAGCGGTGATCAGTCGCGGGCGGCGATGACGCCCGAGATCACGATGTCCAGCGGCACGCCCTGCCGCTCGCGGAAGCCCTCCAGCCCGGCCGCGAAGACTTCCCTCAGGAAGCGAAGCCCCCTCTCGGGGACGTGCTCCAGCCCGGGATGGGTCGCGTACCCGGACTCCTCGAGCCAGGCGATGGCGTCGGGCCCGCTCGCGAACCAGAGCCGCACCGTCTCCGACCAGGCCTCGCGACGCCGCAGCCCGCCCTGCTCCAGGAGCGCCGCCACCTGCTCGGGACTGTCCGGTACGGGGATGAAGCGCGTCGTGCCGAAGGTCTGCCGCAAGCTGCGGTAGAGGGCCCAGGCGCGCCCGACGTCCTTGCCGAAGTGCTGCATGAGCTTCCACACCGTGCGCGGGGAGTCGCGGAGGTCTTCGTAGGCGCGGAAGGCCTGCGGGATCGAGCCCGACGTGGCGTTCACGATCCCGACACGGCCGCCCGGACGGAGCAGGGGCCCGATGCGAGGCAACATCGTCCGCCAATCCACGTAGGCCAGCGCGAAGCGGCAGGAGATGACGTCGAAGCTCTGCGGCGCGGCGTTGTCCACGAAATGTTCGGCCTGGGCGTGCACGAGGCGGGGTGCGATCCCTGCCGCGACCAGGCGGCGCTCGGCCGCGGCCAGCATGTTCTCCGAGTAGTCCACCGCGACCACATCCCCCGGCCGCGACTGGCGCGCCATCTCCAGCGTGATGACGCCGGTGCCGCAGGCGATGTCGGCCACGCTCTCGCCGGCGGACAGATGCAGCCCAGCGGTGAGCCGGGCCTGGGGCGCCTCCATGTGGCGGCTCCAGAGGCGATCGTAGTCGGATGCGACCTCGTCGTACCGCGACTGCGCGTAGTCGGGTGAGCTCGTTTTCATGGCGGTGGAATCAAGGATAGGCCGTCGGGCGGCCGATCATCGTCGAGAGCCGACGTATTGGCAAGAACAACTTCCGCGTCATGACGAGCCGGCCGGCCGTTTGTGGGACAGGGCCGTCCCACGTTCGAACGCGCTCGGACCGGCGCGACCCCGCCCGGGCCGCTCAAGCCGCGCCTGTTTCGGAAGATACGGGCACGCCACGGGATGGCACGCCTCGTGAAATGTGATGCGCCCGATATGAGATCGCTCCTCGCCGACGTCCGCTATGCCGTCCGGGTCCTCGTCCGGACGCCCGCCTTTGCGCTCCCCGTCGTGGTCGTGCTCGCGCTGGGGATCGGCGCCAACACGGCGATCTTCAGCATCCTGAACGCGGTCCTGCTGCGCCCGCTGCCCTTCCAGGGCCAGGAGCGGATCGTGCGGCTCTTCCACGTGCCGCCCGCGGCCACGTTCCCCGGCATCAAGCGCTTCTCGCTCTCGCCCGCGAACTTCTACGACTGGCAGCGTGACGCGCGATCGTTCGAGAGCATGGCTCTCTATCGCGGCCGCGGCTTCACCCTCACCGGCAGCGGCACGCCGCGGACCATCCTCGCGGCCGGCGTGGGTCCGGGCTTCTTCGACATCCTGGGCGCGCGCCCGGCGCAAGGGCGCGTGTTCCGTGCCGACGAAGACGTTCCGGCCTCGCGCGTCGTGATCGTCAGCGACGGCTTCTGGAAGACGCACCTCGGCGCCGCGCCGGACGCGCTCGGGCGCACGCTCAAGCTCAACGACGAGGCCTACACGATCGTCGGCGTCATGCCGCCGGACTTCACCCTGGCCTCGTGGTTCGCGACCGCGCGCGAGATCTGGGTCCCCCTCGCCCTCACCGACGCCCAGCGCATCGTCCGCGAGAACCACAACCAGCAGGCGGTGGCGCGGCTCCGTCCGGGCGTCGACATCGCCCAGGCCGAGTCGGAGCTCGCGCTCATCTCGAAACGGCTCGAGCAGGAGCACCCGCAGGAGAACGCGGGCTGGGGCGCCACGGTGGTCCCGCTGCGGGAGGCGATCGTCGGCGACATCCGGGCGACGCTGGTCCTCCTGCTGGGCGCGGTCGGCCTCGTCCTGCTCATCGCCTGCGCGAACGTGGGCAACCTGCTGTTCACGCGCGCCCTCGCCCGCCGCAAGGAGATCGCGATCCGGGCGGCCCTCGGAGCCGGCCGCGCGCGCGTGTTCCAGCAGCTCGTGGTGGAGGCGCTCGTGCTCGCGGTGGCGGGAGGCGCCGCCGGCCTGCTGCTCGCGCACCTCAGTCTCGACGCGGGCGCCTCGCTGCTGGCCGGCCAGGTCCCGCGCGCGGACGAGATCTCGATCGATGCCCGGGTGACGGTCTTCGCGCTGGCGGCGTCGATATTGACCGGCCTCCTGGCCGGAGTCCTGCCCGCCTTCCGCGCCGGGCGCACGGACCTCACGGCTTCCCTCAAGGAAGGGGGACGCGGCGACGGCGCCATCGGCATCCGCACGCGGCGGGCTCTCGTCGTGTGCGAAGTCGCCCTCTCCGTGGTCCTCCTGATGGGGGCCGCGGTGATGCTGCGCAGCCTCCGCGCCCTCCAGACCGTCGATACCGGGTTCGACGGCCGCAGCGTGCTCACGATGACCGTCTCGCTGCCCGTCACGCGCTATGAGACACCGGCGCAGCGCACCGCCTTCTTCGACGGCGCCCTCGAGCGCCTGCGCGTCCTGCCCGGAGTCACCGCCGCCGGTGGCATCGACGACCTCCCGCTGTCCGGGGGATCGGTACAGCCGATCGTGGTCGAAGGTCGGCCCGAGCTCCTGCCGCGCGAGCAGCCCACGGTCCAGGTCCGGGGGATGACGCCGGGCTACTTGAAGGCGATGGGCATCCCGATCCTGCGCGGTCGCGACGTCGCCGACGGCGACATCGACGTGATGCTGGTCAGCCTTAACGCGGCCCGGCTGCTGTGGGGGGACGCGGATCCCATCGGACAGCGCGTGACCCTGCCCCTCCAGTCGAGGACGCGGACGCGCACGATCGTGGGCATCGTCGGGGACGTCAAGCAGGACAGCCTGACCGAGGCGGCACTGCCCAGCGTCTACAACTACACGCGGGAACGGGATAAGGCCGGCCTCTCCCTCGTGATCCGCGCGCTCGATCCCGAGCAGCCCGTCGCGAACGTGCGCACGATGGTCGAGGTCCGCGACGAGCAACTGACGTCGCCACGGCTCACCGCGGTGCTGTTCGGCTTCTTCGCGGCCGTCGCGCTCACCCTGGCCACGGTTGGCATCTACAGCGTCCTCGCCTACATCGTGAAGGGGCGCAGCCGCGAGATCGGGATCCGCTCCGCGCTCGGCGCGCGCACCGTCGACGTGCTGCGGCTCGTGGTGCGCGAGGGCATGACGCCCGCCGTCATCGGGATCGTCGCGGGCGTGATCGCGGCGCGCGTCGCCGCCCTGAGCCTCGAGCGGCTGGTGTTCGGGGTGAGCGCGTCGGATCCGCTCACCCTGGGCGGGGTGGCCCTCACGCTGGGCCTGGTCGCGCTCCTGGCCAGCCTGGTCCCGGCCTATCGCGCGTCACGCCTGGATCCCGCGACCGTGCTTCGCGACTGACGCGGCCGCGAGATCGCCGGCGTCAGTTCGCTTTCGGAATCGGCTCCGTCAGCGTCACCTCGACGTTGGCGGTCGCGCCTTCCGCGACGGAAACCGTGGTCTTCCCCTTGTAGGCCGGGCTCCACACCTCGATCTCGAGCGCGCCCGCGGGCGCGGACAACTCGGCGATCCCCGCCGAGTCGGAAGGCGCGCGCGGCCCCATCCAGGAAACGCTGATGGGAGCCCCACCCAGCTTGGTCACGTTCGGCCACGCCTTGGCCATGGGCGCGCCGTCCGGGCCCTTGATGAGCAGGCGGACTTTCGCGGCCGGACGCAGGGTCATGGTGACATCGGCCCCGCCGGGAGAGACGCCCATCCGTACGGCGTAACCCGCGAGCTCGGTGCCGGTGCAGAGGTTGTAGGGTTTGGCGGCCAGCCCCGCGATGCGGAAGGTGCCGTCGGGCAGCGTCTGCCCCCCCGCCGGGTCCGACCCCGGGGACGACTCTCCCGCCGCCGCCGATCGGACGCTGACGTTGACGCTGGGGACCGGCTGGCCGCTCGCGTCCACGACGCGGCCCTTGATCTCGAGCCCCTTCTCCAGCTCGACGCGCGCGTCGGCCAAGCCGGTCGCGCCCACCGTCACCGTG
>Ga0105248_10007237_pt1 | contig 12175 bp, 6 predicted proteins | sample KBSS34metaG_FD_81524 | JGI IMG/M metagenome (GOLD analysis project Ga0105248, IMG submission 81524) | Switchgrass rhizosphere microbial communities from Kellogg Biological Station, Michigan, USA - KBS S3-4 metaG | ecosystem: Host-associated > Plants > Roots > Rhizosphere > Soil | place... | reverse complement strand
TTCTAGAACACCACCACAGAGACACAGAGAAACACCGAGACTGCACAGAGAAGAGCGTCGAGCTTTTTGGAGAAGGCCAGTTGAGGAGTTGAGGGATTAAGTTGTTGACGATGGTCGTTGCAGTGTCATAATGGTCTCGTGTTATTTCGTGTGATTTCGTGGATCGTGTGTTCGTCTGATCGGAAAAAAGACAATCCACGCGCATCACACGAAAGTACACGAACCGCTGATCGATAATTGACTGACCACTGACATCTTGCGATTTGGTGTCCGGCTTGATCCGGCAGGATGAAAACCCGCATAGGCGTTTGGGTCGGTCGCGGGTTGCCGAGTTATCGAGCTACCTCAACAACTCGTAGCTGGTCCGGCGAGCGATCATGACCGATGGTCCTAAGGACCACGCGTGGTGATGTGTGTTCGTCTGATCGGAAAAGACGATCCACGAAATCACACGAACCACTGATCATTGACTGACCACTTCACTGCCGGCGATGCGAACTCCGAAATCGCTCATGACTACCTGGTCCTGGTACTCGGAACTACTGTTAACTTTTCAACAATTCTGCCGCGGCCCCACCGGTGGCCCACCTTGATTACAGGCAATGAATTTTTTCATCGTTTTGCGGTTTTGTTCGCAGCGGAAGCGGATTGAAACCAAACCTTGTCGGAATTGCAACGGCTTTTCCAAATCTGAAGCCGATCATTCACAAAGACAATACATTGATCTGAAAGAGGCAACGAGTTCTTGCTCCCAGGATCCGGCGGATTGCAGGCGTTTGAGCGTTTGCAGCCCAGGCACTCAGCCGCAAGTGAAAATCCTTGTAGGATAAGTGCACAATCTTGGCGTCGATCATAGTGGCCACATGTGGCGACGCACCCACTTGAGATCGTTGAAGAGTTGGACCATGAGCGAAGTCATTTGCTTTCATGCATTCTGCTGGAGCTTGCTGAAGACCAGGTTATTCCAATTTTCTTCGACACAGATTGTAATCCCACCACGGCTCAATATTGCACATTTAACCGGGCCATCGAGATTTCGAAATGAAGGTCACATCCGTCAGCGGGACTAAAAGGGCAACTGGCGAGATAATGGCCGGTGACACGTTAATAAAGACGGAATAAGGAGTTGAATCTCATGCGATTAAAAACCTTGTCCCGAAAGCAGAAGCTGTGGGCAAGCGCGGCTGCCTGCGTTCTTCTGATAGGTGTTATCGCGCTCTTGGCCGCTTCGCGCCCGAAGAAGCCGCCGACACCACCTCCCTCTGAAGTTGAAGTGGTTAAAGTTGAACAGAAGGACGTACCCATCTATGGCGAATGGATTGGCACTACCGAGGGAATGGTAAACGCAGATATTCGTGCACAGGTCGCAGGCTATTTGTTGAAGCAGAATTACGTCGATGGCTCCTTCGTCACAAAGGGACAGCTGTTGTTCGAGATCGACCCGAGACCCTTTCAGGCCTCGCTCGAACAAGCCAAGGGAAAACTGGCCCAGGCCCAGGGCCAACTCGGGCAGGCCACTTCTCAGCTCACGCAGAACGAGGCGCAGGTCGGACAGAACCAGGCCCAAGTCTCGCAGAACCAGGCCCAACTGGCCCAAGCTGTGGCTAACCAGCTTAAGAGTCAGCTTGATGTAGACAAATATAGACCGCTCAGGGAGCGGAAGGCCGTCACGCAGCAGGATCTGGACAATGCTGTCCAGGCTAACGTAGCGGCCCTTGCTCAAGTAGATGCAGCCAAAGCAGGAGTACAAACGGCGCAGGCTCAAGTGCGGGCTGCAGTCGCTCAAGTGGGAACGGCCAAGGCCGCGATTGCCTCAGCCAAGGCTGCAGTTGAGTCCGCCAGCGCTGATGTTGAGACGGCTCAACTGAATCTCGGCTTCACCAAAATCGTTTCTCCCATCGATGGCATTGCGGGCATCGCCCAGGCCCAGGTCGGTAATCTTGTTGGCCCAACAACAAATGTGCTGACCACTGTTTCGACGGTTGATCCGATTAAGGTCTATTTCACAGCCAGTGAACAAGAGTACCTCGACTATGCGAGGCTTCACCCAACCCAGTCTGAGCGCGACGAGGCGGCGAGTCAGCTCCAGCTGGAGTTGATTCTCGCCAATGGAACAACATATCCGCACACGGGACGATTCTTCGTCGCTGACCGACAGGTGGACCAAGCGACCGGAGCCATTCGCCTGGCGGGCATCTTTCCCAATCCTAACAATACACTTCGTCCTGGCCAGTACGGTCGCGTTCGCGCCGAGACAAGTCTGAGAGAGGGCGCGTTGCTTGTCCCTCAGCGGGCTGTGAGCGAGTTGCAAGGTGGCTATCAAGTCGCCGTCGTCGGACCCGATAACAAGGTGAGCATTCGCACGGTCAAAGTCGGTGAACGCGTCGGGACGAACTGGATCATCGAGGACGGACTGAAGCCTGGCGAAAGGGTGGTGGTAGAAGGTACGCAGAAAGTTAGACCGGATATGGTCGTCAACCCGAAGCCGTTTGTCGCGAGCTCAGCAACTCCAGCGCAATAGCGAAGGACGTGATCCATGATTTCCAACTTTTTCATTAATCGCCCGATAGTTGCGATGGTCATCGCCATTCTAACCGTCGTTGTCGGTGTGATCGCGATGCGTAGTCTGCCGTTGGCCCAGTTCCCGGACATCGTTCCGCCCCAGATCATCGCCTCCACCACCTTCACCGGAGCCGACGCGATCACCATCGAACAGTCGGTCGCCACGCCGATGGAACAGCAGATGAACGGCGTGGACAATATGCTCTATATGCAGTCGACTAATGCAAACGATGGGAGCATGCAGTTGACCGTGACGTTCGGTATTGAGACCGACGTCAACACGGATCAAGTGAACGTCCAGAACCGCATAGCGCAGGCACAACCGAACCTTCCGACCGATGTTAACCAGTTTGGGATCAGCCTCCGCAAGTCGACTGGACTTCCGATGCTCGTGATTTCGATCGTCTCACCAAAAAAGACCCACGACTCGTTGTTTCTCGCGAACTACGCGAACATCAACCTCAACGATGCGCTCTACAGAGTTCGCGGTGTTGGACAGGTAACACTTTTTGGCGCTACGGATTACGCGATGAGGATCTGGGTCAAGCCAGATGTATTGGCAAAGCTGGGTCTAACGGTTCCAGACCTCGCCAACGCGGTTCAGCAGCAGAGCACTGTCAATCCCTCTGGCCGGCTCGGTGCTGAGCCTCTGCCGGAAAAAATGGAGAAGACCTATACCGTTCGCGCGCAGGGGCGGCTACAAACGCCTGAAGAGTTTGGCCAAATCGTCGTCCGGTCCAACCCGAACGGCTCTGTTGTGCGTTTGAAGGATGTTGCGAGGATAGAACTCGGAGCACTCAACTATCAGCAGACCTCGCGTGCTAATGGCCAGCCTGCCGCCATCATTGCGGTCTTTCAGGTGCCAGGCTCAAATGCGCTGGAGGTCGCCGATGGAGTCAAAAAGGCAATCGCGGAACTGAAGGGACGCTTCCCACCTGACCTCGATTACGTCATCTCGCTCGACACCACACTGCCAGTAAGCGAGGGTATCCGCGAGATCGTTCAAACGCTCTTCGAAGCGTTAATCCTCGTCATCATCGTCGTCTTCATCTTCCTGCAGAATTGGCGGGCGACCCTCATCCCTGCGATTGCTGTCCCGGTATCGCTCATTGGCACGTTTGCTGTCTTTCCCTTGTTGGGTTTCTCGATCAATACGTTGTCACTCTTCGGTCTTGTACTCGCCATCGGCCTCGTCGTTGACGATGCAATTGTGGTCGTCGAGGCAGTCGAACATCACATCGAGGAAGGGATGTCTCCACGAGACGCTACAATCGCGGCGATGACGGAGGTATCGGGGCCGGTCGTTGGCATTGCACTGATCCTCTCTTCGGTCTTCCTGCCGGTGGCCTTTATGGGTGGCATCCAGGGCCGACTAAACAATCAGTTTGCCGTGACGATTGCGATCTCTGTGCTCATCTCCGCCTTCAACGCTTTGACCCTCTCGCCTGCACTCGCTGCGCTCCTACTCAAACCGCGAAAGGAGTCGCGTGGAATTCTCGCCCGCTTCTATGGTGGCTTTAACCGGGTGTTTACGACGGCGACGCACGGATACGTCAACTGGAGTCACGCACTAATTCGCAAGGCAGTTGTGGCGATGTTGATTCTCGCGGGCTTCGGTGTTTTGGATGCACTCATTGGGAGGCAGCTTCCGACGGGCTTTCTACCTGAGGAAGACTATGGCTACGCGTTCTTGAACGTCCAGCTTCCTGCTGCAGCGTCCCTTTCGCGGACTGATGAAGTGTTGACAAAGATCGAGGGGATTCTGGGAAAGACTGAAGGAGTGCAGTATTACAACACAATTGGCGGCTTCAGTCTCCTGACTCGCACCTCAGCCACTTACCAGGGTTTCTTCTTCGTTGCATTCAAGCCCTGGCACGAGCGCACCAAGTCGGAACTCGGAGCAAGAGCAATTGTTGATCGCCTGAACGGGGCCCTGGTGACGCAGGTGCCCGAGGCGGTTGCCTTCGCTTTCATGCCACCTTCGATTCCCGGACTCGGCAGTGCTGGCGGGTTTTCGATCTGGCTACAGGATCGCAGCGGCGGAACGGTCGAATTCCTTGACCAGAATCTGCAGAAGTTTCTTGCCGCCTGCCGCCGGCGGCCGGAGCTGGCCGGAGTCGCTTCACAGTTCTCCGCTGCAGTTCCACAAGTCTACGCTGACGTAGATCGCGACAAAGTCTTGAAACAGGGAGTTGTCGTCGCGGACGTCTACCAGACGTTGCAAGCTTACTTAGGTGGCCTCTTTCTAAACCAGTTCAACCGCTTCGGCAGGCAGTGGCGTGTATTCCTGGAGGCCGAGGGTGAGGAGCGGCGGACCAATCAAGACATCCGCAATTACTATGTGAGGAATAACGCCAACCAGATGGTTCCGCTCTCGGCGCTCGTGACCACCCGGAACATTAGCGGACCTGAATACACCAACCGTTTCAATCTCTATCGCGCGGCCCAGGTGATCGGCGGACCTGCACCCGGCTACAGTTCCGGCCAGGCCATGGCGGCACTCGAAGAGGTAGCGAAGGAAGTGTTGCCACCTGAGATGGGTTACGACTGGAGCGATCTGTCTTACCAGGAGAGGCAAACTTCAGGCGCTGCGTTGACGTCGTTCGCCCTGTCGCTGGTCTTCGTCTTCTTAATCCTGGCGGCTCTTTATGAGAGCTGGTCCCTACCGTTCTCTGTGTTGCTGACAGTGCCCATTGCCGTCTTCGGTGCCTTCATCGGTCTTCTGCTGCGCGGCTACGAACTGAACGTCTACGCACAGATCGGTTTGATTGTCCTCATAGGCCTTGCGGCAAAGAATGCGATCCTGATCGTGGAATTCGCGCGGGCCGAGCTGGACAAGGGTCGCGACTTGGTTGACGCCGCGCTCGAAGGTGCACGACTTCGCCTGCGACCAATCCTGATGACGTCGTTCGCGTTCATTGGAGGCTGCGTGCCTTTGTGGATCGCATCGGGGTCGGGTGCAGCTGGACGGCGAATCCTAGGGACCGTCGTGATCTTCGGAATGCTTACCGCGACGTTGATCGCCATCTTTATTATTCCGGCAACCTTTTATGTAGTTGAGAATCTGTCAATGAGGTTTGGTGGAAAGCACGAGCCAGTGATCAGTGCTCCGCCAACACCGGAGCCAGAAGCAGGAGATTGAGATGTGGAAACAATTGATTGCTGTAACCTGTTTGTCATGCGTTTTAGTAGAGCCTATCGTCGCACAGAAGCAGTACCCATCACGCGCGGTCCAAACACCAGATACCTTCCGCGCAGGTGAATCGTATGGCCGTGACCAAACCTCCATCGGCGATCTTAGATGGTTTGAAGTCTTCAAGGACGAAGAGCTTCAGAAACTTGTTCGCATCGCGATGGTCCAGAATTACGATCTGAGGGAGGCTGCCGCGCGAATCAATGCGGCGCGTGCAAATGTGGGTCTTGCGCGTTCAGATCAGTTTCCGCAGTTTGAATTATCCGCTGACAACACCCTCGAGCGCTTTTCCAAAAACAGTTTCAGCCTTGGCGGAGCGGGCCAGGCGTTCGGTAAGACGCTCTCGATCGGTGAGGTGTTGCTGAATTTGCTCTCCTTCGAGATAGATATTTGGGGACGACTGCGCAACCGAACGAAAGCGTTCCGGGCTGAGTTAAAGGCTTCGGAGGAAGACCGAAGGGCCGCAATGACCACTGTCATCAGCGATGTCGCAACTGGCTATTTCAACTTGCTGGAACTGGACAGGGAATTGGACATTGCGAAACGCACGCTAGCGACGAGAGAGGAAAGTTTACGGCTTATCAAGACGAGGGAACAGGGTGGCGTCGCGACAATGTTGGACGTGCGCCAGGGAGAGCAGTTGGTATACCAGGCGTCCGAAACGATCCCCGCCACCGAGCAGTCGATAGAGCAGACTGAGAATCTTATTAGCCTGCTGATTGGCAACAAGCCGGGGCCTATTCGACGCGGTCGTTCATTAACGCAACAGGAGGAATTACCGAGTGTCCCTCCAGGGCTGCCGTCTTCATTGCTTGAGCGACGGCCGGACATCCGTTCCGCCGAGCAGATTCTGATATCGCGAAATGCGCTTATCAAAGCGGCCAGGGCGTCATACTTCCCGACAATAAGTTTGACGGGGTTTCTAGGCTTTCAAAGCGATCAACTTTCCAACTTGTTCTCAGGCGGAAGCAAAACCTGGAATTTCGTACCACAGGTTGCTCAACCCATCTTTACCGCCGGGCGACTTAAATCGAATGTGCGGTCTGCTCGGGCGGACCAGGAGTTTGCGCTCGCCCAGTACGACCAAACGATACAAACCGCCTTTCGTGAGGTCTCGGACGCGTTAATCGCGTATCGCAAAGTGAAAGAGGTTCGCATCCAACAGGAACTCCTCGTATCAACATTGAAAGACCGCTCCGCGCTTGCCTATCTGCGGTATGAGGGCGGAGTGGATTCTCTACTTAATGCGCTGGATGCTGACCGCGACTTGTTCCAGGCCGAGTTGGATCTGACCGTGACCAGGCGCAATGAATTGTTGTCGCTGGTCCAACTCTATAAAGCTCTGGGCGGTGGCTGGCAACAGTAGCTCGATTTCAAATGGAGTCGATGGTGCCTTCCGTTGTGCTTGAGATGATCAATGCCAGGCATCTCTTCGGCTGGCAGACCGAGGAAGCCCTTCATTTGAAATCAGCAAAATGATCCTAGCGAAACCGCTTAGCAGCGTGACTCTTTGCAGTTCGACGCTCGGAAAGACATACTAGATTATCGAAATCCGAGCCCGCGCTTCGCGGGCGACGCGTCGTAACCACGGGAACGAGCCATCAAGAAGCGTGACTAATATTAAGGAGGCGCAGATGGGTTTTGAAAGACGTTTCCCTCGATCATCAAACTGGAGCCTCGGCCGTGCGTCTTGTCAAATCGAACCCGCTGGCGGTTGGGTCATCTGATCATTTCGAGAGCGTCGCTCAGAAACGTCTGCCGCTTGGCTCGGAATTACAGCTCGCTCTTAATCTGATTCCCGCACATACCTGGTACGCCGCCCCGTCCGGGGAGCTCACTTTTCTGAATGAGCGCGGTTCAGATTACCTCGGCCTCCCGAAAGACCATCCTCTTCGGCTCGGGCTCGACACTGGCGCAGCGTGGGATTCTCATATCGCATTTTTACATCCGGACGACCACGAAGAGACGAGCGGAGTCTGGTCCAACTGTCTGCACACCGGTTGCGCCGGCGAAGTAAGTTTTCGCGTTCGCAACGCTGAAGGAAGATACCGCTGGTTTCTCAGTCGCGCAGAGCCGGTGCGCGCGAGCGATGGAAATCTTCTGTATTGGATCGGGATCAATCTCGACATCGAAGAACGCAGGCGGGCCGAGCACGAGCTTCGAGACATCGTCGATACTATTCCGGCAATAGTGTGGGTTGCGCTGCCTGATGGCTCCAATACTTATGTAAACAGCCGATATGTGGATTACTCAGGTATGGAGGCGGCACAAACAGCCGGCTCAGGGTGGCGAGCGGCGGCCCATCCCGATGATCTTCAGAAGCACGAAGACAAATGGCGCGCGTCCGTTGCGAGCGGCGCACCTCATGAAAGCGAGGTTCGTTTTCGCCGAGCGGATGGGCAATATCGATGGCATTTGGACCGCGGCCTGCCATTGCGAGATGAAGATGGAAACATCATCAAATGGTATGGCGTCGTGACCGATATCGAGGACCGCAAGCGCGTCGAAGAAGCCCTGCGGCGTAACGATCACTTTCTGGCAGAAGCCCAAAGACTCAGCCACACAGGCAGCTTCGGATGGAACGTTTCCACCAACGAGCACTTCTGGTCCGACGAAACTTTCCGTATTTTTGAATTCGACCCTTCTTCGAAAGTTTCATTGCAAATGATTTTGGACTGCGTTCATCCGCAGGATATGCCGTCGGTGCAAATGGCATTAGCCGCTGCTAACAAGGCAGAAGGACTTGACCTTGAGTATCGCCTACTGATGCCAGATGGGAGGATCAAGTATTTACACGTGGTTGGAAAAGCGGAGAGGGGTGAAACCGGAAGCATCGAGGTCATTGGCGCGGTAATGGATGTCACTGCTCGGAAGCGGACCGAAGTCGAACTTCGCCGCAGCCAAGCGCACTTAACAGATGCACAGAGACTCAGCCACACCGGCAGTGTCGGAATGAAAGTAAGTACAAAGCAGTTATTTTGGTCCGAGGAAGCAGCACGAATCTATGGCTACGCTCCCGGGACGGAAGCGACAGCCGATTTGGTTCTACAGCGAGTCCATCCTGATGATGTGGACCTTCTTAAAAATGTTCTTGAGCGTGCCGCGCAGGGCGGAAGTGCCTTTGACTTTGAGCACCGCTTGTTGATGCCCGATGGTTCTATAAAGCATCTTCGTAGTCTTTCACACTCCTTGATTGACGAGGCGGGTAACGAAGAAGCTGTCGGCGCGATAATGGATATCACGGAGCGTAAAGTTGCCGAAGAAACGATCCAGCGGAGCGAAGCTTATTTGGCCGAAGCTCAAAGGCTCAGTCACACGGGCAGCTTCGGCTGGCGACCAGATAGCGGAGAGATTGTTTGGTCAGACGAAACTTACCGCATCTTCGAATACGATCGCACAGTCGAGCCAACAGTGGATTTAGTGGTGCAGCGCGTACATCCCGATGACAGGGCCCTCGCACAACAAGTCGTCGATCGCGCATCCGAGACTGGCGCCGACTTCGAACTTGAGTATCGTTTGTTATTCGCTGACGGGAGAGTTAAGCACATCCACGCGATCGCTCACGCTGTACAGAGTGCATCAAGCAATCGAGAGTTTATCGGGGCGGTGACCGACATCACCGAGCGCAGGACGGCCGAGGAAAAGATTCGGGTACAGGAAACAGAGCTCCGACAGGTGCTTGACTTCGCGCCTCAGCTCGTTGCAGTGACCGGATCCAGCCGCGAACGTATCTACGCCAACCGCGGCGCGCTCGAATACCTCGGCATCAGTCTGGATGAATGGAAGCAGAGAAGCATCGGCGCTGAGATTCACCCTGACGATTGGGAACCGGTTAGGGCTGCTGTGGAACGTGCTTGGAAAATTGGTTCTGCTTACGAGTTGGAGTTACGGGTGCGCAGACACGATGGAATTTATCGTTGGTTTCTGGCTCGCTACAATCCTGTGCGCGACGATGAGGGACAGATCACGCGTTGGTATGTAGCCTGTACGGATATCGAAGACCGCAAGCGAGCTGAAGAGAAACTGCAGCGGGAGAACGCCGCTCTCCGTGAAGAGATCGATGAAACTTCTATGTTTGAGGAGATTGTCGGAACGTCCTCTGCTTTGCAAACTGTACTCTCAGACATTTCCAAAGTTGCGCCAACCGATTCCACAGTTTTGATCACAGGTGAAACGGGAACAGGCAAAGAGCTTGTTGCGCGAGCCATCCACCGACGATCGAGGCGCACCTCCCGCGCGTTCATTAGCGTGAACTGCGCAGCAATCCCCCGTGACCTGATCGCCTCGGAGTTGTTCGGCCATGAAAAGGGCGCCTTTACGGGCGCTACCCAAAGGCGACTTGGCCGTTTCGAACTTGCCGACGGTGGAACTATCTTCCTTGATGAAGTGGGCGAACTCTCGCCGGACACTCAGGTCGCGTTGTTGCGGGTGTTGCAGGAACGAGAATTCGAACGTGTCGGCGGAAGGCAACCGATCCATGTCGATGTTCGCGTCATCGCTGCCACAAATCGTGATCTGGAAGCCGCTGTCGCTAATGGGATCTTCCGCCAGGACCTATTTTATCGGCTGAATGTATTTCCCCTCGAGGTACCACCGCTTCGAGAACGAAAAGACGACCTTTTAATGTTGGTCGAGTACTTCGTGCAACGCTACGCGAAGCGAGCGGGCAAGAACATCCGCTCGATCGATCAGAAGGCGCTGGCTCTGTTGCGGTCTTACGACTGGCCTGGAAACATCCGTGAGTTACAGAACATCATCGAGAGATCGGTGATTCTAAGTTCCGGCGCAGAGTTTTCAATTGACGAATCGTGGCTTTCAAAAGAAACGTTCCCATCGGCAGTCAGGATTGAAGCCCCGGTACATTCTAAGAATGGCGTTGAATCTCGCAGCGAGCGAGAGATTATTGAAGCTGCGCTGCTCGAAACCAGAGGACGAGTTTGGGGACCCTCGGGAGCGGCTGCTAAGTTGGGAATCCCACCGTCAACTCTCGACCATAGGATCAAATCCCTAAAAATCAACAAGAAGCACTTCAAGTACCAAGTGGCTGATGAGAACCACCAGAACCACTAGAACCACCACTTCCACGAATTCCACCACTTTCGTCCGGTCACAAGCTCGAGCCCAATTAGTCTAATCCATTCATTTCAGTAAATTACGAGTGGCAAAGCGTTTGCGATAACGATTTCTTTCGTGAGCGCAAATTGCTCGGAGCGCAAATGATGGTTGATCCGCTCGTCGGAATCGGAGTTGACCTGTATCACAGGTCGGCGCGGTCTCAGTAAAGCTGATCAGACAAAGCACCTTTAGATTAGAGAGGAATTATTCGCCAATGAATGCAAATGAAGCAGCAATTCGGAAGGCGTACCAAGTCGCCGAGGACAAAGACGTTGTCGGATGGGTGAACTGTTTCACTAAAGACGGGACCTTTTCGGATGAGTCGATTGGGGTCACGTATCGCGGACCAACCGAGCTCGGTCGTACTGTCGAGATCTATGCGACGGCGTTTCCCGACATGCATCGCGAACTGCACAACTTTTACGTCGTGGGAGATACGGTCGTCGTAGAACTCGCATTGCAGGGAACCCACAAGGGGCCGCTCGCATTGCCGCAGGGAACGGTACCGCCGACCGGAAAGCGGATGGATGCACCGTGCTGTGACGTGTTTCGCTTGAAAGACGGCAAGATTCAATCCTTCAACTGCTATCCGTCAGGGACCGTGATGATGGCGCAACTGGGCATCCTGGCAAATCTCGAAACCGTCATGGTCCATGGAGAGCCACACGGAGTTTAGCGCCATGTTTGACCTCGAAGCGAATAAGAGTAAGGAAAAGGAGGATCCATTTATGAAGGCAACTGCCTCTGAACTGCTTATGCGCAACTTCAATGAGATTTTTATAGAGCTCGATCCCCTCAAGCGTGCGGCATTGCTCGCGGAGTCTTACACCGAAGATTGCCTTTGGATTCATCCCGGCGGTCGTATTGTGGGCCGCGAGGGTATCAATGAAGCGGCTACCGAGATTCGCAAACACTTCGCGGAATACCGCTACACGGTCACGAGTGAGATCCAGGTCATGCACAATGTAGCGACTTGCCGGTGGGGAAGCGGGATGCCAGGTCAACCGTTCCACTACACGGGAACGGACTTCCTCGAAGAGCGTGATGGTCGCGTGTCAAGGCTGTACACGTTCATTGACCAGAAGCTATTTCAGTCCTGAATGAGGCCTTTGGCGAAGATCTTTGCCATAGTGGAATTCGGCTTTTAGACATCGGGAAACCGAACAATGATCGACACATCGAATAAAGAAATCCAGAGTCACTACGACTTCATCGTTGTGGGTGCGGGCGCGGCCGGTTCGGTTCTTGCCGCTGAATTGTCCGCCTCCGGCGCGCAGGTACTCGTCGTCGAGTCAGGAGGACCCG
>Ga0105248_10007236_pt1 | contig 12176 bp, 12 predicted proteins | sample KBSS34metaG_FD_81524 | JGI IMG/M metagenome (GOLD analysis project Ga0105248, IMG submission 81524) | Switchgrass rhizosphere microbial communities from Kellogg Biological Station, Michigan, USA - KBS S3-4 metaG | ecosystem: Host-associated > Plants > Roots > Rhizosphere > Soil | place... | reverse complement strand
TGCACGACGGGCAGACGCCGTGCGTGAATTTGGCGTCGGAATGGCTCGAGATGTAGTGCTCGAGGCCGTTCCAGTAATCGCGGTCGTCGCGAATCCGCTTGCAGTAGCTGCAGATCGGCAGCAGTCCGCCCAACTGCTTCGCGTTGGCGAGACTCGCCTCGAGCTGACTGACCTTCTCGTCGAGCTGCCGCTGCAGCAGCGACACGCGGACACCCACCTTGATGCGCGCGATCAGCTCGCTCCAGTCGAATGGCTTGCGGACGTAATCGTCGGCGCCCGCGGCCAGCGCCTGCACCAGATCCTCTGGCCGCGTCCGGCCGGTCAGCATGATCAAGTACGCTCTCACCTTTTTCTTGCGCAGCCGCATGCACAGCTCGGATCCGTCGAGGCCGGGCATCATCCAGTCGAGGACCGCGACATCGGGCGGGTTCTCGAGATCGAACTGCGCCGCCGCGTCGTGCCCGTTGTCGCAGACGACGACTTCCCAGCCGCGGCGGGTCACGACCTTCTTGACCGCGGCGCGCGTGACCGGCTCGTCGTCCGCAATGAGGATCTTGGACCTCACGGTCGTTCCGCCCCGGGAGCGGCCGAACCTCCGAGCTCCACAATCAGCCGTTCCAGCTCGCCGCCGAGCCGTTTCCAGATGGCCGTCGTCTCGGCGATGTCACCGGTCGATGCGATCTGCTCCAGCCGGTCCGCGGCATCGTAGGCGTTCGCCGCGTGAAACAGGCCGACGGCCCCCTTCAATCTGTGCGCCAGGCGTTCGACGTGCGGCAGGTCGCCGGCACCGAGCGCGCTGCGAATGTTGGCGAGGTGATGCGTGTACTCGTTGCGCAGCAGCGCGGCGATATCGGGGCTCAGGATGGCGCGCGCGTCGAGTGCGATCCCGTCGTCGAACGACTCCTCGCTCTCGACGGCGATCTCCGTCTGCGCCAGCTGCTGCAGCGACGACAGCAGGCTCTGCTCGCTGATCGGCTTGGCCACGTACGCGTCCATGCCGGCCTCGAGGCAGCGCGCCTCGTCGGCTGGTGTCGAGTACGCCGTGACACCGAGGATCGGCGTGTGCGCGCCCGTGTGCCGCTCCCGCGCCCGGATGGCGGCCGTGGCGTTGCAGCCGTCGAAGTCAGGCATCTGCACGTCCATCAGCACGACGTCGTAGGGACCATCGTCCATCGCGGTCAATGCCTCGGCGCCGCTGGCAACGATGTCCACGCGGTGTCCGGCCTTGCGGAGCATCTCGCCCGCGACGCGCTGGTTGATGGGATTGTCGTCGGCGTACAAGATTCTCAAGCTCCTGCTGGGGGCAGGCTCTTCTTTCGAATCGACGTTCAGCGCACCGATCAGTTGCTCGATGCGAACGAGTAACGCTTCATCCCAATGCATGAAAGACTCAGGCTCCGGGCGAATGTCGAAGCGGGCATCTCGCTCGTTCCAGCCCGCCATTTGTATCTCAACTGAAGCGTACATACAACTTTTTGCGATAGAGTCTCGTCAACCCATCACGTCACATGCCTGAAGGCTCCCCGGATGCGGCCTCCGACCGACCGACGGTACTCGTCGTAGACGACAGCCCCGTCGTGCTCCACGTTTTGCAGCTCGTCTTCGAGTCTGCACAGTACGACGTCGTCACGGCCGCGGGCGGCACTGAGGCGCTCGTCCAGGTCGACCGCTGCCGTCCCGACATCATCATCACGGACGTCGCGATGCCCGACGGCGATGGGTTCGGCCTGTTGAGGAAAATCCGTGAAAATCCGGCGACCTGCACCATTCCTGTAATCATGCTCACGGCGAGCGGACCGGGCGGCCGTCCGGCTGTCGATCCGGATGCACTGCAGCCCGATGGCGTGGTGCGAAAAGGGGGCGGCTGGTCCGACCTGCTGGCTCTCGCGAACAGGCTGCGGCACGGGCGGGACGCACGCTGAATCACCTCGGCTTTATGGGATACTTTCCCTCCATCTGCTCGCGATCTTTCGCGTCGAGAAGGGAAGCCATCGATGAAGCGTACGCTCGTATTCCTGGCCGTCGCACTCCTGTTCTGCGTCGCGCCGGCATCCGCACAGCCGAACGAACTGGCCGAGCTCAAGGCGCAACTGCTGGCGCAGCAGACGGCCATTCAGCAGCTCCTCAACCGGATTGCCGTGCTCGAGAAACAGCAGGCGGCCACCGTCACGAAACCGGATCTCGAGCGCCAGGAGCAAGCGCAGGACGACGCGGTCAACTCCATGCGCGAAACGCTGCTCGGAAAAGTGAATCTTTCCGGGTACTACAACTTCAGAGCGTTTGCCGACGGATCCGAAACGCCGGCGGCATTTCAACAACACCATCTCGGGCTGATCCTCGGTAAACAGCTCGGACGGTTCAGTTTTTTCACCGAGCTCGAGCTCCAGAACATTCCGCATCATCCGCAGATTTCCGAGACCGGCGAGAGTTCCACCGAGATGGCGACGACCGACCTGAGCGGCGAGGGACAGGTCTCGGTCGAGAACGCGTGGATGGAGTACAGCCAGAACCAGTACCTGAACATCCGCGTCGGCAAGCAGCTGTCGCCGCAGTACTGGTGGCAGAACCACTACCCGAACCTGACCTACTCCACCGATCAGCCAATCTATCTGCGCGAGCTGTTTCCGCCGGAGATCATCGGCGTCATGGTCAAAGGTTCGGCGTCCAGGCCAGCCGGCTCGTCGGAGTGGGGTCTCGGCTACAACGTCTACGTCGCCAACAACGAGCTCGAAGGGAACGAGCGCGGCGATCTGACGCGCCAGAAATCGTGGGGAGGGCGCGTCCAGGTCCGTATGCCGGTTGGCGGCTTCCTGAAAAAGTTCGACGTCGCCGCTGACATGTATCGCGGCCGCATCGCGCTCGATACTAATCAGCTGGCAGACGACTCCGTGTTCGGTTTCGAGAGTCAACTCGAGTCGGGTCCGTTCCGGCTGAACGCGGAATACGCGCACGGCGAGACGTTGGGGTTGACCCGGTTCGGGTACTACGTCGAGCCCGCGTTCAGGGTGAACGACAACTGGCTGACCTTCTACCGGGTTGAAGGGCTGGAGAGCGCGCGCGTGCAACGCGCCGAGCAGCGCCACCTGGCCGGCGTCAACTTCAGGCCGCTTCCACAGATCGCCCTCAAAATGGAGTACTACCGGTCTCTCCCGAAGTCGCGCTCGTTCATCGACGCCAGCGAGATCCGCAAGCCGTTCAACGGCGTGGCGGCCGCCGCGGTGTTCTTCTTCTGATTCCGGACGGGATGACGGCTTGAAACCTGTGGTGCTGACGTTTCTGGCGCTCGTCGTGTCGGCTCGCGCCGTCGAGACCCAGCGGCCGCCGGTTCCCGCAGCGCGCCCGCCGTTCACGATCGTGGTGAACTTCGCGAACCCGGTCGATACCCTGACGGTGGCGGAACTGCGCCGGATCTTCATGAAACAGCAGCGCCTGTGGGCGCACGGCGACACGATCGTGCCGGTCGATTGGGACGCGGCCAGCCAGATGCGCCAGGTGTTTTCGCGGACCGTCCTGGGCCGGTCGGTGCGTGAAATGGCCGAATACTGGGTCCAGCAGAGTGTCACCCAGGGGCTCGCTCCCCCCTCGACGCTCAACTCCGGTCTCGCTGTGGCGAGGTTTGTCGCCATGGTGCCTGGCGCCATCGCCTACCTGTCGCCGGATGCGGTCGACAGGTCCGTAAAACGGGTTAGGATTGACGGTCTCCCCGTCTTCCCTGCGCAAAGTCGATAAAAGCGGAGGCGTTGCCTGCCTAATTTCTTCAAGACCGGTCGGAAAGGCGGCCTCGGGCTGAACATTCGAGGCCAGCTCGCGGTGGCCTCGGTCGCGCTCGCGCTCGTGCCGATGGCGGTGGCCGGTGCGGTCGCGTACACCACCGCGCGCAGCGCGCTCGACGACCGCATTCGCTTCAACCTCGAAACGCTGGCGAACCTCGCGGCCGAACGGCTCGATCGCCTGCTGCTCGAGCGCGAGCAGAATCTCAAGGCGTGGTCCAACCTCCGGTTCATTCAGGACGATACGGTCACGGGAGACGCAGACGGGCGCATCGCCCAGTTTCTGCAGGAGGCGAAGCGCAACTTCGACTTTCACCAGGAAAGCTGGGTCGCCAATGCGGCCGGGACGGTCATTACCTCAACGGCCCCAGGCCTTCGCGGCCGCGACGTCATCGATCGGCCGTGGTTCATCGCGGCGCGGCGCGGCGAGCCGTGGACCGGCCCTCCGGCGTTGCAGGACTTGACCGGACGCGTGGGCATGCCGCTCGCCTTTCCCATTGCCGCCAGCTTCGACCGCGCCAAGAACGTCGGGGCGATCGTCACCGTCATCGACTGGCCCAAGGTCATCGATCTGCTGCACGCCCTGAAGGTGCTCCCCGAAGGCCAGAACGAGCGCGGCTACTCCATGCTGATGGACGCGAAAGGCGTCATCCTTGCCGGTCCGGCGTTCTTGTCGGATCTGCAGCCTGGGCAGAGCACGCTTGCATCGGTCGGTCTCAACGCGCTCGAGCAACTGCCGCCCACCGCGTCGGGCAGCGCGACGATCGTGATCGGCGATGAGCCGTATCTGGTCGGCTATGCCACGACGCAGGCGCGGCTCTATTCACCCAACGGCTGGCGCATGGCGCTCCTGATGCGCAGCGACGTGGCGTTCGCGCCCCTGAGCCGGCTGCTCTGGACGGTGGTCCTGCTGTCCGGCGTCCTCGCCGTCGCCTTTGGCGCGCTCTCGGTCTACTGGGCTCGGCAGTTCTCCCGACCGATTACGTCTCTCGTCCCGTTCCTGCGCGCCGTCGCCGACGGCGATCTGTCGCAGCAGTTCTCGATCGAACGGGGCGACGAGCTCGGCATGCTCGCCGATGCCGCAAGCGAGATGGCGCAGCGGCTCCGGAGTCTGATTCAGGATCTCCAGAACGCCGCGCTGCACATCACGACGGCGTCAAACCAGGTGCTGACCGCCGCCGAACGGCACGCCGCCGGCTCGATCCACCAGGCGTCCTCGATCGCCCAGGTGACCGAGACGATGGAGCAGCTGACCGGCACCGCCAAACAGATCGCGCACAGCGCGACGGCGGTCGAATCGCTCGCCGACGACAGCGCGCGCGCCGCGCACGCCGGCTACGGATCGGTGAACGACGCCCTCGAGGCGATGGAGAAGATTCGGCGCCGGGTCGGCGACATCTCGGGCAAGACGATTCAGCTCGGCGAGCGCTCGCACCGGATCACGGAAGCCCTCAACCTGATCAAGGAAATCGCCGACGAAATCCACCTGCTCGCCGTGAATGCCGCGATTGAATCGGCCGCCGCCGGCGAACACGGCAAGCGCTTCTCGGTCGTCGCCAGCGAGGTCCGGCGGCTCGCCGAGCGTGCCCGGGTCTCGACGGAAGAGATCAAGGGGATCGTCGGCGAGATTCAGTCCGCGACCCAGACGTCCGTGGTCGCGACCGAGCACGGCGTCAAAGAAGTGGAGAGCGGTGTCAGCCTGGCCACCCGCGCCCGGGGCAGCCTCGAGCAGATCCTGCAGATGGTCGACCGGACCACTGTCGCAATCCGCGAGATCACCGCTGCCACGCAGCAACAGCGCGGCGCGAGCGAACAGATCGTCGAGACGATGCGTGAAGTGGCCGAGGTGACGAGGCAGGCGGCGTCGAGCACGCAGCAGTCGGCCGACGCGGTGGCGGAGCTCAACGTGCTCGCGGATCAGTTCAAAACACGGATCAAAGAATTCAAGCTGTGACGCCCTATCTGGGCTTTCGCGTTGGATCGTACATGTACGGGCTGCCGCTGCCGAGCCTGCGCGAGGTTGCGACCCTCGGAGCGATACGCCGCATTCAGGGCACGCCACCGACTGTCGCCGGGCTGGTCAACATTCGCGGCGAAATCATCTGTGCGCTCGACGCCAGGGAGGTGCTCGGCCTCGCGCGGCCGACGGTACCCGATGTCCGGTTTCTCGTCGTGCTTCGCCGCCTCCAGAATCCCATCGGCCTCATCGTCGATTCCATCTCCGACATCTACACCATCGACACCGACCACATCCAGCCGCTGCCCGAGACGTGGCCGGCGAGTCGCGCGGCGTTCCTGGCCGGTATGGCCGGCGTGCCCGCGGGCCCCATGGGGTTGCTGGTGCTCGAGAAGGTGGTCGGATGATTCCGCTCGACGCTCCCGATTTACGCGCCAAGTTTGCGCTCGAAGCCCGAGAACGTCTCAAGCAGCTGACCAGCGCATTTCTGCGGATCGAGCAGACGCCGGAGGACGGCGAAACCATCGCCGAAGCGCTCCGCCAGGTGCACAGCCTCAAAGGCTCCGCCCTGATGCTGCAGCTCAAGGACATCGCGCAGGTCGCGCACAGCCTCGAAGACCTGTTCGTCGCGGCACAAGTCGACGCCGCCATCCTGCGCCCGTCCACCTTCGATGCCGTCCTCGGCGCGCTGGACGTGTTGACCCTGCGCGTCGAGCAGGTCGAGCGCGGCGCGTCGGTCCCAGCCGCGGTCGAACCGCTGTGCGAGGCTCTCGCGTCGCTGGTCGCCGCACCGGCCGGTGCCGACAGGGTGCCGGGCGGCACGAACCGAATGGCGGCCCGCCCGCAGGCGCCGGCGGCCGCAGCGGCGTTGAGCGGCGCCCCGGCGCCGTCGCTGCGCGTTCCGACCGAAAAGCTCGATGCGTTGACCGGACTGGCCGCGGAATTGGTGCTCCACGAAGTGAAAGTCTCGGATCGGCTTGGCGATCTGCGCCGGCTCGAGACGGCGCTGCGTCAGGTCAAAGCCGCCATGAGCGATACACGGCTGGACGACGAAGACGGTCGGCGTCCGTCCGCCGGACAACTCGACACATTCGCCGCTCTGCTGCGCGGGCTGCGCCAGCTCGTGAATCGATACGACGACGATCACGTGCGGCTGAAGCTGATGACGGGTGAGGTCCGGCAGCACGTCATGGCCCTGACGCTGGTGCCGATCTCGACGGTGTTCGAGGCGTTTCCCCGGGCGGTGCGCGACCTGGCGCGCGCGTTCAAGACCGAGGTGAACCTGTCCATCACCGGCGGCGACACCGAGATCGACAAGAAGATCATCGACCAGATTGCCGATCCGCTGATTCACCTCCTGCGCAACGCCATGGACCATGGCATCGAACCGCCTCGAGAGCGCATCGCGGTCGGCAAACCGCCGGTCGCGCAGCTCCGCATCTCGGCCGAGCATCGTGGCAATCGCATCGTCATCACCATTGAAGACGACGGACGCGGCATCGACCCGGCGAAGATCCGGGCGTCGGCGGCCAGGCTGGGTATCGCCGGCACGGAGGAACTGGAGTACTGGTCGGAACAGGAGGTCATGGACCTGATTTTCAGGCCCGGTTTCAGCACGCGCGCGTCCGTGACCGACGTCTCGGGTCGCGGCGTCGGCATGGATGTCGTCCGCCGCGTGCTCACACGGCTCGACGGAACTGTCCACGTCCAGTCGCAGCCGGGCCGCGGTACGGCGATCGTGCTCGATCTTCCCCTGTCCCTCGCCCTGCTGCGTGTGGTTCTCGTGCGCGCGGGCGGAGAGTTGTTCGCCATCCCGACGTCAGCGGTGAGGCGCATCGTGCATCTTCATGACGCGGACGTGGTTCAGTCGCCGGACGGTAAGGCGGCCGACGTGGCCGGGGTGAGGATCCCCCTCGTTCCGCTCGCCTCGTTGTTGGGCTTGCAGCCGTCCGCCTCTGCCAGTCTCGTCGTGGTCGTGACCGTCGCGGGCATGTCGCTCGGCCTCGTCGTGCGCGCGGTCGAAGAGGAGCAGGAAATCGTGTTCCATGAGCTCCGTGGCGTAATGGCGCACCAGCCGTTCTTTTCCGGCGCGTCGATTCTCGCCAACGGGGAAATCGTGCCGATCCTCGACATGCAGGCGCTCCTCCAGATCGAAACGCACGGCATGCGGATTCCCGCATCGGGGGGGCCCCAGATCTTGCGGTCGGGACGGGTGCTCGTCGTCGAGGATTCGCCGGTCGCGGGAGAGTTGCTGAGGACCATCCTTGCCGGATCAGGCTACGAGGTCGAGGTGGCTGGCGATGGCCTGGAGGCGCTTGACGGCCTGGGCCGCACCTTATGCGATCTCGTGATTGCAGATGTCGACATGCCGCATCTCAACGGCTTCGAGTTCACCGCACGGCTGCGCGCCGACGTCCGCAGTCAGCACATCCCGGTGATCATCGTGACCTCGCACGACTCCGTCGAGGATCGTCAGCGCGGCTTCGACGCCGGCGCCAGCGCCTTCATCGTCAAGCGCGAATTCGACCAGGAGCAGTTCCTGGCGACCGTGCGAAGACTGATCGCGCGACCGGCTGAGACGGATTCGCCGCCGAAAGACTGAGTCCCCGAAGTCGGCCGCGTGCCGCCGGTTCAGTGCTGCTCGAGGGAACCGCCGATGGGATCGCACGTTTCGAACGTGAGCATCGGCAGGCCGCTGGGCACGTTCGAAGGAATGAGACGGCACAGCTTCTTCGGATCCGCGTTGTCGTCGAGCAGACCTTCTTTGACGAACGATACGAGATCGGCGAACTCGTCGTCCTCCAGCAGAATCGGCGTCCGCAGCAGGGGATCGAGGCGGTCCAGCACCGGCTCGATCGGTCCGAGCCGGAACGCGAGATCGGCGGGGACGCCCGCCTTGATCGGATCGTAGTTGCGCGCCGACTGGTAGACGTCGAGGTGATGGCGAATCGCGTCCTCGATCCTGGTGAAGGCGCCGTTATGGAAAAACGCCGGTGCGAGGGCGAGATTTCGCAGCGGCGCGGTCCGAAACCGGTAGCGGTCCGCCGTTTCGTGCGAGATCTGCTCGAGGCCGAAATCTTCGTCCTCGCCCGGGCCATCGAAGATGGTGTTGCCCTGGCCGACGCCGAAGGCGGGCGCAATCTGGGGCACGCCGATCACGTGCTCCTCGAAATCGGAGAACAGCTCGTTCGGCGTACCGACAGCCGAGCGGCCCGACACGCTGTGGCAGGAGCTGCATTGCGCCTTGCCGAAGAACAACAGCGCGCCGCGCTTCTGCCCATCGGTCATCGCGTTCGTCTGGCCTCTGGCGAAGCGGTCGATCGGCGCGTTGGCAAAGACGAGCGTGAACTCGAACTCCGCGATCGCCTTGCCGAACATGAAGACATCGATCGGCGCCCCGTCCCGCACTTCAGGGAACACCTGACCGAACAATTTACGGTACTCAGGGATCCCATCCAGGATCTGCCCGACCATGTCTCGAATCGGCTCGTCGCGCGACATGGTCGTCGGATCGGGCAGCGGCACGTTGACGCCCAAGCCATCGTCGAACTGACAGAACCGGGGACCGAGCGTCACGTCCGGAATCCCGTTGGGACACGTGCCGGTGTAACCGGCGACCTCCGTCAGCTCGGTCGGCGGCATCTGCGCCTGCGCCTGCAGCAGGTGCGTCAGGTGATGGATGACGTTTTCCGCGAACGAGAATTTGTCGTCATCTTCAGGCAGAGGAAACTTGAAGCCGAGTGAATTGTCGAACGGGTCACCGGCGAGCGATTTGAAACGGCCGTTCCACATCAGCGCGGGAGCCAGCGCGGTGTTCACGACGAGCGGCGTCCGGCGCTGATTGCGCGGCCCGGCGCGGTTCGGCCCGACGATGCCATTGCTCTGGACGCCGATCGCCATCGGCTGCGTGTCGCCGAAGCCGTTGCTCGGCGAATGGCACCCGCCGCAGGTGTTGTCCTTGTGAAGCGAGTGCGCGTTGTCGAACCACAACAGACGTCCCAGGTCGGCCAGCTTCTGATCGATGGGCCGGCCCAGGTTCTCGCGCAGGCGATCCTGGAACGTCGTCTCGATGTCGCCGGTGAACCCGGCAGCTGAGAGCACGGCGGCAAGGTCCGAGTCGAGGTTGCGATCGTCACGGAAATCAGTGCTAGCGCTGATCGTCGTCGGATGGGAGGCCGCCAACAGCGCGAATGCCCACACCACGACAGCCGACGCGATCAGTTTTTTGGGTTGCATCGAACCGGAAAAACATACACTACCTTCTGTGGTTTGTCTACTATGACGTAGAGAGTCCTTTAGATTGCGTATCGTTTTAATGCAATCTGCGGTTGAGAAGGGCCTCGACGGGCCACGTCAGGAGGGTTGGGGCGGGCTGCGGCGCTCTCGAAAGAACGTCTGCATCAACTCGCGGCACGCGACTTCGCGCACGCCGCCAATCACCTGGACGCGATGGTTCAGACCGGGCAGTTCCAGGCCGCGGACCGTCGAGGTCGCGGCGCCCGTTCTCGGCTCCGCCGCACCGTAGACCACCGTCGCGATGCGCGCGTGCACCAGTGCGCCGATGCACATGAGACACGGCTCGATCGTCACGCACAGCACGGCGCCCGTCAGCCGGTAGTTTCCGACATGACGCGCGGCGTCACGAATCGCCACGATCTCCGCGTGCGCGGTCGGATCACCCGACGAGATCGGCTGGTTGAAGCCACGGCCCACAATAGCGCCGTCGACGACGATGACCGCGCCGATCGGCACCTCGCCCGCGTCTCGCGCGCGCACCGCTTCTTCGAGCGCCAGGGCCATCCACTGGTCGTACATCACGCCGCATGATAGCAGGCACATCCCGGCGTTCTTCCTCGCTGCGGCGACGTGATCGTCACCGGATACCACGGTCTGGGCCCTCGTTCCGGCCGCGCCGGCGATCGCCGTTGTTTATCCCCCACGCGCGTGGATTGGGCGTAAGATGAACTCGAATGACGCCTGAACTCCGGCAAGGACCTGACCGACGACGGGCGGCGCGCGGCGGCCGGCGGCCGGGTGATGTCGCAGGTTTTTCACCGCTCGTGCTTGTCGCTGATGAAGACACGGAGAGCGGCGACATGTGCGAAGGGTTGCTGGCGACACTGCGCTTCGCGGTCGCCCGCGTCGATTCGGTCGACAAAGCCGTGTCCGTCATCTCGACGCTGATGCCCGACGTGATTGTCGCGCGGGGGCACGACGTGACACCTCTGCAGCGCGCCGCGTGGCCGAGCGGCGTGGCGTTCGTCACGGTCACGGAAAGCATGCGCGAGCCCGCGGTACTGATCGAAGCGATCCGCGCCGCCATCCGCGCCGCACGCACGCAGCCGAACTAGAAGCCCGTCCTTACGTCCGCTGCAGGAAGATTTTTCTCACCACCGTGCAGCGAATCCGACGCCAGAGCGCCGCAGGCGCGCACAGTCTCCGACAGTCCAGCGGCATATCGCTTGCGATGGTCGTTGACCATCAAAAGGAGTCTTTGCTCATGCCGCGAACGCTTGTGCTTGATACGGGCCTGGACAAATTGCAGGAACTGCTGCTCGGCATGACGGCCGGCGACGAAATCAGCGTGCCGCATGCCATGAAGATCAGCGGGCTGCCGGCGGATCACTGCGCCGCGGTGCTCGAAGCGCTGGCCCGGGCCGGGCTGATGATCCGGCTGCAAGGCGACGCGTACGTGCGGCGCCACCTCGCCGATTGACGACAGGTTCCTCGCCCGGGTATTTCGCCGCCGAATCAGAACAGATCGCTCGTGGCCGGCCATCACGGTGCGAGGCGAAGGCGTGCGCTCGCTCACACGTTCTCCGTTCTGTTGCGTACCTCACAGACCCTTCCAATTCGTCCTGCTTAGAATCACGCCCCGATGCCGTGGAAATGCCCCGCCTGCAGCACTTAAAACAGATCGCTCTTCACAAAGTCATGGCGGTATTCTTACTGATGATCCTCGCCCTAATCGCTGTCCAACGGGCTATGCAGCGGGCGCATCAAACGCGCTTTTCTGTGGTCCACTAGAGGCAGTACTACCGGAGGAACGAACGTGGATCCATCCCGCCAAGATGAACCTCTCGTAACCCTTGCGTCGTTTGCGACGGATTTTGAAGCATCGCTGGCGAAGGGTGCACTTGAAGCGGCCGGGATTGCCGCATTCGTTCCAAGCGAAACGCCGGGCACGTTCTCGAGGAACCGCGGCGGTCTTGGTGCCGGAGTCCTTCAAGTGTTTGAATCCGACCGGGATCGTGCGGTTGCCGAGTTGCGCCGTATGGAACTGCGGGTCGTGAAGCGGACCGATGAATAGGGGCTCGATTTCAAACTGATCCACTACCCCGGAATCGGCAACCCTTGACATCACATCGCCGCGCGCCACCGACGCGGCCGGACACGGGGCTAAACCATCTGACGTGCGGGCGCGCGTGAACAGTGCCGATCGCCCCGGC
>Ga0105248_10007234_pt1 | contig 12177 bp, 7 predicted proteins | sample KBSS34metaG_FD_81524 | JGI IMG/M metagenome (GOLD analysis project Ga0105248, IMG submission 81524) | Switchgrass rhizosphere microbial communities from Kellogg Biological Station, Michigan, USA - KBS S3-4 metaG | ecosystem: Host-associated > Plants > Roots > Rhizosphere > Soil | place... | reverse complement strand
AGTTACGATCTAGCTAGAATGTGCACTACAGAACGTTTTCTCATACGCTAAGTCCGGTCTAATACATGCAGAGGATCGAGTGACAAGCAACCTGTACCCCAGGATTCTGATGGTTCACCCACTTCCAGACATGCATGCGGAAATATCCGATGCCCTGGCTGGCTCGTTAGACGGTCATTTCGAGGTTGAATCTGTCCAAACTCTTTCAGATGGACTTGAATCACTCGGTGCTAGAAGATTCGTCGCAGTGTTACTCTCTCTCGGCCTTCCAGACTGCCTCGAAGTTGAGACCTTCGAACGGATCCATTGCGTTGCTGCCAAAATGCCGATTGTAATTCTAGCTGAAGAGCACAATGAAGCACTCGCGGAAGACGCCGTCAGTCTGGGTGCTCAAGACTATCTACTCCCCGCGCATAGAGACCGCTTATCGCTTTCCCGGGTGCTGCGCAATGCTATCGAGCGTAATGCGATCCAACAAGCACTCGCCGCTGAGAACGACCTCGCAACAGTCACACTCGACTCGATCGGCGATGCCGTACTCTCCACGGATGTCTTAGGTCGAGTTACCTACCTCAATCGTGTTGCAGAAAGCATGACAGGGTGGAGTCGAAACGAGGCGATTGGTCGTCCGATTTCCGAGGTTTTTCGGATCATTAACGGACTTACAGGCAGGACTGCGGTGAATCCTCTAACATTGGCAATGAAGGAGAACCGTACCATGTGGATGACCGCAAATTGCGTCCTAGTTCGCTCGGATGGGACTGAATTTGCCATTGAAGATTCTGCTGCGCCCATTCATGGTATAGACCGGAAACCGATCGGAGGTGTCATTGTCTTTCACGATGTGAGCGAAGCGAGAGCAACCACAACCCAACTGGACTACTGCGCCAAGCACGATCTGGTGACGAATCTACCCAATCGCGCGCTGCTCGGCGATCGCATATCCCAGGCAATCGAATTGGCCAATCGCCATAGCAGATCGATCGCGATCATATTTCTGGATCTTGACCACTTCAAACACATCAACGACTCCCTGGGACACGCAATCGGTGACAAACTGCTCCGATCTATCTCGAAACGATTGTTAGACAGTCTCCGGGGTGCTGATACGGTCAGCCGTCAGGGCGGAGACGAGTTTGTCATTCTGCTGTCAGAAGTCTTCAGTCGAGAGGACGCTGCTAGGAGTGCAGCAAGGATTCTTGTCTCCCTCAATGCCCCTCACCTGATTGACGACCGAAATCTCTACATCCATGGGAGCATTGGGATCAGCATGTATCCGGAAGATGGCGAGGATGCGGAAACACTCATTCACAACGCTGACATCGCAATGTATCAAGCGAAAGAAGGAGGCCGGAACAAGTTTGAGTTCTTCACGCAGGAGATGAATCGCGTGGCGGTAGAACGCCAGTCCCTGGAATCAAGCCTCCGTTCCGCACTTGAACATCAGCAATTCCTTTTGCACTATCAGCCCAAAGTCAATCTCGAAACTAGAACAATCACAGGCTGCGAAGCGCTCTTAAGGTGGCACCAGCCGGGCAGGGGACTTATTCCTCCCGCCCGATTTGTTTCCATTGCGGAAGAGTGTGGGCTGATCGTTGAGATTGGACAATGGGTATTACGAGAGGCATGTCGTCAGGCGCGAGCGTGGCAGGACGCAGGTTTACCCCGCTTGCCAGTTGCAGTCAACGTCTCGGCCGTAGAATTCCGCGACAGCAACTTTATCAGTGGTGTTCGGAGCGTGCTAACTGACACGGGGCTGGAAGCACGGTATCTGGAACTCGAACTAACGGAGGGGGTGCTGATGAAGGATGTTGCCAGCACCGCTCTCGCGCTTCGAGAGTTAAAGACGATGGGAGTTCGGCTGGCTGTGGACGACTTCGGGACCGGATATTCGAGCCTCAGCTACCTGCGTCAATTTCCCATCGATGTTTTGAAAATTGATCAATCTTTTGTCAAGCAAATTACCGCCGATCCAGACGATTCAATCCTTGTAAGTGCCATCATCCAGATGGGGCGAAGTCTCAAGCGCGGTGTCATTGCTGAAGGGATTGAGACGCAAGAACAGATGACCCACCTGCAGCAGCTCAACTGCACGGAAGGCCAAGGCTACCTCTTCAGTCGTCCGGTCGCTGCAGATCAGTTCGCGAAACTGCTCCTGACTGGCTTGTAACCGGAGTTGAGGATATGCAACTGGTTGCTCAGGACTCGGGCGACTTTTCTTGGTGGTGCTAGACGGTATAGCACTCATCTCGTCCAGAATTGCTGCCAGGAACATAATTCTAGGACTTTAAAAAGTAGCTACTGCTGGTTTGAATGGTCTCTCTGCAATCACCCTATCGACAGCCTCTAATATTGGCCAGGCCCTGCTGCGACTTGCGGAGTAGTTTGATTATGAGAAGAGTACATCCCCTGGCCGGCAATAAAAATGTGGTGCTGCTGTATCAGCAACCAGCTTTGGACTTGCGGCCACGGCGGATTTCCGGCGTTTGTTATGAGCGGTATTATACAGATTGTAGATAGACCCTTTGTGTACTCTGTGGTGGGTTGGTCTTAACCCGGAACGCTCAACACGATCATGGTACTTAGCTCTCACCACAAGTGGGAGCTATTTTTTGTGCCCGCGGATACCTATTTATTAAGCTATTTTACAAAGCTGATGCGGCCGTCTCGATGTAAATGTGGGAAGGGCTGTTGTAGCAACTACCACCATAGGGCGCTGAAGGCATCCCGTACCAGCGTTCGGAGCACCTTAGGATTCAGAGATTTGCGATAGAGCGGTAAGTGGATCTTCGCCGAGATATGCTTTCATCGCTTGAGCAAGCTGGGACTGCACCTCGTCAGCTATTGTCATTACATCTCCCAGCACTAATGTGGTGTCTACGTAACAAAGATTCAATTGCAATGTTTCAAAGATTGCAATCTGCAAAACACGCGACTCCTCGATTATCATGATTGGAGTGTAGCCCTGTGCTCGCCGGTTGCATCCATATTTGCAGGCAGCCAGTGAAATATCGGCCTTCGTAGACAATGAGCTTGGGCCGCGAAGGCGTTTGACTATGTCGTGAAGCAGTTCCGGAAGATGAGCACATCGCTCTACATTAGACAACCGGACTGGAATTAAGTCCGACGCCGCATTCACAAGACGTAACCAATCTATGATTGCAAATCGTGCCTCATGTTCGAGGACATTGGCGACGCTCTCTCTGTAGGAATTCAGCGGTAGAGGTGATTTCATCATTTGAACGCTAATCTAGCCGTTTGCCTTCGGCTCAAAGAGGAAGCTCGACATAGCCTGAGCGAGTTGAGAGTCTACTTCGTCAGCTATGGTCATGATGTCACCCAACAGTAAAGATGAATTCATATCTTTGAGATTTCGCTGCAAGGTTTCGAATATCGAGACCTGCAGCATCCGTGACTCCTCAACTATCATGGACGCGGTATATCCCTGTTCTCGCCGTTTACTGCCATGTTCATCAGCCGCGTCTGATATTAGCGCTCGTGTACCCAGGGCGAGAGGAGTGCGCAGACGAGTGATGATGTCACGAAACATTTCTGGCAGATGGGCGCATCGTTCTTTGGCTGCCAAAGGAATGGGAATAATATCCGGGTCCGCCTCGACCCTCGAGAGCCAGTCTGCAATCGCGGCAGAGGCATTGTTTTCGAGAATGTCAGCAACTATCTGGCTATGTGGCATATGAGCTTGGAAGTATCCCTTCAAATCCAAGTGGACCACTCGCTTAGATCATAGATCTGTTCTTTTCTGCTCATTCTCGTCAGCAAGAGAAGAAGGACCTCTCAAGCCGACCTACATCAAGACATAACAATGGTGGGTTTCGGATGGTTGAAGTTTGGCTTCCATCCTCAGGATGAGATTTGAAGACTGAATCAGCCTACATGCCTATGTTTTGAGAACATCGATCAGTAGCTTTTAGGCTATTTATACAAGTTGAGAACCAAACACTCGGCAACCCAAGGCATGACTCAGCGATTAACGATACCACGACCACGACATCTGTACGAGTTATTTCTAATAATTATCGCACCGAGGTAACGAGTAATAAATCTGACTGTGGGAAATACTGGGCTATGATCACAAGATGAGTCCGTGGGAGCGGCCATGTCATGCTGAATAGACCCACGATAACTGCTGCGATTCCCGCAACGTCGACGGCAAGGAAACAAAAAATAACTGCCTTCCTTCCGACAGCTTTGTTCGAAGAGTTAATGAGATTTTGCAATATTCAATTCCGCACGCGATCGGAAGTGATTCGCACGGCGCTGCGTGCATACTTCGATCAACGCCGTTCGGGCGTTGTGCCAACGACAGGCGAACTTTCCCACTTGAACGAGGAAAGGACAGCTTTTCGCCGTGGTTCATCCAAAGCGTTGAAGAGATTCATCGAAGAGATGCACTCTCCAGCTCTAGTTTCGGGAGCTAAAAGCATTTTGAAAGCCGCTGCAGAAAGGGTTAGTCCTACTCATCGTCAGTAAAGATGCTCCTTTGGTGGGCAAGAGAATTGCGATTTCACAAAAATCCGATGTTTTCCGCGCCGAACAGGTACGATCTGCGTTTGTAGATGCCCCCCATTCCATGATGTTTAATCCATGCCAAGTCTTTCCTGGGCCCCATCTTCCTCAACGGGGATCAGTCGACTACAAACTAAAAACGAGCAGGCCCGACGATTTACATCGCCAGGCCTGCTCATTGCATGAGTAAAACCTACATAGACAACCTGATTTACCGAGTAAACGTCCAACCCAGAATATTCTGGATGGAAGTGCGTGATCCCGTACTTCCCGTAAACCCTACATAAGCTGTATCGCTTCCCACACTCGATGGTATGTTTACGGTAAACGATTTGGTAGTCCGAACCTCAGTTTTGGTGTCGGTCAGCGTAATCGTCAACGTTGTGCCCGCATACAAGATGTGTGCATGAAAGACGTTGCCGCTATGCAGGTTGATTCCACTTCCTTGCAGACTGATCGACTTACCCTGCGGGCTTGCGCCTCCAGTGTATGTTCCCATCAGTTGAGCATTCGAGATCCCCGACTGGTAAAGATTGAATGCCACTGCTACGCTCTTGGATACTCCTTGATAGCCCAGTGCGCCACCATTGCCTCCAAGTGCATGATCTGCTTTCCTCGCATTCTGAATGGTGAATGTGAACCCGTCTGCAGTTGAAGTCGGGAGCTGGAAATCGAAGTCGGTCGTGAAGTGGCTTACCGATACTTTTGTCGGATACCACGCTGTACCAGCCTGGCCTGTTCCTCCGTTAGTCAATTGGATCTTGTTGTTCACGAGCTTTGCTGAGCCATTGCGGGTTAGCGTATTGCGTGCGAACCCGTTTGACATATCAAACACGCTATCGGGCTGTGTGATTGTGTAGAGTGCCGTCGCAACAGAACTCGCTGTGTAATTCGGAGCAAGAGCCGAGGCCCTGATCGTCGTCGTTACCGCCACCTTGATTGCCCCTGCGTATTGCGCCGAAGCGCTCGTGGGGGCGGTACCGTCGAGCGTGTAGTGGATCACAGCGCCGACAGTTGTGTTCGCAAGTGCCACCGTCTGTGCCGTCGAGTAAGAACCAGGCAGCGTGGAGAACGTTGGTGTAGCTGTTTGCCGCGTAATGGTGTAGGTCGCTGTTGAGGCTGCGCTGGACGCATAGTTTGGGGCTGCTGCAATCGCTTTGATCACTGTATTCGTGGTCAATGGGATTGCCGCCGAGTATCGCTTAGAACTGGTGGTTGGCGTTGTTCCGTCCGTAGTGTAGTACATGATCGATCCAGCAGTGGCATCCGAAATCACGACTGACTGGCTGGTAGTGTAGGTACCGGCTGCCGGCGAGAATGTTGGGGTAGCCGCTGCGGTATTGCGAATCACATATGCTGCACTGGCCACGCCACTATCCGCTAGCCCAGAAGCAGTCGCCAGGGCTTGCACCGTCTGGCTGCTGCTTACCTGGATGGGGTTCACATACTTGCTGGACGAAGGGGTAGGGGTGGTGCCATCCGTGGTGAAGTAGATTGTCGCATCCGCTGTTGCGTCAGACAATGCAACGCTCTGCGCTACGCTGTAGGTGCCTGCCGCGACTGAGAACGAAGGAACCTGTGCTTGTGCCTGCGCCTTGTCTGCCGTCCAGCTCAGGACCGTCATCGAAAAGGGAGGAAGCGAGAGACCCTTGGCTGCGTTGAAGCTGCCCTGATCGCTGCTTGCGACCTGTACCTTTTCGGCGAATTCATTACTGTCCGTAATGTTTGCAGAAGTAATCTGGCTCATCTGTACCGTGCCCTTAGGCGCGTTGACACCCGAGAATGTCACAGGGAGAGCTGTTGTCTGGTTGAGATTGAAGACAACGATCGAAGCCGCAGTTCCCTTCAGGAAGGCAAAGGACTGAACGAAGTGCGCGCCATTGATCATGACGCCGTCACTGCTCTTCGGCTGGTTCCACGTCGGGTCTGCGCCGCTATGCGTGGTGGTCATCAAGTTGCCGCTGATTACCGCATTGGCCATTGCCTGCGTCAGAAACTGTGGACGACGACGATTTGTTGTGCCCATGTCGACAACAATGCCCCACATGCGGACATTTTTCTGGTCCCCGCGCAGGAACTGATACTGTTGCAGAGCAAACGCGTTCTGATATTGCACACCCAACCGCATCATCATCAACATGTGCAAGGTGTGCGTCAGACCGGCGCCAATCGAAGGCGTCAACTGATCCAACTGGGCCTGCGTAATCTTGCCAAGCATCGTGCCCAGATTGGTTTCGTACACATTCATGTAAGTCTTTGTCGGGGCGGTAGCGGCCATCTGCATATCCTGATAAACCTTGCCTCCTGGCGACTCCATCATCTCGGGTTCGGCCAGCATGGCGCCAAACATCGTCGATTGCGGTTCGTCATTCGCTCCAAACATCAGGTAAGGCGCGATCGAGATCGAGTCATGCTGTGTACTGTAGTGCAGCAGGCCCTGGTTGTATCCAGGCACAGCAGCCCATCCATCCAGCACGAGGTCAAACTTGCTCGCCTGGAAGCCGCCCATCTGCCGCGCGGCACCGAATACCTTGTTGGCCCATTGCGGATACCCAGGGTAAGCCATCGTCTCGCCCTTGAAATCGCCATTCCAGGTTTCATTGCCTAACTCGATATGGATTTTGTCGAAGACCGTGGTCCATGGTTTGGACTGACCACGGGCGATCCGCGATGCGCTGTATGAATCGGATCCGTCGCCCGTCAGGTAGAGGATCAGATCCGTCATTTCATCAGGGGTCGTGGATGTCGGAATCGTAATCCACGGTTCGGCACCCACAGTCGAGCACAGATGAACAAACTCATCGATTCCATAAGCGATCGTCGAGACACTCGTCTTAGTAGAGCTGAACGAGCTGCGATAGCGTGCATAGACTGGCGCAAGTTGATTGCGGATATCCGAACCAAGAGCTGCACCTGCCATCATGCGAATCGTGCCTGGCTTCAACTGCTGCAGAGCCTTTACCACGTCGTCGCGAAAGACCGTTGTATTCGTAAGGTCTGAATCCGTCTGTTGCAATGACACATCGTCCAATTCGACATTTGAACCTGCGGCACCGAGCACCACTTGAACCGTTCCCACTGCAGAACTGGGCTCATTTGCGGAGAAGGTCAACGTATAGTCCTGCCACGCATCTGTCAGAGCAACCTTCTGGTTTAGAAATGGCGCTGTCGAGGCCTGTAATCGTTGAATATTCACACTCAACTGATTCGCCCCACCGACACCTTTGGCTCGAAAGGTTAACTCAAAATTCCCATGAAGTTGAATGAAGCTCAGGCCCTTGAATGACTCAAAATACTGAGCCACACTCACAGACTTACCTCCTAAAGCGCTTAACAACAGGGCCTGCTTGCCGGGAGTATTCGGCGAAAGATCATTCATCTCAGTCGTAATCGTACCTCCACCCGAAATGTTGTCCCACCATCCCGTATCTCCCCTGCCAGGAAAGTAGTTGTTGACGGCATAATAGTCACCGATAGCAAGGTTCACCGATTGGTCAAACTGCACCGTCTGGCCACATCCTGAACATGTTTGCCCACTCTGTGTGCTTTGGACTACCGCGCCTTTCAATCCAGCCGAAGTACCCGAAATGATTTCGTAGGTTCCGCCCTTCCAGAACCCTGTCTGCTGGCGGCTGTACTGGTTATCGTCCTGGCATGAATCTGCCGTTGCGTTGTGTGCACACTTCAAGATCGTCCGAAATCGCAGTCCCTCGAAACCAGGATTCTGAAAGATGAGATTCTTCATCATCTGTCCAGAATCCCAATATGTCTGGTCGCCGAGGTTCACGCCAAAGCGATTCACGCCGTTCTGCTCAACCGAACTGGATATGGAAATGCTTGTGGGCGCCTGTGCCGAGACAAGATAAGATCCCAGGAGGAAACTTATCATCACCAATGCGTGAAGAAAACTGAACTTGATCTTAGAATTCTCTGTATATCTCATTGGATTTACCTCCCAAAACACGGTTGAAAAATGACAGGATGACGAAGTGTTCATCTCTTGTCCGAGTGCTCCATATGAATCGAAAGACATACAGGAACAGAAGCTAGGCGGCTAAGTAACCGCTTCTTGACACTACAAGTAACCTCAATCGTGCTGGGATGTATTTGATAGTTTTCTATTTTCGAGGGGCTGGAATGTCACTTTTCGTCCGGGAGAGGAACGCGGAGGGTAAAAATAAAAGCCTCTATAATGCTCATATTATTGTTCTTATGTGGTTTTATTGCCGATAAACATCGCCTAACCTTCAGCGTAAAGCGGCGATAGCAATGTAGCCCATAAGGTTACTTATGTAACTAACTTTTGTACTAATATTTGCTCGTTTACCGCTCAAGAGTACCCATATCTTTCGGCGGGATGGTGCATTGATGTATAGGACTTCTTGCAAAACGACAGGCTGTATTCGTGCACATTTATACATATTTCAGTTACGGCGATATGTTGAAGTGCAGACTAGGGACATAAAGCTAGTGGCGGAGATGGAGGTTTATGGCTAATTTTGAGACAGTAATGCCCTTGCTTACCCAAGGAGAAAGCGTTCGGCGCGCCGACTGGGAACCGTTCATCCGAATGTTTGTTTCAAGAGAAATACTGATGTGTCAATGCGGCACTTCGTTGCCAACTCGCTATACCCTGAGCTGGGACGAACTTTCAGCTACGGATTGGCACGCCGACACCGCAACTTATCCAACAGTTTCATGGGATCACGTTGCCTCAAGTGCTCAGCCGTTTCCCCATTCCGACAATGCAATCGATTCTGGTATGGCTCTCGAAAGAGCCATACCGAAATATCGAATATTCCTGTCGTCATTTCTTTCTGGGGTAGCATCCGATTTGTTACGCGTGCCCTCTCGGACATCTAGCACCAGTATTCCATCCGAGTGAGATGTCATAATTAGTTGATATCTGTCTTTATATCAATTCGTAGCGTGCATGGTCAGAATGCCATCCGATCTAATCGCGATGGTTCTCGATCCCTTGTAAGATGCTTTGCATATTGCATTTGCTACGTTTCGTGCGTTCTCACAGCGACATAGTCCTGGAAAAATTAGCTTTGCATTCGCAGCTTGCAGTTTTGGTTTGCAGAAAGCCGTAAACGCAATACGCTGCCTCCGACCGACTGATTTGAGTAATCTTGTGACAGATTTATAGTGGATGGAATCAGGCATTGATTCTTGTCCGGCCGGAGACAGTTGTACGACTGCATCTCGCAGGATTCAGAACGTATTGGACGTGGCTCGCTCGCCATCGTACCCGCTCTGGAAGGATGCACATCAGTCCGGAGTTATGCTAACTCATCTTTCGCACGGTTCCCAAAACTTAACCTGGGGCGCTCCACGCATCCACGGCGAGCTCGCGCTGCTGGACTTCGATGCTTCGGAACGAACCGTCTTGCGCTGGATGGGGAAATCACCCAGAAGAGCCGTGGAGGGGCTAAACTTGGGGCAAATTCAAGAATGTTCCCTACAATTTCACACACAATGAAAACCTAAGCCGGAAGTTAATCTTCCGTAACGTACTGATTCTAAATGGTAGGCGAGGCAGGGCTTGAACCTGCAACCCCCGGCTTAGAAGGCCGGTGCTCTATCCAGTTGAGCTACTCGCCCGTACCTCATCCATTCTACCGTTGAGTGGGTACCAGCGCATCTGCAAATACATGGAGCATCGCCGCCAAGGTCTGGCTTGCCAGCAGATCATTGCACCCGCAGGCAGTAAAGTAGGCGGTCAGGCCGTGGTCCTCGATGTCTGGGGTAATCCATGCTTTTCGGACAACCAGATCGATGCGGCCACAAGGCAGCGGAATCGTTCGTAAATAACTGCAGAGAGCTTTGCACCAGTGGACTGCCATTTCCGGCGTCGTCCATTGCTGATCGCTTCTGGGGAGCAGGTCGATATAGCAGCCTCGCCCAGAGTTCATATCTTCGCTAGCCGCACCTAGTTCATCGGGATCTAGTGGGCCGGTATCGGTGATGGGCCAGGCATCACATTTCGCAGTCCAGACGGGCGAGTGAGACTGATTGAGGCGGACAAGCGCTTCGGCCAGGCCTGGTTGCACGCTGGCTTCCGGCAGAGTATGGGCCAGATGGGGTGCAATACGCAGGTCGGCAAATCCAGACCATGCCGCATCGATGACCGGAGCCTCGCCGCCGATTTCCACTTCCCAATCAGCTTCCATCGGCATGACCTACGGTCGAGAGCAGATAGCGGATGAGAGTGGATTCGGCCCAGTGGCGCGGTGCCGCGTCCGACCGGTTCGAGAGAAAGGCACAGTGCCCGCCGCGCGCAGTCTCGATGAGCTGAATTGCCGGATTGGAGAGCATGATGTTTCTGGTAGCCGTTGTGAGCCGGATGAATGGATCGTCCAGCGCATGCAGGACCAGTGCCGGAACGGTGATGCGCGAGACGACTCGAGCAGCCGAAGCCCGAAAATAATAATCGTCGGCACTTGAGAATCCGCTGAAGCGAGCAGTGATCTTGTCGTCGAATTCGCGGATCGTACGAACCGGTCCTACTTCCCTTCCTGCATAAATAGCCGGAAACAACTGTGTCTTGCGGCGAAAGCGGCGCATCAGGTTGCGGAGGAAATGCCATTCATAGATACGATTTGACGGCTCATGCAATGCATCGGCGCTGGACGCCAGGTCGGCGGCGGGGCTTACCCCAACCGCAGCGCGTAGCCATGCAGGGGCATCGTCGCCCAGTTCCCCGGCATACTTCAGCACGAGGTTTCCGCCCATGGAATATCCCACGGTCGCAACCCTGCTGAAGCCGTACAAGCTGACGAAATAATCGAGAACTGCGCCAATATCGTCGGAAAGGCCGGAGTGGTAGAGAGTCGGCGTCCAGGTCTCGGTGCCGCCGCAGTTGCGCATATTCATGCGGATGACGTTGCAGCCGGCCAGCCAAGCAAGACTGGTAATTCCCTGAATGTAGCGAGAGTCGGAAGAACCCTCAAGTCCGTGTACAAGCAGGACAGTGAGCCGCGACTGCCGGACCGGCTCAGGTTGCCAATGGCACTGGCAAAGCACACGGCTGTCGTTGCCGGAATCGACAACCACCGGCACGGAATCGGCCTCGATCGCGAAAACAGGGCGGCGCCAGTAATTGCCTGCCAGTGTTTGCGCGTGGCCTCCACGCAACCAGGATGGCGGTTCAAATGGGGTGAGCCAGCGTGATCCCGCTCCGGACAGCGGTCGAGAATCCGTATCGACCTGCGCGAATGGGGTCATGCCCACCGATGCTCACCGCGATAAATTGTGAAAGGAGTTGAGGAAAGGCTTGGGGCGGCTAGTGGGGATCGAACCCACGACATCCTGTGCCACAGACAGGCGTTCTGCCCCTGAACTATAGCCGCCATCTCATCCGATTGTAGCATCGAACTGTGTTGCAGGTCTCGCCTGAATCGTGGCGGGAAGGTGAGGAAACTTGGCAATTACCGACCGAAGCAGCAATTCATGGGGGCTCGGCAGCGGGAGGGCTGACCGCTGGCAGAGCGGCGGAAGGCTGCTGGCCAACGAACGGCTCCGGTGGCTGGAGGTGCTGCTGGATGAGGCCTTCCGTATTCCCGGAACCGGTATTCGATTTGGACTGGACGGCATCATCGGGTTGGTTCCAGGGCTGGGCGATGCCGTTGCAGGGGCTTTGTCATT
>Ga0105248_10007233_pt1 | contig 12177 bp, 9 predicted proteins | sample KBSS34metaG_FD_81524 | JGI IMG/M metagenome (GOLD analysis project Ga0105248, IMG submission 81524) | Switchgrass rhizosphere microbial communities from Kellogg Biological Station, Michigan, USA - KBS S3-4 metaG | ecosystem: Host-associated > Plants > Roots > Rhizosphere > Soil | place... | reverse complement strand
TGTATTCTCTGTGATCTATTTCCTGGCAGCAGCCTCGTTGCTGATTATGTCGCTTAAGTCAATTCCTTTATACAGGGGATGATGGATTTGACCCGGGTTTGCGACGGCGGGACTTGGAAAAAATATTCCTGCCCAGGTCTTTACCCTTACGCAAGACCTTTCTTTCCTCTTCTGGCAGCGCAATCGTTTCCATGCATTCAACACTGCAGCAACCCTGGAATTTTTCTGCGCAATCATCGCATTGAATAAACAGCAGGTGACAGGCTTCATTTGCACAGTTTACGTGTGTGTCGCAGGGTTTGCCGCATTGGTGGCAGTGGGAAATAATCTCATTGCTAACCCGCTCCCCCAGCCTTTCGTCAAACACAAAATTTTTGCCTTTGAATTTATTTCGAAGGTTTTTGTCTTTCACCTCATTGGCATAGCTGATGATTCCTCCTTCCAGGTGGTGCACGTCATGAAATCCCCTGTGAAGTAAATAGGCACTGGCTTTCTCACAGCGGATTCCCCCGGTGCAATACATGATGATCGTTTTGTCCTTTTGTTCCTTTAACATTTCTGCGGCCATTGGTAATTGTTCGCGAAATGTCTCTGATGGGATTTCAATGGCGCCTTCAAAATGCCCCACCTCGTATTCGTAGTGATTTCTCATGTCAACCACAATCGTGGAAGGATCCTGTGTGAGCCTGTTGAACGCTTCGGCGTCGACATAACTTCCCTTCTTTTGCATATCGAACCCGGGGTCGTCAATCCCGTCGGCTACGATTTTTTCCCGGGTCTTAATTCTAAGTACCCAAAAAGATTTGCCATCATCATCTAACGCCACGTTGAGTCGTAAATCTTTTAGCGGCTTCAGGCTTTCGAGGTAAAAATTCAATGCATCAAACCTGTTGCTGGGAACACTGATTTGTGCGTTGATGCCCTCGTGCGCCACATAAATTCTGCCGAATACATTTAACTCATGGAGGGAACGATAGAGTTGATCGCGAAATAATTGGGGATCATCAATGGGGAAATACCGATAAAAAGAAAGGGTAACCCTGGGTTCGGTTTCTTGTAATAAACGCTCTTTGAGCTCCTTGTTGGAGATCCTGTTATGAAGTACTGCCATTCAACGGAAATTTTAAGGACGTATGCCTGACGAACAAAATTTCTAAACGCCGCAAATTTACGCCAATTCCGGGATTCGGCCTAGAACTCGTCTCCAAATCCGGTAAACCCGCGAATGCCAATTTTAATGCCTGAAGAATAGGGGCCGTTTTGGTAGGCCTGGACAAAATCAATCCTGATGACCTTGAAAATATTCTCAATACCGGCAAAAAATTCGAAATAGTTAGGGCTGTCTTTGACCCAAAAACTATTTGTGCCCACGACAAGTCGAAGATTTAATTTTTTGATATAGGGGATCTTATTGGTTAAGAATCCATTGAAATGGTGCTCAATGTTGATCGTTGAATAGAAGGATTCAGTCGTAGAGTTCTTGTAGTAAGGAGCCAACTGAAAACTATTCAGGTAGGGCGACGCAAATAAAACCTTGTTGCCGTTGAAGTGCTGATAATCCGGCAGCTCGACATGCTTGTTGTTCAGGAATCCGCCAATGGAAAGCCTATAATTCAGCTCACCCGGAATTTTGAAATTAATTTCGTCGCTGACCGTGAAGTTCCACTTGTCATAATCTACATCGCTTCCGAGAATTTTGTTGATGCCTTTTACATATCCAACTGTAAACAATGGATACTTGGATCCCATATTAATTCTACGGTCAGGAAATTCAATGTATTTCGTTCCGGGTCTCCAATTCAAATTGGCTGAAAAGATAAGTGCCTGGTGTCGCTGGAAATTCTCGTCTACCAATTCAACCGGGTAATTCGGCGTTCTCCTGTCATAGTGCGAACTCTTGCCCCAGAAAGTTGAGTCGGTATTCTCAAGCGGTATTCTATCCTGGAAAGCCAGGCCGGTACTAAACGAGAACCCATCGCCGAAATTTCTATTATAATTGACTCTTCCGTACCAGGCTTCATAAATTTTCATGAAGTTGTAACCCCTGAAAAGTGTGGAAATCGTATTCAGAATGGGCGGAATTGGATTGCTGTTGTTGATTTGGAAGACTCTTTTACCGCCGGAAATTGCAAAGCTGTTCTTGGATAATTTCCCATACGAATAACGGACTGCGAGCCAGGGATTGAAATGCGTATTCGTAAAACCATATCGAAGGGTTGGGCTGATGTAAATACTTCGTTGTTCTCCAATGCGGCGAGAATAACTGCCGCTTAAGTTCATGGTCCACCCCTCAACCGTATTGAAGCTAACCGTTTGCAGTAGCGATTTATAGCTCCATGAATTACTTCGACTTTCGCGCGTGAACGTTTGACCGTAAACCAGGACGCCGCTCACAGTGAGCTTGTTGTTCTTGTGATCGATCGAGTCCTGGATCCTTGGATTTTTTCGCCAGATCTCAAGGCTGTCCTTTCTCTTATAGTCCGCTGCTTCCACTGCCTGCAACGGTACCGGGCGAATGGTGTCCCAAAATTCCTTCGGCCGCTTGTTTGAAGCGGTGTCATATTTCATGATCACATGGTTGAAGAATTTTTTGCCAAATCCAGGATGCAGATCATATTTTGAATAAACGGTAACGATATTTCCGGAAACCTTGAATCCAAAAATCCCTGCCACGGGATAAAGGACCTGGCTTTTCACCATCCACAATTCCTCACTTACGGGTACGTATAATTGCTCCAACCTGAGCGAATCCACCAATTCCATCTGTGATTTTTTGGTCAGCAGCAGGTCCACACTATGTACCCTCCAGCTGTCTTCCATAATATTGATTTCGCCCCGGAACAACGGTTCATAATCGCGCTTTGGAATTACGCGAATATGATTCACCTGTTTCCCATCTTCAAAAAAGCTTCCCAGGAACTTATAATTGTAAAAACTGAATGCGCCATCTGCAATCGGAGATATAAAACCGCGGGGATTCAGACCGGGACTGATTTGGACATTGTTGTCGTAAAACGAATAAAAGCGCGGAGTCGCAAGGCCAAAGCCATCAGACTGCCCACTGACCCTGGTAGATTTGACTTCTACTTTTTCATCATCGGGTTTTGCAAAGGAATAAGTTGCCACGGTTTCGGACAGGAAAATCATTTTTTCCTTTGAAGTATCGCCATCGTCGAAGTTTATCTTCTGTCCAAGAAAAGTCTTCGGATAGTCTTTCAGACGCAATTGTCCCTTAATGTAAACTTCGCACTGAAAGGAATCAATGAGACTCTTGTAGTAGGGTCGTTTCTTGATCGCCTGCCGAATGATTTCATAGGCAGGGTCCTCGGCATCGCTTCTGATGACGATTTCCTTCATGGAGAGTTGCTGTTCAACCAATACAAAATCCTCAACACGATCCTGCTCCGTTAAGGCAATGGTGCGTTCTGTCTTGGCAAAACCCACGTGCTGGCAAACCAGTGTGTAATTGCCCGGGCTCAGGTTGAGGAAATATTTGCCATCCTTGTTAGCGGTTGTACCGAGCGTTGTGCCTTTTACAAGGATGCTGCAGAAGGGCAACACCTCTCCTTTCACGTCGCGTACTGTGCCAGATATACGCCCGGCGTGGACGGATTCAAGAAATGTCAAAAAAAATAATAAACTGAGAAGCCTGGTTATCATGTAAGTCAAATCGGATGATCACCCCCAATTGTAATCGCTTAAAAAGCTATGCCACAAGGTAACTCCGGATACCGGATACCTGATGCCAGATGCCAGATAACTGCAAAATAACCTATGACTTTAACAGTTTTCTAAAGTAAGCGCCCGAAAGTGATGCAAGTCCTGCGATCAACGCGCCGATGATTGAAGACAAAAAGATCAATAAGAGAGACGAGCCGCCAAGTGGAAGAAGTTTTGCGATTTTTTGGGAAAGAATATGTTGATTGGCAGAATCGATGATTGACGTAAGGGCCATCCAAAGGAAAAAGATGGACAAAAATCCGCACCAGAACGACTTCGATGGGCTTTGATCAACGAGTGCACTGACAGAAAATGCCACAACCGCTATCATCCACCAGGGGAAATAGATGCAAAGCGCCAAACTCAGGAGCGCAATCAAAACGATGGTGACGATGAATCTTGAATTTCTTGTAATCATATTCAGCGTTCGGATGAATTCAATCTAAGGTTCGAATTTAAGTGTACCAATGACGCGGTTGCTCTTGCTTTCACCTTCTTTCATGATCCACGCGATGTAATAATTGCCGCGTGCCCAGTCACTCACAAAATCATCGTAGAATTTACTGCCCGGATTTCCGCTCTGTCCGCCCGGATAAACTACATAGGCCAAGGTGGGATCAGACATCTGCACAATCATTCGCCAACTGGGGCCATGCGTGGAAGTTGTTGCATTAATGATATCATCACCGCCGCCCACGTCCAGATCGCCCCGGCTGAAGGCGTCGAGCCGGAGCAGGTGAGATATGCGCGTGCCCTTAAATCTGCTCCATGCCAGGTTTCCCTGCGATTCCGCTTCTTCCATTTTTGGAACTGCCTTCTTAAATGCGGCAAGTATGTCTTGTGAAACTGTTTCCTTTTCGGGAGTATTGATATTGTCGGCGAATTTGAAACTGGTGTCTTTTAATACACCTTCCAGCGTCGTGCCTTTTTGTGGCCACAACATGGGGAGCTTTGTCTTTCCGAATTCATCATCCCAGATTTCATGCTCGAGCTGATTCCAGAAGAGCAGAAATACGGTTGCACCTTTTTCATCGGGGTCATTTTGCAAATCCCAGTTCTTCATCAATTCAAAATATTTTTTCTCCGAATTGCCGAGATTATTTTCGTCAATCGAGCGCATGACAACAGGCCTGGCCATTTCAGCGAGCAAATTGTAGTTACTGGTTTGCAACTTCATCATGTCCTGTAAACTGGCTCCCGTCGTTTCTGACAACAACCGATTTATCATCAAAGCCCGGAACTGGGCAAACTGACCACCGAGGTAGTAAGGATAGTTTGCAGGATCTACCGGATACTGATTTGCACTGCTAACGAAATTCCTTTCCGGGTTAAGCTGATGAGGATTTTCTTCCTGGGGAATCATGCCTTGCCAGAAATAGCTGCTGTCTTTCCCCTCCATCACAAAATCACCCTGCCTGTGCCACTTGGCAGGGAATTCGCCCTGTGCGGTCATGGCAATATCTCCATTCTTCGCAGCGAAAATGGCGTTCTGTCCGGGTGTATGCAGAAAATGGATTGCTGAAGTATATTCATTGTAATTCCTGGCGCGGTCAAGCAAGGCAAAACATTTCAATTCATTACTTGGATCATGTGCCTTCCAGCGCATCGCATAGTATTTACCGTTAGTTGTTCGGCTGCCATCGAAATGTTTGTCAAACACAACCGGCCCAATTTCGGTATACGCGACCGTGTCAATGAAATCGGGTTTGCCCCTGATCGCGATCCTTTCATACCTGAATTTGGTCTTCTTCCATTCTCCATTAAAGAAATACTCTTTCATGGAATCGTCACGGAAGTTGATTTCATAGTAATCGCGAACGTCACGCATGGAATTGGTGATCCCGAATGCGCAACTGTCGTTGAACCCGATGACGACAAAAGGCGCACCAGGTATGCTGACACCATAGGCGTTAAAATTTTTGGTGTGAACCTGCAATTCGAACCAGATGGAAGGAAGATTGAGCGCGAGGTGTGGATCGCTGCACAGGATGGGCTTGCCGGTAACTGTTCGGTGTCCGTTCAATGCCCAATTGTTGCTGCCATTGTTAGGATGTGGTTCCAACGGTTGCACGTGATTGGTGTCGTACCCTTGCAGGTAGAATGAATCAACATTGGCCGGAAGCTTCAGGTTAATTCGGGCTGCCTGAAGCGCAGCGGAATTTGAAATGATTGGGTCGATGGAATCGTGTCGGGTCGGATAAATCTGGTCAAAATCTGCCGGACTGAAAATTGATCGGGCATTCATGAATTCAAAATCGTTCTCCTTGCCCGACAAATCAAAAGCCATGTATTTGATCAATAATGCACTTTTCAGCGGCGTCCACATTTCAGGCCGATAGTTGAGAAGCTTGTATTCAATGGGTAGCTGACTTTCCTCAAGATTGTTGATGTAAGCGTTGACACCATCCGTATAAGCATGTACGGCTTCGGAAATCATCGTGTCTTTCTCAATTTCCTTCAGCTCATTTTCTGCGGCGTACACCATTCCCATTCTCCTGAAATTTCTGTCCGCGCGATCGAGGAGACTGGCATTCCCAATTTTTTCTCCCAATACCTCACAGAGCCTGCCGGACGCTGCTCTCACCTGGAACTCCATCTGCCAGAGTCTGAATTTTGCGTGTAGATAGCCTTGTATAAACCAGGCGTCCCGATCATCTGCAGCGAAAATGTGCGGTACCATTCGTTCATCGAAATAAACGGAAGACTTGCCTCTTAGTCCGGTAAATTGAATGGAATTGGCCGCGTCAAAAGATTCTGTTTTGGCATTCTGCCAAAGCCCCACTTGTGGGCTCAGAAATTTGCCCAGCGGCGGGATGGAGGTGCCGCCGGTATTGATGGGCGAGTTGAGAACAACAACAAGGCCAATCGTTGCAAGGGCTGAGAGAATGAATGGAATGAAACGCATAGTATAGTTAACGGTGGACAGTAGACAGTATACAGCTCTGTTCAGTCCATTAATTTACCCTATTCTTTTTGAATTTTAACCTTTGACTTTTTAATTCTTCACGACAGCGCTCCAAGCAACTCGTTCAATTCACCTTCCGTATTGTAGCTGTGCAACACTATTCTCAGTCTCTCGGAATTTTTGGGAACTGTTGGATAGACGATCGGACGCACGTCCAGTTTCCTGTTTTGCAGATTATTGGCCAATTCACGTACATTACTATTTCCCGGCACCAACACGGCCTGCACAGGAGTAGAAGAAGGAATTCTTTCAAATCGAATCGTTGCGTCATTGAAAGCCATGATCAACTTCAACAGATCCTGCCGTTCTTTCATCATGATGGGAAACAAAGTATAAGCCTGCCTGACTGCTGCCACGGTGACCTCAGGCAAGGCGGTCGTGTAAATCAGTGGCCTTGCAAAGTTGATGAGGAAGTCCCTCAATGTTTGGCTACCTAAAACGACAGCGCCATGTGCGCCCAAGGCCTTTCCAAACGTATGTATCCTGGCGAAACAGGCATTCTCCAATTTAAGTTCCTGCACCAGTCCCTCTCCCCGGTGACCCATGACACCTGTTGCGTGCGCCTCATCCACGATAAGTTTAGCATTTTTGCCTGTGCATAATTGAGAGATTTCATTGAGCGGAGCCAGATCACCATCCATTGAGAAGACAGATTCCGTGACGACGAAAATATTTCCTGACGCGAGATCCAGTTTCTTCCCCAGGTCTTCCATATCATTGTGTGCAAAAGAATAGGATTGCGCAAAAGAAAGCCTGATGCCATCTCTCAGAGAAGCGTGCGAAAGCTTGTCATATATAATGGTATCGCCCTTTTGCGGGACAGAAGCCAACAAGCCGAGGTTGGCATCATAACCAGAATTAAAAATCAACGCGGCTTCTGCCTTGTGAAAAATGGCCACCTCTCTTTCAAGCTCTTCAATCAACGGATAATTTCCTGCCAGCAACCGGGAGCCGGTGCTGCCTGACTTAAGTCCGGGCGTATCCCGTATGAGGTGGTTTTTGACGATGCCAAGGTAGTCGTTGGAACAGAGGTCAACCATACCTTCAATGATCCGCAGCGCACGGAAGGAGTCATTCAACCTGCGTTCCTCCAGTCTTGATTTCAGAAAATCTTCTGCCTCCATGAAAACAAATATAACTGCCTGAGGAGGATTCTCCATGTGTTTGACCAATTCCACCTTCGATGGCGCTCAAGGGCTGAACCTTTATCTTTGACGGATGAATGAATTGACCGAAAGCACAAGGAATATTCTGGGGCTGCAACTTCCAACAGATCCGCGCTGGGTGAACCTGGCTCAGATAAGCCTGGAGGAAATTTTAACGGATCATGCCTATTGTGAACAGAAAGCGGCCACCAGCTGCATTTCGCTTATTCAGCGTTATGCCGACAAGGCGAAGCTGGTTGAGGAACTCGCGCCAATTGTAACCGAAGAATGGGGACATTTCAGGCTGGTACTTGCGGAATTGGACAAAAGAGGCTTAAAGTTAGGCCGGCAAAGAAAGGATGAGTATGTAAACGGACTCATCTCCTTTCAAAAAAAAGGCGGGGATCCCGAAGAACGCTTTTTGGACCAGATGTTGACGATGGCACTCATCGAAGCCAGAAGTTGCGAGCGGTTCAAGAGACTGAGCGAAGGATTAGACGACGATTACCTCCGTCAATTCTACAGGCGATTTATGGAAAGCGAAGCTGGCCATTACACACTCTTCATCGAACTCGCGGAGACTTATGTTCATAAAGAAAAGGTTCGGAGACGGTGGAGCGAATGGCTTAATTTCGAAGCCGGTTTAATGAAAGAAATGACCCTGCGGGGCGACAGAATTCATTGATCAGCTTTCAGACGGGTAATTGATTGATAAACCATCGCTCCTCTTCTCCCAGATCCAAATAGGGATAAAGTTTTTTCAGATCCTGAATTTTTTCGATGGTCTTCCGAAGGAACCGCTGATGCTGTTCTGTTTCGGGATGAAATGGTTTGTGACGCCTGGCGAGGTTGATCCTGTCCAGCTCGGCGAATAGTGATCCTGCCTGCGGTTCGATGCAAGCTTGCCTGAATTTCTCCCATACATAGTCGGTAGCCAGGTAATTCGGATGAACCATGTCTTCGGCATAAAACCGATAGTCTCTCAGGTCATCAATCACCAGTTCATACGCAGGAAAGTAGTACAGCTTTTCAAATTTTTCGACGAGCCGGTGGGTCGATTGTATCAATACCGACTTGCTACGATTGTTTTCCACGAAGCCATCTCTCAAATGTCTAACAGGACTTATCGTAAAGATGATTTTCAACCCGGGATTGAAAATAAAAAGCCGATGTATCAAATTGTCCAAAGCGGAGAGGGTCTCTTCAATGGAGAGCAATTTTTTTCTGAATTGGTCTGTTGGCACCTTGTGGCAATTCGCAACCTGCCTGCCATTTTCCAATTCATAAACAAAGGCCGAACCAAGGGTAAGGATGAGCCAATCCGCCTGCTGAAGAAAGGCCGTGGCGGCTTCGCGAGCGTGATTGATCATATCAAGGGCTTCGGTTTGCGACATGTTCGAAAAGCGGCTGTGGTGATCCCAGCTGCCCCAACGTTCATTAAAATAAAAAAGATCTTCAGTGGCATATTCCTTCGATTCCATATAGGCGATCAAAGCCTTGCAGATGCTGACCGGGTTGAATAGTATGCCATGTGGGTTTTCAATTGTAGAGAACCTGTAAGCAGATAGTTTCGACCCCATCTGTTCGGTAAAACAGGATCCCATCAGCATAATGTTATCGCGGTGACCGAGTTTTACCGGAAATGCCTTCGGCTCCAATTCAAGTCTGAATTCCATCTTGCAGATTTAAACAAAAATTTCACCGGCCATATTTATTGCGCTGGCGAGCGCTTCGGGGTTGAGCGGTTCGAGTCTTGAAAGCGAATTAAAATAAGGGATCATCCATTCGCTGTTCATGTTGCCAACCAATTCGTCGTTGGCCATGGGGCAGCCGCCAATACCCTTCAATGCACCGTCGAACCTGTTGCAGCCTGCCTGAAGCGCGGCATCAATCTTCTCCTTCCAATTCAGCGCTGTGGAGTGCAAATGTACGCCCACAGTATGGCCCGGCAGCTGCCTGATCAAGTAATCCGTCATCATGAAAACCTGGTCTGGTTTTGCCAATCCCACCGTATCGGCAAGCGAAATGGTTTGAATATTCATCGCAGCGATTCTACTTACCCAGCCAAAAACGACCTCTTCATTGTAGGCATCACCATAGGGATTGCCGAAAGCCATAGAGATATAGATCACCAGTTCCTTTCCGGTGGCTTCGCACAATTCTTTGATTTCGGCTACCCTTACCAGTGACTCTTCGATGCTGCTGTTGGTGTTCCTTTGTTGAAAGGTGGGAGAAACCGAAAAGGGGAAGCCCAGGCAATTGATCCGGGGGTAGCGCACGGCCTCTTCAGCGCCGCGCTTGTTGGCGACGATGGCCAGCAACTTGGTGGCCGCCCTGCCTTGTGCCGGCTCAGGAATTTGAAGGTGTTGAATCACCTCATGCGTGTCGGCCATTTGAGGAATCGCTTTTGCCGACACAAAGCTTCCGAAGTCGAGCGTATGAAATCCAACCTGAAGTAGTTGTTCCAGGTAGGCAATCTTTTTTTCCGTTGGAATGAAATGTTTCCAGCCCTGCATTGCGTCACGCGGGCATTCGACCAATTGAATGGGAAGGGAATGGTTCATGGAAATTATCCATGCAATTTAGCGCAAAGAATTTTGGCAACATCAAACCTTCCCCAGGCTCTCAAACTCGTTATTGCGGCAAATCTCAATTCGGTTGCGCATGAGGTTGAAAAAGCGCGTCCTTTCCCGCTCTCCCACCCCGCTGATCATCATCGATTTTTTGATGATGTTTTGGAGAAACTGGTGAGTGTAATCTGTGAAGCGCTGGTCGCGCGTATTAATATAATTAAGGACATTATGAACGACGTAGCAAATTTTGTTGCCGTTCACGATGACGAGGTTGGTATTGTCTCCGACGACAAAATCGTTGATGTATACCTCCAGGCTCGCGGATTTTGCATTGGGGCTTTGACCCGGCATGAACTTGAACCCTGCTTCAGTTTGCCTTTCCATGTGATTGATCATCTCGTCGAGTTTGTCGTAGATGGACATATAATCCCGTTCAGACGAAAACAAATTTGATTCCTTGTAATATTCAACCTGCCTGAGCGTGGTCATGATATTGTCCACATTCATGATCTCATGACTGGGAATTTGGATGTATAATTCGGCGATACGTTTGCCCAGGTCGACGATGGGCTCCGTCATTTGTGCGAGGTTGAATTTTGTGTGAGCGTATTGCGGATATTGCAACAGCGTTTTCATCCAAATGAAATATTTGAACGCAGCCAGTTCGGGAAACATGTAGTAGAGGAAAATGGGAATGTCCTTGCTCATGTAATACAGTTCTCTGGACGGGAAATTCAGGAACTGCTGAAAGATTTTGAACATATCTTCCAGGTAAGCATTGAGATTGAAATTTTCAGCAGTGATGTAATGACCATTGAAGATCACCGCATCGGTCTTCAGATTCAGCATCTGATCGACAGAAATGCTGAAAGTTGTGCAAAGCTTTTTGATTTCTTCAAAGGAAAGTTGTTTCTCTCCCCTGATCCTTCGGTATGCGCTGTCGTTGCTGATGTCCAGCAATTCGGCGATGGTGTCTACGAAGGATAAATGTTGTGGAAGATTCTTCTTAATATGCAGAAAGAACTGTTGCTGGATGTCTTGTTGTTCCATACTATGGGGTTATTGGGAATGAAAATGGGTGCAGTGTAATCCAGTGGTTATTTAAAAATAAACCATTTTTGCTCAAGTTGCAATTGGGTACCCTGCAACCTAACCTTGCGGGGAATGTCTAATAAATAGCCAGTTATGGGGATAAAATACCTGAAAAAAATGCGAAATTCCTGTCACTTTTTGAACATTAGATCGTTTTATAATAGATGCGGAGCCGTTGTTTTACGTGATCCGTTGACCTTGGAAAGGGTCCGGATTTTGACAACTCATGAAATTCACTAACCCACATACAAACAGCATTCAAGTGCCCTTTTTAAAGGCGCAGACTGCCATTTCAAGCCTTTGCATCACTCTTTTCCTGTTGTATTCTTTTACCGTGAAATCCCAGGTCACCCTGGTGTATGATGTGATCAAGGGCAAAAAGGTCATTGGCACGCTCATCTCCTCCAAGGTCTCAACGAATAACCTGACCGAATACGCGATAGAATCCAAGGTGAATGTGGACATGATACTTGCCTTTAAGATTTATTCAAGGGTGAGTGGAGTTTACAGGGATGGAGTGCTGATCGATGGCAAGATTCTACGCAAGGTCAACGACAGCGAAAAGGCAAATGCGCATATCTTCTGGGCAACAGATAAGTATTTTATCCAGGAAGACAAAAAACTCGAGGAATTCAAGCAAAAGATTTTTTACAGCACGGCCTGCCTGATGCACTGGGAGCCC
>Ga0105248_10007231_pt1 | contig 12179 bp, 9 predicted proteins | sample KBSS34metaG_FD_81524 | JGI IMG/M metagenome (GOLD analysis project Ga0105248, IMG submission 81524) | Switchgrass rhizosphere microbial communities from Kellogg Biological Station, Michigan, USA - KBS S3-4 metaG | ecosystem: Host-associated > Plants > Roots > Rhizosphere > Soil | place... | reverse complement strand
CTGAGTGAGCGCATCAAGGGCTATACGGAGGCGGTGAAAGCAGCCGGCCTGAAACCGATGATTGACACATCCGTCACCGACTATCAATCCACGGAGAAGGCTCTGAGCAAGCTGCTGACGGGCAAGAACCCTCCCGACGCTATCTTTGGCCTCAAGAACAGTACGACGATCTTTGCGTTTGAAGTTCTGCAGAAACTGGATATTGCGGTTCCGGGTCAGGTCGCATTGCTGGGGTTTGACGATTTTGAACTTGCGTCCACTGTTCGCCCGTCGATCAGTGTTATCGAACAGCCTATTGAAGATATTGCTCGCATTGCCGCAGAGATGCTCTTCCGGCAGCTGCTGAGCAGCGCAAACGGCGGCAGTGCGGATGCCTCCAAGCCTGGCGAGGTGGTGAAATTGAAGACCCGCCTCATACTCCGCAGTTCCTGTGGCTGCTAACGACCAGATCGTGATCTGAAATAGAAAATGCCGCCTCCTGGGAATTCCAGGAGGCGGCACTTTTTAGTGCCTGATCGCTCACTTACTGCGCGGGAGTGTAGTTTACCTGCACAGTAAGAATTTCGAACGGGTGTATCGGTGCCGAGACGGAGTTGCCGACGATCTTGAGCGCCTGGCCCTCTGGCTTTTCCATCAGGTTGGTTACAGTTGCGGCTGTTGCGCCCTTAGGCAGGTTGATTTCGATGTTGCTATCTTTGCCGGCCCACTCGTAGAAGCGGAAGATGAGAGCGTTCTCGTCTTCGGCTTTCTTCAACGCGGTCAGAACGACATTCTCTGGCTTGACGCTGACGTAGGAGTAGTCCGCGGGCAGAGTGCCGCCGTGTGCTGCAACCTGCATGGCCTGGAGTTTGTAGTTCAGTTCATAGCCGCGCCGAACGGTGAGTGCCTGCTTCCAGTCGCCGGTGTGAGGATAGAGAACGTAGGTGAAGTGATGATGTCCGCGGTCTGCTTCTGGATCGGGCGAGATGGGCGAGCGCAGGAGGCTGATTCTCAGCACATTGTCTTTGGCATCGTAGCCGTACTTGGACTCATTGAGCAGGCTGAAGCCATGCGCTCCATCGCCGAGATCGGCCCAGCGCATTGCCGGTACTTCAAACTGCGCCTGCTCCCAGGTATTGGTGCGGAGGGTTGTGCGCTCGATGCTTCCGTAGGGCACTTCATAGGTGGCTTTGTTGCTAGTGGCAGCGAGCGGGTAGGCCGCCTTGAGCAGGATGTGGGTCTCGTGCCAATCAATATCGTTCACGACTTTGACCTGATCCGATCCGGTGGCCAGCACTAGATCCTGAATCACCTTTGAATTCTCCAGGGTCTTTGTGATTCGAATCGATGCCTGCATCGGCCCTTTTTCGATCAACTCGACGGAGTCCGCTTTATCGACTGCAGTGAAGTGATCGAGAGTTCCGGGATCGATGTTCCATGCGTCGTAGTCCTTCGGCAGATCCTTGAAGGTCTGAAGCTGATTGCCGCATGCACCAGGGGCGAGGGTTTCAAATTTGCTGCGCTTGTCGTAGAGGCTTGTGATGCAGCCGGTTTTGCCGTCGACTAAAACCTTGATGAGCGAGTTTTCGAGGGTGAGGCCATCGGCCTTGAGGTCGCTCTGGAAGGGTTTTGTTCCGGGAACGACGTGGAGAACGGCATATCCGAGTGAGGGCACATCCTTGAGCTCGGCTTTGAGCTTGTAGGTGTTGGTCCGGGTATTTGACTCGACCACTTTTGAGGGCACGACGTGATTGGCTGCATCGAGCACGGTCGCGCCGTCTGCGGATTTCGTGGGAAATTGCACTTCAAACTCAACTTCGCCGGAGCGTGCCCATGCCAGCGGATTGTAGACCGCTACTGGAACGCCTGAGGCTACCTGTGTATTCACATCTGCAGTGAGCGTTTTCAGCGCGCTTTGCGAGATTTCGTTCGTGGCCCAATGTACCTGGTCGTAGTCGCTCTGCGCATCTTTGTAGATGACGCCGATACCTGAGCCTGCGGCCAGATCGTGGAACTGATTAAAGGTGATCTTCTTCCACGCTTCGGTGAGCTCGCTGCCAGGGTAGGACTTGCCTTGCAGCCAGGCGAGCGATGCGAACTTCTCTGCGTTGAGGGTCCAGATTTCACTCTCGCGCATGTTGCGCTTATGGTTGGCCTGCGTGGTCATCACGCCGCGGTGATATTCGAAGTAGAGCTCACTCTTCCAGGTGGGGATAGAAATCTGGCCCTCCACCGGTGTGGGAGGTGTGTATCCCTTGGCGATCGACTCGTAGTCCCAGGTCTTGGAGGTTGGCGCGATCTTGGTCTCTACGCTGGAGAAGAAGCCCTGCGCGGTGCTGAACTTCATCTTGGGGGCTACCTGGTCTGAGGGAGTCCAGTGAACTGCCTCATCGAGGATGGCGCGGGTGGGGCCGCCACCGTGATCGCCGATACCGTAAAGATCGAGCATCTCGGTTAGACCGGGAGCCTGCTTTCTGGCATTGAGAAAATCGTTGGCCAGGCGAACGGGATTGGTGTCGGTGTTGACGTAGTCATGCGGGAAGTAAGTGAGAACCTTGCTGCCGTCTGGCGACTCCCACCAGAAGAGCTTGAAGGGGAGCTGGTTGGTGTCGTTCCAGGTCATCTTCTGAGTTACGAAATAGTCGATGCCAGAGCGCTTGTAGATTTGCGGAAGCTGCCAGGTGTAGCCGAATGAGTCGGGATTCCATCCGATGCGGACGTTGACGCCGTACTCGTGCTGAAACCAGCGCTTGGCGACGAGGATGGAGCGAACCTGCGATTCGCCGTCGGGCATATTCAAGTCGGGCTCAACCCACATACCGCCGACGATCTCCCAGCGACCTTCCTTGATGCGCTGCTTGATCTGCTCGTTCATCTGCGGGTATTTTGCCGCGATCCAGGCGTTGTATTGAGCAGCCGACTGGGTGTACTTGTAGTCGGGATACTCGTTCATCAACTGCAGCGCGGTGCCAAAGGTACGCCGGACGACATCGACTGTTTCCGTCCAGGGCCAGAGCCACGCTGCGTCGATGTGTGCGTTACCAACGAGGTCTACTTCAGTCTGCTGGAGCAGCGGCTTGAGGGCCATGAGGGCGGTCTGCGAGGCCTTAAGCGAGGCGTCGAAGCGGGCCGCGTTGCCAGCATCCAGTGCGGCAAGGTCGACGGCACCGATTGCCTTTTCGAGCGTGGCGGTGTCGCCCGGGGCGTCTTTGGACAAGCTTGGAATCAGCAACGCGGCAGCGAGAATTTGGCGGCGCAGATCTTCAGGGTTGGGGCGGTCTTCGGCGAAGTGAATCTTGAGGTTGACCCCGTTGAAGGTCTTGGTGCTCACCGTTGCCAGCAGCTTGACGGCAACCTGGATCTTCTCTCCTGGCTTAGCCTTGTCGAAAAGGACAATCGGCTCCAGGTCTTCTCCGAGTGCAACGCGCCGGCCGTTGAAGTAGACGATCTCAGTGACTGGCCCGTTTGCGTCGGAATCGAACGAGAACCAAATCCTGGCTCCGGTCAGATCGTAACCGTGCAGCGTGGAAGGGACCTCGATGGTGCGGCGGTACCATGCCGCCTCTTTGGGGGCCTCGGAGTGGGGCTTGACCAGCGTCCAGGATGAGTCATCGAGATCTGCGGTCTCGCCATGGGTCAGATCGCCGGGATGGAACCGCCATTCGTCGGCACGCAGATCGGTCAGCTCGCTGAGCCGCTGGATGACGGTTTTCGAATGGTCGCTTAGGGACTTCGCGACCTGCGCTGCCTGTTCGGGCGACTGGGCGTGCGCACTCAATCCGCCGAGGCAGCCGATCGAGAGGGAGCACAACATGACTCTGGCGATCCGGGCGATGGACGTCCGGATATGGATATCGGCTGCGACGAATGCTTTCATTGCTCGTTTCCCTTTTCCTTGATGCAACATAGCGGCTCTGATTTTGGCCGTTCGACAGAACATCGGCCAGCTGAATTGTCTTTAAGGCTCAGGTGGAAACGATACCATCTCGACCTAACGTCCGCAATCACCGATCTGCCGAAAATGACGGACGACTACGTGGTTCAACTACCGCATGGCAGAGCGATGCAATAGGCCGGCTTGCGGTTGGTGGGGTGAACATGCACATGCCCTGTTTGCGGCATTCCTGAGAATTTCCTCCTTGTGATAGGTTGAGAAACAGGGTTTCAAGACACAGTAGAGAATGGATACAGCCATGCCACCCATTGCCGCCGCCCACGTTCAGGAGTTGTCACTTAGCCAGCTTGCCCCACGCGCACTGCAATCCGAGATTCGCGCGATGAGCATGGAGTGTGACCGGATCGGCGGGGTGAACCTGGCGCAGGGGATTTGCGACACTGAGCCGCCCGTGGAAGTGACGCAAGCGGCGATTGAGGCGATTCAATCTGGGCACAACATCTATACCCGGCTGGATGGCATTGCACGGCTGCGGGAAGCGATTGCGGCGAAGGTGCAACGGTTCAATGGGATCGAGGTCGATCCGAATCGTGAAGTGCTGGTGGCGAGCGGCGCGACCGCTGGTCTGCATGCGGCGGTCATGGCTCTGCTGAATCCGGGCGACGAAGTGATCCTGTTTGAGCCGTTTTATGGCTACCATGCGAGCACACTGAAATCGATGCGGGTTGTGCCAGTCATTGTGCCGCTGAATGCGCCGGCAACGCCTGAGGCGGACTGGACGCTGGATCTGGACCAGGTGCGGGCAGCGCTGACGCCAAGGACACGGGCGCTGATTCTGAATACGCCGTCGAATCCATGCGGCAAGATTTTCACGCGCGATGAGCTGGAGGCGCTGTCGACGGTAGCGATCGAGCACAACCTGTTTGTGTTCTCCGATGAGATTTATGAGCACTTTGTTTATGGAGACGCAGAGCATATTTCGCCGATGGTAATGCCGGGGATGCGCGAGCGGACGGTGGTGATTTCGGGTTTTTCGAAGACGTTTTCGGTGACCGGGTGGCGGCTTGGGTATGTGGTTGCCGATGCCAAGTGGCTGGGAGCGATGAATTACTTTCATGACCTGACCTATGTGTGCGCTCCGTCGCCGTTGCAGCACGGCGCGGCGGCTGGGCTGGAGCAGCTTGGGCCGGAGTTTTATACGCAGCTGGCTACCGATCATCTGGACAAGAGGGCGCGGATCGTATCGGCGCTGCAGGATGCGGGGATGAATCCCTATATTCCGGCTGGCGCGTATTACATTCTGGCTGACGCGAGCCAGTTGCCTGGAGAAACGGCGGCCGTAAAGGCTCGCTGGCTGCTTGCGAAGACGGGCGTGGCCTCTGTGGCGGGGTCGGCGTTCTTCCGGCAAGGGCATGGCGAGAATCTGCTGCGGTTCTGCTTTGCGAAGCGGGATAGCGATCTGGATGATGCCTGCCAGCGATTGCGAAGCTTGTAAGGGCTATCACGGGCGTGAGCGATATTGCTCATGCGATCGGCATTTTCCTATCTAAGTCATTTGGGGCAGGCAACTTAGGGCCTGGCGGGGGATTCCAATGCGTTATGGGAGACAAAGTCTCTCTACGCGGCGATTCCCTCCCCCTTCGCCGCGGCCAAATCACTGCACTGGTTCCCCGCACGCGAAAGGTACGCCCTATGAAAGCTCCCACCATTATTGGAATTGTTCTCATCGTGATCGGCATTGTCGGCTTTGCGTTGGGAGGATTCTCGTTTACGCACGAAAAGAAGGTTGTGGATATGGGCCCGGTGCAGATCGACCGCCAGAAAAAGGAAACAGTGCCGATTCCGCCGATCCTGAGCGGGATTGCAATTGTGGGCGGCCTAGCCCTGGTGGTTGTGGGGGCTCGCAGCAAATAGACCGTTATCGTGACGCACGTAGGGGAATCGGGGGCAAATCAAAGTACGTTTGCTCTTGGGGCGCGGCAAGCAGCGCACGAATTTCTACCACGGTGAGAAATCGTTGATCGGTTGTCCCTCGGGATTTCGTGGGACAACATTTCGTGGGACAACCGGGCAGTTTGGGCGAGTCGACGAGATCGGTCACAGTCATCAGGAAGCCTCAATACGACACAGAATTGTGTCGTATTGAGGCTTTCGGCTTTTCTTAGAAAATGCTTACGAACAAAGGTAACCACCGGCCCTTTAACCATCGCTCATAGTGCTGGCTGCGGGGAAGAAGGGCAACGTGCGGATGCGGAGCTTGGTGGCGCGATAGTAGGCGTTGGCCAAGGCAGGCCCGAGCGGTGGAACTCCGGGTTCACCTGCGCCTGAGGGCGGGTTGAGGCTGGGCATGAGCTTCACAGTGATCCTGGGCATGTCCCTCATTCGGACCAAGCGATAGTGATTGAAGTTTTTGACGCTGGCTACGCCATTTTTGAAGGTAATGCTGCCCCATAACACGGACGATAAGCCGTGGGTAATGCCACCCTCCATTTGCGCCTTGACGGAATCGGGATTAATCACGCGGCCGCAATCGACGGCGCAGGCTACGCTGACGACGCGCAGGCCGGTAGATGTGGCATTGGAAATCTCAACGACTTCGGCGACGACGGTGCCGAAGGCCTCCGCAATGGCGATGCCACGGGCGTGGCCCGCAGGCAGGGCCGTGGTCCATCCGCCTAGTTGAGCTGCGGCATCAAGAACGTCGAGGTAGCGGGCATTATTGGCGAGTAATGAGCGGCGGTAGGCGTATGGATCGACGCCCGCGGTGAGGGCCAGCTCGTCGATAAAGCTTTCCACGACAAAGGCGTTGTAGCTATGGCCAACCGACCTCCAGAAGCCGATGGGCACCGGAGCGGGGTGCGCGCCGTATTCGACGAGGCGGTTGAGCATGGCGTAAGGGAGGGTGGTAGCGCCCTCGGTGGCCTGGCCGTCTTCGGAGCCGGCGGCGATCCAGCCGCGCTGGGCGAGGATGGACGGGGAGACAATGCGGTTTTGCCAGGCGACGATGGCGCCCTTGGCATCAAGGCCAGCCTTGATGTGGGAGACGACCATGGGGCGATACATGTCCTTGCCGAAGTCCTCTTCGCGGGGCCAGGTGAGCTTGACGGGTTTCTTGATGGCTTTGGCGACGGTGACGGCCTGAGCGATGTAGTCTTGTTCGATTTTGCGGCCGAGGCCTCCGCCGAGCAGGGTGGTGTGGACTGTAATTGACGCTGCGGGGAGGCCGGTGATGGCGGCGGCGGTGGCCTGGACCCATGCGGCAGCCTGGGTGGGCGCCCAGATTTCGCAGGCGGTGGCGGTAAGGTTGACGGTGCAGTTTAGGACTTCCATGCAGGCGTGGGCGAGGTAGGGGAAGTTGTAGGTGGCTTCCTGGGCGTGTTTTGCGGTGGCTATGGCGGTGGTGGCATTGCCGATGGTTTCTGCTGGGACAACTGGGCCCTTGGCGACGATAGTCGCGGCCTGCGTGGCAAAGACGGCGCTGTCGGTCTGCGCTGAGGTAGCAGGGATGGTCCACTGGATGTTGAGTTCCTGCAGAGCGTTCATCGCGGCCCAGGTATTGGTGGCGACAGCGGCCACCGCATTGCCGAGAGGCACCACGGCGAGAATGCCGCCGCCGGGGTTGCCCGGGGTGTTGGCCAGTTTGCCACCGAGGGACGGGCAATGCTTTACGACAGCGTAGACCATATTTGGGATGCGGACATCAAGGCCGTAGGTGGCCTTGCCGTTGACCTTGTCGGCGAGGTCGAGGCGCTGGAGTGGCTTGCCGATGAGGCGTAGCTTGGTGTCGTCAATGAGTACGGGATTCGCAGGGGGCTTGAGCTTGGCGGCGGCGGAGGCGAGTACTGCGTAGGTGAGGGAGCGGTTTGTGGGCTGGTGATAGACCGCACCCTGGCTGGCGTAGCACTGGGCTACTGGAACCTTCCAGGTGTTAGCAGCGGCCTGGATGAGCATGGTACGGACTGCTGCTCCTGCCTGGCGCAATGGGAGGTAGTTGGTGCGGATGGCACTGCTGCCGCCGGTGATGTAGCTGATGCTGCTTGCCGGAGCAACCTGAGTGGTAACTTTGGCCCAGTCGACCATGAGTTCTTCGGCCGCGAGCTGAGCTAGCCCGGACATGGCTCCCTGGCCGAGTTCGCAGCCGCCGAAGAGGATGTTCACGCTGCTGTCGGTGCCGATCTGGATGTAGGAATTCACCTGGGTGGGCGGGGTGGCGCCTGCGGCAAGCGCGACCCGCGAAAGACCGGGCAGGCAGAACTGGAGCATGAAGCCGCCGGTGGCGCTCACGAGAAACTGGCGGCGATTGGGACGAGGGGCGTTCACGGATAGGGCTTCTTCCTCAAGTACGGGCATGGGGAGTCTCCTGTGAGGCAGGTTCTGCCTGCGGGCCTAGAGTGTGGCGGCAAGCTTGATGGCGGCACGGATGCGCTGGTAGGTGCCACAGACGCAGACGTTCGAGATCTCGTTGATGTCGGCGTCCTGAGGCTGAGGATTCTGCTGGAGCAGAGCGCAGGCGGACATCAGCATGCCGGACTGGCAGTATCCGCATTGGGGGACCTGGAGCTGAATCCAAGCTTTTTGGAGCGGGTGACTCTTACCATCGGCGGAGAGGCCTTCGACGGTGACGATTTTTCTACCAACGGCAGAGCCTACATCCATGTCGCAGGATTTCTGGGCTTCGCCGTCGATCATGACGGTGCAGGCTCCGCAAACCTCGATGCCGCAGCCATACTTGGTGCCGGTGAGTCCGACGATGTCGCGGAGCACCCACAAGAGCGGGGTATCCATGCTGGGAACGTTGACCTGGTAAACGACACCATTGATATTGAGCGAGATCATGTAGCTTCTCCTGGGGGTTTCGGAGACAGTGGTGCGCCATGAAGCTCAACTGGGCGAACGATATTGGCGAGGCAAGGAGTGAGACAGAAAAGGACTACAACCGAAGAGACCTTCGCACCCTGAAGTGGTGTCGCGGCTCGTATGTGAAAGCTCTCGCTCTCACGTATGTCTACATTCGCAGGGAATGTATCGGCTGAAGTGGACTGAGCATAAACGCAGAGACCGGTGTTTGCCAACATAATTTGCGCCTAGGCCGGATGCCCTGTTCTGGTAAGCTAAGGGGTTTAGACCAAATCCAGAGTGGGTTTACCCGAACCAATTTTCCGCTGAGCAGGGTTTTTCTTGATCAAAAAATCCTGCGTAGCCTAGTTTTTGCGGGGTAGGCTTCTCTGGATTTGCGCTAACCCGGAGGAATACCATGGCCGAGCCAAGAGCGCGTGTATACCACCGAAACCGTGTGGCGGAGACGCTGCGCGAAGAGATTGGAACGATGCTGGAGGGTCAGCTCTCTGATCCCCGTATCGCGTTTTGTTATGTCACAGAGGTAGTCCTGAATCCCGGCAGCAAGTCTGCCCGCGTCTACATTGCCGTAGACGGCGGCGCCCAGGCTGAGGACCAGACCGTGGCTGCGCTGGTTGCGGCAAAGGGCTATATTCGCCATGAACTGCTGGAGCGGATGGGAGTGCGCCGCGTGCCGGACCTGAGCTTTCACGTGGACCGGTCCGAGAAATTCCAGACGCGAATCGACGAACTGCTCGGGCGGGTCAAGAAGCGGCAGAAAAATCTGCCAGGCAACCCGGTCGCCGATGCAGCGACTCCCAAATAGGCAGAGTTTCTCAAGAGATGGCATCTCCCCAACCCATCCCGTTCTGGCAACGCTCGCCTGCTCCTCAGGCGCAGGCGGTTTCTTCCATTCTGGAGGCGTTGCAGGAGGGTGAGCGGTTTCTGGTTTGCTCGCATTCACGGCCGGATGGAGATGCGATCGGCTCAATGTTGGCGATGGGCATGCTGCTGCGACAGATGGGCAAGCGGGCGGATCTGGTGGCAGCGGACCGGATTCCGGCGGTCTATCGCAGTTTGCCGGGGGCGGATGAGATTCGCACGGTGATGCGAGTGCGGGGGCGGTACGACGCGGTGATTCTGCTGGAGTGCGACAGCATCGGGCGGACGCGGCTGCTTGGGCTCGATCCATATTGCCTAATCAACATCGATCATCACTCGAGCGGGCGTGAGTTTGCTCATTTGAACTGGATCGACCGCGATGCCTGCTCGGTGGGTGAACTGGTGTACCGGCTGGTGAAGGCGGCAGGAGCCACGGTTACGCCAGATATGGCAACGTGCCTCTATACGACGCTGCTGACGGATACGGGCGGGTTTTGCTACGGCGGCATCCAGGCGAGCACATTCAACCTGGCCGCGGAACTAACGCAGGCTGGGGCTGACCCGGTGAGCGTGGCGCGCGATGTGTACTTTGCCAATCCGCAATCGAAGATGATGCTGCTGGGCAGGGCGCTGAGCAATTTGCGGCGTGAGGGTGAGTTGACCTGGCTTTCGGTGACGGCTGCCGATATGGAGGAAGTTCACGCCTCGGAAGAAGATTGCGAGGGTGTGGTGAATTATGCGCTGTCGATTGCAGGCGTGGAGGCGGCCGTGTTCCTGCGCGAACTGCCTGAGGGGCGGATCCGGTTGAGCCTGCGCGGTAAGGGGCGCGTGAACGTAGCTGCGATCAGCCAGAAACTGGGCGGCGGCGGCCATGAAAATGCCGCCGGATGCACGCTGGATGGGCCGATTTCGAGAGCTACCGAGGAGATCCTCGCAGCACTGCGCAAAGGGCTGGCCGCCACGGAGTAGAACCAATACGAACGATGGCCGGGTGCTACTCCTGCATCGCGATCTGCGAGGCGCTGCGCTGTTTCCAGAGCCCACGGGTGAAGTCGGGGAATTTGACCGGTGCGCTGCCGTTTGCAACTGAAGTGCGGCTCAGTGGGCCGGGCGCGGACCACATGGCTGCGTCGTAGCAATCCATGTCAGGGACGAGGCCCTCGCGCAGGCACTGCATGAGGCGGTAAAGCATGATGTAGTCCATCCCACCATGGCCGCCTAGCTTCTTGGCGATTTCGCCTTCGCGCTTCCAGAGTGGGTGCTGATGCTCTTTGAGGGAGTCGATGGTAGCCCAGGCTTCGCCGCCCTCCTGGCCATCGAAGTAAATGCGCGGCGGGTAGTCGGCAAAGACGCCTTTTGTTCCAGCGATCACGTTGATACGGTCGTAGGGATGGGGGTTTGAGGTGTCGTGCTTGAGGGTGATGGTGAGGCCGTTAGCGGTCTTGATGAGCGAGGTATTCATATCGCCCGCGACATAGTGCTCAGCCCACTTGGGGTCGCCTTGCGGGATGTGTTCTTTGCGATAGAGTTCGAGGCCGCGCTGCGGGGTACTCATGGAGACGATGTGGTCGAAGCGGTCGCCGCGCTGGATGCCCATGTAGTTGGCAACCGGGCCTAGACCGTGGGTGGGATAGAGATTGCCGTCACGCTGAGTGTGGACGGTGCGACGCCAGAGGCCCTCGCCTTTGTTCGAAAAAAGCTCATCGCGGAGGTCGTGGATGTAGGCTCCCTCACCATAAAGCAGATCGCCGAAGAGTCCCTGGTGGACCATGCGCAGGATGAGGGTTTCGTTGTAGCCGTAGCAGCAGTTCTCGAGCATGGTGCAGTGGCGGCGAGTCTGCTCTGAGGTGTCGACAAGTCGCCAGCACTCTTCGATGGTGGTGGCTGCGGGTACTTCGACGGCGGTGTGCTTGCCGTGCTTCATGGAGGCAACGGCCATCTCGACGTGCCAGTTCCAGGGAGTGGCGATGATGACGTAATCGAGGTCGTCGCGGGCGACCAGCTTTTCGAAGTCGTGGTCGCCGGCGGTGTAAAGCTCCGGCGAGGGCTGGCCGCTTTTGACTACGAGCGACTGGGCATGCTCGGCTTTTTCGCGGACGATGTCGCAGAGGGCGAGCACCTTGATGTCGGCGGCGAGCAGATTTTCAAGCAGGCTGGTGCCGCGGCCGCCGGTGCCGATGAGGCCGATGCGCGGGTCTTTTACCGGAGTAAAAGGTACGCCGATCATGGTGCCGGTATGGGGTTTTACAGGGTCGGCGTGAAGTTGCGGAAGGCTCATACCGACTGCGGTGAGGCTGCCGAGGCGGAGGAAATTTCTCCTTGAAAGATCGTCCAGTAATTCGGGTGCTTCTTCGCTCATCTCTCTCCTCGTCAGTTCACGCCTGGCTTGTGGAATTTGGTCTTTATGGTTGGAATTGAATCGGGATTTCCGCCACTGGAACAATATACCCTTTGGCGCTGGTGGCGGCGCAGATATGGCGAAGCGTATTGAGCCTGTGCTACCTTACAGGCCTATCCGTACAGGCAGCGCAAAGCACGACAGCAGTTCCATCCCGCGTTTGCCGAAAGGTCTGCTCTTATCCTGAGG
>Ga0105248_10007228_pt1 | contig 12181 bp, 13 predicted proteins | sample KBSS34metaG_FD_81524 | JGI IMG/M metagenome (GOLD analysis project Ga0105248, IMG submission 81524) | Switchgrass rhizosphere microbial communities from Kellogg Biological Station, Michigan, USA - KBS S3-4 metaG | ecosystem: Host-associated > Plants > Roots > Rhizosphere > Soil | place... | reverse complement strand
CCACTCGACATGTTCATGTCCGACATCCCGGCCATATTCGACATGTCGCCCATCCCCATATCCGCCATGCTGCGCAGGGGTGGCGGATCCATAGGGGGTATCTCGCCGGCAATCCCGGCTCGCGTGGCTAGGGTGGCTCGGGCATAGCCACTGCGATCCTGGGCCTGAGCGAAAATCGTGTAGGGACGACCGTCGGTCGGCTGGACAATGACATCGTAGGTCTCCGCCACACCGATGCGGAATTCATCGGCGTCGACGGGCTCCACATTGGAGCCGTCCGCCTGCACGATCGTAAGGGAGAGGCTTGGTATCCGCACATCAAAAGTGGTCATGGATGCGCTGTTTATGAAACGCAGACGAATCCGTTCGCCGGGCCGGAATAGTCCCGTCCAGTTCGCTGCCGGAGGCTGGCCGTTGATCAGGAAGGTATAGGTCGCCCCGGTGACATCCATGATGTCCGTGGGGCTCATGCGCATGCCGCCCCACATCAGCCGATCCTGGATTGTCGCGCCCAGTCCCTTTTTCTTGGTATCGCTGATGAAGGTACCCAGCGTGCGTTGGTGGTAGTTGTAATAGTCGCTCTGCTGCTTGAGATTGGAGACAATGGTCATCGGATCTTCGTCGGTCCAATCCGAGAGGATGACAACATACTCCCGGTCATAGTGGAAGGGATCAGGCGTTTTGGGTTCGAAGATCAGCGATCCGAAAAGCCCGGTCTGTTCCTGCATGCCGCTGTGGCTGTGATACCAGTAGGTGCCGGTCTGCACGACGGGAAAGCGGTAAGTGAAAGTCTCCCCCGGCGGAATTCCAGCGAAGGTGAGACCCGGGACGCCATCCATCGCATTGGGCAATTTAATGCCATGCCAATGGATTGAGGATGTCTCCGCCAGCTTGTTTGCTACCCGGATGGTGACATCATCGCCCTCGCGCAGGCGTAAGACAGGGCCGGGCATTGACTTATTGACGACGGTCGCCATGCGTGGCCTGCCGGTTATGTTGACAGGCATTTCGCTCAAGGTCAGGTCGATCATGCTGCCACTGAGCAACGGAATGCCGCCCACGGTTTCGCCACGCGCGGCCATCGGCGCCATTGTTGCCGCCCCGCCGACGGCGGCCAAACCCTGCACAAAGCGCCGGCGCGTCGGTTGCAAGAATTGATATGCCATGATGGTTCCCTGATTCCGTGAAGGCGCTAGCAAGCAAGGTACGCGTGCATGCCCATCATCCCTCCGCCGGCAGCGCTTTTGCCAGCTTTTGCCGGGCCCGGCGGACACGCATTTCGATCGCTTTGGGCGAAGTCTTGAGGATAGCAGCGGCCTCGTTGTGCGACAGCCCGCTTACGGCGGTCAGAAGCAGAGGCTCCTTATAAAAAGCCGGCAATTCGGCGATCGCCCGGTCGAGACGATCAAGCCGATCGGCCTGGGGATCGGCAGCATCTGTCTGCCATCCGCTCACAGCTGCAAAAAGGCCGAGCATTGCCCGCCGAACGGTCTGGCGCCGGGAAAAGTCGCGGCATTTGTTAAGGGCGATCGTCCGCAGCCAGGGCACAAAGGGTCGCGAACTGTCGAACCGGCCCATTGCGGTCCAAGTCGCCACAAAACTATCCTGCAGGAGATCGTAAGCATCGTCGTCATTGCCCACATACCGGCGGATGAAACGGAACAGCGGTTGCTTTTGGCGCCGGACAACAGCTTCGAACGCCGCGCGGTCGCCTGAGGCCGCGCGTTTGATAAGATCAACGTCGCTGCCGTCCGTCTCCGGCGTCACGGAGCGCGGCCGGTCAGGTTCTTAGTAATGATGGCATCGAAGGTTTTGGCCTGCTCGGGCGTCATAACCTCACGCATGGCAAGGACGTGCCGCACGCTTTCCTCCTGAAGCGCCATCATCGCCTTGTGGAACCGCTCGATCGCCGCCTGGGCGGCCGGTCCATAGCTGTGTTCGCGAGTGATGGCCTCGGCGAGATCGCGGTTGGCGGCATGCATCTCCCCGCCGTAAAGCCGGCGTTGTTCGGCAAAGCGCTTTTCAAGCCCTTCCAACCGGCGGTCCTGATCAGGGCTTAGGGCGAGTTCGCTATGCAGTAGCGTGTCGAGATCGGATGTGCGGGTCTGGCGGATGCCATATTGAACGCCAAGCCAGCCTGCCAGTCCCGCCGCCAGCACCGTGGCGATTAGCATGGCGGCGAAGGTCCGGGCCTGGCGGCTCACGGTTCTGCTCCAAACAAAAGTGTTGCGGGTGCAGACTGGCTGGTGCCGCCGAACCAATCGGTGGCCTGGGGCGGAAGCGCCCGGGCGGCCGTGGCGCCGCCAGCCGCCGACAGCAGGACGGCCACGCTGAGGACCAGTCCCTGCCAGGAGGCCAGCCGGCGGTTGGCCACCGAAGCCGCCTTCAGGGATCGTTCGCGCTCCCAGATATCCTGTTCCAGCCGATCCAGCCGCCGGTCATCACGCGCCTGCAACCGCTCAAGCATATCATCGATCATAGTTTGCCTCCGGTTCCCGCTCCTATTACGCGCCGTCAGGCATCTACCCTCTCCGGGAGAGGGATGGGAAGCGTTCGAGCGTAATATTAAACAGGGCCAGGTATCGCTAGCGCGATGCCGGTATCGATCTGGACCATTTCGGAAGGAGAAAAGGCATGAAACCGCTGGCAATTGTAACCCTTTGCGCAACCTTGGCATCGGTGGCGACCCCGTCATGGGCCCAGAACCAGGGGGGAATGGGCGGCATGAATATGCCGGGCATGTCTGGCATGGGAAACATGATGGGCACGCACATGATGCCTGCAACCGTGACCGCCATCGACACTAAGACTGGCTTGGTTGACGTCACGGCCGGCAACACGGCGCTCAAGCTGCATTTCCCACCGGCTTCGCTTGCGAGCCTGAAGGAAGGTGACAAGATCACCCTGCATCTGGGTTTCAGCAAGCCTTGAGTGGGCCGCGCCGTTGCGGCCCTACCGCAAATTAAGGGGCGTAACTCTGTCGAGGAGACATCGCATGTCATTCCAAAAATCCGGCACCAGCTTTGCCGCTCTCATCGGCCTGATGGCTGCTTTCACAGGCCCAGTGCTGGCTCACGCCGGGCTGCTGCGGTCGGATCCGGTGCCAAACAGTACGATCTCCGCACCCAAAAGCCTGAAACTGACCTTCAGCGAGAAAATCGTGCCCGCGTTCTCGGGCTTTAAGCTCGCGATGAGCGATGGCATGACTGTCGATGTAGCCACCAAGGTATCGAGTGACGGCAAAACCATGACTGGGATACCGAAAGGCTCGTTCATGCCGGGCACTTACAAGGTTTCCTGGCATGCCGCCGCGGTCGATGACGGTCACCGGACCGAAGGTTCGTTCAGCTTCAAGGTCAAGTAGACTTGGCGGAAGCGGTCATCGCGCTTTTTCGATTTCTCGAATATGCGGGTGCGATGGTCCTGTTCGGGTCGCCGCTCCTGCTGCTTTACGGCAGTCCATTTTCCGCGTCAGCGCTGGCCCGTGAACGAAATTGGGTAAGGCCGCTCCTGGGCGCCGCAGCTCTGGCCGTGCTGATCGCAACCGGTTTGGGCTTTATCACTCAAACCTCGCATCTCGCCGGATCACTGGCGCTTGCCCTGCAATCTGAAACTTTGAAAGCGGCGTTGTGGGAGATGGATTTCGGGAAGTCGAGCCTGATCCGCGCCGGATTGGCTGTGCTGGCATTGATCGCCACTATATTTTTGCCGGTCGGCAAGAGGCTTTGGTGGATTTCTGCGGTTCTGGGAGGGACTGTCTGCGCCAGTTTTGCCTGGATGGGGCATGGCGCAGCAACCGAAGGCAATTTGGGTGTCCTCCATTTGATCGGCGACATAGCTCACATCCTGGCCGCCGCGGGTTGGATTGGCGCACTGGTCGTCTTTTGCATGCTACTAACCCCCCGCGTTCTACCGCCGACCGATCAGGCCGCCCTGCGGACATCCCTCGCGCAATTTTCCATAGCCGGCACACTGTTTGTATCCATCATCATCGGATCGGGCCTGATTAACAGCGCTTTTCTTGTGGGATGGAACCCGGCCCAAACCCTTTCAACTCGGTATGGTCAAGTGCTGATTGCCAAATTGCTCCTATTTGCCCTCATGCTGGGGCTCGCAGCGGCAAACCGATTCCGCCATACACCGGCACTGACACAGGCATTGATGCATGGGGCCGATCCGGCGATCGCGTTGTCGCATCTTCGCCAAAGCCTGGCTGCGGAAACCATCTCGGCGGCCGGCGTCCTAGCTTTGGTGAGTTGGCTTGGAATGTTGGAACCGGTCACGGCGCAGTAATGTGCGAACGGACGCAAGTTTGGCGATCGGATACATGACATGGAAATTCAGGCTCAATTCCACATTTGAGTGTTTGATCGGGATCAATGTTTGTGACGCCTAGACGGGGTCTAGTTGGGGCGCCGCGGAGCGCGGTTGAACCATTAAAGGATGAACCCGATGATCAAGTTATTGGCTTTGACCGGCTCTCTACTGATGGCCGCTGCCGTTTCGGCGAGCGCAGCCGACACGCCGGCAACCGGCACACCGCCGGCTGCGACACACAGCGCGGATTCAATGGTTACCGGTTCGCATGCCATGGCTGGCCAAAAGCAACACCATATGAGCGATCGCGTCATGCCGTCGCAAAGCCGGCACTGCACGGACGAGGAACTGGCGAAAATGCCTGCGGACCACAAAGCTGCTTGCGGCAAATAAAAATTATCCGATCAGGATGTCTGCCAAGGTGATGATGGCGGGATTGATAGTCTCGCCATCACAACTTCCTTGATCGGATAAGCGATCGACGCGCAACGAGCTACCATAGAAATATAATACGCGCGCCAAGGCCCCAACCCTCTGGCAAATTTAGCGATTTCTTCTCGTGTGGGTCTGGCCGGAACCTCGTATGAGCATCCCCGTTCCACCTCCAAGGGGTATTTCATGGTTCGAGGAGTTGCCGTGCATTCGCAAGATCATGATCACGGGGTCCACTACATGCATTTCGCCATCATGATGGTCCTGTCCTACTTCATCATGTTTGCCTTCATGTATGCAATGGTGGACCGCTGGGCCAATGTCTATCCCAACCTGAACCAGGCCTATATGGCGGGATTGATGGTGGCACCGATGGCCCTTCTGGAGCTTGTGTTTATGGGCTCCATGTATCCGGACAAGAAGCTCAATATGCTGATTATGGGGGCTGGCGCCCTGCTGCTGCTGTTATGCTGGTTTGGTATCCGTCAACAGTTGGCCATAACTGATCGATCATTCCTGCGCTCCATGATCCCCCATCACGCTAGCGCCCTTTTGATGTGCCGGCAGGCGCCGATCAAAGATATCGAGATTCGCAAGCTCTGTGGCGACATCATCTCCTCGCAGCAGCGGGAGATCGACGAAATGAACGCGATCCTGAAACGCCTGGAATGAGCAGAATCAGACAATGACTAGCGTCGAGAGCGGCCAAACACATCCATCAATTCGGCGACCTTCTTGCGCTGATCACTCTTGCTTCCGCTTTCGATGGCATGTTCCACGCAATGCGCAATATGGTCGCGCAGGACTTCTTCTTCCACGCGGTCGATCGCGGCGCGCACGGCCGCGATCTGATTTACCACGTCAATGCAGTAGCGATCCTCATCTATCATCTTGGCGAGGCCGCGGACCTGGCCTTCGATCCGGTTCAGCCGCTTCCGGCAAGAACTCTTGATGTCTGCTTGCATGGGACATATATACCCCCATGGGGTATGAGTTACAAGTGGAGACCGTCATGGTTGAAGAGCACGCAGGTCATGACGGTGGGGCTCAAGGCCATCATCGCGTCACTTCGGGCGCCACTGACCAGCCCGGAAAAGCGGTCGATCCCGTCTGCAGCATGGCGGTCGACCCCCTCACCGCGAGCCACAAGACGGAGTTTTCCGGCAGCACCTATTACTTTTGCAGCGCCGGCTGTCGTTCAAAATTCCTTGCCGATCCCGGCAAGTATCTGAAACCACAGCCTGCCAAAGCCCAGAGCGCCACTGCTTCCGACGTGATCTACACCTGCCCGATGCATCCGCAGATCCGGCGCAATGGCCCGGGCTTTTGTCCGATCTGCGGCATGGCGCTGGAGCCGCTGGTGGCCACGGGAGAGGGCGGACCCAATCCCGAGCTGGCGGACATGACGCGCCGGTTCTGGGTCGGTCTGGCTCTGTCAGCTCCCGTTCTGGCCTTGGGCATGTTCGGTGAGTTGCTTGGGCTCAATCGTCTAATCCCTCCGCAAGTCTCGGTCTGGGTGCAATTTGCGCTTGCCACGCCTGTCGTTCTATGGGCGGGCTCGCCCTTCTTCGTTCGCGCCTGGGCTTCACTGGTCTCGCGAAATCTCAACATGTTCACGCTGATCGCGCTCGGCACGGGGGTGGCGTGGCTCTACAGCTTGGTTGCGACAGCGCTGCCCAGCCTGTTTCCTGCGGAATTTCGATCAGCCGAGGGAACGGTCGCCGTCTATTACGAGGCGGCGGCCGTCATCACCGCCCTGGTTTTGCTTGGCCAAGTCCTCGAACTCAAGGCGCGCGAGAACACTTCGGGCGCCATTCGAGCATTGCTTGATCTGGCGCCCAAGACAGCACGGCGCTTAAAGGCCGACGGTACTGAAGAAGAGGTGCCTCTCGAACAGATCCTTGTCGGCGATCGCGTGCGCGTGCGCCCCGGCGAGAAGGTCGCCATTGACGGTCGGGTCAGCGAAGGCCGCTCATCCGTAGATGAATCCATGGTCACGGGCGAGTCCATGCCGGTGACCAAAGAAGTCGGCGCCAAAGTCACTGGCGGCACAATCAATCGTTCCGGTACGCTTGTGATCGTGGCCGAAAAAGTGGGCCGCGATTCCATGCTGGCACGCATTGTCCACATGGTCGCGGAAGCCCAGCGCAGCCGGGCGCCAATCCAGCGCTTGGCCGATCGCGTCTCGTCGTGGTTCGTGCCTGCCGTGGTGGCGGTGGCCGTTCTGGCTTTTGCCGGCTGGATGATCCTTGGCCCTGAACCGCGCTTCGCCTACGCCCTAGTGGCGGCGGTGTCGGTCCTGATCATCGCCTGTCCTTGCGCGCTGGGTTTGGCGACGCCCATGTCAATTATGGTGGGCGTGGGTCGGGGTGCCCAAGCGGGCGTCCTAGTCAAGAATGCGGAAGCGCTGGAACATATGGAGCGTGTGGATACTCTGGTTATAGACAAGACCGGTACCCTTACCGAAGGAAAACCTTCGGTTATCGCAATTGTTCCACTCAATGTCAGCGAGACAGAACTCCTGCGCCTTTCGGCTGCCGTGGAACGCCCTAGCGAACATCCCCTGGCGGTCGCCATTGTTGCAGCAGCGGAAGCTCGCAAGGTCACCATTCCTCTCGTCCAAGGCTTTGACTCGCCATCCGGCAAAGGTGCCTTAGGCACGGTCGAGGGCAAGAAGGTCCTGCTCGGCAACGCCGGTTTCATGGGCGAGCAACAGGTGGATATCGCGTCTTTGGCGGATCAGGCGGACAAGCTTCGCCAGGATGGTGCTACAGCCATCTTTGTGGCGGTGGATGGTCAGGTTGCGGGGGTCTTCGCTATCGCAGACGCGGTGAAGGAGACAACGCCAACCGCGCTCAAGGCTCTGAGCGAAGACGGGGTTCGGATCGTCATGCTGACCGGTGACAATCGCACCACGGCAGAGGCCGTGGCGCGACGGTTGGGCATCAAGGAAGTTGAGGCGGAAATCCTGCCCGAACAGAAGAGCGCTGTTGTAGCCAAACTCAAGGCCCAAGGTCGTATCGTCGCCATGGCCGGCGATGGTGTGAACGACGCGCCCGCCTTGGCGGCAGCCGATGTCGGCATCGCGATGGGTTCGGGGACGGATGTGGCGATGGAGAGCGCGGGCGTGACCCTGCTCAAAGGCGATCTCACCGGCATTGTGCGGGCACGAATTCTCTCCCGCGCGACGATGCGCAATATTCGCCAGAATCTGTTCTTCGCCTTCGTCTACAATGTGGTGGGCGTGCCGGTAGCGGCTGGTGTGCTCTATCCGGCGTTCGGGGTCCTCTTGTCGCCTATCATCGCCGCTGCGGCCATGGCGCTTTCTTCTGTCAGCGTCATCGGCAACGCGCTGAGGCTACGCTGGGTACGGCTGTCGTAACGTCGTGAAGGTTTGCTTCGCCACAATCAGGTTTTCGTCAGTGGCAATGACCCAGACACTGGGATTGGTTCCTGTCGGAGAAATGCGCGGACCGCCGGCCTGATTTAAGCTGCCGTCAATCGCCAGCCCCAGCCAGGCGGCATTCTGGCAAATTTGCCTACGGATCTCGGGCAGATGTTCGCCGACGCCGCCGGTAAAAATCAAGGCATCCAGCCCGCCCAAGGCGGCGGTCAGTGAGCCCAGGTGCCGCCCCACCCAATAGACAAAATACGCCACGGTGTCGCGCGCGGTGCTTTCATCGCGAGCCAGCAGGACACGAAGATCATCGCTGATCTCCGACAGTCCCAGCAGTCCCGACTTGGTGTAGAGCTGTTGGGAAAGCTCATCAGCCGAATAGAATTTCTGCTCCCCTGATTGGGCGCTAATCCCGAAGCTCGCATAGCTACTCCGACATTTCCTAGGCTTGCGATATCGGTTTCTCGCCAGGAGCGCCGGAGCGATCGCCACACGGCGCAGAAATTCGCTTCTGCATCCTGAAGCACCGTTAAATCTCAGCCCGATGCGCACCGTGGATGTGCGCCAAGACGTCCCAGCTTCAACTCGCCGCATTATTTGAAACTGAGCACGGCTACGCCGTAACCAGCCAGCGCCACGGATTTTAGTTCTGTTTGGCCACCCGCCAACAGGTCGGTCATGGCGCGCGGTAAAGTCACGGCTACGTCCGCCTTGTTGTGATTGATGAGAATGAGGACCGAATTGCGTTTTCCGGTGCGCAGGCAAACCTCCACGCCGTCAGGGGCATGGGGAACAATCGGTTCCACGCCACTTTGCTTCAGGAGAACCGACGTGAGTTTTGCCAGCAGTGCATCATCCAGCCATGTGCCAACATAGGTAATGCTGCCCTTGCCCATCTTGCGGGTAATGACCGCAGGCTGGTTGTCGAGCCATCCATTGCTGGCGCCATAGCGTGCCAGCACCCTCACATCGGGCGCCTGGACGCCGAGCTGCTCGGCCCAGACCGAAGCCGTGCCTGTGCCCAGGTCGCCTTCCACCGGCGCTTTGCCTTCAAGCGCATAGAATTGCTCAACGCGCCCGCCAAGCGCCGGCACCAGCGGCCCCGGCTGACGCTGCACATTCAAGGCATTGTATTCGTCCTTCATGCCGGAGCGGGGCCCCAGCACCAGATTTCCGCCCTGCTCCACATAAGCCAGCAGTCGATCCGCGACATCCTTGGAAAGGACATTCAAAGCCGGCGCAACGATCAGCTTATAGCCCGCCAGCGGGGCGTGCGCGGATATCACATCGACGGCTTGCGCTTGATCCCTGAGGGGTTTGTAGAACGCAACCATCTCTGCGACAGGATCAAAATTGCCGCTATGGCGCTGGAAGTCGATGGCCCAGCGGCTGTCATAGTCGTTGATCAGTGCCACGGAAGATTGCGGGGAGGTACCGGCGAGCGCCTTGCCGACCTTTGCGAACTCCTCACCGACTTGCTGCACTTCGGCATATACGGGCACCGGCGCGCCATCCGCGCCGACAAGAACGCCATGATATTCCTCCTGCCCGTTCAGCGCGCTGCGCCACTGCCAATATTCGACCGCGTCCGCGCCGTGGCCCACCGCCTGCCAGGCCATGTCACGAACCTCTCCGCGCGCAAGGCTTGAATTAACGCGGTTCCAGTTCACAAATCCCGGTTGTGTTTCCATGACCCAGAAATTCTTGTTCTTATACCCGCGCGTGAGGTCATGGCGCGCGCCGTTATCGAAATAATCATAGTGCTCGCTGCCGGTGTAATCGTCCCAAGCCGCGATGTCGAGATTGGAGTGAACGACGTATTCGTCGAAGCCGGCAAACCAACCCATCGTATTGGTCGTGATGAACTGCCGCTTGTCCGCGTGCGGGCGAATGGCAGCGATCTGGTTTTCCGAGTAGCTCTTCCAGGTATCGCTCACGAAACGTTTCCAATCGAGTAGAAGCCCGGGATTCTCCTTTTCCGCGCGCACCGGGACTTCGTCAAAATTGTCGTAGGTCTGGCTCCAATAGGCCGTGGTCCAGTGGTTGTTGAGATTTTCTATGGAGCCATATTTCTTGCGCAGCCAATCATGAAACCTGGCCTTGGTTTCCGGATCGAAGGACGCTTGGGCATATTCGTTATCGAGCTGCCAGCCCACCACATTGGGATTGTGCCCATACCGCTCCGCCATCTTTTCCGCGATTTCATGCGCAAAGACGCGGTAGCGGGCGCTGGTGAAAGAAAATTGCTGGCGATTGCCATGCTCAGCGCGGACACCATTTTCGTCCACGCGCAACGTCTCGGGATATTTTGCGGTCAGCCAAGCGGGAGGCGTGGCTGTCGGCGTGCCCAGAACGACGCAGATGTGGTGTTTTTCCGCCAGCGCAATGGCGCGGTCCAGCCACTCGAACCGGAACTGGCCTTCCAATGGTTCCATGGTGCTCCAGGCGAACTCGCCGATTCGGACCAGGTTGATATGCGCGGCCTCCATCCGGGAGAGGTCGGCATCCCACTGTGACTGGGGCCACTGCTCCGGGTACCAGGCGGCGCCAAGGAGAAGCGCCGGTTTATCGGAATAGGCGGTTGCCTGCGCTGCGGCCGGCAGAACGCCCATGTGCGGGAAAGCTCCCGCGAGAACGGTTGCCGCCAGAAAACAATGGAGCGACTTCATGTGGCAGATGTTCCCCTGATTGCGAGAGATCCAAAGACAGGAAGGTTGCAGCCCTATAGCGGCTGCCCAAGAAGCTTCTCAAGCTCCAACCGATAGGTTTTGGAGAGGTGCAGATGGGTACCATCCGTCATGACGACTTCGTATTCGCCCTGAGAGATCGGTTCGAGCTCCTTAACGCGCTCGATATTGACGATTGTGGAGCGGTGAATGCGCACGAACCGCGCCGGATCGAGCTTGGATGCCAGATGGCTCAGCGCGATGCGATACAGATACTCGTGGCGCCCGACATGGAGATTCACATACACATTCGCCGCTTCGATCCAATCGATATCGCCGACCGGAAGGAAGCGAACGACGCTTCCCGATTTCACAACCAGGCGGCGCCAGAACCCGCCTGCCCGGCCCGTCGCATCCAGAATATGCGGCCCCAGCTGCGACGGCTGGGACTGGCAAATCCTGGCCTTGATCCGGTTCATGGACTGCTCGAACCGCTCGTCGCTAAACGGTTTCACCAGGTAGTCCACCGCGGCGGTCTCAAAGGCACGAACAGCATATTGGTCGTAGGCGGTAACGAATATCGTGTGGGGCATATTTTCCGCGCCCAAGGCTTGGACCAGGTCGAGTCCGCCAAGTCGAGGCATTTGAATATCCAGAAATACGATATCGGGACGCTCCGCCTCCATGACATTCATCGCCGCGACGCCATCCGCAGCTTCCAGTATCTTTGCAACCTGTTGGTCGCGCTGAAGGAGATTTGTCAACCGACTTCGCGCAAGCGCCTCATCGTCAACAACCAGAACCCGGAGCTGCAGCTGTTTCGGTTGGGTCATGGTTGCGCTAGGGAGATGGGGATGGTGATGAGAACCACAGTACCCCGCTCAGGTCCCGTACCGATGGTAAGGCGCGCCTTGTCATTGGGATATAGTGCGTCCAGCCGCGCACGCGTTATCGAGAGACCCTGACCCGAGGATGTCTCCAGCCTCCAATCTGGCGGAAGTCCCGCGCCATCATCGGTCAACTGAATCCGTACCTCGTCACCCGCGCGGCTTGCAGTGATGGAAATCGTTTCGCCGGTATCCTCCTCCATTATGCCGTGTCGTATCGAATTCTCCACCAGCGGCTGCAACAGCAAGCAAGGCACGAGCGCATTTTCCACACCCGGAGCGACATCGATATCGATCTTGATGCGCTCGCCGAACCGCACTCGCTGGATGGCCAGATAGTGTTCCAGAATGGACATCTCTTCCTTGAGCGGTATGAGATGCCTGTCCCTGTATTCGTGCGACAGCCGCAGAAGAACACCAAGATCGGCAATGATCCGCCGCGCCAGAGTGGGATCAGTTTCCGTCGTGGAGGAGACGGCATT
>Ga0105248_10007226_pt1 | contig 12181 bp, 7 predicted proteins | sample KBSS34metaG_FD_81524 | JGI IMG/M metagenome (GOLD analysis project Ga0105248, IMG submission 81524) | Switchgrass rhizosphere microbial communities from Kellogg Biological Station, Michigan, USA - KBS S3-4 metaG | ecosystem: Host-associated > Plants > Roots > Rhizosphere > Soil | place... | reverse complement strand
GATCCCGCGCGCTTGCGTAACGAAGTAGGTGGGCGAGAACGCGCCGTCGGCCGCGCGCCCCATGTAGACGCAGCCCGGGATGCCGCTCCACGGATTCGCGCGCGCGACCTGGCGCGGCGAAATCTCGACGACCTGCTCGGGGCGCCAGCGCGCGATCACGCGCTGCACCTCGGTGCCGCGCCACGCGAGCATCTCGAGCATCCGTGCATCGCCGCGCGTCAGCGTTGCCACCGCGGTCGCAATGTCGCTGCATTGGACGGCGAATCGGCGACCGGGATAGCCGATCGACTCGGCGGGCGTCGAAAGCGCCGAGGCAACGGCATCGAACCATCGCTTCGCGTCGAATCCCACGGCATCGCTGACACGCCGATTCGCGCCGGCGCTGAAGCGGTCGAGCGCTTCGTCGAGTTGCGCAAGCTGCACGACGATCCGCTCGGCGGGCGAGATCGGCGCGTTTATGACGTGCGCGAGCCTTCGACGCACCGCGGACATCAAGCCTCCGCGCCCATCCCACTCCTTCCGGCAGGTCGGAACGCCGTCGAGAAGCGCCTGCGCGGTCAATGGCGCGGACTTGACGTCCTGTCGGCGCACGATCGCCGATTCGAACGTCTTGAGCGCGGCGACGTGGCGAACACTGATGTGACGCTCGGCGCCCTGTGCCGCTTTCGACGCCATTTCGAGCGGGCGAAACCAAGCGACAACGACCAGGACGGCGAAAAGCACGGGAACGACGGCAACGCTCGCGCCGATTCCGAAGTCCAGCAGCGTTCGGGAACGCCGCGTCATCGTTCGCTCGTGCCTCTGGATACGTTGACGTTGATGCAAAGCGCAAGCATCGCGGCGTTGACGAGAAGCGACGTCATTCCGAAACTCACGAACGGGAATGTCACCCCCGTCAGCGGAATCACCGCGAGATTGCCCGCGACGGTCACGGCGAGCTGACAGAGCGTCAGGACCACCCACGTCACGCCGAGCCAGCTCAGGAGCGCCTGCTCGTCGTTGACGATGCGGCCGGATATCGCGACGAAGCGCGGCTCGCCGCGCGTCGCTCGGCCGTGATGACGAACCAGGCGGTGAAGCCACAGGCCGCATCCAATCGTGATCGCCCAGGCGGCGCTCGCACCGAATGCACCGACCAGCGCCGTGAACGTGTAGTCGCTCTGGATTTGCCCCGGCACGCCTGCGCAACTCGTCGAGGCCCCGAAACCGCACCACGGCACCGCGCCGAGGCCGTATCCGGAAGCCGGAGACGACCGCTGGAACCAGGTGACGAGCGCCAGCTGATCGTTGGCGGATGCAAGCGGCGCCGCAAGATTCTCGAGGCGCCCCGCGGTCACGTCGTCGATCGCGCCCACGCGGAACAGCGCAACCGTGACGATCGCAATCCACCCGACGAAGATCGCCGTCGCCAATCCGTGCGCCGCATACGTCGCCCTGTAACGCTGGTGCAGCCACATCGAGGCCGAGGCGGCGATGAAGGCGCCGGCTCCGTATGCGGCGATCAGCAGCGGGCCCATGTCGCGCGTCAGGACCATCGCCCCGACGAGGACCGCGACGACGAATGCGAGCGGCATGATGTAGCGCACAAGCGAGGTCCACGACGTGCCGGCGCGCGCGAGCCGCTCGGCGAACGGTGCGCCGCGCAGGAAAAAGAACCACGCGGCGCCCACCATCAGCCAGACGCGCCCGAGCTCCGACGTTACCTGGCGCAGGTTCACGAGCAGTGCGCCGAACAAGCCGATCAAGGCGAGCGTCGCGACGATTCCGGCTGCAGCACCCGGTAGAGCGCCAAGCCGCCGGCCGATGCCGGCGACGAGCGCGTCGACCATCGACAACGACCACGCAAGCGCGCGGCCGAGCGGTTGCCGCACGAATGCGACGAGCGTCAACAGCAACATCGCGAACCACAAGTGACCCTCGTGATACAGCGCGAGATAGCGATTGCTCGGGTTCGCGTTGGCCGACAAGTCGAGCAGGAGTAACCAGCCGACGCCGGTCGCGAAGACGAAACCCGGGTATCCGATGCGCGTTGCGATCGTTTGCGGACTGAAGCGCAGCGTACGGCGGGTCGCGATGGCGACGACGGCCGCCAATACGGCGAGTGCCGCGAGCGCGAGGACGAACGGCGCCGGGACGGCGATGAGCAGCATCCCGTCGCGCGCGGGGGCAAAAGCGCGCTCGGTCGCGAACGGCCACGGAACCCGCGCAGCCCACGCAGCAACCGACCAGGAGCCGAGCGCGAGCGCGGCGCCGGCAGCGGCGAAGTTTCTTCGACGGCTGAGATTGAGCAGCACGAGCCCGAGCGCCATCGCTGCTGCCCAGTGGAATCCCGCGGTTCGCAGCAACGCTCGCATCGCCTCGTTTTTCGCGCTGTTCGAAGACGCGTGGCGCACCTCGTTCATCAAAGTGGACGCCCGGGCGAGCGCGTCACCGAGATGCAATCCGACGCAGGGCCGGCGAATCGGCCTCGCAACGTCGGGGAGCAACGCCTGCGCGGCGAGAGCAGCGGTACGTCCGTCTCCGTCGAACGCGGCGGCGAGCAGCAGCAGCGCGTTGGCACGCGCGGCATCGTTGCCTTCCTCGAAGGACGCAGATCTTCGCGACGGGAAGGAGGTCGCGATCATGTCGTTTGCGCACGCAAGCGGCAGGGGGAGCGGCGAGTACGCCGCGTCGATCGCATAGCGCTCGATCAGCGGACGCACCTCCGCCGAGGTGGCCTCGATCGTGTTGCCGAGCGGCAGCAGATCGCCCCGCCCTTCCCGCTGCTGCAACTGCAACTCGACAATTCGGGCGCGCGCGCTCGCGAGTGGCGCATCGAATGCGGCGCGCGCGCGCGTGTTCGCATCGGTAAGCGCAGCGGGGAGACGATCGAGGGCCGGACGATCGGCTGGGGCCTTCGTGCCTGCGCAGAGCCGAGCGGTCAGAAACGGTTCCGCCATTGAGCCGACGCTTTCGCAGAGCTTCGGCAATACGGCGGGTGGCAGTCCGGTTACCGCGATCGGATCATGCGCGAAGCGTCCGTCGCGTCCTTCGGTGTTGTTGCCAAGTGCGCGGAAGAGCGGCAGCAACGCGGCAATTGCGGCGAGCGTCAGCAGGGCCTCGAAGAGCAAAGGCCACGCGATCCCTGCAGTGCCGATTCGACTGCTTGCAAACGGAGTGGTGCCGAGGGCCAAGAACGCCCTTTCGTGCCTGGATGCGCCGCTGCCACACGCCATCACGCACGTCGCAGAAAACGTCGGCACGACGGCGCATGAACTTGCGTGGCCTGCCGATACTACATGGAATCGCGTGCGCGAGTTGTAACAGGACCGGTCATCCGCGGCACGTCGATCGCGTCTCGAGTCTCACGCAGCGTGATCGCCCCTGCCGCGAAAACTTGACCGCCAGTACAACGAGTCGTGCTCTGCAAAATCGATTCGCTCGGTTCTTCGGGCTCTGCGCCGCAGAGAGCGGAGCGATGCAGACAACGCACCCGCTGCCTACGCGTCCGTTCAACGGGCCAGGCCCTCGATCCTGCTGGTGCACGGGAGCGCGTGGACGATGACGGCATGAGCGCAACCGCTTTTCATCCCGGCCGACCAGCGCACGCTCGACGCATCGACCAGGCGAAGGCCCGACTTTCAGCCACGCGAAGGGCCGACTTTCGGCGCTACTTCCCGATGCAGAATCGCGAAAAGATTTCGCCGAGCAGATCGTCGGCCGTGAACTCGCCGGTGATCGCGGAAAAGGCGTTCTGCGCAAGACGGAGGTCTTCGGCGAAGAGTTCGATCGGGGGCGCGGCGCGATCGGCGTGCACCGCGGCCGCGCGCAGGTGCTCGGCCGCATCGTTCAACGCCGCCAGGTGACGCGCGCGCGCAAAGAACGCGTCCTCGGTGTCATGCTCGACGCCCGCAACGCGCTTCACCTCGGCCTCGAGCGCGTCGACGCCCTCCCCGGTCAACGCGCATAACCACACGGCACTCGCCACGCCTGCGCGAGACTCGACATGCGGCGCAATGCCGCCGAGATCGCATTTGTTGTGGACGATGATCCGCGGCAGCGCGGCCGGCAGCTCGTGCGCGAGCGCGGCGATCCGTTGCTCGATACTCGACGTGCGCGACCCGCGGGCGGGTGCCGGATCCGGCAGTGCCCCGACGCCGACCGATTCGTCGTCGTCATCACGCGCATCGACCATCAGCAACGCGAGGTCCGCGCGTTGGATCGCCGCCCGCGTTCGCGCAATCCCGAGCGCTTCAACGGGATCGGTCGTCGGACGCAGACCCGCGGTATCCACGATCCTCAATGGAATGCCCGCGATCTCGACCTGACGCTCGATGGTGTCGCGCGTCGTGCCCGGGATCGACGTGACGATCGCGGCGTCGTCGCGCACGAGACGGTTCAACAGGCTCGACTTGCCGACGTTCGGCGCACCCACGAGCACGACGGTGAGGCCTTCCCGCAGCGCGCACCCCCGTCTCGACCGCGCGAGCACATCGGCAAGCCGCGCACGAATCGACCCGAGCCGCGCGCGAACGTCGCCTTCGCGCAGCACATCGAGGTCCTCGTCGGGAAAGTCCAGCGTCGCCTCGGTATACATGCGCAAATCGATCAGCGCGTCCCGCAGTGCATTGACCTCGCGCGAAAACTCGCCCGTCAGGCTCCGCGCTGCCGCGCGCACGGCGCTTGCGGTCGCCGCCTCGATCACGTCGGCGACGCTCTCGGCCTGCGCGAGGTCGAGCTTGCCGTTCAGAAAGGCGCGCTTGGTGAACTCGCCGGGCTCGGCGGGCCGCGCGCCAAGCTCGATGCAGCGGGCAACGAGCAACCGCATGACGACCGGCCCGCCGTGCCCATGCCACTCGACGACGTCCTCGCCCGTGTACGAATGCGGGCCGGGAAAATACAGCGCAAGTCCCGCATCGATCGCGCCGCCGTGCGCGTCGCGAAAGGTCACGCGCGTTGCAACTCGTGGCGACAGTCGACGCCCGGCGATGCCGGCAATCAGAGCGTCGAGGTCGGCACCCGAGACACGGACGACTCCGATGCCGCCGCGCCCGGGCGGCGTCGCGATGGCGGCGATCGGCGGCGACGCGGCGGGCGACGATCGGGCGATGTTCACGACGCGAGCTTAGCCCGCCGTCGTCGCCGCTCGCCGACCCGTTTCACCGAGCTTTGGAAGGGCGCGAGCGGTGCCCGTTATCGCCGCCTGGCAGCCGCCAATGCCGACTCGCGTTCCAGCATCCGGTTCATTTGCCATTGCTGCGCGATCTGCAGCAGGTTGTTGACGAGCCAGTACAGCACGAGGCCTGACGGGAAGAACAGGAACATGATCGAGAACGCGACCGGCATGAACTGCATCACTTTGGCCTGCACCGGATCGGAGATCGGCGTCGGCGACAGCTTCACCTGCAGATACGCGGTCACCGCATAGACCACCGGCAGGATGAACCAGGGGTCGGGTGCCGATAGGTCGTGTATCCAGCCGATCCACGGCGCGTGGCGCAACTCGACCGCGGACAGCAGGACCCAGTAGAGCGCGATGAACACCGGGATCTGCACGACGATCGGCAGGCAGCCGCCGAGCGGATTGATCTTCTCCTGCCGATAGAGCTCCATCATCTTGACCTGGAGCTGCTGCTTGTCGTTCGCGTACTGCTCCTGCAGCGCCTTCATCTTCGGCGCGATGATCTTCATCTTGCCCATCGAGCGCGCGGAAGCCGCGTTCAAGGGGAAGAACGCGCCCTTGATCATGATCGTCATCACGATGATCGCCCACCCCCAGTTCCCCAGCAGCGAGTGCAGCCACTTGAGCAGCAGGAAAAGCGGCGCCGCGATGATGGTGAAGATGCCGTAGTCGACGACGAGATCGAGGCCCGGCGCAAGCTGTCCGAGGACGTTCTGGTCCTGCGGGCCGACATAGAGTCGCGACTGGATGACGCCGCTGCCTCCCGGCGGGATCGTCCCGTCCGCATACCTGACGCCTGCCGTGTAGAGGCCGTTGTCGAACTTGTTCGTATAGAACTGGCGGGGAAACTTCTCGTTGTCCGGCGGCAGCCACGCGGCAACGAAGTAGTGCTCGATCATGCCGATCCACCCGTTGTCGGTGCTCCGCGTGTACGCGGGCTTGCGACTCGGATCGGCCGCTTCCTTGTCGATCTCGCCGAAGTCGATCTTCTTGAACTTGTCCTGCTCGTTGTAGACGACCGGCCCGACGAACGACGCCGGAGCCATCGAGCTCTGGACGCCGACGTGCTTGGTGTCGCGCATCAGCTGGAAATAGGCTTCCGGCCGGATGGGTGCATTGCCCGCGTTGGTAACTTCGAACGCCACCTCGATCACATAGCTTCCGCGGTGGAACGTGAGCGTCTGCACGACCTTGTCGCCGTTCGCGCCTGTTGCCTGAAGCTTGAGCTGAAGCTGGTCCTGCCCGACCGCCAGCGCGCGCGGACCGGGAAGCGGCTCGTAAACCGTGCGGTGATTCGGAAAGCCTTCGCCGATCAGCCCCGCCTGCGCCACGAACACGCGCTCCGGATTGCGTTGCAGCGCGAGGTAGGGTTTGGACGGATCCTGCGAGTCCCGGTGCTTGTCGAGTGCGACGCGCGAAACGATTCCGCCGACGGTATCGATGTCCGCGACGAAGAGGTCGGTGCGTACCTCGATCGTTTGCCCGGCCACCGGCGCCGTCGCCGCGGGCGGTGCAGCGGGACTTGCGGCACCCGGCCCGACCGCGGCCGAAGGCGCGGGAGGTGCTCCGGCGGGCGCGGTGGCGACGGGCGGGACGCCAGCCGGTTGAGGCGCGGACTGCGTTACCGGCGTCGTCGTCGGGGGCGGGTTGTGGTCGCGCTCCCACGCGTTCCACAGCATCACCGCCGAGAACGAGAAGATCAGCCAGAGGATCAGGCGTTGCGTATCCATGTTCTTGTTCAACTGGAAATCCTTTGCGAGAGCGCGCGCGTTTCGCCGCTCAATGCGAATGCCGGGGCGTTTCGGGAACCGGATCGTATCCGCCCGGGTGCCAAGGATGACAGCGACTCACCCGACGAAGCGCGAGCCAGGATCCGCGCAGCGCGCCGTGATTCGCGATCGCCTCGCCGGCGTAGTCAGAGCAGCTCGGGTAGAAGCGGCAATGCGCGCCGAGCAGCGGGCGGAACAAGTACTGATAGCCGCGAAGCGCGGCAAGCAGCAGATGCTTCATTTCGAATGGCCGCCGGCAACGGGAACATCGCCCCCAAGGAGTCGGCCGATCATCTCGCGCGACGCGCGCACCGCCTCACCGATCGCCTCGCGCGGCACGGGCCGGCGCACCCGAACGATGATGTCGAATTGCTCGATCGCGGGCCGTGCGGCGCGCATGCTCTCGCGCAGGCGCCGTCGCAATCGATTGCGGTCCACGGCGCGTGGCATCGCCTTGCGGCCGATGACGTAGCCCACGCGGCCGGGATCCTGCGCGGCGGGGGCGGCGATCAATTGGACGAAGTGCGTGTCGAGGCGGGCGCCGACCCGGAAAACGGACTCGAACGCGGCGGCGCCGCGCAGCCGATAGTTCCAGCTCCGTGCGCGGCGCGCAACCGGCGATGACGTCAGACGGACAGGCGCACGCGCCCCTTGGCGCGGCGGGCGGCGAGCACTTTGCGTCCTCCGACCGTGCTCATGCGGGCGCGGAACCCATGCGTGCGCGCGCGGCGCAATTTCGACGGCTGGTACGTGCGTTTCATGATGGAAACCCGAGTGGCAATTCGTGGAGGCGGCGCGGCCGTGCGTCGCGAACGTACGCCGGGCGGCGGAAAAGCCTTACATTAGAGCGCGTTACAGTTCGGTTGTCAATGTGCGGCCCATGCGTGCGTCGTAGATCGGGTCGGCGACGACAGACGCAAGTGATTACTTTCACGGCGGAGCGCGACGGGCCGGCAACCTTCGCAACGCCGCTACCAGCCTGTGGATAACCGCATTTGACGTCGCTACAATGCCTCCCCCGGCCAGTCGCAAAGCAGTCGCGTCACGCCGCAAACGTCTCTCAATCCACTGGCCGCTTTCGTGCAATCCGTTCCGAATTCCCCCGCATGGGCGGCGTGCCTCGTCGCCTTCGAGCGCGAGCTCACGCCCCAACAATTCGCCACCTGGATCCGTCCGCTCGCGTGCATCGACGATGCGGGCCGTCTTCGCCTGACGGCCCCGAACCGCTTCGTCCTGCAGTGGGTGAAGGACCGTTTCGGCGGGCGCATCGAAACACTCGCGCGCCAGGCGACGGGCGAAACCGTTGCCGTGGAATTTGCCGTTGCGGACGCGTCCGCGACTTCCGGTTTGAAGAATCCTCAACCGGCAGCCACCCCGGGCAAGCCGATCACGGCGAGGGAGCCGACTCCTGCCGCCCCGCGCGCCCCCATCAACGGCGCCACGACCGCCGGGCCGTTCGCGAACCGCCGCGCCGAACCGGGGAGCCTCAACTCCTCGTTCACGTTCGGATCCTTCGTCGCAGGCAAGGCGAATCAGCTCGCGCGTGCCGCCGGACTGCAGGTCGCCGAGCACCCGACGTCGTACAACCCACTCTTCGTGTACGGTGGAGTCGGTCTCGGCAAGACCCACCTGATCCAGGCGATCGGCAACCACATCCTGTTGCAGAACCCGGAGGCGAAGATCCGCTATATCCATGCGGAGACGTACGTCTCGGACGTGGTGCGCGCGTACCAGCACAAGGCGTTCGACGATTTCAAGCGCCACTACCGGACGCTCGACCTGCTGCTGATCGACGACATCCAGTTCTTCGGCGGCAAGAGCCGGACGCAGGAGGAATTCTTCTACCTGTTCAACACGCTCATCGAGGCGCACAAGCAGGTCGTCATCACCTGCGATACGTATCCGAAGGAAATCTCCGGCATCGAAGAGCGACTGATCTCGCGCTTCGGCTGGGGCTTGACCGTCGGTCTCGAGCCGCCGGAGCTCGAGATGCGCGTCGCGATCCTGCTCTCGAAGGCGGCGTCGGTCGGCATGCGCGTGGACGAGCAGGTGGCGTTCTTCATCGCCAAGCACATACGCAGCAACGTGCGTGAGCTGGAAGGCGCGCTCAAGCGAATCCTCGCGTATGCGAACTTCCATGGCCAGGAGATCACGCTGCCGATGGCGAAGGAGGCGCTGCGCGACTTGCTGGCTGTCCAAAACCGCCAGATATCCGTCGACAATATCCAGAAGACGGTCGCCGATTATTACAAGGTCCGCGTGACGGACATGCATTCGAAGAAACGCTCGCGCGCGGTCGCGCGCCCCCGCCAGGTCGCGATGGCGCTCGCGAAGGAGCTGACACAGCTCTCACTGCCCGAGATCGGCACCAATTTCGGTGGACGCGACCATACGACAGTCCTGCATGCATGTCGCCAGATTGCAAAATTGCGCGAATCGATGCCGGACTTGAATCACGACGTCAATTTCCTCCTCCAAGTGCTGCGCAGCTGACGCCGCGGCGCTCGTCATAAGTCCCTTTCGAGAGCACCCGTTTCCCTGGAAAAAGCGGGGTCGAACGGTTATAATTTGTGGGTTAAACGGGCGGGCGGTAGAACCTCGAAAAAGCCCCCAAAGAATCCACAGCCCGAACAGCAGTTATACGTCCGGAAGGTTCACGACAAGCCGCTGACGCAAAGCAGGTTATCGCGGTTGTCGGCGATTTCGCGCCGCTCCTATTAACGTTCTTAGTATTCGACAATGCAACTAAAACAGATCGCACGCGACGCGCTGCTTCGACCGTTGCAGGCCGTTTCCGGCATTGTCGAACGCCGGCACACGCTGCCCATCCTCGCGAACGTCCTGCTCGAGCACAAGGACGGCAAGCTTTACGTCACCGCGACGGATCTCGAAATGCAGATCACCGCCGTGACCGATCTTCCCGGCAAGGACGGCCAGGCCACCACGGTCGGCGCGCGCAAGCTGCAGGATCTGCTCCGTGCGTTGCCGGACGACGCGAACGTCAACGTCGACGCGACGGGGGGAAAGATGACCGTGCGCGCTGCGCGCTCGCGCTTCAATCTCCAGACGCTCGCGGCGAGCGACTACCCGCGCATCAGCGTGGGTCAGGAACAGTTGCAAACGCTGTCGCTGCCCCAGCGCGAGTTCCGGTCGCTCGTGAAGCTCGCGGAATTCGCGATGGCACAGCAGGACATCCGCTATTACCTGAACGGGATGCTGCTCGTCGTCGACCAGGGAACGCTCCAGGCGGTCGCAACCGATGGTCACCGGCTGTCCTGGGCGAGCCTCGCCATCGACGGCAACTACACGAGGCAGGAGGTGATCCTGCCGCGCAAGACGGTGCTCGAGCTCGCGAAGCTGCTCGACGACAGCGACACGCCGCTCACGATCGACATCCTCGCGAACCAGGCGCGTTTCCGTTTCGGCAACGTCGAGCTCGTGTCGAAGGTCGTCGACGGCAAGTTTCCCGACTACAACCGCGTCATTCCGACCGGCCACAGCAAGCGGATCGAGCTCGATCGGGCGACGCTGCTATCCGCGCTGCAGCGCGCGGCCATCCTGTCGAACGAGAAGTTCCGCGGCGTGCGCCTCGTGCTCGGCGAGGAACAGTTGAAGATCATCTGCACGAACAGCGAGCAGGAAGAGGCCGAGGAGGAGCTGCCCGTCGCGTATAGCGGCGACGCGCTCGACATCGGTTTCAACATCACGTACCTGCTCGACGTGCTGTCCAACGTGACGAGCGAACGCGTGCATTTCGCGTTCGGAGACGCCAATTCGAGCGCGCTCGTGACATTGCCGGATCGCGGCGATTACAAGTACGTCGTGATGCCGATGCGAATCTGACCCGGAGGTTTTGCTGCTGCGCGACCCGTCTCACTCGTTGCTTCCGCGCTCGTCGTTCGACGTAGCTTCTCGTGCTGTCTTGCGGCTTGCTCCGCGCCGCCTCGCACCCGGTTTTGTCCGTGACGATGTTCGCCCGCATATCCCCGGATTGCGATCCACTCCAATAAACGCCCACGGTTTCGCAAGCACATGACTCCAGCCCAACCCAAGCCAAAGCAGGTCGGCCCCGAATACGATTCCACGAGCATCAAGGTCCTGAAGGGCCTCGACGCCGTGCGCAAGCGCCCCGGCATGTACATCGGCGACACCTCCGATGGCACCGGCCTGCATCACATGGTGTTCGAGGTTCTCGACAACGCCATCGACGAGGCGCTTGCCGGATACTGCGACGACATCAAGGTCGTCATCCACGCCGACAATTCCGTGTCCGTCGTCGACAACGGTCGTGGCATTCCCACCGACATCAAGGAAGACGACGAGTTGCGCCGGTCGGCTGCGGAAATCGTCATGACCGAGTTGCACGCGGGGGGCAAGTTCGACCAGAACAGCTACAAGGTCTCCGGCGGCCTGCACGGGGTCGGCGTGTCCGTGGTGAACGCGCTCTCCGATTGGCTGAAGCTTCGCATCTGGCGCAACGGCGAGATCTACCAGATCGAATTCCGGCAAGGTGTGCCGGTCGCGCCGCTCGCCGCCGTGGGCACGACGGATCGCCGCGGCACCGAAGTGCATTTCATGGCGTCGCTCGGCACGTTCAGCCGGATCGAGTTTCATTACGAGATCCTCGCGAAGCGCATACGCGAGCTGTCGTTCCTGAACAACGGTGTGAAGATCGAGCTCGTCGACCAGCGCGACGGCAAGAGCGAGAACTTCGCGTATTCGGGCGGCATCAAGGGCTTCGTCGAGTACATGAACCGCAGCAAGACGGTGCTGCATCCGAAGATCTTTCATTCGGTGGGCGAGAAGGACGGCATCACCGTGGAGGTCGCGATGCAGTGGAACGACTCCTATGCCGAGTCGGTGCAATGCTTCACGAACAACATTCCCCAGCGCGACGGCGGCACGCATCTGACCGGACTGCGCCAGGCGATGACGCGCACGCTCAACAACTACATCGAAAAGGAAGAGATCGCGAAGAAGGCCAAGGTCGAGACGACCGGCGACGACATGCGCGAGGGGCTGACGTGCGTGTTGTCCGTGAAGGTGCCGGAACCGAAGTTCTCGTCGCAGACCAAGGACAAGCTCGTGAGCTCGGAAGTGCAGCCGATCGTGCAGGAGGTCGTCAGCGCGAAGCTCGCCGACTTCCTGCTCGAGCATCCCGCCGATGCCAAGATCATCTGCACGAAGATCGTCGATGCCGCGCGAGCGCGCGAGGCGGCGCGCAAGGCTCGCGAATTGACTCGCCGCAAGG
>Ga0105248_10007224_pt1 | contig 12184 bp, 10 predicted proteins | sample KBSS34metaG_FD_81524 | JGI IMG/M metagenome (GOLD analysis project Ga0105248, IMG submission 81524) | Switchgrass rhizosphere microbial communities from Kellogg Biological Station, Michigan, USA - KBS S3-4 metaG | ecosystem: Host-associated > Plants > Roots > Rhizosphere > Soil | place... | reverse complement strand
GGTGGCGCACGTCGTCGTCGAGAATCTCGGCGCCGCCGCCTGGGATCGAATCGAGTCCGGCATCGCGCAGCCGGGCGATGGTGTCGCGTAAGCTCAGTTCGGAGTATTCGGCAATCGCCAGAATTTCTGAAGCTGAAAGGCAGTGCAGCCAGATCTTGGGAAAGCGCTGCTTTATGCCGGTAAAGAGTCGCTCGAACCAATCGATCTTCAGGTCAGGGTGGATGCCGCCCTGCATCAGCACACCGGTGCCGCCCAGTTCTTCCGTCTCTGCGATCTTCTCGTAGATCTTTTCGAATTCAAGAATATATCCCTCGTTGGCGCGAGGCCCTTTAAGAGGGCGATAAAAGGCGCAGAAGGTACAGTATTCGGTGCAGAAGTTGGTGTAGTTGATATTGCGGTCGATGATGTAGCTGACCACGCCCTCGGGGTGCAGGCGGCGGCGGACCGCGTCCGCGTCCATTCCGAGACCGATCAGATCATCGGATTGAAAGTAGTCGAGAGCGAGTTCGCGAGAAATCGGCATGTCTCTATTGTAGCCATTCCGCAGCCCAGCGCGTGGCTGGCTGCGGATCGGTTGCTGCCAGACGGAAGCTGCTACTTCGCGGAGTCCGGTTTTCCGGTGGTGGCCGGTGGTGGTACGCCGGGCTTCTTTGCGTAGGTCGAGACGCCCATACTCATTAAAAAGAAGCTGAAACCCTTGCGAAGCGAGGCTAAGATACCCATCCGATGCTCTCTTTCTCTATTCTGTCGTGCGTGGTGTTGCTTATAGTGTAGCGGCGCTCAGAAGGAGACTTCTGCCGGCTGGGTCACTTTCAGCACGGATTGGTCGTGCGTGCGCTGCTTCCATGCGGCACGGATGGCCTCGATTTTGGCGTAGTTTTCCTGGGTGCCTGGGTAGTCGATGATCAGCATTTTGGAGCGGATGCGGCTGGGGTGTGCGCCTGCGTTGGCCTTCACGTTTGGTCCGGTGTTGCCCTGCCATTGCCCGTAGACATCGATCACGCTGAGTCCGGCAGGGAAGCGGGGAGTGACTTCCGCATCAAGAAAATCACGCCATGCCGATTCGCTGACACCTTTTTCAGGAGCATCCGCAGGACCCAGGCCAAAGTAGAGCTTGGTATCGACCCAACCCTGGGTTTGCGCCGGATGAGCTAGATCGCCATGCAATGTCGGGCTTGCTGTCTCCTGAGACGATACGGTGCGATATGCCACACCAAAGCCTGCCAGCATCAACGCGGCCAGAGCGACCACGCGAGTTGCCCTCGTGAAATCTGTCCAATTTGCCATGCGATTGTGAGTTCTCCCAAGCCAGAGTCTTTACGGATCTCTGGCTTAAGCCTATCGCACGCCGGGACTAAGCGGTGCCGCAGGTGCTGTCGGAGCCGGGGTAATGTCGAGGGAGAGCGGTGTTTTCAGTAGCTCGAGAGCCGCCGGAGGCAACGGTTTATCCGCATTGGCCAGCAGCACGCTTACCTGCCACATCTCGGCCTCGGAAAGGACTTGTTTATAGGCCGGCATACCGGTCAGGCGAATGCCATTTGCGACTTTCCAGTACGTCTCGCCTGCTGGATCGTCGCTTACGCCGACCACTTCGCCGTGATGCTTCTCCCAGAGGGGAGGCGCATCGGGGAACATGTGGCCGCCGACGATGGAGGCGCTGCCGTAGACGCCATGGCAGAAGGAACATTGCTGGCGGTAGATATGCGCTCCGGCAATGAAGGTGGCTTCATTGGCCTGCGCCTTGACTTCGCCAGGGACTTCTTTATCGATGCGTGCGTGGAGCGCACCGCCGGCGATCTGCCGTTCCATAGGAAACGGTGAGTCCGCCACTGCAACCGGTGGTTTCCCGTACTTGAACCATGCCCACATGCCTGCGGGCAAAAGCAGCAATCCGATCAAGACTCCAAACACGAAACGGCCCATGGCAGTCGATGCCTCCAGCCATTCATCATACGCAGGCATCGGTGCGTACGAGGTGCGTTATTGCAACCATTTGCGTCTGGTTCGTTCGATCCGGGATTTGATATTCATCCTGAGCCTGTATCAAAACTGCTGTAAGTTAGGCCGCGAGGGTGAGTCTGTCACGTTTTTCTTTTGATATACACAATTTTCTGGACAAAGCCAGTAAGATTTGGCAACGTTGAGCCGCTGTTCATCAGCGGAAATGATGCAGTCTGTATCTTCTGGATTCGATTGCAGTAACTTTGCCGATCCGCTGGCGTCTACGCTTCAACTCGACTTCCAATAGGAGAAACTCCATGGCAGACCATGCAAATATGAAACTTGGCCGTAAGGCAATCAAGACAGACAGCCGCACATTGAAGCTGGCTCGCTACATTTCGAGTCTTCCGCCCGCGCCCGCCTCGAAGGACTGGACCAAAGGCATTACCGCCTGGGGCATGATGAAAAACGACACCCTTGGCGACTGCACCATTGCAGGCCTTGGCCATGCGGTGCAGGTTTGGACGGCGAATACCGGCACGGAAGTGACAGTACCCGACCGTCAGATCGTGAAGTATTACTCCAAGTGGGATGGCTACGTTCCGGGCGACCCGAGTACCGATCGTGGCGGCATTGAACTCGACGTTTTGAATGCCTGGAAGAAGAGTGCATTCTACAAGCACAAGCTGCTCGCTTTTGCCGATCCGGTCTATTCCAATCTCGACCAGATTCGCCAGGCCATCAACCTCTTTGGTGGGGTCTACATCGGGCTCAGCCTGCCAATCACCGCACAGCAGCAGGATGTGTGGGATGTTGTGCCCAAAGGGGGAGCCCATGCGAAGCCAGGCAGTTGGGGCGGGCACGCAGTCTTCGTGCCGAAGTATGACGCGAATGGCTTCACCTGTGTTACCTGGGGCGCTCTGAAGACGATGACCGTTGCCTTCTGGAATAAGTATGTAGACGAGGCCCATGCTTTGTTGAGCAAAGACTGGATTACTGCCAAAGGCGCGCCAAACGGCTTCCAGCTTGGCGAACTCCAATCGGATCTGGGGCAGATTCACTGATAAGCCCAACCGGGATACCCAATCGGGCTTTGATCCGTCCCATCTACAAAGCTCGATCGTCTCGCCCGCCCTATCGTACGCATGGCCCCCTGAGATGATTTAATACAGAGGGGGCCGTGCTGCGCCGGTGTGGCTTGCAGGCGTTTCTTTTAGACAGGCCCGGAGGTATCTCGATTCTGATGTTTTCGTTCACTCGTTCTGCTTTATTGCTCCTTCTCACGTCCTCTGTACCACTGGGCCTCGCCGCCCAAAGCAGCAGTTCTCTGCCAGAGCAGCCGGCGGCTGTCGCGCCACCTCAGGGAAACCTGAGCGTTCAGGCTCGCATCAAGGCACGCCGCGAGCAGCGCCGTGCTACGGCCATCCATGATGTCTACACGCATCTTTATGAGGCTTATGTTGGTGCCGGCTATGTCCGCACCAAGCCCGGCGAGGGTACGATCTCGGGAAAAGGGTTGCAGAAGCTGAACGAGTATTCATGGAATGTGGGTGTGACTCGCTACTTCAATGAGAGACTCGGCGTGACGGTCGATGGGCGCGGCAACTACGGTTCGGCATACATCGGGCCGAACGAAGTCAGCAACAGCGCTGTGTTTAAGCCTGCGATCAGCCAGTACGCGGCTATGATCGGCCCAACCTACCGCTTCCTTTTGCAGCCGAAATATTCGGTGTCGGGTCGGGTTATGGGCGGATTTGCCTACAACCACTCTTCTGCCGATATCCGGCCGTTCACTCCCGCACAACTGGGACTCTACCCCGATGGCTCATCGTATGCGATCAGTGCCAGTGTTCCGCTGGAGTATAACGTCAGTCCGGGACTCGGCGTTCGTATCGCGCCGGAGTATTATTTGACCGGGTTCGATTCGAAGACTCAGAACGGCCTTGGATTCACGGGGGGCCTGGTATTCCGCTGGGGCAAGCAGTAAAAGGCAGTTTTTCGCTGGAAGGGGAGGCGCGAAGTAAGCTTCGCGCCTCTATTGTTTTTATTGCAGGATCGGAATTCCGGCGATGCGCTGCTGCCATTCGGCTGGGCCCGTGTTGTGGACGCTCGTGCCTTTGGCGTCGACGGCGACTGTAACAGGCATATCGACTACGTCGAACTCGTAAATGGCCTCCATGCCGAGGTCTTCAAAGGCTAACAGCCGCGATCCGCGGATGGCCTTCGACACAAGGTAGGCGGCACCGCCCACGGCCATCAGGTAGACGGCTCCGAACTCCTTGATGGCCTCAATTGCGATCGGCCCTCGCTCTGCCTTGCCGATCATGCCCAGCAGGCCCGTCTCGGCCAGCATCTGCCGGGTGAACTTGTCCATACGGGTTGCGGTGGTTGGACCGGCAGGTCCGACGACTTCTTCGCGTACGGGATCGACCGGTCCTACGTAGTAGATGAAGCGGTCTTTGAAGTCGACGGGCAGTTTTTCGCCTTTGCTGAGGATGTCGGTCATGCGCTTATGGGCGGCATCGCGCCCAGTCAGTAGCTTGCCCGTCAGCAGCAGCACCTGACCCGGCTTCCAGGAGTCGGCTTCCTCGCGTGTGACCGTATCGAGGTTGACCGGTGTCGCCGTCGAAACATCGTAGGTCAGCTTTGGCCAGTCCTTGAGGGAGGGTGGGTCGAGGAAGACCGGTCCGGAGCCATCCAGCACAAAGTGAGCGTGGCGCGTTGCAGCGCAGTTGGGAATCATCGCGACGGGCAGATTGGCTGCATGACAGGGGGTGTCGAGCACCTTTACGTCGAGCACGGTTGTCAGTCCGCCCAACCCCTGCGCGCCGATGCCGAGGCGGTTGACCTTGTCGTAAAGTTCGACACGCAGCTTTTCTGCTGTGGTTTTGGGGCCGCGCGCGATCAGTTCCTGAATGTCGATGGGGTCCATCAAAGACTGCTTGGCCAGGAGCATCGCCTTTTCACTGGTGCCGCCGATGCCGATGCCCAGCATTCCCGGAGGACACCATCCGGCGCCCATGGTTGGAACGGTCTTCAGCACCCATTCAACGACCGAGTCGGAGGGGTTGAGCATGACAAATTTGCTCTTGGCCTCGGAGCCACCGCCTTTTGCGGCGACGGTTACATCCACTTTGTCGCCCTGCACCAACTCTACGTTCACGACCGAGGGAGTGTTGTCTTTGGTGTTTTTGCGCGCTCCGGCAGGGTCAGCCAGCACCGATGCACGGAGCTTGTTGTCCGCGTTGAGATAGGCCTGCCGCACGCCTTCATCGCACATCGCCTGCAGGTCCATCGTCGAGTCGAACTGGACGCCCATGCCGACCTTTACGAAGACATTGACGATGCCGGTGTCCTGGCAGATGGGCCGATGGCCCTCGGCACACATGCGGCTGTTGATCAGGATCTGCGCCATCGCGTCCTTTGCCGCGTGGCTTTGCTCTTTTTCGTAGGCCGCCGTCAGGCTGGTGATGTAATCCACTGGATGGTAGTAGCTAATGTACTGCAATGCCCCTGCAACGCTGGCAATGAAATCGTCCTGCTTAATGACCGTCATCGGAAATGCTCCTCGTCAACTGATTAGGGTAATGGACGAGGGGCATAGGTCGCATCTGCCATGTCAGGGGCTGGTCCACAGCACTTTCCTTGCAGCACGAGAACGCGATCGTCGCTCAAAAGTTTGACCCATGCTTCCGTACTAACCGATGGGTAGCGCTGCCTCGCAAAGATCATCCATGCATCACGATACTTAAGCCATGCTCGCTCCGCTGCGCGGATGCCATCGGGCTGGATCGCGCCATATTCTGATTTACGCGTTTCGGCCTCGGCAATCGCTTTTTGATATTCGCGATTCAACTGACTGTCGGCTGCAACAGCCTCTGCAGGGGAAGCTTGTGGAAAGTGTCCTTGCTCAAAGGACTTCGACGCTTCGAGGAAGTTATCCCGTAAGCCGTCCTGTTCGTCAATTTGAAACATGGCGCGGGCTGTTCCAGATAAATCCACCTCGCCCTTTGCGTGCGCCCTCGCGTAGGTTTCCTGTACGGACTTCAGCTTCAAAAATGCTGACTTTTGAGAGTTTGTCCAACCATTCTGGAGTGTATCGAAGTCTTTGGCCCTCTTTTGATCTGCGATTTCAGAAGCATAAGCAGTGCAGAACCCCATCATGAATCCGCTTGTGGTGGCATCGCAGAAGTCGAAATGATCGCCGTTTTGACCATTCTCCAGAGACTCGATGCGAATCCCGATCTCGGCTGGTGCCCCCTCCGCTTCGCAGGCAAAGCGGAGTGCTAAAGGGATATTTTTGTAAGCGCCTTCCCCATTTGCGTAAAGCTGCGTGAGCATGGCGGCCCCACCAAAGATGCTGCCAACTGTATATTTCGGCTGCAGGTCAGATAGCACTGCCAAGCGCTCTGACCACGAGCATTTTCGCGCGGCTTCGAAATCCACTTTCGTACCGATCCCGGAATACAGCCTGTAGGAAGCGCATTTTGGCCAGGATTTGGGTGTTTCAACAGCGGCAACTTCAGCCGGAAGTGGGGTTTTCAGATACTCCGCGCACTTGGCTTGCGTCTTCTCGCTAGTGTCATTTAGTTGCGCGTGAACTGGCAGAGCAAGAGCGGCGACTGTCGCGATAAAGAATGGGAACTTCCTCATGCGACGAGCATAACCGAGAGTTACGATTTCCGGCTAAACCGCCGAGCGCACATCGGTATATACAAAGTCATCGCCTTTGAAGAGCAGCGGCTCCCGCTTCACCCGTGCCAGGGCGTAGGAGAAGCAGCCTCCGAAGTTGAGATTGGCCCGGTGACCGCTGCCTTTGCCGTAGTCGCGATAGGCTTGCCGTGCGATGCGCGTCTGTTCGGCGGTGACTGGCTCGATGATGATATTGAAGCGCTCGATGAGTTCTTCGATGCGATTGCTGTAAGCGGGATTTTTCCGACGGTCGATCACAATCGAGAGTTCAAGAAATGTGCCTGCCGACATGCTCAATGCGTCTGCGGCATCCAGCGCCTTTGAAAACTTGACCGAATCCAACTCCCCCAGGATGACGGATACCACGACCGACGAGTCGACGATCATGCAGGCAGACCCGTCTCTGGGTCATAGAGTTCATCAATCAGCTCCTTTGACGTCTTTCCTTCGTTCGTTTGTGCAGCAGTCTCTTTCGTCATGTCCAAGAGCCATTCGAGACGGCTTTTCTTCTTTCCGGCATCCTGTGCTCGTTCTAACCTCTCTTTGAGCGCGACAGTCACGGCAGTGGTAAGCGATTCGTTATTCCGTCTCGCTAATTCCTTCGCCAACTGGTATGTTTCTTCGTTTTTGATGTTCAAGGTAGGCATATTCTACCTTTCTACCTTAATTTTCTGCCTTTCTACCATTTCTGTCCAATCCAAGCCCTCGAGGTCGATTCGCAGCCGAAAATCTCACAATGCCCTAATCTAGAACTATGAGCGACGCCATTCTCGAAGCTGTTGCCGGCGGGGCCTGTTCCACAGCCGGCGAGGAACTTTACGATCTGCTGGTTATCGGAGCGGGACCTACGGGCTTGGCCTGTGCCATCGACGCGCAGAATGCGGGCTTTCGTGTGGTGCTGGTTGAGAAGGGCTGCCTCTGCAACTCGCTCTACAATTACCCGTCGCACATGACCTTTTTCACGACGCCTGAACTACTCGAGATAGGCAACATCCCGTTTCCAAGCCCCAATCAGAAGCCATCCCGTAATGAGGCGCTGCAGTACTATCGGCAGGTTGCTGCACACTACAAGCTCGATGTTCGCCAATACACTCAGGTCGAGCAGGTCACAGGGGCCGACGGCAACTTCCAGGTACATACCCGCGACCGATTCGGACGCAAGGGAAGCATTCGGGCCCGCAAGCTGGCTGTAGCTACGGGCTACTACGATTTGCCCAACTACCTCAACATTCCCGGAGAAGAACTCTCCAAGGTGATGCACTACTACGACGATCCCCACCCCTACTCCGATCTGGACATCGTCGTGATCGGCGGCAAGAACTCGGCGGCCATCGCTGCTCTCGAACTGTGGCGCCACGGAGCCCGGGTCACGCTGGTGCATCGCGGGCCCGATATCCATCGCCACGTCAAGTACTGGATCAAGCCGGATATCGAGAACCGCATCAAGAACGGCGAAATTACGGCTTTTTTTAGCTCAGAGGTGATTGAGATTACTCCCGATGCCGTTCGCCTGGAAACCCCGGAGGGTCCGTGCATCCTGAAGAACGATTTCCTCTTCGCATTGGTCGGCTATCATCCTGATTTTGCTTTTCTTGATAGTCTTGGCATTCAATCGGAAGGACCTGATCGCCTACCTATCTGCAACTCTGAAACTCTTGAAAGCAATGTCCCGGGTATCTATCTCGCAGGGGTTATCGTCGCCGGCAATCGCACCAACGAGCTCTTCATCGAGAACGGGCGGTTCCACGGTCAGCAAATTGCAAGAGATTTATCAAACAAGCTAACCAAATATGCGCAAGCTGCATCCTAGCTTTTAAACACCATAAGTTCACGGGTTTTCGTACCTCTGCATTGGAGCTTTCTGGATGAAATTCCGAGCTTGGCCTCATTCCATGTGGCCACGTTCAATTCGTTCCCAACTGTTGCTGGGCCTTGTTCTGCTGGAGGCCCTCTCTCTACTGCTCTTTGGAGCTATTCTGGTCCGCCAGCAAGCTCGCGAAACTTATGATCGGGCCCAGCAGAGGCTTGAACATCAAGCCACATCCGTCGCTGTCCAGACTCGGGAGGCGCTCCAGAGCGGCCGCCCTGAAACAGTTGCTATCTCAGTGCGCATGATGAGCAAGGCTCCCAGCGTGGACACTGCTACGGTTACCGATCCGCAGGGCAAGGTGCTTTTTTTTGGGCCAGGTCAGGTTTCAGAGCGCACGATGCTGCCCGGGGAGCTTACTCAAATTGCTCTGATCAAGAGAGATTCCCCTCATTTCTTTGCGCTTAGCTCCGACGATTGGGAGACTGTTCAGCCAATTTTTATTGACGGCAAGCTTTACGGCTATGCCTGGATCAAAACTGACAAGAGCTGGGACAAGGAGCAACTCAACTCTCTGCTACGTTCGACAGCGATCTTTGGCATCATCTGGGTGAGCGCCTCCATGTTGCTTGCCTGGGTGCTGGCCAGTTCTATATCGCGGCCTTTAGCGGTGCTTCATCAGGGCACGCGGGCATTGATGCATAGTCCGGAAGACCACACAAACTTCCCGCTGCCTGTATCGGTCCACAATGAGATCGGTGACCTCATCGAGACCTTTAACCGTATGGTCGCTTCGCTCGATGAGCAGCGTGCGGGCCTCAACGACACGCTTTCTCTTCTGGATTCCATGCTGGCGAACGCACCCATCGGCCTGGCCTTCTTTGATCGCCGCTGCAGGTTCGTTCGTGTCAACCGTATTTTTTCGGAGATGACAGGTGCACCCATCAGCCGGCATCTTGGGCGTACTCTTCCGGAAGTGCTGCCAGAGTTGCCAGCACAGCAGATAGAGGCTACGGTCCACGGCGTCTTCGAACACGACGAACCTATCCGCGATCTTGAGGTTACCGGCCCAATAGAGCCTCAAGTGCGTCACTGGACCTGGATCACCAGTGCATACCCCATTCATACTGCTCCTAATCAGGTGCGGTGGGTAGGCTTGATCGTCATGGACGCGAGCGACCGCAAGCGTAGCGAGGAGGCTTTGCGTAAGACGGAAAAGCTTGCCGCTACGGGTCGCCTTGCCGCCTCCATCGCTCATGAAATCAATAATCCGCTCGAGGCTATCACCAATCTGCTCTACCTCTTGAGCAATCACTCGGAGCTTGATGACTCGTCGCGCGCATATGTGGAAATGGCCGAGCATGAAGTCCGCAGGATATCGGAGATTACGCAGCAGACATTGCGCTTCTACCGCCAGTCCACGCTGCCTGCCCACGCCAATTTGTCCGAACTGCTCGACTCAGTCCTGCAGTTGCACAAAGGGCGGCTGCGCAATCTGGGCATCGAGGTCGACCGGCGATACGACTCCAACACCACCCTCTACTGTTTTGCAGGAGAGCTTCGTCAGGTTTTTGCCAATCTTATTGGCAACGCGATTGACGCCATGCCTCAGGGCGGTAAGCTTGTAGTTCGCGCACGGCGTTCACGGGACTGGCGCAATCCGGGCGTCACTGGTGTACGGTTCCAAGTGGCAGACTCCGGCTCGGGCATGCTGCCAGCGGTTCAGAAGCATATCTTCGAACCATTCTTCACTACGAAAGAAATTACTGGGACTGGCCTCGGCCTATGGGTCAGTTCGGAGATTGTGGCCAAACATCGTGGCATAATCCGCGTGCGCAGCCGTTCGGAGTCGCTTCATAGTCAATCAGGCACTGCATTCGAGATATTCTTCCCTGACCAGCCTGAGCCAGATTCATCGATCAGTGGGTCCAAGTTGCCGGAGACATCCTCCTCGGCCAAGCAGCCGGGAGTTGCCGCAGCTGTTTAATCGCTGCCAGGTAAAGGTAAAGTCGTTACTCGGACGCATCTGAGCTGCAACCCTATTCCGAGAGCGAAACCTGGTCTTCTAGCTTCCAGTCGGCATCTGAGGTGGACTCGCCTTGTCGGGCTCTACGGCAGTTTCCGTTTCTTTGAGAAGGAGCTCCATGTGCCCGGGTTACATGTGGTCGGTCCATGCGGACGACCCGCACTCGTTGTCCTTCGATTGTATGCGGCAAGCTTCCAATGAGCTGCTTCCGGTCCACAAACAGTACCACGGCTGCATCGCTGGGATTGTCAAGACTTTGACCTACGCCGACGCCAAAGATAGCTGGATATGCCTTCATCAGCGCAGTCGAGTTTCGCTGCTTTACTGCCACTGCTTGCGTCAACGAAGCCGGACGTATGGGGACCTCTGCCTCATTGGAGGCAATAGCGGGTAGCACAACCGTAGCTACTCCCCCAATCGTTACGGGGATCGCAGAAGCCATCTGTCCGGACTCTACATAAACAGCAATGGCAGCCTCGCTGGGGTGATCCTTACTCACGGTGAGGGCGGTTCGAACTATGCCAGTTCCCGACGCAATGATTGCACGGACCAGTGGCAATGCCGCTTCGGCACGCTGCTGTTCCGTCAGGCTCAGGCTTTCCGCGGTGGCTAGCACCGTTTTTCTGGTTCCAGCGTAGTCCAGGCACGAGACTGGGTGGTCCGAGCCTCCGACAAAGCTGTAGCTTGTGGCTCCATTTGTTCCCCGGACCTGTCCATCCAGCGTCGATAGCACCTCTGAGATGGGACTGGCGATCGCCTGTTCTACGCCATTTTCGTCGGTGGCTCCGGCGAAGAAGAGGCCCACCGGCTCAGCATTGGTGGCATCTACCAACAGTGCACCAGAGTCGCCGGCATCGCTGAAGCTCGTCCCGGAGATGATCGCCTGATTGGTAAACGTCTTAGTGAAGGCATGGGCCGTCTCGGCGCAGTCTGTGTAGTAGTCCACGACAACATCGACATTGACTGCGGAGACAGCGGCACAGGTTAGGCCCGTGGTACGTCCGCTTTTGGCCACCATCATGCCGAGCTGCGGGGCTTCTCCCTTGCCTCCCGACGAAGAGACCCCTGGAGGGGCTGCGGCTAGTGTTCCATCGGCTTGTTTCGCACCAAGTTCCAGGATGTTGCCTTTGGCATCGACTGCTCCGGGAGTGACTCTTGCAATCGCAGCATCGACGTTGGTAGCCGCTGAGTTCATTGCGGGATAGCCGGTCAGCGTGGCTACTGCTGTCGTTCCCGGTCCATATCCGTAGGGAGTACAGCCGTTGTCGATCAGACCGGGCTGGATAATCGTTTCCCCGGCAAAGGACTGGTCGCTGCGTGCGAGCACATGATTATTGCTCAACACATACTGGTTGCCGCTGGTGTCCTGTAGGAGTGCGCCCAGCGTACCTCCACAGCAGTCGGATAGTGCGCCCTCGCTGGAGTCGTAGTCAGCGTTGTTGCCGCTGGACGAGCCCAGCATCACGGGCCATGCCAGATGCGCCTGGTGAGCTACGGGATTGCTGCTGACTCCAGCAGAGTTCAGAAGTATCCGCGTCCAGCTCAGCTTGGAATTCGAACTTCCACCGACGCTGCCGGTCACATAGACCGACTCTGAAGCAGGCAGCACCGACGGGGCCGTATAGGTGACAGTGCAGACCGTATACGCTGGATTTGGCCCTGTCACCGCCCCTCGTTCGCATCGCGGTGTGCTCAGCACCCCGGCTCCTCCGGACGTT
>Ga0105248_10007223_pt1 | contig 12184 bp, 10 predicted proteins | sample KBSS34metaG_FD_81524 | JGI IMG/M metagenome (GOLD analysis project Ga0105248, IMG submission 81524) | Switchgrass rhizosphere microbial communities from Kellogg Biological Station, Michigan, USA - KBS S3-4 metaG | ecosystem: Host-associated > Plants > Roots > Rhizosphere > Soil | place... | reverse complement strand
TCGCCGAATTTGGTGAAGAACCCCGTGACCGCCTCGGCCGCGTGATCGGTGCCGACCACCAGCATCCGGCCCTGCCCGGCGATCGCGTACTGCGCGATCATGCGCGCACGCGCTTTCACGTTGCCCTTCGTGAAGTCGAGCATGGGCGCGTCGAACCGGTCGCCGTACTCGGCCTGGAATCCATCGACGGCGCGCTTGATGTCGAAGATCACCGCCTCGGACGGCTGGATGAAGCTCAACGCGAGCTGCGCGTCGTCTTCGTCGGCCTGCACCGCATATGGAAGGCGCACGGCGGTGAAACCCGCCTCCACACCCGAAGCGGCCAGCCGCTCGACAGCGAGCTGACACAGTCGGCCGGCCAGCGACGAGTCCTGGCCTCCGCTGATGCCCAGCACGAGGCCGGCCGCGCCGGTCCTGGTCAGGTAGTCCACGAGAAATCCGATGCGACGTTCGATCTCGGTTGCCGGATCGATGGTCGGCTGCACGTGCAGGGTGGCGATGATCGTCGCTTGAGCGGGGCGCATGCCTCAACGGTACCGAGAGCGGGCCGGTTGCTGCCCCCAATAGGGGTGAGATGGGGTCGGAAAACCCTCGTGCCGGTCCGCCACCCCGCTAGCGTTTCGTTTCGGGAACAACGAACGGGCCGGGGGGCGACGTGGGCGACATCGAGGCGTTGACGGTGCCCGCAGCCGGCTGGTATCCCGACCGGAACGAGGCCAACACCCTTCGATGGTGGGACGGTCAGCAATGGACCGACCAGACCCAGTCGACGGCGCCGGCGGCGGCCGCCTTCGAGCAGCCCGTGTCGGCCGCTGCCTTCGGAACGGTCACTGCCGCGACGACAACGCCCGGGGTTGCACCAGGGTGGTACCCGGACAACTACGACCCATCGATCAACCGCTGGTGGGACGGCACTCAATGGACCACCCACACGGCGCCGGCAGGCCCGGTCGTTCCGCAGCCGTCGGTCGGCTCGGTCGGCTCGTTCGGCGCGGAGCCGGTCTCATCGGTTCACAACACGATGGCGACCCTGGCACTGATCTTCTCGCTCGTGAGCTTCGCCGGATTGATCTTCGCCCCGCTGCTCGCCCTGTCGCTCGCCGGAATCATCACAGGAGGCGTTGCTCTTCGACGGGCTCCGCGATTTGCTCCCGGCGCGAGACGTCGCGGCCAGGCCGTCGCCGGCATTGTCGTGGGCGCAGTAAGCCTCATCGCCACGGTGCTTCTCACCGTTTCGGCATTCTTGGTCTCTCAGCAGGTGCACAGCACCACCGGCTCGCAGCTGGGCAGCCAGCAGGCAAGCCCGCAGAACAACGGTGGGGTCTTCTTCCCGTCCACGGTCGCCGAAATGAAGGGCGTGATCGCGACGTCGATTCAGAGGCAGGACTCGGTCGTCGTCACCGCCGTCAGCTGCGACGCGGCGGCGTCGATGGTCAGCGGATCCGTCTTCGAGTGCGGGGTGACCGTCACCGATGGCCGCTGGCTTCCGGTTCGGGTCAACATCGAGTACCCCACCGGGACCGGGATGGCATACGGAGTCTCGTCTGGACCGCTCCTCGCACACGACACGGCGGCGCCCATCCAGAACTACACACTTGATCAGATCACGCGTGAACTCACGATCGACCTCTCCCAAGCGTGGCGGTCTCGGGTCATGGGCACGGACTGCGAACCGACAGCCTCGACGGCGACCGGGTCCACCTTCCGCTGCGTTCTCGCTCTCGATGGTGGCCGCACGGGAGGCGTGCTGATCACGATGGTGCAGCCGGGAGGATTTGACGTCACCGTGACTCAGCCGCCACCGGGCTCGGGCAGCTCAGGCGGGAGCACCTCAGGCGGGAGCGGCACAGGCGGGAGCGGCTCCGACGGGGGCGGCCCTGGTGAGTCGACCGATCCGGAACCGGATCCCGACCTCTCCAACTCCTAGAGGACGGGGCGGGGGTTAGCCCCACCGGCCGCGGTCGGTCTGCCGGATGCCCGACGGCATCCGGTCTCGCCACTCTGGAACCATGACCGCGACAATGGATTCCGCCATGACCACGCCCGCCCTCTCCCCTTCGCACGACCGCCCGCTCTACGCGCGGCTGTGGACGCGAGTGCCCCGCGAGCTCGCCTACCTGTTCATCGCCTTCCCGATCGCGACGGTCGGCTTCACGATCGCCGTGTCGTTGTTCAGCACCGGCATCGGCACGCTGGTCACCTTCTTCATCGGCCTGATCCTGCTCGTCGCCGGGCTCTACGTGGCCCGTGGCTTCGGCACCGTCGATCTCGCTCTGCTGCGCTGGGTCGGGCAGCCGCAGATCACGGCTCCCGATTGGCAGGACGCACGAGCACGCACCGGCTTCTTCGGCTGGTTGCGCGCGGTGTTCGGCAACGCGCACTACTGGCTCTACCTGCTGTGGTCGGGACTCGTCGACTTCATCGTCGCGACCGTCACCTGGTCGATCATGATCGCGTGGGTGTCGACGGCGCTGGGCGGCGTGACCTACTGGTTCTGGCAGATCTTCCTTCCCACGCCGAACGATCAGGTGTATCCCGCGCATTGGCTGTTGGAGCGCATCGGATTCCCCCTCGGGAACGCCGATCCGCAGATCGTCGACACTGTTTCCTACCTCGTCGTCGGGCTGATCTTCTTGGCGACCCTGCCGTTCGTGACCCGCGGTCTGGTGTCCCTGCACTGGCTGATCGCCAAGGGGATGCTCGGCGCCTTCCGCAGCGATGCGCTCCGTCGCGAAGTCGAGAGCCTGTCGTCGTCGCGCACGGCCGCGGTGGCCGCCGAGGGCACCGCGCTGCGCCGACTGGAGCGCGACATCCACGACGGACCGCAGCAGCGCCTGGTGCGCCTGCAGATGGATCTCGCGGCGGCCGACCGCCAGTTGGATGCCGATCCTTCCGCCGCGCGCACCCTGCTGAACGAGGCGATGCAGCAGTCGAAGGACGCGCTGGAAGAGCTGCGCGCCCTCTCCCGTGGATTCGCTCCGCCCCTGCTGCTCGACCGTGGTCTGGTGGCGGCGTTGGATTCGATGGCGAGCCGGTCGAGCATCCCGGTGACGTTCGTCTCCGCGGTTCCCGACGACACGGTGCTGCCGGCCGAGGTCGAGAGGAACATGTACTTTCTCGCAGCCGAGGCGGTGACTAATGCCGAGAAGCACTCGCAGGCGAAGAAGGTCACGATGCGGGTCTGGGTGCGCGATGACTCCAGTGGACGCAGCTGGCTCGACCTGACCGTCTCGGATGACGGGATGGGGGGCGCCACAGCACTCCCCGGACATGGGATCGCCGGGCTCGAGGAACGTGCCCATGGCTTGGGCGGTACTGTCACCGTGACCAGCCCGATCGGCGGGCCGACCGTGGTCTCGGCTCAGCTGCCATTCAGTGGTTCGGAGCCCGCCAAGAGCACGCCGATCAAGAGCGCGCCGACCGGGAGCACGCCGACGAAGAAGGGCACGCCGAAGCCCCGCACCACGCAGCCCTAGCGGGCGCGCGCTGCGCGCCGCTCCGCGTCACGCCCCACCCGTGCTGCGGCGCGCCGGTGCACCGGATTCTTCGGCGTCAACGGGATGGGCTGCGGGTGAAGGGCGTCGCCGGGTGGCGGAAGGAGCCGATAGTCGGTTCCCGCCCGGCGAACCTTCCAGCCATTGTTGTGAACCATGAGGTGGTGATGCCGACACAGCAGGATGCCGTCGTCGACATCCGTCGAGCCCTGGTCGGTGCGCCATTCGTTGATGTGATGAGCTTCGGTCCAGGACGGGGGACGATCGCATTCCGGATGCGCGCATCCGCCCCAGATCGCGGCCAGCACGGTGCGTTGATGGTGACTGAAGCATCGTTGGGTTCTGCCCAGCTTGAGGGCACGGCCCGCCGGGTCGAAGAGGATCGGCACGAGTCCGTCGGCGCAGCCGATTCGTTCTGCCGTGGCGATTGAGACGGCGGCGTTCTGCCCCTCGAGGTGGGCGATGCCGGCCCGGCGGTCCAGATCGTCCAGGCTGACGTGAACGCGGACCGACGGCTCGCGGACGCCGAACACACGCCCATCGTCGGCCGCGCAGGCGATTCTCACCATCTGGACCAGTGCGTCGAGGGCGAGTTGCTCGGTGCTTCGGGGGTCGAGCATGATCGCGTCGTCGCGCGCTACAGCCGTCGGGTCGACGAAGCGCGGTCCACCGCGCCGGGGTGAGGTGACCGCATCGACCGCGTCAGCGACCAACGCGGCCGATTCAGGGTCGAGCAGACCGGTGAGGCGAGTCATACCGTCGGCTTGCGGGCTCAGGCGCAGGAACCGCTTCTCGCGCAGCAGGGCTTCACGGTCGGCGACGCCGGCCTCGTCCAACTCGTCGCGTAGCTCGCGAGCCCGGCGCGCGACCTTCTCCGGAGGCAGCAAGCCGACGGTGCTCAACAGCGAGTGGGCGGCATCCGCGAGGTCGTCGGCGGCCACTGTCGGAGACGGTGACCCCAACCCGGCCTGAATCGCCGCGGCCGCACCGACCGACACCTGCCCGGCGGAGACCTGGGTGGCGACTTCGCCCATCCAGGGTGACGGTGCGCCGATCATCGCGCCGACGGCGGTGATCGCGCGCGCTTCTGCGCCGGTCGTCCCGGTGACCTGCGAGACGAGCGCGTCGGCCGTGCGTGCTCCGACTCGTTGCGCCAAGCCGTTGTAGCCGAGCTCGAGCGACGACCGTCGGGCGACCTCACCCGCCAATGCGGCGAGTCCGGCGTCCACGACGCGTCGCGCGTGCGCCCATCCTCGCATCGCCTCGATCAGCTCCGAGTCGGACGCGCTCGACGCATCACCCAGGTCGGGCACCTCCAGCTGCTGCATCAGGGTGGTGGGCATGACGATATTCTCCCACGCGGAGAACACAGATTCTAGTCAAGAGTTGCAATCTGTGGATAACAATAGAACAGGGATTCGGTGACGACAGGACAGCAACAGAGCCCACGACGTTTCGACCAAGCCCCCACGCGCGCTCTCCTAGGCTTGCCCATGTGACGGGCAAACGCGTGGTGGTCGCCGACGACTCGGTTCTGCTGCGTGAGGGACTGGTCCGCGTGCTGACCGAGGCCGGCCACGAGGTGGTCGGCGCATACGGCGACGCCGAGGCGTTGCTCGCCGCGGCGAATGAGCTCGAGCCCGACCTGGCCGTGCTCGACGTGCGGATGCCGCCCACCTTTCGCGACGAAGGAGTTCGCGCCGCGCTCGCGCTGCGGGCGCTGCTGCCGGGCACGGGCATCCTGCTGCTGTCGCAGTATGTCGAGGTCGCGTACGCCCAAGAACTGCTCGGCGCGGGCACCGGGGGAGTCGGCTACCTGCTCAAGGACCGCGTCGCCTCGCTGGCCGACCTCACCGATGCCCTCGACCGGATCGCCGACGGCGGCACCGTGCTCGATCCGGAGGTCGTCGCCCAGCTGATCGGCCGCCGCCACGACCCGCTGGCCAGCCTCACTCCGCGCGAGCGCGAGGTCTTGCAGCTCATGGCGGAGGGGCGCACCAACGCCGCGATCGCCGCCCAACTCTTCATCGGCGTCGGCGCGGTCGAGAAGAACGTGACCTCGATCTTCGGCAAACTCGGTCTCGAAGACTCCGGGGGAGACCACCGACGGGTCCTCGCGGTTTTGGCCTGGTTGCAACGCTGACTGCGGGCTATCGTCGAAGCATGGTCGACTTGGATGAAGACGGCGACGAGTTCGATATCGATCTGCTCGAGAACGAATTCTTCGAGCAGTACATGAGCCCCGACGATCAGCAGTTGTCGGATCCCGACAACGACGATGACGACGCCGTGCCGGTCACCGAGCACTCGACGCTCGACGCGGTGCGCACCCTCTTCGAAGACCGCCTGAGCGAGGCGCAGCTCGAGGAGCTCGCCGAAGATCTCGATGTGACCTCCACCACCTGGATGAACATCGACGAGTATCGGGCCGCGAACAGTGATGTCGAGATCGACGACGCGTTCGGCGACTTCGACGACGGCGAAGACGGGGAAGACGACTAGCTCGGGCAGTGCAACCGGGTGGGCGTGCTCCAGTCGGCGGTGCGCTCGATCTCGTGGGCCGACATCGGCTCGCCGCAGAGCGGGCAGCGGGGAACGATGGATGCCGCATCCGGAACCCGTTCGCCCTGCGGTCCCGGGCCCAACGGCGGCGGGCCGAGATACGGGATGAGGGTGCGGTTGAGGCGATCCCACCACGTCGTTCGTTCGGTCACGTTACTTAGTGTACTAACTATTTGTGCACTATGCTGATGGGATGCCGATCACCGCAGCAGACCCGCTCGCTCTCGACCGCCAGGTCTGCTTCGCCCTCGTCACCACCGCCCGTCGCGTCGTCGGCGTCTACGGACCGGTGCTCGAACCGCTCGGGCTCACGCATCCGCAGTATCTGGTGATGCTCGCCCTCTGGGAGGCCAGCCCGCGCCGGGTCCGCGACCTGGCGGACGCGCTCTTCCTCGAGCCGGCCACGCTCAGCCCGTTGCTCAAACGCCTCGAGTCGGCCGGGCTGATCGAGCGACGGCGCGACCCGGATGACGACCGCGCCCTCGCCGTCTCCCTGACGTCCGCCGGGGTGTCGTTGCGTGGGCGAGCGCTCGCGGTACCGGGGCAGGTCATGGAGCGCCTGGGCGTCGGCATCCCCGAGCTCGAGCGCACGCGCGACGCGTTGAACGAGCTGCTGTCAGCGACGGGCTCGGCTCACGAGCGCTCGCCGGGGTGAGCGGCTCACGTGCGCTCGCCGTTGCCGTGACAGCGAAGTGCGTCGCTTCGCGACGCGCACGTGGCGGCGCCCGGCCGGGGGATCAGGTTCCCGAAGACACCGCCACGTAAAGCGCGACGGTTACCAGCCGTCCCCAAAAGGGTAGACGCGCGTGGCCGCCGCACGAAAGTCGGGCATTGTGCGGACCGAACGCGGGTTCGCTCGCGCTCGGGGGTCTGCCCGTCACGCTTCGGCGGCAGGTGGTACACGGTCTTGTGGAGCAGCGCATCGTTCACGACCAACCAGTCGGTCACCGCCCAGAAGTCGGCGATGCGGGGGCTCGTCATCGCATCCTCCCGATCGAGAATCCGCCCGAAGATCGCGCCGGTTCTCGTGGGAGTGAAGAGGGATGCTGCCGCCTCCGACTGGCCGTCGACGTAGCCGTAGCGGCATCCGATCGTCACGTCGTCTGCGTAGTCGGGTTCGGTGAACGACCCGAGGATCACCTCGACCCACGCCTCGTTCTCGTGCGGATACCAGTCGGCGAAGTAGATCGCGAAGGCGTCGCCATGGTTGAGCACGTACCCGGTCACGCCATCGTGCTTCTCCCCGCAATCCGGGCAGGTGATCTCGTGAGCGACCGGCTCGCCGTCGAAGCTGAAGTGATAGCCGGGCGACGGCGGGTGAGTGGCCACGGGCTGGACGATACTCGCGGCCCGAAGGATGTGGAGGGGATGACGGGAATCGAACCCGCGTAATCAGTTTGGAAGACTGATCCAGACCCCTGCAAATGCCTCGACAGTCCAACGGATTCTTGAATTCGTTGGCTTCTCTCTTGCCCCGACGGTACCCGAAATCGCGTCTTTTGGGGCACGACATGGGCACAACCCAAAGCGCCCGGTTGAAGAAATCTGTCCGCGAGACCTCGCCCTAGGGAGCGCGGCCCCCAGTTGGGCTTCGCCTGGGGACGTGCTCGCCGAACTGCCGATAACCCTCGTAGTCAGGGAACAAAACTCGCGAAGACCTGTTGTAGGTGGCGCTCAGATACTTCAGAAGCTTGCCTTTCAGGGCCGGGGTGATCAGCATCGCGACGAAGGGAAGGGAGCGCGGAGCACCCACATCACGGGGTTCCGTCAACCTTCGTTGAAGTTCATCGGCGTCCCCCCTTGGCCAGTCCACGTTGATGGAAGTGAAGGGGGTGACTGGCCAGATCCATGAGTCGTCCCCGACGGGTACACGGTTATCGACGGGAATCTGTCCCGTAACGAAGAATCCTTCCTGAGCGCGGAGTCGATCATTTGGAATCGCCGACTCGACAACAAAGGGCTTCGGGGTCGAGAGGGCGCGGTCGAGGCGCGCCCCCTGAGCGGTTGGAGCGCGGCCCCGGTAAACGCCTTCTGGGTCGGCCACGGTCGACATCCGGTCCCACCCCGTGATGTTCAGCGCGAGTAGCAGACCGCTTTTGGAAACGGTCCCCTGTGGGTCCTGGCAGGCAAACCACAGAGCAGTCATCGGATTGCTCGTGACGTCGATCAGTCGTGTGGCAATCCCGTAGTGCTGTAGGTCCGAGAGCAACTGCAGGTCGTCCACATAGCCTGTCGGGTGAACTCCTAGGCCCCATTCGCGAGCCTCAGCGATCATCTCCAGTTCGGCTGTGCGAACTTCTTGCTCGTACCCTCCGACCTCGCGATGTAGGGAGGAGACTAGGTTGTAGTCGGCGCTGGCCATTCCCCGCCAAGCGAAACGCTGACCCGTGCTGTAGACGCCGATCGAACCGATCATTGCCATCACTTGGCGCGAGTTCTCTGGTCTGACCCACCAGTCCGTGCTTTTCCAAAACCAACCTGGATCCCGTGGCATGGCTATCGCCCTCGCGTGCGCTGCATGGCAAGAACCCTAGCGACGTCGTTAGGAGTCGCCATGGCGCTGATAGTCGACATTCGACGGATCTCGGTCCATCGTCGCGCCCGGCCCGAGCGAGTAGCGTGCGATCATGACGGACGAGACGTTTACAGCTGCTCTGACATTCGGCTACAACCGAACCGGCGTAGGAGAGATGGTCACCATGCCTCTGGTGGGCGATCAGCCGCCCGAGACCCTGCGGCGACCAGTTGAGGTCAATGGCGAGCCGAAATGGGAGGTCTTCAACCTGGTCGGCAACCAGGATTGGGCGCAGCGGATCGCCAACTATCAGTTGGTCGCTCTTGTGGACCGAGCAGAGGGCGACGCCGAATAGCAGCCGCGGCTACCGAGGACCTTCAGCCGGTCCGCGTTCGGGGGATAGTCCCGGAAGGTGGCCGAGAGCGTCTTTCGGTGACGCCTGCGAGTGTTCGGAATCTGGGACCAGGCGGAGCCGTGTCCAGGTGACGAAGGAACTCGGTGTAAGTCGCGCCAGCTCTACAGGGAGATTCCCGACTAGCCACCCGAACGACCATGAGGCACCTGGCGCTGCTGGGGACTCTCTCGTTGCCGGGCACGAAGAAGCGCCACCAGGTACGACCAACGACGGGGCGGCGCTCCCACTGCCAGCCTATGAGGTCGCCGGTCCTGTGTCTGGGGTGGCTTCCAGTGCAGAGGTAGGTGCTTCGATTGCGGCCTGCGTCTTGTCCCCGAGCATGATGTCCGGCAGGTACTGCGCGTGTTTCTCGCGGAGGTAGTTGAGGCCGGCCTCGGTGCTTGGGTCGTAGTCCAGAGACTCGCGGACGAACTGAAGCCGATGTTTCGCGTTGCGGATCACCTGAGCCCACGTTAGTGCTCGCACGATCATGTTTAGGGGTGCATCGGTCTGGAGAGTCACGCCCGGCTCTCGACCTGTTTGATTGGCTCGGATGCTCACGGCACCGGTGAGGTTGTCGCCGATGATCCAGAACTCCCAACGGGTGTCCGTGCCCGTGAAGCGCTTATCTTCGGCTGCCGCCATCGCGTAGTTCTCGATTTGCGACAATTCGGCAGCGCCCACGTGCACGCTGGGGCGCTTCAACTCAATGACGATGTTCTCGTGGTGCTCCTGACGCTGAGTGATGACCTTGCTCAGCAAGAGGTCGACGACGCGGACGCTGCCGCCTTCATCTACTACTTCGTAGGCCTCCACGTCGTCGGTCGTTAGGACATCGTTGCCGAGTATGTCGAGATGGGATCGGAGGACGGTTCGAAGCGTCTGGTCGTCACCGACCAGGGCGTACTCCTCACGAAACACCCAAGTCTCTCCGGCGAGGATGCGGTGAAGTTGCGAGCGCTCTTTCACGACCTTCTTCAGGTCCGGCTCATTGACAATCGCCTCCAGCGAAGCCAAGAATTCCAGGCGGTCGGAGATAGTTTTCGCCGAGGAGATGATTCCAGAGAGTGACGTCTTCTCGATCAACAGGCGAAGGTCTTCGGCGTCCTGATCTGTGAGGTTGAGCACCTCCTGCATGAGGGTGTGCACCGTGTCCGGGCTGTTCTCGATCGCCTCGCGCAGGAGCCTAAGCGACAACTTCCTGGCAGCGGGATCGGCCTTCTCCACCGCCGGAGCCGCTGCTACAGCCACGATGTCGAACAGGTCGCGAGTTGCCTTCTCGACCTTCTTGTCTGCCGGGCCCTCAAACGGATAGGTCTTGTCTTTCTTCCAGTCCGCGATCATGCGCGTGTACTTCTCTTCACGGCGCTGACGGAAGTGCTCGCGCAGAGCGTCCTGCGCAGCGTCGATGATGGTGGGCACGGGTTCCTCCGCGGCACCCTCCAGCAGCACGTCGTGTGTCCTGTTGGCGAAGCCGTCCCACTTCACGTAAGCGGTGAAGTGGTAGCCAGGCGCTTGGATGCCGGGGCGCACTTCGTGAAGGGCGACACCCTTCTCATTGCACAGGTAGAGAGCGCGATCAAACGGCGCGGTCCACTCAATGATGGTGAAGGGGATGGTCAGCGTCTTTCCGTCGTGGTCGACCTGGAGGTTAGTGTCGCTCCGATCGCTCACGAGGGCTTGGGGATCGAGTTCCTTCGCTCGCCAAAATACGTGCGGGTGGTACTGCATGATGTAGATCGCAAGAGCCGAAGTAAGGTCGTCAGCCACACGCTCTAGGTCAACGTACTTGGCGGCCGCCCTGCTCAGTCCACCAATTTCGACGGTCGTCCCGGTCTTGGTGCTCGTGCTGTCTTTCGACTCGATGTCGAACTCCTGTGCGAGGGCACGAGAGCCCTTGATAACCGTCTCCTTCATCTGGCCGTCAGCGCTCCTAGCAGTTGAAGTCCAGACGACCTCATCGCCTATGCCGTAAGCCGCGAACCGTCCGCCGCCGAGTCGACCGTGCAGCGCTCGTCCCTTCTCGGTCGTGGCCTGCATCTTCTTCCACGAGCCGCCGAGCGTGCTGAAGTAGATCTCCGCGCTTTCTGCCGGGATGCCAGTCCCGTTGTCGCTCACGACGACCGAAAGCACGCCTCCCATGCCGCTTACATTGAGGTCGACGTGCACGTCGTCGGCGTCAGCGTCGAGGGCGTTCCAGATCAGTTCGAGCAGCCCGATTCGAGGCGTCTTGATGAACCGATCGAGATGATCGGGAGCAGCCGTCACCATCACTCGGGTCATGCGCGCATTCTGGCACAAGCGACCGTCGGCGATCGTGGGTGGGGTGCATCCGTCGGATGTGGACAAGTCAAGCGCGCGGGCACCCGACGGGTCATGCTGTCGGGACGGACGACGAACTGGACAACTCGGCACGCCGAAGTACCCCAACCGCATGAAGATGCTCACCATTGGCGAGAGACACCCCGCGCTGGGTCTGGATTACGGCCTCGCCGTGCTGGCCTAAGCCTGCATCGACCCGATAGCCTCCGCCCGTGATTGTGATCGTGGACGCGAACATCATCTTTGGCGATCCGCACCTCCGCGCGAAGCCCTGGAAGGACTTCGTGAAGCCGATCGTTGACGGCAAGATGTCGGTGCTGGTCCCCGACGTTGCCCTCCGAGAGGCGAAGGCTCGTCACATGAGTGAGCGCGCCGCCGTCATCGCCGAACTGGAGCAGATCAAGAAGCGCGCGGCGCGCTCAGCGGTCGAGCACTTGGAGCTAGCGATCACCACGAGCAGGGCGGAAATCACCGCTTACCCGGCCGCACTCGATGACCTTATTGAGGAGTTGGGGTGGCAGGTCATTGAGCTGGCCGAACTCGACCACGACGAACTCATAGAGCGCGCGATTCACCGTCGACCGCCCTTTGACGCCAAGGGGAACGGTTTCCGCGACACGATCCTGTGGCACACCCTGCTGGAGCAGGTCGAATCCGAACCCGACGACGACTACGTATTGCTGTCGAACGATGCCAAAGCGTTCATAGGTCCCGATGGGAACCTTCACCCCGACCTCGAATCCGAAGCTCGCGATCGGATGGACGGTGGCTCGATCGTCCTCGCGCGGTCCATTTCCGAGATTTCGATTCCTGGCCGCTACCGGACCGAGGAGGTGGAGTTCCGGCTCGAGCACGAACTCGGCGAGTACATCTCCACAGAAATCGTGGGCATGGGTC
>Ga0105248_10007218_pt1 | contig 12189 bp, 10 predicted proteins | sample KBSS34metaG_FD_81524 | JGI IMG/M metagenome (GOLD analysis project Ga0105248, IMG submission 81524) | Switchgrass rhizosphere microbial communities from Kellogg Biological Station, Michigan, USA - KBS S3-4 metaG | ecosystem: Host-associated > Plants > Roots > Rhizosphere > Soil | place... | reverse complement strand
TGGAACAGCTTGCCGTGCCAGAGCGCCTGGGCGATCGCGTGCACGAAGTTCAGCCCGGCCATCTGCTCGTGGCCGACCTCCGGGTTGAGCCCGACGTTCTCGGAATCGTCCAATGTGGAGATGAACGCGAGCGCGTGGCCGACCGTCGGCAGCAGGATGTCGCCGCGCGGCTCGTTCGGCTTGGGTTCGATCGCGAACCGGATGTCGTAGCCACGCTCCCGCACGTACGCGCAGAGGACGTTCATCGCCTCCCGGTAGCGGTCCAGCGCGGCCCGCACGTCCTTGGACCCGTCGTACTCGGAGCCCTCGCGGCCGCCCCACAGCACGTACGTCCGGGCGCCGAGCTCGGCGGCGAGGTCGATGTTCCGCAACACCTTGCGCAGCGCGAACCGGCGCACGCCGCGGTCGTTGCTGGTGAACCCGCCGTCCTTGAAGACGGGGTGGTTGAACAGGTTCGTAGTGACCATCGGCACGGCCAGGCCGGTCTCGTCGAGCGCCTTGCGGAACCGGTCGAGGTGGGCCGACCGCTCGGAGTCGGAGCTGCCGAACGGCACCACGTCGTCGTCGTGGAACGTGACCCCGTACGCGCCGCGGGCGGCCAGCGCGTGGACCGTCTCCACCGGGTCGAGCGCGGGCCGGGTCGGGTCGCCGAACGGGTCGCGGGCCGGCCACCCGACCGTCCACAGCCCGAAGGTGAACCGGTCGGCGGGCGTTGGGACCGGAAGCTGGGTCATTGGGGAGCCTCCCTAGGATCTGCCAGTGTGGCGGCGAGCCACGTCAACTGTCTCGTGCGGTGCCACGCCTCGCCACCCTCGTGGTCATTGAACTCGTACACCATGATGTCCTTCGGGCCGGCATAGGAGTGGAAGGCCCCGAAGATTGTCGACGGCGTGTAGTTGGAGGCCACGGCCGCCACCGAGAAGAGCGCCGGCGGCCGGGCGTGGGCGGCGAGCACCGCGGCGTCGAAGTAGCTCAGCGTGCGGAAGACCCGCTCGGGCGCGCCGCGGTGCGCGCCCAGGTACCGGGCGATCTCGGCGTACGGGTCACCCGTCGCGATCCGGGCCGCCCGGGCGAAGTCGCACAGGAACGGCACATCCGGCATCACAGCTGATACACCGTCGGCGAGCACGGAAGCGGCGAGCGCGAGACCGCCGCCCTGGCTCACCCCGGTGACCGCGATCCGTCCACTGTCGACGGACGGGTGGGAGCGCAGCACCTCGACCGCGCGCACCGCGTCGGCGTACACCCGCCGGTAGTAATAGCCCTGCGGGTCCTCGATGCCGCGCGTGAGGAAGCCCGGTTGGGCGGGGCCGGTGCCGACCGGGTCGGCGGTGTCCCCGACCGTCCAGCCGCTGCCCTGGCCCCGGGTGTCCACGACCAGATGGGCGTAGCCGGCGCAGGCCCAGAAGACGTGCTCGTGGGCCAGGCCCCGGCCGCCGTTGTACCCCTGGAACTGCACCACGCCGGGCAGGCGGCCGATGAAGAAGCCGGGCAGGTGCAGCCAGGCCCGCACCGGATGCCCGCCGTACCCGGAGAAGACCACGTCGTACGTGGTGACGACGACGAGCCCGGAGTCGACCGGGGTGAACCGGGGCTCCGGGCCACCGTCGAACGACAGCGTGGATCGCCAGAACTCCCACAGGTCGTCCGGCGGGCTCAGCTCCGCCCGGTACCGGTGCAGCTGGTCCAGTGGCAGGTCAAGCTGCGGCACCGGGCCGGACCTCCGAGGTGGTCCACCGGTCCGAGGCGGTGGTCACCCCGACGACCTCCCCGACGAGCGTGGTCAGGCCCTGCGCCTCGCGGTCGGCGCTGGTCCCGATCCACAGCTCGACCTCGCCCGGCTCGACCACCCGGCGCAGCGACCGGTCGGAGAACGCGAGCCGGGTCGTCGGCACGGAGAACTCGACCACCACCGACTCGCCCGGCTCCAACCGCACCCGGCGGTACCCGAGCAGCTGGGCCACTGGCCGGGTCACCGACGCGACCAGATCCCGCCCGTACAACTGGACGACGTCCTCGCCGGTGACCGGGCCGGTGTTGGTGACCCGCACCGACACCGGCACCGGCCCGACGGTCGGCACCTCGTCCGGGACCGCGAGGTCGGTCCGGGCGAACGTGGTGTAGGACAAGCCGAACCCGAACGGAGCCGCCGGGGTCGTGGGCAGGTTGCTCAGCTCGTCGCCCTCGCCCAGCGGCGGGTGCAGATACGAGTACGGCTGGGCGCCGGCCGAGCGGGGCATGCTCACCGGCAGCCGGCCGGACGGGTTGACCCGCCCGGAGAGCACGCCGGCGACGGCCGCGGACCCCTCCTCGCCGGGGAAGAACGCCTGCACCACAGCGGAGCAGCGGCTCATCGCCCAGTCCACCGCGTACGGCCGGCCGGTGACCAGGACCAGCACCACCGGCGTCCCGGTCGCGAGCACCGCCTCGGCGAGCGGGCGTTGCACCCCGGGCAGCTCCAGGTCGTCCCGGTCGCAGCCCTCGCCGACGGTTCCGCGCCCGAACAGGCCGGCGTGGTCGCCGAGGACGAGCACGGCCACGTCGGCCTCGGCGGCGGCGGCGACGGCCTCGTCGAAGCCGGATCTGTCCGAATCGGACACTGCACAGCCCTGCGCGAATGAGACCTCTGCGAATTCGGAGCGCAGGGCCGCCAGCATCGTCGGCGCGTCGATGCCGAGTTCGGCATCGGGGTGGATCGAGAGCACGTGGTTGACGAACGAGTAGCACCCGAACAGCGCCCCGGCCCGGTCGGCGTTGGGGCCGATGACCGCGAGCCGCCGACCGGTCGGAACAGGGAGGATACCGTCGTTGGCGAGCAGCACCACCGACTCCTCGGCCAGGCGCCGCGCGACCTCGCGGTGCTCCGGCGAGTCGAGGTCCACATCGGACGGTGAGGGCCCGTCGAAGGTTTCGTCGAGCAGGCCCAGCTCGAGCTTCTGCCGCAGCACCCGTGCGACCGCCCGATCGACCAGGGCCGCGTCCACCTCACCGGCACGGATGAGCTCTGCGAGTGGGCCGGCGTACGCGTCGCCGGTCGGCAGCTCCACGTCGATCCCGGCCGCCAGGGCCTGCGCGGCCGCGTCGCCGAGGTCGGCCGCGACCCGGTGCAGCAGGTGCAGGAACGCCACCCCGAAGTAGTCCGACACCAGCGTGCCGTCGAACCCCCACTCGTCGCGCAGCAGCCCGGTCAGCAGGCGGGGGTCGGCCGCGACCGGCACCCCGTCGATCTCGGTGTACGAGTGCATCACCGACCACGCGTGCCCGTCGAGGATGGCCATCTCGAACGGGATCAGCAGGACGTCGGCGAGCTCCCGCGGGCCGGCGGAGACCGGGGCGAAGTTGCGCCCGGACCGGGAGGCGGAGTATCCGGCGAAGTGCTTGAGCGTGGCGTGCACGCCCTGCGACTGCAGGCCCCGCACGTACGACGTGCCGATCGTGCCGACCAGGTACGGGTCCTCGGCGATGCACTCCTCGACCCGGCCCCAGCGGGGATCGCGGATCACGTCGAGTACCGGTGCCAGTCCCTGGTGGATACCCAACGCCCGCATGGACGACCCGATCGCCACGCCCATCCGATGCACGAGGTCGTCGTCGAACGCGGCCCCCCAGGCGAGCGGGGTCGGGAAGGTGGCCGCCTTCCAGGCTGACAGGCCGGTGAGGCACTCCTCGTGCACGATGGCCGGGATGCCCAGTCGGGTGCGGTGCACGAGGTCGCGCTGGAACGCCCACAGCCAGGCCGCCCGTTCGGTGGGGTCGACCGGGCGCGTGCCGTACGTGCGGGTGAGGTGGCCCAACCCGTACCGGGAGAACTCGCCGAGGCTGGCGACCTGATTGAATTCGCCCTGCAACGGCGCTACCGACTCGCCGTCCTCCTTCTCCCAGTAGCCCACGATCTGCGCGAGCTTCTCCTCGAGCGTCATCCGCCCCAGCAGGTCGCGCACGCGACTGTCCCCGGCGTCGTCCGGGCCGGCCTGTCCCGGCAGCCCCGTACCGGTCAGCGCACCGACGTCGGTCATGTTCTGCAGTCCCTCCACTGTGGAGCCACTCATGTCAGCCCTTGACCGCGCCCTGCAGGCTGTTGACGATCTTCCGCTCGGCGACGCTGAAGAAGAGCAGCGCCGGCAGCATCGCCAGCGACGTGAACGCGAGGATGCCGGCGGTGTCCTGGCTGTGTTCGGCCGAGAAGTTCTGTACGCCCAGCGGCAGCGTCTGCAGGCTGTCGCTCTGCAACACCAGCAGCGGGAGCAGGAACGAGTTCCAGCTCGCCACGAACGCCAACACCGCGACGGTGACCAGGACCGGGCGCGACAGCGGCAGCAGGATCCGCCAGAAGAACCCGAGCCGATTGGCGCCGTCGACGGCGGCCGCGTCCTCGAGCTCACCCGGGACGGCCGCCAGGAACGGACGCAGGATCACGATGGTGAGCGGCAGCTGGAAGGCGACCTGCGGGATGATCACCCCGAGGTAGGAGTCGGCGAGGTTGAGGTCGCGCAGCAGCAGGTACAGCGGCAGGATCCCCGCCGCCGCCGGGAACAGCAGCCCGATGGTGAAGTAGGTGTAGATCGCCTCTCGCCCACGGAACGTATAGCGGGCGAGCACGAACGCCGCGAGCACGCCGAGTACGACGACGCCGATCGTGGTGGACCCGGCGATAATCCCGCTGTTGCGGAGCTGGTACCAGAACTTGGAGTTCTGCAACACGTTGGAATAGGTGGACCAGACCCAGGGGTGCGGGAGCCCAGCCGGGTCCACGGCGATCTGCCCGGTCGTGCGGAATCCGCCGAGGATCACGTAGACGACCGGTCCGATCGACACGGCCGCGACGGCGATCGCCAAAACGTAGGTCAGCGGGCTGCTCCAGTGCAGCGGGTGCCGGCGGCGGGGCAGCAAGGAGGTCGCGGCCAACTCAGTTCACCCTTCCGGTCCGCGCGTCATCGACGTCACGACGCAGTACGAAGCGCTGGAACAGCAGGGCGGCGACGAACGAGATCGTGAACAGGATGACGGCGACCGCGTTGCCGTATCCCCACTGACGTTCGTTGAAGCCGTGGTCGACCATGTAGGTCGCCATGCTGTTGGACGCGCCGAGCGAGCGGACGGCCGGCGACGCGGCCACCCAGATCACGTCGAAGACCTGGAGTGAGCCGATCATCGACAGGAACATCCAGATCCGGATCGTCGGCCCTAGCAACGGAATCGTGATGCGCCACTGGATCTGCCACCAGCTCGCACCGTCCAGCGCGGCGGCCTCGGTCAGCTCGGTGGGCACATTGGACAGTCCGGCGAGGAACAGGATGAGGGCGAAGCCGGTGTACTTCCAGGTCAGGATGAACAGCATCGTCCAGATGACGACGTCGAGGTTGGCCAGCCACCCGGTGACCAGGCCGCCCAGGCCGATCGCGTTGAGGAACGTGTCGGTCACACTGCCGCCCAGGAGGATGAGCGACCACATGATGCCGACGGTGACCTCGGCGATCACGTAGGGCACGAAGACCAGCAGCCGGAACACCGACCGGAAACGGAACTTGCGGTTGAGCAGCAGCGCGATGCCCAGTGCCAGCGGGCCCTGCACCAGCAGTGAGCCGACGATGATGATGGCGTTGTTGCGCAGCGCGTCGAGGAAGATGGGATCCCGGAACGCACCCAACTCACCGAAGTAGTTGGACAGGCCCTTGAACTCGGTCGGCCAGCCGTAGCCGTTCCACCGGTACAGGCTGTAGTAGACCGCGAAGCCCATCGGTGCCAGCACGAACATCGTGAACACGATGGCCGCCGGCGCCGTGAGGCCGATGATCTCGTACCACTTGCGGCGGGTCCGGGCCGCCCGGGTCGACGAACGGATCGCCGCCAGGGGCGAACCCGGCCGCGGGCCCGCCGGCCGCGCTGTTGCGCGGCCGGCGTTACCCACGGAGGGTTCTGTTGTGGTCACCGTGCAGCGTTCTTCAATGCGGTGACGACGCCGTTGGGGTCACCCTTCTGCGCGAAGATGGCGACGATCGCGTCGTTCATCGCGGTACCGGCGGTCGCGCCGAACTGGGTGTCGAGCCAGAGCTGGACGCCACCGGCCTGCTGGGTCGCCTGGGCGATGGCCTGCAGCACCGGGTCGGTCAGGCCGGCCTCGGAACCCTTGACGATCGGGTTGCCGGCGCCGGTCGCGGCGTAGCCCTTCTCGACGTCCGGGCTCACGATGTACTTCAGGAACTCCACGCACTCCGGCGGAGCCTTCTTCGAGCACGCGAAGCCGTCGCCGCCGCCCATCGCCGCGCTCTGGTTACCGGCCCCGCCGGACACCGACGGGAAGGGGAACCAGCCGAGGAAGCTGGGCTGCTTCTTGTCCGGGGTGAGACTGCCCATGGTGCCGCCGTCCCAGGCGCCCATGAGCTCCATCGCGGCCTTGCCGTTGGCGACCAGGCCGGCCGAGCTGTCCGCGCCCTTCTGACCCGGAGTGGCCAGGAAGTTCGGCTGGTACGGGTTGGTGGCGTTGAACGTCTGCAGGTCCTGGCCCGCCTTGACGAAGCACGCGTCGTCGAAGGTGTGCTTGGCGCCCGCGTTCGCCAGCGCCGTAGCCGAGCACTCACGCAGCGCGAAGTTGTACCACCAGTGCGCCGCCGGCCACTTGTCGCCGGCGCCGACCGCGATCGGGATCTTGCCGACCGCCTTGATCTTGGCGATGTCCGCGTTCAGGTCGTCCATCGTCTTGGGCGCGCTGGTGATGCCCGCCTGGGTGAAGATGTCCTTGTTGTACCAGAAGCCCTCGACGGCGAACTGGTACGGCAGACCGTACTGCTTGCCGTTGACGGCCCAGATGTTGGACGCCGGACCGATGTTGGCGACCTCGGTCTTGGTCTGGTCGGTGATGTCCTTGAGGTAGCCGGCCTGCACCTGCTCTACCATTTCGCCACCGCCCCATGCTGCGAAGATGTCGGGCGGGCTGTTGCTCAGCAGGGCGGCCGGGAGCTTGCTGCGCTGCAGTTCGTTGGTCTCGATCCCGTTGAACTGGACGGTGACGGTGGGGTGAAGGTTGTGGAAGTCGGCGGCGACCTTCTGCCAGTAGGTCTTGCCGGGACCGTCGGTGTTGTAGTTGTTCCACCAGACCAGGGTCACCGGGTTCTTGTAGAGGTCGCTGCTGTTGGTGTTGGTATCGCCGCCCCCGCTGCCGCAGGCGGCGAGGAGAAGGGTTGTGGCCGCGAGCAGTGCCACGACGGCGCCGGAACGGCGCGTTATCGCCATCAGTGGTCTCCTCAGGTCGTCGTTGAGGTACCTGGACGACGGAAGTTTTACAGGGCCGTAACGCCTTGTCAATCGTTATCGATAACGTTTTCGACGCCGTCCGAACGGACCCCTATGATCTACCCGTGGAGCTCATGCAACGCGTGAAGATGGCCGACGTCGCCCGCACCGCCGGGGTGTCCGTGGCGACCGTGTCGAAGGTCGTCAACGGACGGTACGGCGTGGCCCAGGCGACGGTCGACCGGGTGCAGCTGGTGATCCAGGAGCTCGGGTACGAGGCGAGCCTCGGCGCCCAGAGCCTGCGCAGCCACCGCACCAACGTGTTGGGCATCCTCGTCGCCGAGTTCGAGCCGTTCTCCACCGAGCTCCTCAAGGGCGCCTCCCGGGCCGTCGCCAAGACCGACTACGAGCTGGTCGCCTACTCCGGCGGCGCCCGCGGATCCCACGTCGGGTGGGAGCGCCGCTCGCTGTCGCGCCTGTCCGGCACGCTCATCGACGGGGCGGTCATCGTCACCCCGACCGTGGTCGAGACGAAGGCCGGCTTCCACGTGGTCGCGGTCGACCCGCACACCGGACCGTCCGGACTGCCCACAGTGGACTCCGACAACTTCACCGGGGCGGTGCTGGCGACCACGTACCTGCTCGGCCTCGGCCACCGGCGCATCGCGTTCCTGTCCGGCCGGCCCGACCTCGAGTCGTCGCGCCTGCGCGAGGCCGGCTTCCGTCAGGCCCTCGCCGACGCAGGCGTCGGCGTCGATGAGTCACTGGTACGAGTCGGCGGCTACAACCCCGAGACCGCCGAGACGCCCGCCCGCGAGCTGCTCACCCGGGCCGACCGGCCGACCGCGGTCTTCGCCGCGAACGACCTGACCGCCATCACCACGATCGAGGTCGCCCGCGGGCTCGGCCTCACCATCCCTGACGACCTGTCGGTCATCGGCTTCGACAACGTGCCGGAATCCGCGCTCGCCTCACCGCCGCTGACCACCATCAACCAGCCGCTGCAGCAGATGGGCGCCGAGGCGCTGATGCTGCTGGTCGACCTCATCGACGGCGTCGAGCGGGACACCCACATCCGCCTGCCCACCTCGCTGGTCGAACGCGCCTCCTGCGCCCCACCCCGCTGAGTTTCCCTCCCCCATACCGCGCCGATCATGAGGCTATCGCCATGATCGCGCCGATCATGGACGTCCAACCTCATGATCGATGGGACTCAGTGGCTTGGATCGCGGCGGCGAGGCGTTCGGTGGAAAGGCACGAGACGAGGCACCGTTCCTTGGCGTTTCCCATCAGCTGACTGGTCCACGTGGTGAAGCCGCCGTCGCCGAGCTCCAGATCGCCGGCCGAGATCCGCAGGGCGAGGTCGGCGTAGTAGCCCCGGCCACGTTCGCGGTCCGGCTCCTCCACCACGGGCACCGCGCTGGATGCGAACGCCGGCAGCACCGCGTCGTTGAATCGGTCGGCGACCGCCGAGCTGCCGAACCGTGTGTAGTGAAGCCGGGCGGCTCCGGACGGCAGCAGGGCGGCGAGCAGGTCGCGCCAGAATCGCAGGTGCAGCAACAGAAACTGGGCCTCAGTGGCGCCGGATCCGATGTCGCGGCCACTGGACACCAACGCGAACAGCCGGAAGTGCGCGGCCATCCCGGGCGCGAACCGCTGGGCCCGCAGCTGGCGATGGCTCGCGGCCAGGTGCACGACGCCATTGGCGGGCTGGCCCAGGCGCCGCGACGCGGCCTCGATCGCCAGCGCGTTGGTCGAGTCACTGACGACCTCGGTCGACCGCATCGTCGTGACGATCCGGTTCTGGCTGACCGGGGCGACCGCGGCACAGGTGCCGAGCGGTACGACCGGGGAGAGCTCGACCCCCTCGACCGCGGCCGGAAGCAGGCGCCACAGGCGATCCTCCAGCGCGGCCAGCACCCGCGGGTCGCTGGCCGCCGGTTGCACGAACCGGTCGTCCCGCCATCGGCGCATCAGCTCTGTCGGCCTGACCCGGGCCGACCGCGTACCGGCCACCGACAACAACAGGGTCTGCAGGTCGCTGGCGGACAGGCCGTCCAGCGCCTCTTGGCTGCCGGACGGGAATCGGGCCCATACCCGCCGTTGCGCGTCGTTCATGCCGCCACGATGGCGCCCGGACGTCGTGCGATCAACGCAATTCCACTGTGGAGGGCGACTAGTCGAGGTCGACGAAGCGGAGGTAGGCCATGGACCGCTTGAAATACGTGCGAGGATTCGTGTCGAGATGCTTGGCCCAGACCGGGTTCGCCTCGCCGCGCATGATGGCGTACCGGGCCAGCGCGTACCCGTACATCTCCTCGGTCAGCACACCTAACCGGGCGGCGGTCATCCGCAGGCCCCAGTTGCCGCTGCGTTCCTTGGTGAACTCGCGCGCCGCGTTCGCCGCGAACACGCCCATGCCCAGGTAGACGGCGACCAGGTCGACCGGCTCCTCGTCATCCCGCGACAGGTCGACCAGATCCCCGGGCAGGCGGGCATGGCACAGCTCGTGCGAGTTGAACGCCTGCATCGTCATCGGCGTCATTGCGAGGATGCGGTCGGCGTCGAGGAAGATCTGGCCGGCCGCGGTGCGCAGGTGTCCGGTGAGCTCCAGGTCGGGATCGCCGATCCGGGCCTGGAAGACCTCCTCCTCGGTGAAGTCGTTGAGGTGCCCGGTCGTGATCAGGCTCGGGGAGACACCGACGAGGCGACAGACCCTCGCGACCAGGGCGCCCACATCCCGGGTCGTAGTCGGGGTGGGATCCGGAAAGAACTCATCGGTCGGTACCACGACCTGCGCGGACAGCCCGTCGCGGCCCAACTGCTGCCGGCACCAGTCCAGCGTGCCATCAGCCCACTGCTGATCGTCCGGCCCCACCGGACACTCCTGCTCGAACACCGCCACGCCCACAGTGTGCCGCATCGATGCGTCACGGTCCACTGTGGATGTTAGGAGAACGCCTCATACGCGCGGATGGTCGCGGCGAGGATATCGTCGCCGGGGCGGGACCACAGCTCGGTGTTGAAGATCTCCACCTCGACCGGGCCGGTGTAGCCGGCCGCCTCGACCGCGCGCCACAGCCGGCCGATCTCGATTTCTCCGTCGCCCGGTAGCGCGCGACCGGTCAGCGCGCCCTCCGGCAGCGGGGTGGTCCAGTCGGCGATCTGGAAGCTGGCGATGCGCTCACCGGCTCGGGCGATGTCGGCGTACACCCGGTCGTCCCACCAGATGTGGTACGTGTCCACGACCACGCCGACCGCCTCGGACGGGTGCGGCTCGGCCACCGCGAGCGCCTGAGCCAACGTGTTGATGACGCAACGGTCGGCGGCGTACATCGGGTGTAGCGGCTCGACGGCCAGGCGTACCCCGGCTTGGAGCGCGAACGGCACCAATGTGGACACCGCCTCCGCCACGTGCGCACGGGCCCCGTCGATGTCCCGACTACCTGAAGGCAGGCCACCGCTGACCAGCACCAGCACCGGCGCCCCCAGCGCGGCCGCCTCATCGATCGCGGCCCGATTGGACGACAGCCAGTCCGGCCGGTCGAAGAATCCGCCCCGGCACAGGGTGCTGACCGCCAACCCGGCGTCCGCCAGTAGCGAGACGGTGCGCTGCAACCCGTACTCCGCGACGGGTTCCCGCCAGAGCCCGACCTGGGTCACGCCGGCGACCGCGCACCCTTTGATCATGTCGGGCAAGGGCCAGTTCTGGGCGGTGGCCTGGTTGAAGGAGAGGATCATCGCCGGCCCACCGCGACGTCGAAGTACGCGTTGGCCCGTGCGGCGGCCAGGTCGGGGTCGGGCAGCACGCCGGCCCCGTCGGCCAGCACCAGCAGGTGGGCCAGGTGCTCAGCCGACCGGTGCGACTGCAGGCCGCCGACCATCGTGAAGTGGTCCTGGTGACCGGCGAGCCAGGACAGGAAGACGATGCCGGTCTTATACGCGGCGGTGGGCGGGCCGAAGATGTGGCGCGCCAACGGAACCGTCGGCTCCAGCAGTTCCTCGTACCGGGTCAGGTCCCCGGCGTCGAGGGCCACCAAGGCCGCCGCGGCCGGCGCGGCGATCGCGGCGAAGATCCCAAGCAGCGCGTCGGAGTAGCCCAGCTCGTCGCCGACGATCAGCTGCGGGTAGTGGAAGTCGTCCCCGGTGTAGAGGCGGACCCGGGGCGGCAGCTGGCGCCGGAGCGCGACCTCGCGCGCCTCGTCGAGCAGCGAGACCTTGATGCCGTCGACCCGATCGGGATGCTCCCGGATGAGCGCCAGCACGGTCTCGGCCGCCACGTCGAGGTCGGCGCTGCCCCAGTACCCGTGTAGGGCGGGGTCGAACATATCGCCCAGCCAGTGCAGCACGACCGGGGCGGAGCACTGGGACAGGAGTCCACTGTAGACCTTCAGGTAGTCGTCGGCGTCGGTGGCCACCGCGGCGAGCTGCCGGCTGCACATCAGCACCGGGGTCGCGCCGGTCTCCTCCACATCGGACAGCTGCTCCTCGTACGCCGCGGCGACAGACTCCAATGTGGAGAGTCCAGGCGGTAGCTGGTCGGTCCCCACGCCTGCCACGAGCGGGCCGCGGGCGTCGGCCGCGGTGCGGCGGATCAGCTCGCGGGTAGCCGGGTAGTCCAGGCCCATCCCCCGCTGCGCCGTGTCCATCGCCTCGGCGACGCCGAACCCGTGGCGCCACAGGTGATGCCGGAACGCGAGCGTGGCGTCCCAGTCGAGCGCGGCCGGCGCGCCGGGCACGTTCTCCGCCCGGGGGTCGGCGACGACGTGGGCCGCCGCGTACGCCATCCGGTCGTGAAAGGGCTTCGGCGCGGGAAGCGCAGGCGGCGCGCTCAACTCGAAGCGCTCGCCATCCGGTAGCAGCACGTGGTTCACAGGGACAGCTCCGGGATCTCCACCCGCCGCCCCTCGCGGGCCGAGACGAGGCCGAGCTCGGCCAGCTGCACCCCGCGCGCGGCGG
>Ga0105248_10007216_pt1 | contig 12192 bp, 13 predicted proteins | sample KBSS34metaG_FD_81524 | JGI IMG/M metagenome (GOLD analysis project Ga0105248, IMG submission 81524) | Switchgrass rhizosphere microbial communities from Kellogg Biological Station, Michigan, USA - KBS S3-4 metaG | ecosystem: Host-associated > Plants > Roots > Rhizosphere > Soil | place... | reverse complement strand
GCCACGCCGCCGTCGATCGCCGCCACGTCGATCGAGAAGGCGCTCCGGCACGCGAGCGGGCTCCCCGTGACTCGAATTCGAACGATGGACCAGATCGTCGCTGAATCAACCGCGCGGTCCCACTTTGACACGTGGCTCATGACACTCTTCGGTGCCTGCGCATTGCTGTTGTCCGCGATTGGTGTCTATGGATTAACGGCATATTCCGTTCAGCAGCGAACGGCCGAGATCGGGGTACGCATGGCCCTCGGCGCCAGTGAGAACACCGTGCGCAACATGGTCTTGCGTCAGGGCATGATCCTGGCGATCTCGGGCATCGCCGTGGGCCTCGCATCGTCGTTCTGGCTCGCTCGAGTGCTCTCGGGCTTTCTGTTCGGCGTGGCTCCACGTGATCCAACAATCTTCACGACGGTCACGCTGCTGCTTGCGGCAGTGGCGTTCATCGCCGTGTGGCTGCCCGCGCAGCGAGCGACGCGACTGGATCCGGTGACGGCGCTGCGCCAGGAGTGAAAGTCGGCACTGACTTCCGAGAGTGCCGCTTCAGTGCGAAAACGGAAGTCGAGCGGAGGGGCGCTTCCCGGCACACGAGGCTGAGCGCCGCGCCTGCGCCCCATGTGGCCAGAGCGAGCGAGACCGCGATCGCCTCGGCGCTCGGTCAAGCGTTCGCGTTACCCGCCCAGGAATAGGCCATAGGTCGCGGGCGGGATGATGCCTGTCGCTGCGGCCTTCTCGAACAGCAGTTCCACCGCGCGGCGGCCTTCCTTGCCCAGATCGACCGAGTACTCGTTCACGTACAGGTCGATGTGCCTGTACATCACGTCCTCGCTCATCTCCTGTGCGTGCGCGCGGACGTAGTCGAGGCTGGCGGTGCGGTGCGCGAAGGCGTACTCGACGCTGCGCCGAATGACCCGGTTCACTCGTTGCTTCACGTCATCGGGCATAGACCGTTTGATGACGATGCCTCCGAGAGGAATCGGCGCGCCGGTTTCTTCTTCCCAGAACTCGCCGAGATCGATGATCTTTCTGAGGCCCTTTGCCGCATAGGTGAACCGGTTCTCGTGGATGATGAGCCCGGCGTCGAACCTGTCCTGCAGCAGCGCCGGCTCGATCTCCGAAAAGACGAGCGCCGTCTTGTCCTGCGCCTGCGGAAAGGCGAGGCCAAGGAGGAAGTTCGCCGTGGTGTATTTCCCCGGAATCGCGATTCGCAGTCGGCCGGCCGCGACCTCGTCCCTGGAGATCGCACGTTTCGAGATCAGGAGCGGCCCGCAGTTTCGCCCGAGCGCGCTGCCGGCGTCGAGCAGCACGTAGTCGCCTATGCAGAAGGCATAGGCGTGATAGCTCAGTTTGGTGACGTCTGCGTCGCCCGCGAACGCCGCCTGGTTCAACGCCTCGACGTCGGCGAGCCGCACCGAAAACTCCAGCCCCTCGAGATCGACACGCTTGTTCACGATCGCGTCGAACATGAAGCAATCGTTGGGACACGGAGAGAAGCCCAGCGACAGGGTCATGCGGCGTCGATGATCCTCAGCGCGGCCGCGCCGAGATGCTGAATGGCTTCGCCCAATCTCCACGATTCGCGGTTCCGGCGCTCGACCAGGTTCGAGACCGCGCGCACCTGCGCGAAGGGTACTTTGCTGATCAGGCAGGCAGACATGAACGCGGCGCCTTCCATGCTCTCGACCTGCGGCTTGAACCGTTCGATGACGAGCGCGATCGTGCGCTCGTTGCCGTGAGACGTATTCACGGTGATGCCGGTGACGGCTGGCAGTTGAGCCAGCATTTGGTTGGACGGCGGATCGAGGTTGACGAACGTGGACTCACCAGGCAACTGGAGCTCCTCGAGGCCGAGAAACCCCTCGCCGTCCTCGGCGCCGAGTTCGGCGAGCCGATCGGACACGACGTGCACGACGGTGCCCGGCTGGATGGCGAGGTCGAAGCTGCCGCACACGCCGACGTTCAGTGCGAGGTCGCACGCCGTGTGCGTCAGCGTGCGTGAGCACCACACCGCCGTCGCGACCATTCCGACTCCCGTGATCAGCGCATGGATCTCGTGCCGCCCATGGGTGTACGTCTTCACGCGCGCGTCTGTCGTTTGCGTGAGGTTCATGCCTTCCACGATCGGAGCCACCTCCTGAGCGGTGGCGGCGACGATGAGGATTCGCACCGTTTCAGTTTACTGGAGCGACGCCAGGATGGCGTGGATCTGCCCGACGCCGTCGGTCAGGCTGGCCGGCCCGGGTTGCAGGATGTAGGTCGACTTGATCTCGAAAATCCGGTCCTCGCGCACCGCGGCGATCGCGTCCCAGCCGGGACGTGAGCGGATCGTCGCCCTCTTGACCTTCTTGCCGCACCACGACGCGAAGATCACTTCGGGGTCGCGGCGCGCAACCTCGAGCGGATCGACAATCCGATCTTTCGCGAGGCCGGCGGTCACAAGCTCGGGGAAGATCGGCGTGCCACCGGCGATTGCGACGAGCTCCTCCACCCATCGAATGCCCGAGATGAGCGGCTCGTCCCACTCCTCGAAGAACACGCGCAGCCGCGTCTGAAAATGGGCGGCGGCGTCCCGAATGCGATCCAGATCCGCCGTCAACCGATCGGCGAGCCGCTCCGCTTCCTGTTGACAGCCGATCAGGCCGCCGAGCATCGCGATCATCTGCAGGATCTCGCCGACGCTGCGCTGGTTGAAGACGACGACGTTCATGCCGCGGCGAACGAGCTCGGCGCACAGGTCCGCCTGCAGGTCCGAGAACGCGAGGACGAGATCCGGCTTGAGCTGCTCGATCTTGTCGAACTTCGCGTTGATGAATGCGGACACTTTCGGCTTGAGCCGCGCCTCGGGCGGCCGGACAGTGTAGCCGGAAACGCCGACAATGCGATCGCCCTGGCCGAGGAGGTAGAGCGTTTCAGTCGTCTCTTCGGTTAAACAGATGATGCGCTGGGGGTAATGCATAAATCGGTGAAGACGTAGCCGTCGCGCTCGACGGTGATGCCGGTCTCGACGGCGAGTGGATGGTTGAACATCGGTCCGGCGTAGGCGCACGTGTGAAACTCGCCGCGCTCGGCGCAAGGGTCGATCTCCGGCGGCAGGTCGTCGAGCAGCGCCGCATCGAATTCGCGGCCGGCGAAGCGCCGGTCCATCACCTTCGGGTTCAGGCAGGTGATCCGTGCGCGCAGGCCGGCGGAGACCATCTGCCGCGCGAGCTGCGGCGTGTCGGCGTCGGTGCCGAACAGAGGAAACATCGGCGTCAGCCCGCTGCCGGCCAGGCGCTCCTCGCGGTACTTTCGGATGTCTTCGAGGAACAGGTCGCCGAAGGCCGCGTGCGTGAATCCTTCGCGCACCGCCCGCGCGACCACGTCGCGCATCTTCGCCTCGTATATCTCGTTGCTGCACGGAGAGGGGATCGGCACCATCCACAGCGGGTAGCCGAGCGCGCCGGCCTGCGCCTGCAGCACCTCGACGCGCACCGCGTGCATCGCCACCCGCTGCGCCGGCTCGTTGATCGTCGTCAGGAGCGCGCCGATCTCGACGTCGCCGCGCCGCCGCAGCGTGTGCACCATCCAGGCGCTGTCTTTTCCGCTCGACCAGGACACAAGTGTTTTCATTTGAAGGCGTCCGGATGAAGAGTGCGCGCCAGCTTGCGCGTGGCATCGACCACGCGCGGCCCCGGCACGACGAACTCGTCGCCGGTCAGCGCGGAGATGCGGTGCGAGCGGACCGCGGGAACCGAGGGGAGCGCGTCCCAGGCGCGGAGCTCCTTGGCGATGTCGGCGTTCTTGAGGCTGTCGCCGTACAGCAGCTCGATGATGACGTCCGGCCTGCTGGCGATCAGCATTTCCGTGCTGGCTTGCACCGCCTGCTGCCTGACGTTGGCGAACACGTTGCGGCCGCCGGCGATCTCGAGCATGTCGTGCAGGAAGCCGTACCCTCCGCTCGCGAAGACGTTGCGCAGCGACGCCGGATCCCGCTCGAACACCAGCAGCGTCGCCGGATGCGCCAGCGCGGCGGTCCTGCCGCGGATCTCTTCGAGCGCACGTTCCATGCCCGATGCGACCGCGTCGGCGCGCGCCGTCGATCCGATGCGCGCCCCGATCGCGCGGATCGTCGTCAGGATGTCCGGCAGCGCCTTGTGCTGATAGTTGAAATACGGGATGCCGGCGCGATCGAGCCGCTCGATCAGGTCTTTTTGCGTCGCGTAGACGATGACCAGGTCCGGTTTGATGGCGAGGATACGCTCGACGCTTGGATCGAGCAGTCCGCCGACTCTCGGCAGCCGGGCCACGTCGGCGGGGAAGTGATCGTAGTTGCTGACCGCGGCGACGCGGCCGCCGTCGCCCATTGCATAGATCATCTCGGTCACCGCCGGCACGAGGGATACGATGCGCTTGGGCCGCGTTTCCGCGCCGCCGAAGCGCTGCGCCGCTGGAGAAGCCTGCGCGAGCGACACACCGGCCAGGACGACAACCATCCAGATGTGGCGCAGCGCTTTCAGCATCATTTCCTCACCAGTAGCCACAGAAAGAACGGTCCGCCAATCAGCGCCGTCACAATGCCGACCGGCAGCTCTCCCGACGACCAGATTGTGCGCGCAAGGGCATCGCAGGCGATGAGGAATGCTGCGCCGAACAGCGCCGACGCCGGCAGCACGAGGCGATGGTCGGATCCGACGATCAGCCGGACGAGATGCGGCACCACGAGGCCGATGAACCCCACCGGACCGGCGAGCGACACCGCCGCCCCCGTCGCCAGCGACGCGCTGGCCAGCGCGAGCCGTTCGGCCGCCAGAACGTTGACGCCCCGCGCCGCCGCGGCGTCGGTGCCAAGACTGATCAGATCGAGCGAGCGGGGCAGCGTCGCCAGCATCGCGAAAGCGACGAGGACGATCGGCAGCGCGGCCAGAATGGGCGCGTAACTGCCGACGTCCAGCGTCCCCATCAGCCAGCGCACCGTGCGGAACGTGTCGGCGAAGTCGGCGAGGTATTGCGTGAACAGGATCAGCGCCTGGAAGAACGCGGTCATCGTGACACCGGCCAGCAGCAGCACGATCGTCGACAGCCCGCGGCGGCGAGCCGACGCCAGCGCGTAGACGATCCCGAGCGCGCCGATTGAACCGACGAAGCTCGCCAGCGGGATCGACGCGATCCCCGCGAAGGCGAAATTGAAGTGGAACGTGATCGCCAGCATCGCGCCGAGCGCCGCGCCGCTGGAGACGCCGAGCGTGTCCGGCGTCGCCAGCGGATTGCGCAGCAGCGCCTGAAAGACGACGCCGGCCGCCGCGAGCGAAGCGCCGACCAGCGCCGCGGCGAGCACCCGCGGCAGGCGCGCGATGAAGAAGATCTGCGCGTCGGCGTTGTCCGCGAACGGGATCGCGCCATCGAACACCCGCGCGAGCGAGATATGGGTCGAGCCGATGAGCGGTCCGGTGACGAGCGCCGCGGCGAGCAGCAGGCCGAACCCGAGCAGCGTGGCGGCGAGGCGGCGGCGGATCAGCGGCATCAGGGCATCCGCGCGAGCGGCGTCACCGTCAGATGGCCGGCGACCGGGTGTCGCCTGACGTCAGCGTCGACGCCGTACAGCGCTCGAACGGTCTCCGGCGTGAGCACATCTTCGGTCGGACCCTGCGCGACGACGCGGCCCGCGCGCAGCAGGATCAGGTGACGGCACAACGCCGCGGCGAGGTTGAGGTCGTGCGTCGACAGCACCATCGTGACGCCGCGATCGTGGTTCAGCGCCGCCAGCAGCAGCTGCACGTCGAGCTGGTGGCCGAGATCGAGCGAGGTCGTCGGCTCGTCCAGCAGCAGCAGTTCGGGGCTCTGCGCCAGCGCGCTGGCGATGACGACCCGCTGCTTCTCGCCGCCGCTCAACGTCGCGAACGGCCGGTCTTCGAATGCCCATGCGCCCGTGGACGCGAGCGCCTGCTTCGCGATGGCCAGATCGTCCGGCCCCTCGAGCGCGAAGGTGCCGAGGTGCGGGAAGCGGCCCATGAGGACGATGTCGAGGACGGTGAAATCGAACGGCGCGTGCGTCTCCTGCGGGACCAGGGCGATGCGGCGCGCGAGATCGCGCCGCCTCCAGCTGCTCAACGGCCGCCGATCGAACTGGATCGTGCCGGCGGACGGCGTCAGCGTCCCGGCGAGCATCTTGAGAAGCGTCGTCTTGCCCGACCCGTTGGGGCCGAGGATGCCGACCAGCTCCCCCGGCGCAATCACGAGCGACACGTCGTTGACGACGAGCGTCGCGCCCGCGCGATACGCGAAGGAGACGCCGTCGGCTTTTAGCATTGCAGATTGCGGATTGCAGATTGCAAATTACGAAGTGTGAGGTCGAGCGCGTGGCAGCCGGAGCGGAGGACGCGCGTTCCGTGGACGACGTCGATCGGCGAACTGAACAGCGGGCTGTTCGTCACGGCCGTGTGGTACTCGCCGCGCTCGCCGCAGGGGTCGACGCCGAGCCGCGTGAGTTCCTCCAGCATCTCGCGGCGGAGCGGGCGTCCCAGCCAGCTCTCGTCGAGGAATTCCGCGCGCGCGGTGACGATAATCGCGTCTGCCCCCGATGCGGTCCATTCGTCGAACAGCGAGCGCGTGGAGGATCCGAACAGCGGCTCGACGGCGGTCAGGCCGTGAGCGGCGCACTGGGTCTCGGCCCAGAGGCGATGCTCGTCGAACAGGATGTCGCCGAAAATGACGTGCGTCACGCCGTCCGCCTTCGCCTGGCGCAGGGCGTCGCCGAACGCGGCGTCGTAGGTGTCCCATCCGCACCGCCCCGTCACCCGGCGCAGCCCCAGCCTGTCCGCCTGCGCGTCGAGCACTTCCGGACGCAGCCCGTGCGATCGGCTGCGCGCGGCCGGCTCGTCGAACATCGTGATCATGCAGACGATGTCGTACTGCGCGTGGGTGCGGTGAAGGGCGGCGCAACTATCCTTGCCGCCGCTCCAGGAAATGGCGGCGCGAGGCTGGCCAGTGGACAGGATCGGCTCCTTCGGCGTTCTCCGCGCCGAAAAACACGTAATCTCCCCGGTGGTCAGGTTTCCTGACTCGCGGCGTGAATCCGCGGCGCGCGCCTTCCCAAGCGTCGAGGCTCAGTGGCGGGGCCCGGGGCCCGTGCGCAGCGTCACCGCTTACAGTGGCGGGACCGTGTGGGCATCGCACCCACTTCGCGTAACCGCCGGGGTCACGTTTCTCGAATTACCGCGTGTCCGGCGTCAGCCGGACCGATACCAATGGTAGTGTCCGGCCTCAGCCGGACCGATACAAATCGGTAGTATCCGGCTTCAGCCGGACCCGAGTGCGGTACTATAGCAGGTTGCCTGAACGCCTTGTTTCCCGTAACATTGGGCGGTTCTTTTGGCCAAAAAACACATGGAATTCATGAGCAAGAGCTCAACCGTGACCGTCCGCGAGAAGCCGATGGAAGGCGTGGCGACGGCGACGGCCGGCGGCGTGACCATTCATGGCGAGACGTTCGTGATCGATACCGACCAGCGCATCGAGCTGGTCGATCTGACGAACCGGATCATGGAGTTTGTCCGCCGATTCAACATCCGCGAGGGCATGCTGAGCATCTGGTCGATGCACACGACCTGCACGCTGTTGATCAACGAATTTCAGGGCGCGCTGCTCTCCGACATCAAGCGATTCCTCGAGCAGATGGTGGCCAGGGACGCGGAGTACCTGCACAACGATCCGAACCACTCGGACTGCGATCGCCAGAACGCGGATTCGCATCTGCGCGCGATGCTCCTGGGCCACAGCCTGACGCTCCAGATCAGCGGCGGTGAGGTGGTGCTCGGTCAGTGGCAGCGGATCCTGATGGCCGAGCTCGACGGCCCGCGCGCCCGATCGCTGCGCGTGCAGGTGTTCGGCGTATCGTGACTTGGAACGCAAAGGCCGCTAAGACCGCAAAACCAGCCAGGATTGTTTGCGTGCTTTGCGGGCTTCGCGTTCAAAACGTGCTCTAGTGGAATCCCGCCTCGCCGCAGCCGGTCTCTCCGACATCGCTGCAAAGCTCTCGGCCGGCGCTCGTCTCGATCTGGCCGACGGCGTCCGCCTCTTCGAGGCTCCCGATCTCCTGGCGGTCGGCTGGCTCGCGAACCGCGAGCGCGAGAAGCGCCACGGCGCCCGCACCTTCTACAACTACAACATTCGCCTCGAAGCGACGAACGTCTGTGTGGCGAGCTGTCTCTTCTGCGCCTTTGCCCGCCTGAAGCCGGGCGACGACGGCGCGTACACCATGTCGCTCGACCAGGCGTGGGACAAGCTGCGGCAGCGCGCCCACCAGCCACTCACCGAGATTCACGTCGTCAACGGTCTGCACCCGGATCTCCCGTTCGACTACTACACGGAGCTGCTGCGCGGCTTCAAGCGGATCCGCCCCGACATCCATCTCAAGTGCTTCACCGCGGTGGAGATTGCGTTCTTCGCCGATCTCTATGGCAAGACCGACGAGCAGGTTCTGCGCGAGCTGATGGACGCGGGGCTCGACTCGCTGCCGGGAGGCGGCGCCGAGATCTTCGCGGAGCGCGTACGGAGGAAGATCGCTCACGATAAGTGCGGCAGCGATCGCTATCTCGAGATTCACCGGATCGCGCACCGGCTCGGCATGCGGACGAACGTGACGATGCTGTACGGGCACATCGAGACCAACGAAGAGCGCGTCGACCACATGCTGCGCGCGCGCGCGCTGCAGGACGAGACCGGCGGGTTCCAGGCGTTCATCCCGCTCGCGTTTCACCCGGACAACAACCAGATGCGCAAGCTGCCGGCGCCGACGGCGTCCGACACGCTGCGCGTGCACGCGGTGTCGCGCCTGATGTGCGACAACATCGCGCACGTGAAGGCGTTCTGGATCGCGACCGGCGTTGAAGTCGCCCAGACCGCGCTGTGGTTTGGCGTCGACGACCTCGATGGGACGGTGCAGGAAGAGAAGATTTACCACATGGCCGGCGCGCGTACGCCCGAAGCGATGACGACACGCCAGCTCGAGCGGCTCGTTCGTGCGGCAGGCCGCGAACCGGTCGAACGCGACACGCTCTACAACGTCGTCCACGCGTCCGCGGCCACGATATAGCGAGGCGGTCCGGTGCGCGAAGGCGCTCAGCCCAGCGGCAACCGCGATGCGGGAATTCGCGCTGCTCCCCGGGTGTTATACTTGCAGGTGCGTTTCTCGATTCCCAGCCTTGCGAAAAGTTTCACAAAGATGGGGAAACGTTAAACAAAATGCTGATTCCGCTACTCACCGAGTACGAGAAGGAAAACATCGCCGAGCGCCAGGCCCTTCCCGAGCGGTATCTGGGACTCTCGGACGAGGAGATGGATCGGCGCATCGCCGCGGCCAAAGCGACGCTCGGCCGGCGGCTCGTCATCCTCGGGCACCACTACCAGCGCGACGAGGTGATCAAGTTCGCCGACTACATCGGCGACTCCTACAAGCTGGCCGGTCAGGTCAGCAAGCATCCGGATGCCGAGTTCATCGTCTTTTGCGGCGTGCATTTCATGGCTGAGAGTGCGGACGTGCTCAGCGCCGCGCATCAGCAGGTGATCCTGCCCGATCTCGCCGCGGGCTGCTCGATGGCGGACATGGCCGCGCCGGATCAGCTCGAGCAGTGCTGGGCCGATCTCGAGCAGATGCTCGAGCGCAACACGACGATCATCCCCGTCACCTACATCAACTCCGCCGCCTCGATCAAAGCCTTCTGCGGCGAGCACGGCGGTGTCGTCTGCACCTCCTCGAACGCGGCGGCGACGCTGAAGTGGGCGTGGGAGCGCGGCGAGAAAATTCTCTTCCTTCCGGACCAGCATCTCGGACGCAACACCGCGTTCAAGATGGGTGTCCCGCTCGATCGGATGGTCGTGTGGGATCCGAACGAGATCTGGGGAGGCCTCGAGCCCGACCTCGTGAAGAGCGCGCGCATCATCCTGTGGAAGGGACACTGCTCCGTGCACGCGCGCTTCACCGTGCGGCAAATCGAGAACATGCGCGTGCAGCATCCGGGCGTCCGCGTGATCGTGCACCCCGAGGTGCCGTGGGACGTCGTGCAGGCCGCGGACGACGCCGGCTCGACTGAATACATCATCAACACCGTGGCGCAAAGCCCCGCTGGATCCACCTGGGCCGTCGGCACCGAGGTCCACCTCGTCAACCGGCTCGCGCAGCAAATGCAGCCCGACCGCACCGTGCTGTCGCTCGATCAGTTCGGCTGCCTGTGCTCGACGATGTTCCGCGTCTCGCCGAACCATCTGCTCTGGGTTCTCGAAGGGCTCGTCGCGGGCGAGGTCCACAACCGCATCGTCGTTCCCGACGCGCAGAAGCACTGGACGAAGGTCGCGCTCGACCGGATGCTCTCGATTTCGTAGGGCGGACGCGCGTGTCCGCCCGCCCGACACATGGGTCGGCCCCTACACCTTGCGGCCTAACCATCCTCGAAGTACGATCCCTGTTTCGGCGACCGACCCTTCGACTGACCTCAGGGTCGGCCTGAGCAACGTCGAAGGCCGACAAGGAGGATCGACTGATGGCTCACTCACTTCCCCCGCTCCCGTACCCGACCGACGCGCTCGAACCCCACATCGACAAGATGACGATGGAGATTCATCACGGCAAGCATCACAACGCCTACGTGACGAATCTGAACGCCGCGCTCGACAAGCATCCCGAGTTGCACTCGAAGAGCGTCGAAGATCTGCTGAAAAGCATCAACACCGTGCCGGAGGACATCCGCACCGCGGTGCGCAACAACGGCGGCGGCCACGCGAACCACTCGATGTTCTGGCAGGTCATGGGCCCGAACGCGGGCGGCGCGCCGACCGGCGCGATCGCCGATGCGATCAACGGCTCGTTCGGCGACTTCGCCAAGTTCAAGGAAGAAGTGAAGAAGGCCGGCGTCGGCCGCTTCGGCAGCGGCTGGGCGTGGGTGATCGATCAGGGCGGCAAGCTCGCGGTCGAAAGCTCCGCGAACCAGGACAGCCCGCTGATGGAAGGCAAGAAGATCGTCTTCGGCGTCGACGTCTGGGAACACGCCTACTACCTGAAATACCAGAACCGCCGTCCCGACTACCTCGATGCCTGGTGGAATGTCGTCAATTGGGCCGAGATCAACAAGCGGCTGCGCTGACCACTCCGGGCAGGTAGGTCACGTAGGGCGGGTAGGGCAGGTAGGTCGGATGGGGACGAACCCCTCCGGAACACTGAACCCACCTGCCCCACCTGCCTTCCCCGCCTGACCTGGCTCCTGATGTCCCTGTCCACCGTCCTCTTCTTTTTTCTCGCCCATCTTGGAGTCGGGATAGCGTTCACGCTGCTGTTCGTCCACAGGGACGCGGGCGTGAAGTTTTTTCGCTTCAACGGCGGGCTCGCCGCGGTGCTGCTCGGCATCGCGCTCGCGTTCAGGTATCAGGCGGTCCTGATGCCGCCGATTGAGGAGCCGTCGGGAATCGGCGCGGTCAGCGTCGGCGCGTCACTGTCAGACATCGCGCTCGTCGTCAGCGCGGCCATCACGCTCTTCTACTGGGCGACGATCGGCCGGGTCTTCACGCGTGCGCGCACGGCGATCCTCGCGGCGGCGGCGATCGCCGGCCTTGCCGCGATCGCGCTGCAGGCGCTCGAGATTTCCTCAGGGAGCTCGTCGGCGGTCGTGGCCCTCACCGTCCTCAGCTTCCTGACGTCGGCGCTGATGCTCGGTGGCGCGTGCACCGCGATGATCCTCGGTCACTGGTATCTCGTGATTCCGTCGATGGAGGTGTCGTACCTGCAGTCGATCGTCAAGGGACACATCGCGTCGATGCTCGGGCGCATGGTGGTCGTTGGCGCCGCGGTCTGGTTCGCGATGGCGACCTGGCAGGTGGACTCCGGCCTGCCCAGTTTTCGCCACTACATCATGTCGGTGGACGGGATTTTTTTCTGGCAGCGCGTGCTGTTCGGCCTCGCCGGGCCGGCGGTCCTGTCGTATCTGACGTGGGAAACCGCGAAGATCCGCTCCACGCAATCGGCGACCGGCATCCTCTACGTCGACTTCTTCACGGTGGTCGTCGGCGAGGTCCTCGCCAAGTACATCGTCCTCGCGACGCACGTGCCGGTGTAGTACAGTGAAGGTTTGCGGATTGCACCGCGGTCCGGAACCTGTGCAATTTCAGTCCGCGAACCGCGTCAGGGCCGGAAGGCAGCAGCGCTCACCGGATCCTGAAATGTGCCGCAGG
>Ga0105248_10007215_pt1 | contig 12192 bp, 11 predicted proteins | sample KBSS34metaG_FD_81524 | JGI IMG/M metagenome (GOLD analysis project Ga0105248, IMG submission 81524) | Switchgrass rhizosphere microbial communities from Kellogg Biological Station, Michigan, USA - KBS S3-4 metaG | ecosystem: Host-associated > Plants > Roots > Rhizosphere > Soil | place... | reverse complement strand
ATTCGACCGGCGCCATCATCTGTTCGCACATGCTGGTTGCGCAGCCCGCGCGCTTTCGCAAGGTGCTGATGCTCGATCCCGTGACCCCATTCGGGTTGGATCTCGGAAAGGACCAGATCTGCACGCTGGCGCAGATGAAGGCCGACCACGGCGCCGCGCTGGTCGGCCTCGCCACCGCCATGCCCACGCTGTTTCGCAGCCAGAGATTCGTCTTCGCCGATGAGCTGCAGTTCGCCGAGGCTACGTCACCGGCGCAGCGGCGGCTCTTCCGGCGCCTTGTCGACATGACTCGCGTGCTTTCCGACGGCATCTGGTTCGGCACGCCGCACGATCTTGCGCGCGAACGGAAGACGCAACGGCTCGCCCAACGGATCGAAGAGATGACGCACGAGCATCTCCTGCTCTATGGAAAGCTCGATTACTGGAGTCCCTTCGAGCACGTCCAGCGAATGGCGGAACGGCTGCCGAATGCGAAGCTCGAGATCTTTCCACACATCGGACACTCGATGTGCATCGAAAATCCGCTGCTGCTCGCGCACATATTCGCGGATTTCTTCATGAGCGAGGAGACAGGGACGTCCGAAGCTGCCGCTTAAGAGGACGACGCCTTGACGGAGTAAACGCGAAATGCAAACCACGACACTGAAATCGGCAGTCGAGCGCATTCCTAACGGCGCAAGCCTGATGATCGGCGGCTTCATGGGCGTCGGCACGCCGGAGCGGCTGGTGGAAGAGCTCGTGCGCCAGGGCAAGAACGGGCTCACGGTGATCGCGAACGATACCGCGCTGCCGGGTGTCGGTATCGGCAAGCTCGTCAGCGCGAACGCCTTGCGAAAGGTCGTCGCAAGCCATATCGGCCTCAATCCCGAGACGCAGAAGAAGATGCTCGCGGGCGATATCGAGGTGGAGCTGGTGCCGCAAGGCACGCTGATCGAACGCATCCGCGCGGGCGGCTACGGGCTCGGCGGCGTACTGACCCCGACGGGCGTCGGCACCGTCGTCGAAGAGGGCAAGCGCAAGATCGAAGTGGACGGACGCGAGTACCTGCTCGAGACGCCGCTCCGCGCGGACTTCGCGCTGCTGCACGCGTTCCTGTCCGATTACCTCGGCAATCTCACCTACGCGCTCACCGCGCGCAACTTCAACCCGGTGATTGCAATGGCTGCGGACACCGTGATCGTGGATGCCGAGCACATCGTGCCCGTCGGCATGATCTCGCCCGATCACGTGATGACGCCTGCGCCGCTCGTCGATTACCTGATCGCGGCATGACCATGGATCCTCAAACCATCATCGCCAAACGCATCGCGCTGGAGCTGCGCGACGGCATGCTCGTCAATCTCGGCATCGGCATTCCCACGCTCGTGTCCAATTACGTTCCCGCGGGCGTGCACATCCATTTCCAGTCCGAGAACGGGTTGATCGGGACGGGTCCCATCCCCCAGGATGGACTGGCGCAGGCGCGCCTCACCGACGCCGGCGGACGGCCGGTCACCGCCATTCCGGGCGCATCGACGTTCGACAGTGCGATGTCGTTCGGCCTGATTCGCGGAGGTCACGTCGACCTCACGGTGCTCGGCGGATTGCAGGTCGACGAGCAGGGCCACCTTGCGAACTGGATGATCCCGGGGAAGATGGTGCCGGGCATGGGCGGCGCGATGGATCTCGTCACCGGCGCGAAACGTGTGATCGTCGCCATGCAGCACACGGCGAAGGGCAAGCCCAAGATCATGCGCCGCTGCACGCTGCCGCTGACGTCGGCGCGTGCCGTCGATCTCGTCGTCACTGAACTCGCCGTGATCTCGTTCGCCAATGGACGGGCGCAGCTCGTCGAGACGGCCGAAGGCGTCAGCGTCGCCGACGTGCAGGCTGCGACGGAGGCAACGCTCGTGATTCCACCCGAATTCGTCACTCAACCTCGATGAGGTCATCATGTCCGTCACTGTTCCCCGCCCAGCACTGAAAGATGCGAAGGCGCTCGTCGTCGGCGTCGCCAACCAGACTTCGATCGCCTACGGCTGCGCGAAGGCCTTCCATGAGCTGGGAGCCGACCTTGCGCTCACCTATCTGAACGACAAGGCAAAGCAGTACGTGCAGCCGATCGCCAAGGAGCTCGACGCTTCGATTTTCATGCCGCTCGACGTGAGCGTGCCGGGGGCGCTCGAGACGGTGTTCGATGCGATCGCCGCAAGGTGGGAGCGCCTCGACATTCTCGTTCACTCGATCGCATTCGCGCCAAAGGAGGACCTGCAGGGTACGGTGCTCGACTGCTCGGCCAAGGGCTTCGCCACGGCAATGGACGTCTCCTGCCACTCGTTCCTGCGGATGGCAAAGCTCGCCGTGCCGCTCATGAGGGATGGCGGCAGCATGTTCGCGATGAGCTATTACGGCGCCAACAAGGTGGTGCCGACGTACAGCATGATGGGACCGGTCAAGGCGGCGCTGGAAGCCTGCTGCCGCTACCTCGCGTACGAGCTCGGTCCGCGAGGCATTCGCGTGCACGCGATCTCGCCCGGACCGTTGAAGACGCGCGCTGCGTCGGGGATCAAGGATTTCGACGTGCTCCTGAACGACGCGGCGCAACGCGCACCGCTCGGCGAGCTCGTGGACATCATGGATGTCGGGTTCACGTGCGCCTTCCTCGCCACACCGTATGCGCGACGCCTGTCGGGCGAAACGCTCTACGTGGACGGGGGCGTGAATATCATGGCGTGAACGGGCACCGGAATGTCCATCCACGGAAATCGCGGCGGGACTGCCTTGGAACCCATATATCGTCGCCGACATGACACGACACTTGTTTGACGCGTCTCAACGCGGGCCGCTCGGGAGTTGGGCATGCTCCTCGCATGGATTGTGGACTTCCAGCGACAGCCGCCGATTCGGCCGACGTGCCGAGTCGTTGGGCTGTTTCACGGGCTTCGAAGACCCTCGGCGCGTTTCAACGCGTCGGCGGTTTCAGCCGGCTACCCGCCCTCGCCCGGCGATTCGGGGTGAATTTCGCCCCGCTTCTTGCATAGGCGGGGCTTGCGAGCGACGCCCTGGATGACCCCGACCGGTACGTGCCCTACGCGGCCTGTGGCAAGTTACTCTCGCGGTGTGCGGAGGAGTCGCAGCAACCGCACTTGGCCCTGCTCGCAGGGAGCATGTTCCATCTCAGGGATCTCGGCGTCGTCGGCGAAGTCATGCGCAACAGCGCTACCCTCGGCGATGCGCTGCATGCACTGACGACCTATCAGCACGTCAACTGCCGCGGCGGGTTGACCTACGTCGTCAATTACGACACGAGTGTCGACGTCGGCCACGCGATCTACGAGCCGCACGTCGAAGACGCGGATCAGCTCCACGATGCGGCGCTCGCGGTGATCTTCAACGTGCCGCGCGAGCTCGCGGGTCCCGCATGGGCACCGGCCGCGGTGTTCATTCCGCACGTCCGGCCGCAGGACGTGACTCAACACCGGTCGCTCTTCAAGCTCGTTCCGCGTTTCGACGCCGAGGTGTGTGCGTTGCGCTTCCCGCGGTTCTGGCGGGACCACGCGGTGCAGGGTGCCGATCCCGAGCGCAAACGTGCGGCCGTCGCGCGCATCGAGCGCGAGGCGGAGCCAAAGATGCTCGACTCGGTGGCGCGCGCATCCCGGAAGCTGCTGCTGCGCGGCAGCGCGTCGGGTGACGAGCTCGCTCGGATGCTGTCGATGCACCGGCGAACGCTCAACCCTCGCTTGCGCGAACAGGGCACAACGTTCCAGAAGATGCTCGACGAAGCGCGTTTCGAGCTCGCGCGTCAGTTGCTCGTGTATTCGCGAGTGAGCCTGGATGATGCGGCGGTCGCGCTCGGGTACTCCGGCGTCACGCCGTTCATGCGCGCGTTTCGCCGCTGGTCGGGCATGACGCGCGGACATTGGCGCCGGAGCAAGAGCGTGGTAGCGAGAAGCGAATCGGCCCGTCCGAACTTCGATGTTGCACCGCGCGCTGAAACTGCGAACGGACGCTCGGCGGACTTGCTGCAACAGCTCCGGAGCCGAGGCTTCCTGGGCGCGCGCTCAGGCGATCCGGAGCTTTCCCTGCGCTATGGAGCTTAGCTCGCCTGACGCGCTTGACCGGGTCTGACGCCCCGCGGGGCGCGCCTCAGCGCGTTACGAACAGCACCCAGGGTGTTCCGATCACCAGGAACACCGCGAGGAACGCGAGCGTAGTAAAGAAACCGAGCTGGTAGAGCTCGCGCTGCGTGAGATAGCCGCTCGCTGCAAAGATGATGTTCTGGCTCCCCCCCTGCGGCGTGATGGCAGAGAAATAACTGCTCGCGAAGAGCAGGGAGTAGGCCATCAGCGGCGCGGGCACTCCGCTTCGAATCCCAACGTCGAGAAAGACGCCGAGCAGCGCGAGCACTTGCGACGATTGACTCACGAACATGTAGTGGATGCCCACATAGAGGCTGACGAGCGTGACGTACATGGCCGGCCAGGACAGCCCACCCAGCCTGGTTGCCAAGCGCTCGCCCGCGTAACTCATGAAGCCGAGCTCGTTCAGCTGGCCGCTGAGGGCGAACAGGACCGCGAGCCAAAGGAAGGTTGCGAGTGTATCGCCTTGCTCCGCAATGTCTTCGATCGTCAGAACGCCGGTCACGAGCAGCACGCCGAAGCCCATGAACGCGACGCTGGTGACGTTGAGCTTCAATCGATCGGCAAGCACCCAACCCGCAACCATTACGGCGAAGACGACCGCGGTAATCCACTCGTCTCGCGAGAGCGGACCCGCGCGGGCAAGTTCGGCGCGCGCCGCGCGGGGAGCTTCGGGCGTCGCGCCGACGCGGGGAGGGAAGAGCTTCGCGACGAGCAGAGGCAATATCCCGATGGCGACGAGCGCCGGGACTGAAGCGGCGAGCAGCCAGTTCCCGAATCCGATCTCCACTCCCAGCTTCTGGGCGATCTGCACGCCGATGGGATTCGCGGACGTGGCCGTCAGCCAGAGAGCGGACGAGAGGGCGAGGCTTGCCATCGTGCAGAACATGAGATATCCGCCGAGTCGCCGTCCCTCGGGATCGTCCGGATTGGAACCGGCGCCCTTGGACACCGAGAGCACGATCGGGAAGAGCACGCCACCTCGTGCCGTGTTGCTTGGAAACGCGGGCGCGATTGCCGCATCGGTCAGCGCGATGCTGTAGGCAAGACCAAGCGATGAGCCACCGAACCGACTGACCATGAAAAGACTGATGCGCCGGCCGAGCCCCGACTTGACCACCGCCTGGGCGACGATGAATGCGATCACGACGAGCAGCACGCTCGTATTCGCGAATCCCGAAAAGGCCTGCGCGGGCGTGATCGTCCCGGTCAGCACGACGACTCCTACGGCGATCATCGCGTCCGTCAGGATCGGAAACGCTCCGATGAGCACGGACGCGATCGCCGCGACGAACACCGCGAACAAGTGCCACGCCGGGGCGGTCAGGCCTGCTGGGATCGGGGCGAACCAGATGCCGAGCGCGATGGCGAACGGGACTGCTGGTTTGATGAGCGTTCTCAACCGGGTCATTGACGCACGCCTCCGGGTTCCGTTTGACCTGGCCGAACGCGACCCTTGATGTCGACCGCGCGTCCCTGAATCGAGCCGTCCTCCGCCTCGAGCACGAACTGCCATGAGAACTGATACGTGCCTGTCGCACCGGCATACCGGCCTGTGCCGCCCAGAATGGTCCCCTCGAAGCGGTTGCGGGCCGCAGTGCCTTCGCCCTTGATCTCGCTGTACACCTGGTCGCCGCGCTCATCCGTCCAGACACTGCGGCCGATGAGACCGGTTGCGCTGTCGGACAGCGCGATCACCTCCGAGCGGAATCCAACCCCGGGACGCCCCTTGCCTGCAAGGAGCATCGTCCCGGTCAGGTCGAGGACCGCGGCTTTGCGATCTGCGCCGAGCGAAATCGTGTGGCGAGTGCCGGTGGCATTCCACGTCCCCTCGAATTCGCGCCATTCGCCCGGTGGCGCGACGGATGCGGGTGGCTCCGTCGCGGGTCCGCACGCACCTGCTGCGATCGCCATTGCGACGACCATGGGCCACCTCCACTCACGATTCCGCTCTGGTACGCGCATGTTCAGGATGGGTAGTTGTGGCGTGTACGCGCCGGGTGAGTCCGAAGCGGCGGCGACGCCGCGCTCGAACTGCGTCGATTTACTTCGGCGGCATTACCGATGCGGCACCTGTGGGCGTCACTTGCTTGCGCGCAGCCTCGGCCGCTGCTCGCCCCTCCTCGACCAGTCGATACGCGGCATAGTATTTGTAGATGTTGCGCACGTAAGTGGTGGTCTCCATGCCGACCTTCTCGGCGATAACGACCTCGACGTTGTTTGAACCACTTGTCCGGATCGAGCCCTCGCTTCACCGCCTCCTTGCGTGCCTTGGAGACGTTTCCGGCGCCGCAGTTGTAGCTGGCGAACGCAAACAGGCTTCGATTGGTGTCGTCGAACTGCGCATCGGGGAAAGCGGTCGACAACAGCCGGTCGAGATACTTCGTGCCGGCGCGAATGTTCGCGTCCAGATTCCGGAACGCATCCAGGCAACGCGCGTCACATGCTCGAAGCCTTCGCCCCCGCGGCCTTCGTGATGTCCGCAAGGATCTTGTCGGCCTGCTTGCTTTGAGCGGTTCCCCGCACCACCACGTCGGGGGCCAGGACGGGCTTGCCGTAGTACGCCTTGTTCCAGTCGCCGTTGTCCGTGATGACGGTGCCGTCCAGATTGAGGCCTCCATACACGCCCTTCGAGCGCGCGAAGGCGACGAAATCGGCCGTCACGTCGCCCGCGGCACCTGCGCCGACGGGGCCGGCTGCCACGCTCGCGTCACCGCCGAGCTTGACCGACGTCGCGAGAAGGCTATTGACGCCCTTCTCGGTCATGACCATCGTCACGTTCTCGGACGCCGCAATGCCCGCCTGGAAGCCGACGCTCGCCGTCGCCATCGTGTAGAAGACCGGGCCGCGCCATTTCCCGCTTTGCGGATCACGGGCGAGCAGGACCGCGCGGCCGCCGGAGCCGCCGAAGATGAATCCCGCCTTGACGACCTCCGGTGCGATCAGGATTGCCTTCGCCTGTGGCAGGTGTTTCTGCAGCCACGTCATTTGCGGATCACGAAGAAAATTGTTGAGCGTCGCCTGCGCCCGATTGACCAGGTTCTGCTGCTCGGTCTGCGCGTGTGCAACGGGTAGAAAAGACAGCGACAGCACGGCGGCCGTCAGCGTGACGGCGCCTGAACGGAACAGCGTGCGAAACATGTGTTCTCCTTTTTGTCTTGAGGGTCGGAATCGTAACGATACGACACCATCATCTTGTCGCAGCGGGACGTCGCGATCCTTGCATTTCGCGACAAGATGCGCTACGCGTTGTTCGCTGCGCTGCTGCGCGACGGGGCCTCGTCGATACTGCCGGCGCATCCAACCGACGCCCCACGCTTTGGCAACGGCCGGCGCTGTCGAGAATTGCAAGGACGACGTCACGACGGCTCATCAACATTGGGTGCACGCATTCCACGCACTCGCCGCCAATGCCCCGTCAGCCGATGAGAAGGCCGAGCGCCCTTCATGCGCTCACCCCACGTCCACCACACGGGCGCATCGCGCAGCGCCTGCTGGCCAGCGCCGCCGTCTGCGGCGCCGGCACTGCGCACGCGTCGTTCCTGAGCGGCGAAGCGCTGGACAACGCCGCTGACGTGATGGCATGGGTGGTCCTGGTCATCGTGCCGATCATCGCTATCGTGGTCTTCTGGCTGGTGCACGTCCTCCCCGAGAAGATCGCGCACAAGCGCCACCATCCTCAGGTCCAGGCAATCCAGACGCTCTGCCTGCTGTCGCTCGTTTTCGGCGGATTGCTGTGGCCGATCGCGTGGCTGTGGGCGTTCACGAAGCCGGTCGGCTACAAGCTCGCGTACGGCACGGAGAAGCACGAGGACTATTACACCGATCTTGGTGAAAAGGCGCGGGCGGGCGAGCTTCTCGACTCCGAGCTAGCGCATCTGCGCACGGAGCTCGAGGCGATGGAGCGAAAAGGCGCGTTGTCGCCTGCGCTCGCGAAAGTTCTCGGCGACATCGTGGCTGCCGAGCGCGCCGGCGCCGTCGTGGGGCGTGGTCCTGTCGAAGCGCGGCCCGGGCCCGTTCCGATCGCGGCCAAGAGCTAGCCGCAACCACGCCATCCGCGCGACGCCATGGAAATCCTGCTGCTCGGCATTTACTCTGCGATCGTCTGGTTCGTCTTCATCAAGATGAAGTGGCTGCCGTGGAACACCGGCACGCAGGTCACCGTCGTCATCATTCCAATCGTCAGCCTGACCGCGCTGATCCTCACGCTGAACGTCGTTGCGCCTTCGAGCCCGGACGTACGCGTCGTCAAGTACGTGATCAATGTGGTGCCGCAGGTGCGCGGGCGGGTTATCGAGGTGCCCGTCGAGCCGAACCGCCTCGTGCACAAGGGCGACATTCTGTTTCGCCTCGATCCGACGCCGTACGAGCTCACGGCGCGCTCGCTCGAGGCGCAGCTCGCCAACACGGTGGCCTCGTCGAACGAGCTCACCGAACAGATTGCAGGTGCGGTGGGCAAGATCGCGGAGTCCCGTGGCAGCATCCAGCAGGCGGAAGCGAAGATTCAGCAGGTGCAGTCGCAGCTCGATCTCGCGCGCATGCGCGTGGCCCAGAACCGCGAGCTCGTGAAGACCGGCGCCGGCGACAAGTTCTCGCTCGAGCGCGCCGAAACGGACGTGCGCGAGCTCGAGGCACAGCTCAACACGGCGCGGAGCATGCTCGCCCAGGCGCGTGCAACGGAGGTGCAGGCGCGAGCGAGCGAGCGGCAGCTGCAGCAGCGCAGCGCCGGCAAGTTCGACAACGAGTACGCGCCCGTTGCCGCGATCCGCGCGCAGCTCGAGAACGCGAAGTGGGAGCTGTCGCAGACGACGGTCACCGCGCCGACGAGCGGCTACGCGATCAACGTGCAGCTGCGTCCCGGCTCGTTTACGACGGCCTTCCCGATCACGCCGGCGATGACGTTCGTCGAGGAGACGTACCAGGTGATCGCGCTCTACGGGCAGAATGAATTGCGGCTCGTGAAGCCGGGCGACGAAGCCGAGTTCACGCTCGATGCCTACCCTAACCGCGTCATCAAGGCGAAGGTCGATTCGATCGTCTGGGCGCAGGGCCAGGGCCAGATCGCGAACAGCACGCAACTGCCGATGACGGGCTACGGGCCGATGCCGGGCGGACGCTTTCCGGTGAAGCTGACCGTATCGGACAACGACAAGGATCTCTTCCTTCCGGCGGGCGCGGTCGGACACGGCGCCATCTACACGGAGCACGTCGAAGCGATCCAGATCATTCGCAAGATCATCCTGCGCATCGGGACGAAGCTCGATTATCTGATCCTGAAGCTCCATTGATCGCGATGCACGCTTGCTCGCTTCCCGCAGCTTCAGTGGTCCTTGCAGTTGCACTCACGGCAGGCTGCGCGCTCGCGCCGCCGCCTACGCCGGATGAAGTGCGGGCGCAGGCGATGCCCCATGTCGCGGTGCCGCAGACATGGGCCGCGGCGGGCGCCGCGCAAGGCGACGTGCGCCCGAACTGGCTCGCGACGTTCCACGAGCCGCGGATCGACGCGCTGGTGCAGGAAGCGCTCGCCTACAACGGCGACCTCGCCGTGGCCGCGGCGCGCGTCGAGCAGGCGGCCGCGTACGCGAAGCTCGCAAGCAGCACGATCTATCCGGTCGTGAACCTGCTGGCGCACGGCGGGGGCAAGTCGGGCGGCGATGCGTCCGGACTCAACATCTTCGGCCTGTTCGCGAACTGGGAGCTCGATATCTGGGGCCGTGTCCGGGCCCAGCGCGCGGCCGGCGAACAGCAGTACGCTTCGGCGGCGCTCGACGCGGAGTACGCGCGGCAGTCGATCGCGGCGATGGTGGTGAAGAGCTGGATTCTCGCGACCGAGGCGCGTGCGCAGCGTGCGATCGCCGACGACATCGTGCGCGCGTCCCAGGAGTCGGTCGGGCTCGCCGGTGACCGGCTGCGCATCGGACGCGGCGACGAGTACGACGTCGCCCTCGCGCGGGCCAACCTCGATACGTCGCGCGATGCGGCGCGCCAGCTCGCGCTCGGCTACGAGCAGGCGCTGCGCGCGCTCGAGCTTCTCGTCGGCCGCTACCCGGCCGCCGCGATCGATGTCCCGGCCGAACTTCCGGCGATGCCCGCGCCGGTGCCGGTCGGGTTGCCATCCGAGCTGCTCGAACGCCGGCCCGACGTGATCGCATCGGCGCGCCGCATCGATGCGGCGTTCTACAACGTGCTCGAGGCGAGGGCGGCGCGCTTGCCGAAGATCGCCCTCACCGCAAGCCTCAACACGGTGTCGAGCGAGCTTTTCCTGCTTCAGAACCACAGCAATCCGGTCGCGAGCCTCGGCGCGAACATCATCGCGCCGCTCTTCAACGGGTATGCGCTCGAGGCGCAGGTCGATGTCCGCACGGCGGAACAGAAGCTTGCGATCGCCGACTACGGTCGCGTCGCAACGAGGGCGTTCTCGGAGGTCGAAGGTGCGCTGTCGGCCGGGTTCGCGGCCAGCGATCGCCAGCAGATCCTCGCGAGTTCGGTCACGAACAACAATCGTACGGTCGAGCTCGCACAGGTTCGCTACCAGGTCGGCTCGGGTGACCTGCGCGCCGTGCTGACGCAGAATGTTGCGCTCTATGGCGCACGCACGGCGCTGCTGCGAGCGCAAAGCGACGCGCTCGTGCAACGCGTGAATCTCTACCTCGCGCTCGGCGGCGGATTCGATGCTGGCCCGGCGCCGCGCGCGGCGGAAGCTGCGCACGACATGCAATCCTCCGCGGTGTCGCGGCGGTGATGCCAGGGGCAGCCGCTCGGCCCATTTGAAGAAAGGAATGCCATCAAAATGGCCATTCGCATGTTCGCAACGCTTGTGCAAGTGAGGTCGACTCGCCCCCAGAGAGAGACCTCATGAGCACGTCGAATGCATGCAGTCGAGCGTCGCGCCTCGTCGCAACGGCCACGATGATTGCGTTCGCAATGTCCGGACCCTCGAGCGCGCAGGCGCCCGCGCCCACGACACCAGCGCCGTACGGTGCTGCACAGCAGCCGGCACCGTCGGGAGCCACGGCGCAGGCCGACAAGACCTTCACGCAGACCGAGCTCGACCAGCTCGTCGCGCCGATCGCGCTCTATCCTGACGAGCTCCTGGCGCAGGTGTTGATGGCGTCGACGTATCCGCTCCAGGTGGTTCAGGCGGAGCGCTGGGTTAAGGCGCATCCGGGATTGAAGGACAAGGCGCTCGAAGATGCGCTCCAGAAGGAAACATGGGATCCCAGCGTCAAGTCGCTCGCCCCGTTTCCGCAGGTGCTGTCGATGATGAGCGAGAAGCTCGACTGGACGCAGAAGCTCGGCGATGCTTTCCTCGCGCAGCAGCAGGAGGTGATGGCGACTGCGCAGGCGCTGCGCGGCAAGGCGGCGGCCGAGGGCAACCTCAAGGACACCAAGGAGCAGAAAGTCATCACCGAGAAGACGGAGACGACGACGATCATCAAGATCGAGCCGGCCAATCCGGAGGTCGTCTACGTCCCGACCTACAATCCGACGGTCGTCTACGGTGCATGGCCGTATCCGGCGTATCCGCCGTACTACTACTACCCGCCCGGATATGTCGCCGGTGCCGCGTTCGTCGGCTTCACCGCGGGCGTCATCGTCGGCAGCGCTTTGTGGGGCGGGTGCAATTGGGGTCGCGGCGAAGTCAACGTCAACGTCAACCGCTACAACAACTTCAACCGCACCAACATCTCGAACGGCAACTGGCAGCACAACTCCGCCAATCGAGGCGCGGTGCCTTATCGCGATCAGCGCACGGCACAGCAATACAACCGTGGCGGATCTTCCGGTGCGCAGGCACGCGAGGCATATCGCGGACGCGACGGCGGCGCGCAGCAGGTTCGCGACACGAGTCGTGGGGGCGGCGACGGCTCCCGTGCCGGGACGGGCGCAAGCAACTTCGACCGCGGCGGAGGAGGCGCGAGCAACTTCGACCGTGGCGGCGCGAGCGCGAGCAGCTTCGACCGTGGCGGCGCAAGCGCTGGAGCCGGTCGGCAGACTTCCGCCAATCGGAGTTCGTCGGCGTTCGACACCGGCTCGCGCGCACAGACGAGCAGCGCAAGCAGCCGCGGGTCAT
>Ga0105248_10007212_pt1 | contig 12195 bp, 10 predicted proteins | sample KBSS34metaG_FD_81524 | JGI IMG/M metagenome (GOLD analysis project Ga0105248, IMG submission 81524) | Switchgrass rhizosphere microbial communities from Kellogg Biological Station, Michigan, USA - KBS S3-4 metaG | ecosystem: Host-associated > Plants > Roots > Rhizosphere > Soil | place... | reverse complement strand
GGCCGCCATGTCCAGCTGGTAGCCGCGGCAGCCGCCCAGACCCCGGGTCGCATCGGCTATGTCATCGGACGCAAGACCCTCCCCCGTGCCGTCGATCGCAATCGCCTGCGTCGCCGCCTGCGCGAAACGGTTCGCGCCATGCGTCCGGCGCTGCTGGGCTATGACGTGATATTGCGCGTCAAGAAAGTCGCCAACCGCACGGAGCTCGATGCTGCGGTCGTCGAAGCTGCGAGTCTCCTCGCCGCGCTCGTGGCGTGCGCATGAAAGCCGTGCTGCTGACGGGTATTCGCGGGTACCAGTACCTGCTGCGTCCGATGCTGGGCTCGAATTGCCGCTTCGCACCGAGCTGCTCGGACTTCGCGCGCGAGGCGCTGGAAAAGCACGGCGCGTTGCTCGGTTCCTGGCTGGCGGTAAAGCGCATTGCGCGCTGCCACCCCTATCATCCCGGGGGCTACGACCCCGTTCCCTGACGGTTCGGGCTGCCGCAAGGCCCGACCCGCATTCGCCAAAGTCGCCATGGATACCCAACGCATCATCCTGTTCATCGTGTTCTCGTTCTCGTGCTTCCTGCTGTGGGGCGAGTGGCAGAAGGCGCACGCGCCCGTCCCGCCACCGACGCAGCAAGCTGCGCCCGCGGTCGGCCAGAGCGCGGCACCCGCGAAGGACCTGCCCGCGGTGCCTTCCACCGGCAACGCCGCCGGGGCCGTGCCTGCGACCGGAGCCGTGCCGGGGCAAGCCGAGGCCGCGACCAAGGGCCAGACGATCACCATCCGCACCGACCTGTACACCGCCGAAGTCGATACGGCGGGCGGCGTCATCTCGCTGGTCGCGCTCAACCAGCATCGCGATGGGCACGACAACGGCAAGCCGTATCTGGCGCTGCAACGCAATGCCGAGCGCATCAGCGTCGCGCAAGCCGGTTTGCTGGGCGAGGGGCTGCCCAACCATCGCACGCTGTACGAGGCACTGCCGGGCGTTCGCGAGCTCGCACCTGGCGCGGACCGCGTGGAACTGAAGCTCGCTGCCACTGCGGCCAACGGCGACAAAGTCGTGCAGGTGCTGACGTTTCACCGCGGCAGCTATGTCATCGACGCGGCCTTCGACGTCACCAATTCCGGCACCGCGCCGCTGTCGCCCTACGCTTACTTCCAGCTTACGCGCGACACCAAGCAGCCGGTGGTGCCTAGCTGGGGAGCGCCGGCGGCGTTCGTCGGCCCGGCCGTCTATACCGAGCAGGGCAAGTACCAGAAGATCGAGTTCGCCGACGTCGACAAGCTCGCCGCGGATCCAACGCGCAAGCTGCCTTACCAGAAGTCCGCCGACAATGGCTGGGTGGCGATGGTCGAGCATTATTTCGTCGCGGCATGGACGCCTTCCGACGAGGCGAAGACACCGCGTGAGTTCTATGCGAAGAAGCTCGACAACGGGCTCTATTCCGCCGGCGTGATCGTGCCCGTCGGCACTATTGCGCCGGGCGCCACCGGCGAAGTGCGCGTGCCGCTCTACGTCGGACCGCAGGACCAGGAGTCGCTGGCCAAGACCGCGAAGGGCCTGGACCTGGTCGTCGACTACGGCATCTTCACCGTCATCGCCGCCCCGCTCTTCTGGCTGCTCAAATGGCTGCACGGCATCATCGGCAACTGGGGCTGGGCGATCGTCGTGATGACGATCATGATCAAGAGCGCGTTCTATCCGCTCAACCACGCCAGCGCGCGCTCGATGGCCAAGATGAAGGTCATCGCGCCGAAGATGAAGGCGCTGCAGGAGCAATACAAGAACGACAAGCAGCAGCTGCAGGTCAAGATGATGGAGATGTACAAGACCGAGAAGATCAATCCGCTCGGTGGTTGCCTGCCCATCCTCGTGCAGATCCCGGTGTTCATCGCGCTGTACTGGGTTCTGCTGTCCGCGGTGGAACTGCGGCACGCACCGTGGATTCTCTGGATCCACGATCTGTCCGCGCCCGACCCGTATTACGTGCTGCCGGTGATCTACGCGGTCACGGCCTACCTGCAGGTCAAGCTGTCGCCCACGCCGATCACGGATCCGGTGCAGGCCAAGGTGATGCAGATCATGCCGGTCGCGTTCTCGGTGCTGTTCCTGTTCTTCCCCTCAGGCCTGGTGCTGTACTGGCTCGTCAACAATTCGCTGCAGATCTTCCAGCAGTGGCACATGAACCGCGTCATCGGCAACGAGGCGGTGGCCGCGGCGGCCAAGCGGCGCTGACCACCGCGTCGGGCGCAATAGGACGGGCCGCGCATGTGCGTATACATGCCGGCCCGTTTCATTTCCGGCAGGCGATACGCTATAAACGCGAATGCCTGCTTCCGGAGCACCGCCCACCATCGCCGCCATCGCCACGCCACCTGGGCGCGGCGGCGTCGGCATTGTGCGTGTCTCCGGCACCAGCCTGGAGGCGCTGATCGCAGGCGTTGGCGGCGCGGTTCCTGTGCCGCGAATGGCGACGGTCACTACCTTTCGCGACGCGGCGGGTGCGCCGCTCGACCAGGGCCTGGCGCTGTATTTCCCGGCGCCGAATTCCTACACTGGCGAGTCCGTCCTGGAACTGCACGGGCACGGTGGACCCGCGGTGCTGCGCTTGATCCTCGCGCGCTGCATCGAGTTGGGCGCGCGTATCGCGGAACCGGGCGAGTTCACCAAGCGCGCATTCCTGAACGGCAAGCTCGACCTGGTAGAGGCGGAAAGCGTCGCCGATCTCATCGATGCATCGACATCCACCGCCGCGCGTGCGGCCGCGCGCAGCCTGACCGGCGTCTTCTCGCAGCAGATCCACGCAATGGTGGAGGCGCTGATAGAACTGCGCATGTACACCGAAGCCACGCTGGACTTTCCGGACGAGGACATCGAGTTCCTGCGCGCGGGCGACGTCGTCGCGAAGCTTTCCGCCATTCGCGAGACACTCGCACAGGTGCTCGCGCGTGCCGCCACCGGCGCGCTGCTGCGCGAAGGCCTGACGGTCGTGCTTGTGGGTCGCCCCAATGTCGGCAAGTCGAGCCTGCTCAACGCGCTCGCGCGCGAGGAAGCCGCAATCGTCACGCCCGTGGCGGGAACGACGCGCGACACCGTCGAGCGGCGCGTGGAGATCGCCGGCATTCCGCTGACGATCGTCGACACGGCGGGATTGCGCGACACCGCCGATCCCGTGGAAGCGATAGGCATCGAGCGCGCCTGGGCGGCCATAGAGCGCGCCGATCTCGTGCTGTTGCTGGTCGATGCGCGTGCCGGCGCCGACGCGCTGGATGCCGAAGACCAGGACATCCTCGCGCGGTTGCCGCCCGGAATGGCGCGCGTGGTCGTGCACAACAAGGCCGATCTCGCGCGAATCGTGCCGATGTCCGCATTGCGTGAGCATGGAGGCTCTGCGCGCCGGCATGTGTGGATCTCGGCGAATCTCGGGGATACCGGCAGCGCCGGCATCGACTTGCTGGAGAAGGAAGTCCTCGCCGTCGTCGGTGCGCAAGCCGCGACCGAGGACACGTTCCTGGCCCGCGAGCGCCACGTACATGCATTGCGTGAGGCATCGGGGCATCTGGCCGCGGCATCCACGCAGTTGGCATCAGCACCGCCGGCAATCGAACTCTTCGCCGAAGAATTGCGCGACGCGCAGCGCGCATTGTCCGCCATCACCGGCGAGTTCACCGCCGATGATCTCCTCGGCGTCATCTTCGGGCGATTCTGCATTGGCAAATAACGGCTGCGCACCGCGGCAAACGTCACCATGACCAGCCGCGGTCTCGGCAGAACGCTCGTCACGCTGGCGATCGGCGCCGTCGCGGGCTACGCGTGCGCACTGCTGCACACGCCCATTCCGTGGATGCTGGGGCCGCTGTTCTCACTCGCGTTCCTGCGCGTTGCCGGCATCGATGTCGGCGTTCCGACACCCGTACGTTATGGCGGGCAGTGGATCATCGGCACTTCGCTGGGTCTGTATTTCACGCCGGACGTCGTGCGCGAGGTCGCAGGACTCTGGTACCTGCTGGTCGCCGGAGCAGTGTTCTCGGTGGTCGTCGGCTACGTGTCCGCGCTTGCCCTCGCACGGATGTCGGGATTGGATCGCACGACGGCACTGTTCGCGAGCGTTCCCGGCGGCGCCGCGGAGATGGCCGTGCTGGGCGAGCGTTTCGGCGCGCGCGTCGATCGTGTCGCTGCCGCGCAAAGCCTGCGCATCCTGGTCGTCGTCGCGGTGATTCCCGCGATCTACACGCTGCTCGGCGTGCATGGCGCCGATCCTTATGTGCAAGGCGCGAAGTCATTCGTGCCGACGGGCTTCGTGTGGCTGATGGCCGCCACGGCGCTCGGCGGATTCATATTCCACAAGTTCCACGCGCCCAACGCATTCGTGCTCGGCTCGCTCGCTGTCGCCATTCCGCTTACGGCGGCGCAGGTCGACTTGTCGGCGATGCCTCAGTTGGCGTCGAATGTCGGACAGTGCCTGCTCGGCTGTGCGTTGGGTTCGCGCTTCGAACGCGATTTCCTGCATGGCGCGCACCGTTTTGTCGGCGCGGTGCTGGCCTCGATTCTGGTGGCGATGGCGCTGTGCGCGCTCTTTGCCGTGGGCTTGGCCCAGGTGGCCGAGCTGCACCCGGCGACGCTGGTGCTGGGCACCGCGCCCGGCGGCATCGCCGAGATGTGCATCACCGCCAAGGTGTTGCAATTGGGGGTGCCGTTGGTGACGGCATTCCATGTCGCGCGCGTCGTCGTCATCCTGCTCACCACGGTGCCGCTGTACGCGCGCATACAGCAATGGTGGAATGGCGGTGAAGAAAATAGTGACGACGATCGCGCCGAGGGAGGCTGACAAGCATGCCGTGGAATCCCGCGCAATATCTGCAGTTCGAAGACGAACGCCTGCGCCCCGCGCTCGATCTGCTCGCGCGCGTGCCGCTCGAGCACCCGCGCAACATCATCGACTTGGGATGTGGTTCGGGCAACGTGACGCGGCTGCTGGGCGAACGCTGGCCGGACGCGCAGATCGTCGGCGTCGACAGTTCGCCGTCCATGCTGCAGCAAGCGCGCGCGGCCACGGATGGTGACCCGCGGATCACCTTCGTTGCCGCCGACCTGGCGCAATGGCAGCCCGAAGCACCAGTCGATCTCGTCTACAGCAATGCCGCACTGCACTGGCTGCCGGATCACGCGGCGCTGTTTGCGCGCGTCGCGGCAATGGTGGCGCCAGGCGGTGCTCTGGCCGTGCAGATGCCGGACAATTTCCGGGCGCCGTCGCACACGTTGATCGCCGACCTCGCGCGCAACGAGCGCTGGCGAAAGCAATTGGCGGTTATCGTGCGCGAGCCGCCCGTTGCACCTGCCGCGGCGTATTTCGGCTGGCTCGCCCCGTTGATGTCCGCGGTCGATATTTGGCTCACGGAATACCTGCAGGTGCTGGCACCACGAAACGACGGCGAGCATCCGGTCGCGGCGTGGACCAAGGGGACGTGGCTCGTGCCCTTCCTCGAGGTGCTCGATGAGCAGAAGCGTGCGGAGTTCCTGCGCGACTACAACCAACAACTCGCGCGCCACTATCCCGCGCGGCCGGACGGACGCACGTTGTTCCCTTTCCGCCGCCTGTTCATCGTCGCCACCGGGTCGAACCGGTAAGGCCGCCCAACCAGTGCGCCGATGGCAATCGGCGGAGTAAAATCGTCGACCGCCGCGCGCTCGTTGCGTCAATGACGGCGGATTCGTTTTTCCCCTGCCACTATCCCCCGAAGATGAATCAACTCGAATCGCTGGTCACCCTCGCCGCATCCGTCGCCGCACCCTCGTATGTGAAACATGCCCGACTCATGGGCTGGGTTCGCGAGATCGCGGCTCTGACGCAACCCGAGCGCATCGTGTGGTGCGACGGCAGCCAGGGCGAATACGACCGCCTGTGCGCCGAGATGGTCGCCGCCGGAACGCTGACCCGGCTCGATCCGGTCAAGCGCCCAGGCAGTTACCTGGCCTGCTCGGACCCTTCCGATGTAGCGCGGGTCGAGGACCGCACGTTCATCTGCAGCGCAAGCCAGGACGACGCCGGCCCGACCAACAATTGGGTCGCGCCCGCCGACATGCGGCGCACGCTGAACGGCCTGTTCGCGGGCTGCATGCGCGGGCGGACGCTCTACGTAGTGCCGTTTTCGATGGGTCCGCTGGGCAGCCCGATCGCGCACATCGGCATCGAGCTGTCGGACAGCCCCTATGTCGTCGTCAACATGCGGATCATGACGCGCATGGGCCGCGCGGTTTTCGACGTGCTCGGCAGCGACGGCGTGTTCGTGCCATGCGTCCATTCGGTCGGCGCGCCGCTGGCCGTCGGGCAGCGCGACGTGGCGTGGCCCTGCAACAAGGATCAGAAATACATCGTGCATTTCCCCGAAAGCCGCGAGATCTGGAGTTTCGGCTCGGGCTACGGTGGCAATGCGCTGCTGGGCAAGAAGTGCTTCGCGCTGCGCATTGCTTCGGTCATGGGCCGCGACCAGGGATGGCTCGCTGAGCACATGCTGATCCTGGGCGTCGCGTCGCCCGCCGGCCAAAAGAAATACGTCGCCGCGGCATTCCCAAGCGCCTGCGGCAAGACCAATTTCTCGATGCTGATTCCGCCTGCCGGCTTCGAGGGCTGGAAGGTGACGACGATCGGCGACGACATCGCGTGGCTGAAGCCCGGCCCGGACGGCTACCTGCGCGCGATCAACCCGGAATCCGGGTACTTCGGCGTCGCGCCGGGGACCTCCTACGAGTCGAATGCGAACGCGATGGAGATGCTCAAGAGCAATGTCATCTTCACCAATGTCGCGATGACCGATGACGGCGATGTCTGGTGGGAAGGCATGACCGCGGAGCCGCCGGCGCATCTCATCGACTGGCAGGGCAAGGACTGGACGCCCGCCGATGGCAGAAGTGGCCGCAAGGCGGCCCATCCCAACGCGCGTTTCACCGTCGCATCGAGTCAATGTCCGTCGCTCGACGCGCATTGGGACGATCCTGCGGGCGTGCCCATCTCCGCCTTCATTTTCGGTGCGCGACGCTCGGATACCGTCCCCTTGATCGCCGAGGCGCGAACCTGGGAAGAAGGTGTCTACAAGGCCGCGACGATGGGATCGGAAACGACCGCCGCGGCGGCCGGCGCCGTCGGCGAAGTGCGGCGCGACCCCTTTGCCATGCTTCCGTTTTGCGGGTATCACGTCGGCGACTATTTCCAGCATTGGCTCGCCATGGGCAAGCGCGTGGCGCATCCGCCGCGGATCTTCAGCGTGAACTGGTTTCGCAAGGACGCCAACGGCAGGTTCGTGTGGCCCGGCTTCGGCCAGAACATGCGCGTGCTGCGTTGGGTCGTCGACCGCTGCGCTGGCCGCGCGAATGCGCACGATACCGCCACCGGACTGGCCCCCTCCTACGGGGATCTCGACTGGACGGGGACGGATTTCGATGCCGACCGTTTTGCCGATGTCATGGACGTCGACCGCGCGCAGTGGCAGCGGGAACTCGCGTCGCACGACGAACTATTCGCCAAGCTCGGGTCCAAGCGTCCGGCGACGCTGCAGCAGGAACGAGATCGCCTGGGTGAGCGCTTCTCCCGCTGACGTATCCAGGCTGCCTGGTTGAAGGCAACTCCAACGGGTAGCGGACCGATCTGCCGTTTCTTGTAAGTAAGCGGTCACTGCGGCGTGATTCGGACCGATGTTTCACGTGAAACGTCGGCGCGACACCGGTGAGTTGGCCCTCGCCCGACGGACCTTTCTCCCGTTGCTCACCGGTTTCACGTGAAACATGCGCTATCGGCGGGAGCCGGGATGGCGTAAAATCACCGCTGCGGCCGCCTTCGGTGGACGACTGATTTTCTGATTGAAATCATGGACTTTACGCAGCGGTTCGAGGTGATCGTCGTTGGTGGTGGGCATGCCGGTACCGAGGCGGCGCTGGCGTCTGCGCGGATGGGGCGCGCGACACTGTTGCTCACTCACAATATCGAGACGCTGGGCCAGATGTCGTGCAATCCGTCGATAGGCGGCATTGGCAAGGGGCACCTGGTCAAGGAAGTGGATGCGCTCGGTGGGGCGATGGCGATCGCCACCGACGAGGCGGGGATCCAGTTCCGGATCCTGAATTCGAGCAAAGGGCCCGCCGTCCGCGCAACGCGGGCACAGGCCGATCGGATTCTCTACAAGCAGGCAATTCGGGGCCGTCTTGAGAACCAGCCAAACCTGACGCTGTTCCAGCAGCCGGTGGATGACCTGCTGCTCGAAGGCGACCGGGTTTCAGGCGTCGTGACCCAGATCGGCCTGACCTTCCATGCGGACGCCGTGGTGCTGACGACCGGAACCTTCCTGTCCGGTCTGATCCACGTTGGCCTGGAAAACTACGAAGCTGGCCGCGCCGGGGACCCGCCGGCCAAGCGCCTGGGTGCCCGGCTGCGGGAGCTTGAGTTGCCCGCGGGTCGGCTCAAAACCGGGACGCCGCCCCGTCTGGATGGACGGACGATCGATTTTTCCGTCCTGGCCGAACAGCCGGGCGACGATCCGGCACCGGTATTCTCTTTCATGGGGACCGCGGCCATGCACCCGCGGCAGGTCCCGTGCTGGATCACACAAACCAACGAGCGCACCCACGCGATCATCCGAGCCGGGCTCGACCGGTCGCCAATGTATTCCGGGGCAATCAAAGGTGTCGGGCCGAGATATTGTCCGTCGATCGAGGACAAGGTGGTGCGGTTTGCCCAGCGCGACAGCCACCAGATCTTTCTCGAACCGGAAGGCCTCGCAACGCGCGAGGTCTATCCCAATGGAATCTCCACGTCCCTGCCCTTCGACGTGCAATTGGAGCTGGTGCGTTCGATGCGCGGCTGCGAGAACGCGCACATCCTGCGCCCCGGCTACGCTATCGAATACGACTATTTCGACCCGCGCGCTCTGAAGGCCTCTCTCGAGACCAAGGCCATCGGCGGCCTGTTCTTCGCCGGTCAGATCAACGGGACAACCGGTTACGAGGAGGCTGCGGCGCAAGGGTTGCTCGCCGGCATCAACGCGGCACTTCATGTCCGCGGCGAAGGCGGATGGTGTCCGCGCCGCGATGAAGCGTACCTGGGGGTGCTGGTCGACGACCTGATCACGCGCGGCGTGTCGGAGCCGTACCGGATGTTCACGTCGCGCGCGGAGTACCGCTTGCAGCTGCGCGAGGACAACGCGGACCTGCGGCTCACTGAACATGGGCGTCGCCTCGGCCTGGTCGATGACGCCCGCTGGGAAGCGTTTTCGCGCAAGCGTGACGCCATTGCGCTCGAGATCGAACGCCTTCGGACGACCTACGTGAATCCCAATGTCGTCGCCCAGCATGACGCGGAACGCGTTCTGGGACAACCTATAGAGCGAGAGTATGCGCTCACTGACTTGCTGCGCCGTCCACAAGTGACGTACGCCTCGCTGCTCACGCTGCCGGGCGCCGGGTCGCCGGTGGCTGATCCCCAAGTGGCGATGCAGGTGGAGATCGCGACCAAGTACGCCGGCTACATCGATCGCCAGCACGACGAAATCGCGCGTCACCTGGCGCTGGAGTCGGCGCAGCTGCCTGCGGACCTCGACTATCGCAGCGTGCGCGGACTATCCGCCGAGGCGCAGCAGAAACTGAACCTGCACAAGCCCGAGACCATCGGTCAGGCTGCGCGCATTTCCGGCATCACGCCGGCGGCGATCTCGCTGCTGCTGGTGCATCTCAAGGGCAGCAAGGCGGCACGCCCCGACACGCAAGAGCTGTCCGCGTGACGGAAGCGGCAATCACTGCGACGCACGACGCGGACCTCGCTGCAGGTATCGCGTCGCTCGGGCTTGCGCTGGATTCGGGCCAGCGCGCGCAACTCGCCGCATACCTCGCCTTGCTCGCGAAGTGGAACAAGACGTACAACCTGACGGCGATTCGCGAACCAGCGCGCATGGTGACGCATCACTTGCTCGACGCGCTGTCCGTCGTTCCTCATCTTCCAGCGGTGGCAAGCGTGCGCGTCCTCGACGTCGGTTCGGGCGGCGGCGTTCCCGGCATCCCGCTCGCGATCGCACGGCCCGACGCGCACGTCGTCATGATCGACTCGAATCACAAGAAGGCTGCGTTCCTGTTGCAGGCGGCGATCGAAGTCGGACTCCGCAACGCGGAATCGCACGCGGTGCGCGTCGAAGATTTCGCGCCAGCGAAGCCCTTCGACATCGTGATCTCGCGCGCATTCTCGGATCTTGCCGCCTTCGCGGCAGTGGGCGCGCGACACCTCGCTCCGCAGGGCAGGCTGTTCGCGATGAAGGGCATGCATCCGGACGAGGAGCTGGCGCAACTGCCGCACGAAATCGTCGTCGCCGCGAAGCCGGCACTCGCGGTTCCCGGACTCGACGCGACGCGCCATCTCGTCATCATGCAACCGAGGCACGACCGGGAAAGCCGCCACGAATGACGCGCATCGTCGCAGTCGCAAATCAGAAAGGCGGCGTGGGCAAGACGACCACCGCGGTCAACCTTGCCGCGAGCCTCGTGGCAATGAAGCGGCGCGTGTTGCTCGTCGATCTCGATCCGCAAGGTAACGCGACGACGGGGTCGGGCCTCGACAAGCGCGGCTTCGATGCCACCGTGTACCAGGTGTTGTTGGGCGAACGCCGCATTGCCGACGTGCGGGTTCCATCGCCATCGGGCGGCTTCGACGTCGTCCCCGCCAATCGTGAGCTCGCGGGCGCGGAAATCGAACTGGTCGACCTGCCCGAACGCGAAACGCGACTGAAGGACGCGCTGTCCGAAGCGTTGTCGCAGATGAAGTCCGCGATCAGCGAGATCGCTACCGACTACGATTTCATTCTGCTCGATTGTCCACCCTCGTTGTCGCTGCTCACGCTCAACGGCCTGTGCGCGGCGGATTCGGTGCTGATCCCGATGCAATGCGAGTACTACGCACTGGAAGGCCTGTCGGACCTGATCCAGACATTGAAAAAAGTGCGCGCGCATCTCAACCCTGCGCTGGAGATCGAGGGCCTGCTGCGCACGATGTACGACCCGCGCAACACGCTCGCGCTGAACGTCACCGCCGAACTGGAAAAACATTTCGGCGAGAAGCTCTATCGCACGATCATTCCGCGCAACGTGCGATTGGCCGAAGCGCCGTCGCATGGCATTCCCGCATTCAAGCTGGAGCCGCAGTCCAAGGGCGCGCTTGCTTATCTCGCGTTGGCCGGCGAAATGCTGCGCCGGATCGAGGCGCGCGAGTTGGCACATGAATTGGCAAATGAGCCGGCAAATAAGTTGGCGAACGAGCAGGCAAATGATTCGGCAAACACGGCGTAGCGCACGCGGTCAGGTGGCATGATGATTCGACCCAAGGGATTAGGCCGCGGCCTCGACGCGCTGCTGGCCGGCGGCAACGAGGATGCGCCGCGCGAAGCGCTGCAATCGCTCGCGATCGGCCGCATCAAGCCGGGCAAGTACCAACCGCGCACGCGCATGGACGAAACGGCGCTGAACGAGCTCGCCGATTCGATTCGCGAACAGGGATTGATGCAACCGATCCTGGTGCGGCCCGTCGACGGCGGAAGCTTCGAGATCATCGCCGGCGAACGACGCTGGCGCGCCGCGCAGCGCGCGGGCCTCACCGAAGTGCCCGCGCTCGTCAAGCAGGTGCCGGACAAGTCGGCGCTCGCGCTGTCGCTGATCGAAAATATCCAGCGCGAGGACTTGAATCCGCTGGAAGAGGCCATCGGTCTGCAGCGCCTGATCGATGAATTCGGCCTGACGCACGAAGCGGCGGCGAAAGCCGTGGGCCGTTCGCGCAGCGCTGTGACCAACCTGCTGCGGCTGACGACGCTCGCGAAGGCGGCGCAGGAGTTCCTGCTCAATGGCGGCATGGAGATGGGCCATGCCCGCGCGATGCTTGCATTGCCGACGGCGCAACAGGCCGCGACGGCGGCGCGCGTGGTGAACGGAAATCTCTCGGTGCGCGAAACGGAGCGGCTGGTGTTCACGTTGCTCAACCCGGCCAAGCAGCAGGCGCGGCGGTCGGCGCGCAAGGGGCACGACGCGGACACCGCGCGCCTCGAGACCCAGCTTGCGGAATCCTTGGGCGCCAAAGTAAAGATCGACGCCGGCAGCAAAGGCGCAGGGCGCATCGTCATCCACTACTCGAGCCTCGAGCAGCTGGACGGCATCCTTACTAAAATGAAATAGGCGCGGTGC
>Ga0105248_10007211_pt1 | contig 12196 bp, 8 predicted proteins | sample KBSS34metaG_FD_81524 | JGI IMG/M metagenome (GOLD analysis project Ga0105248, IMG submission 81524) | Switchgrass rhizosphere microbial communities from Kellogg Biological Station, Michigan, USA - KBS S3-4 metaG | ecosystem: Host-associated > Plants > Roots > Rhizosphere > Soil | place... | reverse complement strand
GAGTAAGCGGTGACGTTGAAGTAGAAGCCGGAGGAGCCGGGCTCGTCGGTGAAACGGATGACGCGGTGGCCGGTGTGCTTGTCGACTCAGGTCTTTGGAGGGTCGGCTGCGAAAGCCATGGTGGGGAGAGCTAAGGCGAGCGCGAGGGAGGAGATGCGGACGTAACGTGCCATTTCGGAGGCGGCTCCTGTGAGAGTTCGGCGGACCGGGAGGATCGGCACGCGTGAACGTTATACATGGAGACGAAGGCAATTGGAAAATTGGTCCACTAAAGGAATTCAAAGCGCAGAATATTTGCGCGAGGGGGAGGGTTTGAAACGGCCGGGTTAGACTTCGAAATTTTCCCACTGTTCGCGAACACGGTCGACGAGGTTTTCGAAGTCGGCAGTCTTGCGAACGGGGGCGAGGAGGGGATCCCAGCGGCTGATCATGGGGTAGTTGATGAAGCCCTTGAGCATGGCTTTTTCGAGCCAGGATATGGAGCTGGCAGTGTCGCCGATGAGGGCATAGCACTGGGCGAAGTTCCAGGAGTAGTGGGGGTCGCACTCGGTGATGGCGACAAGCTCGGCATTGGCGGCGCGATCGAGGGCGAGGCGGTCGCCGGCGAGTGCAGCCTGCATGACGGCTCCGAGTTGGGAGAAGAAGTGGGTGGAGTCGATCTGCTGGATGGCGTGGAACTGGGAGATGGCATCCTCGTCGCGCCGGAGGAGGGCGAGGATTTGACCTCGGCACCAAAGGAGCATGGTGTTGGTGGGGTCGAGCTTGATGGCGTCGTCAAAGGAGGGCAGTGCGTCGGCGAACTCTCCGCCCATGAGGGAGAGCAGGCCGGGGATGAAGCGGTAGACGGGGGTGAGCGGGTCGATCTCGAGGATGCGGCGGGCAAGGGGCATGGCGGCGTGAGCTTTGCCACTGAGGCCGCAGACGGCTGAGTACCAGCTGAGGGTGTCAGAGTCGTTGGGGTCGACGACGATGGCGCGCTTGAGGAGACGGACGGCGCGCTGGCTGTCGCCTTCCTGGACGGAGATGAGGCCGAGCAGGCGGTGCGCGTGTGCGGAGTCGGGGTCGAGTTCGAGGGCCTGGTTGGCGCAGTCGCGGGCCTTGGCGAGATAGGTGGTGTCGGAGGAGATGCCGGCGTTGATGTACTGCCAGTAGACCTGTCCTTTGGCAGAGAGCAGGAGGACGTTCTTGCCTACGAGACGTTCGCCGGTTTCGAGATACTCGAGCGCACGGGCGAGAGCAGCTTCCGAGTAGTTGAGAATCTCGTGCTTGGCCATTAAGTAGTATCGGTACGCCTCAACGTCGGGAAGTGGCCTTTCGTGCATTTGCTGGTCCTCTGCGGCAGTAAGTTTGATCTTGAGCGCGGAGACGATCTGGCGGGAGATGCTCTCCTGAATGGTGAAGACGTCGTCCATTGTCCCGTTGTATTTGTCGGCCCAGAGCAGGGACTGACTTACAGGATCGATGAGCTGCGCGGTAACGCGAATTTTGGTGGAGCCGTCAGGGGTCTTGCTGGCCAGACGGACGGATCCTTCAAGGACATAGCGGACGTTGAGGTCGCTGGCGATCTTCTGCGGGGGCTCCTTGGTGCCCTTGAGCTGCATAGCGGATGCGCGGCAGATGGTTCGTAGTGAACGAACGCTGGATAGGTCGGTGATGATCTCGTCGGTGAGGCCATCGCAGAAGTAGTCTGCGCCTTCGACGGTCTCCATGGTGGTGAAGGGGAGGACTACGACGGACGGCTGGTCGATGTCGCGGCGATAGTCGACGAGCAGCGTGGGGAGCGGGACCTTGTACGAGCCGGACTGCGAGCGAGAGAAGGGATTGAGGACGGCGATGAACTGGGTTGCGTCCTGGAAGCGATCGTTGGGATCCTTAGCGAGCGATCGCTCGACGATCTCGCGGAACTCGTCGGGAAGGTCTTGGCGGTAGTTAGTGAGGGGCTGAGGAGAGGTGTGGAGGATGGAGTCGAAGACGGCGTAGGGTGTGCCACCGGGAAAGGGGAGGAGCCCGCTGAGCATCTCGTAGAGAACAACGCCCGCGGCCCAGAGGTCGGTGCGGTGGTCGACGGTCTTGGAGAGGACCTGTTCGGGAGCCATGTAGGCGATGGTTCCGACGATGATTCCAGTCTCGGTGAGGGCGCGCTGGATGTTGGGGCGGCGGGCGAGGCCGAAGTCGACGATCTTTACCTCGCCATCGGGATTGATGATGAGGTTGGACGGCTTGACATCGCGGTGGATGATGCCCTTGCTGTGAGCGTGATGTAGGCCGGAGAGAAGCTGAATTGCGATCTGCGAAGCAGTGGCTAGATCGAGCGGGCCGCGGGAGATGTGTTCGGCGAGGGTTTCGCCGTCGTAGTAGCCCATGACGAGGATGATCTGTCCGTCGGGCAACTCCTCGATGTGATGGATGCGGCAGATGTTGGGATGGTCCAGGACGGAGGCGGCGCGGGCTTCTTCCAGGAGACTGCGCTTCTGGGTGTTGTCTTCAAGGATGTTCGGGGAGAGGCTCTTCAAGGCTACGGTGCGATGGAGGAGCATGTCCTCTGCCTTGCAGACAATGCCCATCGCTCCGGAGCCGAGCTTCTGGAGAACCTTGTAGTGCGATATCGTCTGGCCTTCAACCATAACTTGCCGTGAGTATCCCGAGTTTACTCTGACCGGAGGTGGTATGCAGGTCTAGTAGCTCCTCGAAGACGGATGCTACGGCGTCGATGGTGTGAAAAGCGCTGAGGGCGACGTACTCCTGCTGCTCGGGGGAGAGCGGCATGGAGTCGAGGGTGTGGTTGAGGTCGGCGAGGTGATGCGGGTCGTTGTCGGCGTGGGCGATGAGGCAGCGGAAGGCGGTGCCGGGGAGACCGGTGCGGATGCGGATGGCCTCAAGCTGCTCGGCGATGGGGGCGTAGCCTTCGAGGACGATGAGATAGCCGAAGACGGCGACGGGATGAATATTGAGGGCCCAGAAGTACTGCGCTCCAAGGAGCGAGACGACGGAAGTGAGCGGTGTGGCTTCGGCGACCTCTTGAGGCATGATGCCGAGGGTCTCGATGTCGTCGAGCAGCCAGGCGCAATGGTCCTTCTCTTCGTCAATGTGCTGAAGGAGGTAGGGCGCAATGATGTTTGCGACGGGATCGCCGGGACGTGCAAGGGCCTGGTCGCGCGCTATTCGCATAAGGGTGATGCCGCCCTGCATGACGCGGTGGAGTTGTACGAGGAAGGTTGGGAGCATCTCGCTGAGATGGGGGTGGGACCAGAAGAAGTCACTGGCTGCGTGGAGCCGATTCTCAGCGAGGCGAATCTTGGCCCAGAGGACATCACTATTCGAGGGGTTCATGCTTCCGAGATACTCCTGGGAGTTGGGCGTGATCGTCTCTGCCGATTGAATGTTGAGACGTGGAGATAGGGGCCCGACGAACCATATTGAACCGGCAGAGACGACGACTTAACCAAAGTGATGCAGCCCGCGACTAAACCGGGAAGTTGGGGCGAAGATGATCCTTGCCTTCGGCAGCTGCGCCAATCCGCTTGCGCAGGTTGACCAGTGCCGAGACCTCTGCCGCGCGAAGCTTTTTGATGACGGTCAAATTGTGGTCTCCGAGGTGATCCTGATGGATGACTCCTGCGGCGACGAGACGATCGACGTTGCTGACCTTGGGTTTTGCTGAGGATTTCTTCTTGGGAGCCGCTTTCTTTGCGGACGCTTTCTTAGCTACAGCCTTCTTCTTGGGGGACGCTTTCTTCGTTGCCACTATGCTTCTCCTTGTCTTGTCTTGAGAACGGTGGTGCCATCGTAAAGCTGCGGCAATTGTATATGGGCCTTAGTTCAAGGTGGTGAAACTATCGTGCGAGTTTCGATCGATCTTCAGAATTGCCTCCTCGGCCCGTTCCTTCGGTGAGCTCGATGATGCGATCGGACGAGGCGGGCGGATCAAAGAGCTCGGTTGCTCCGTTGGGCCAGCGGACCTGGATGGAGTCGAGGTGGGTTTGGGGGCCAAGGCCAAAGTGGAGGCGGAGGTCGCTGGAGGAGTTGTAGCTAGAGCCGGAGCGGACTTCGTCGACCCAGATGCGGGTTCCACTGCGGAGGGTGACGCGAGCTCCGATGGCTGAGCGGTTGGAGGCTGTGCCGATGAGGTGGAGGCCGAGCCAGTGGTTCTGGTTGCGGGCAATGTTGACGAGAAGCATGGGGGTGTCGGAGAGGTTGTTGATGATGGCAGAGATGCGACCGTCGTTGAAGAGGTCGGCGGTGGCGAGGCCGCGTCCCGAACGGGGATCGGTGAAGGCGGGGCCTGAGGATTTGCTGATGTCACGGAATTTCACCGGACCTGAGCCGTGGGCGTTTCCGAGGTTGTAGTAGAGGAAGCGGGGCTCGCGGAAGAAGGACCCGAGACGGGCGGAGTCGACCTCGGGATAGACGTGACCGTTGGCGACGAGGAGATCGGGGTAGCCGTCGTTGTCGACGTCGGCGAACATGGTGCCCCAGCCGAGGGCGTCGGTGTTGATGGCGAGTGATGCGCCGTGTGTCTCGTCGGTGAAGGTGCCGTCGCCCTGGGCGCGGTAGAGGGTGGAGGTATCGTCGGAGAAGTTGGTCTTGAAGAGGTCGAGGTGCCCGTCGCGGTCGTAGTCAGCGGAGGTGGAGCCCATGCCGGCCTGTTCGCGGCCATCTTCGTTGTAGGCGGCGCCTACTTCGGCGGCTACGTCGGTGAAGGTTCGATCGTGATTGTTGCGGTAGAGGATGGAAGGGGTGGAGTCGCAGGCGACGTAGATGTCGGGCCAGCCGTCTTCGTTGTAGTCGAGGGTGGTGACGGAGAAGCAGTAGTGGCCGTTGGTGTGGTCGATGCCGGAGACCTTGCTGAGATCTTCAAAACGGCCGTTGCCGCGATTGTGGAGGAGGGTGTTAGCGGCATAGGGGAGACCGCGTGGGCCGCACATGACCGCGACGCCCTTCCACATGCAGCCGGGGCCGGCGCCCGGCTTTGGGGTGGAGGCTAGGTCGAAGTGGACGTAGTTGGCGATGAGAATGTCGAGCTTGCCGTCGCGGTCATAGTCGACGAATGCACAGCCGGTGCCCCACTCCTTGCCGGTGCCTGAAGCGCCTGAGGTTTCGGAGACGCCCTTGAAGGTTCCGTTGCCCTGGTTGCGGAAGAGGTGGTTCTTGCCGTAGGCGGTGACGTAGAGGTCGTCGTAGCCGTCGTTGTCGTAGTCTCCGACGCAGGCACCCTGACCCCAGGCAGTGAGGGCGAGGCCAGCTTTGACAGTGACGTCGGTGAAGGTGCCGTTGTGGTTGTTGTGCAGGAGATGGCTGGTGGGCCTTTCTTTGGTGGTCTCAATGGTGGTGCCGTTGACGAGGAAGATGTCGGGGAAGCCGTCGCGGTCGTAGTCTAGGATCGCGACTCCGGAGCCGGTGGATTCGATGATGTAGTGCTTGGCATCGGCGCTGCCGTTGGCGTTGCGGACGGTGAGGCCGGCTTTGGAGGCTACGTCGACGAACCATGCGGGGGCGGAGTGGTTCCGAGTGGGGGGGTAGGGTTGCTGGGCTTGGGTGAAGGTGACGAGGATGAGAGTAATTGTGGCGGCGGTAAGGATGCGGGTCTCTCCACTGCGACGACTTTGCCGCCTTTGGTCGAGATGACACTTCGTTGAGTGCACGAGATTAGGACTTAGCTGCGGCGGATTTTGTTGTCGGGCCCATGGGGACGGTCTTGAGGAGTTTGCCGCCTTCCTGGATGACGTATAGGTTGTTGGCGGCGAGAGAGGCGAGCTTGTCAGTAGCTCCGGAGGGCCAACGAATTTCGACGTCGGCTTTTTGTGCGTGATCGAGGCCGAAATGGATGCGGAGGTCGTTCTGGGAGAAGTAGCTTCCGCCTGAGCGGACTTCGTCGACCTGGACGAAGGGTTTTGTGTCGGGTGGGGGTTGGGTGGTGACGGTGATGCGGGCGCCGATTCCAGTGCGATTGGATTTGGTGCCTACGGTGCGAATCTTGATCCAGTTGCGACCGGTGGAGGAGTCGCAGCGGATGAGCTGGGGATAACTGTTGACGCAGTTGACTGCGATGTCGATGTCGCCGTCGTTGTCGAAGTCGCCGAAGGCTGTTCCGCGGGCGGCGGCGGTGGCGTTGATGCCGGGGCCGGCCTCGGCGGTGACCTCTTCGAACTGGCCGTTGCGGAGGTTGCGGTAGAGGTACTTGTGCTGGGCGTAGGGCGCGTCGACGTTGGTGCCTTCGACCTCGGGGTAGACGTGCCCGTTGGACATGAGGAGGTCTGGCCAGCCGTCGTTGTCCATGTCGAAGAAGCCGACGCCCCAACCGAGGAAGCGGGTATTGACGCCGAGGCCGGACAGGTAGGTGTGGTCGTCGAAGTTGCCACCACCGAGGTTGAGGTAGAGCGAGTCGGTGTCGCCGGCGAAGTTGGTTTTGACGATATCGAGCATGCCGTCCCGGTTGAAGTCGCCTATAGAGACCCCCATACCGGCCTGGGGTCTGCCGTCGGGGGAGTAGGCTATGCCGGATTCGATGGCGACGTCTTTGAAGGTGCCGTCTTTCTGGTTCTGGTAGAAGGTGGCGGCGGTGGAGTCGTTGGCAACGTAGATGTCGGGCCAGCCGTCACTATCGAGGTCGGCCACAGCGACGGAGAGGGCGTAGGTGCCGATGGTGTCGAGGATGCCGGATTTCGCACTGACGTCGGTGAAGGTACCGTCGCCGTTGTTGCGGTAGAGGATGTTTTTGCTGCCTTGCAGACCAGGCGGGCCGCAGGCGACTTGGATGCCTTTGTAGGCGCAGCCGGCGGCCTCGGGGAGCGGGGCCGTCTTGATGTCGAAGTCGATGTAGTTGGCGACGAAGAGGTCGAGGTTGCCGTCGCGGTCGTAGTCGAGGAAGGCGCAGCCGGTGTTCCATCGGGTTCTGGATTGGGTAAGACCGGCCTTAGCGGTGACGTCGGTGAAGGTGCCGTCGCCGTTGTTGCGGTAGAGGACGTTCTGGCCGTAGCAACTCACGAAGAGATCGTTCCAGCCGTCGTTGTTGTAGTCGCCTACGCAGCAGCCTTGTCCCCAGCCGGTGTGGGCGAGGCCGGCTTTGATGGTGACGTCAGTGAAGGTGCCGTCGCGATTATTTTTGAAGAGATGGCAGGTGGGCTCCTGGCCTTTGGGGAAGCCTTCAATGCGTGAGCCGTTGACCAGGAAGATGTCGAGCCAGTCGTCCTGGTCGTAGTCAAAGAATGCGACGCCGCAGCCGGTGGTTTCGAGCAAGTAGCGGTTCTTGTGCTCGCCGCCGTAGATCGTTTTGGCGTTGAGGCCGGCTTGTTTGGCGACGTCGATGAAGGTGACGCCGAGAGGGGTTCCGGCAACTGGCGAAGGCGGACCCTTGGGGGCGGGGCGTGGCTTGGCGTCGTAGGTGGGGCGGGAGCCTATCTGGGTTCCGCTGGGGGGCGCCTGAGGAGACTGCGCGAGGGAGAGGACGTCTTCGAGCGAGAGGACGAGGGCCGTGCGGGAGAGAGAGGTGAGGAATGTGCGGCGGGACCAGGTCAACGTGTGCTCTCCCCGTGCATTACGCGCAGGCCGGACGTACGAGACCTGTGTGGGGTGAAGTATAGAGAAGGGTTTGGGTGGAGGCAATGTTGAGAGGGTAGGGATAAGGAGCGCGGTAAGTGATCCTGCGAAAGATGAAAACCTCGGCTTGGTAACCTATGGTTTGGAAAGTGCCCGGCAAGATTCGTTAGCAGGACTTTGCCACCGAGGAAACTCACAGGATGATGCTTCGCCGAATAGTTTTTGCTCTGTCTATTGGCAGTAGTTCACTTGCATTGCAAGCCCAGACGATTCGGGCAACGGTGTATGACTCGCACTTTTCTGAAGCGGGGAGGGGAGGAGAGGCGTGGAACGGTGTCTCCGTCGCTGAGGATGGAACGGTGTATTACGTTCTCTCGTCGCCGGTGTACAACGTACCTGCGCATATGTACTCCCTGAACCCGAAGACGAAGGAGATCAAAGACATCTCCAATCTGAACGATGCAGTGGGTCAAACCGGGAAGTTCGTTGTACAGGGCAAAAGCCATGTCTCCTTCGTGCAGGATGGAGCCAAGCTGTATTTCTCTACCCACCTTGGGTACTACAACCATGTAGAAGGAGTGGAGGTGAATGCACCTGCGCCGGAGGGGTACGCGAAATATCCCGGTGGGCACTTTATGTCTTATGACATCAAGACAGACAAGTTCGAGAACCTTGGCATGGCACCGGGTGGAGACGGCATTATCACCTTCGCAATGGATACGCAGCGGAAGCGCATGTATGGCATTACATGGCCGCGCGGTGAGTTTCTTCGTTACGACCTGAAGACGAAGGAACTGAAAGACCTTGGAACAAAATTTCATGGCGGCGAAGAAGGCAAACTGGGCGATACGTATCGCTCGATCTGCCGCAGGATTGTGATCGATCCGCGGGACGGTTCGGCGTACTTCACGACGGGCGAGGGTGATATCTATCGGTACGACTACGCAAGTGATTCGATCTCGCACGTTGAAGGTGTGAGCCTGAAGAAGGATTACTTTGGCCAGCAGGACCCGAAGCAGCATGGGATGGCTTACAACTGGCGCGCGGCGGTATGGGACCCGCAGCGCAACGTGATCTATGGCGTGAACGGACGGACGGGATATCTCTTCCGATTTGACCCTCAGGCGAAGACAGTGGATGTACTCGGTCGACTCACTTCACTGCCTTCCCAGAAGAGTGGCATGTACGACAAGTTCAACTATGGCTATCTGGGCCTCGTACTCGGAGCGGATGGCAAGACCCTGTACTATCTCACCGGTTCGCCCCTTCCTGCTGGCATGAGAGCGAACGGCGTAAGTAATGCCGCTGCTTCGAGTGGCGCAGAGGGTTGCCATCTGATTACGTATGATGTGACAACAGGCAAATACACCGATAACGGATTGATCGTTCTTGAGAATGGCGACCCCGCAACTGCGGCACAGAGCCTCGCAGTAGCTCCGGACGGCACGGCGTACACCATGGTTTATGTATCCCGTGGCGGAAAACGCAATATCGAGCTGATCAGTTTTAAGCCTTAGGCTCGCGCCGGACTTTGCATACTTGTTGGGATGTCGGTGTGGTTATGGGTGAGGCGCGACGGCGGGTTGTTGAGCGGTGAGTTTTTGGGCCTGTTGGCGTTCGATAGCGGCGTCGGCGGTGCGTCCCTGCCGGGTGTAGGCGTCGGCGAGGACAATGTGGGGCTCGGCGTAGGTGGGGTCGGCGGCGATGGCGGCCTGGAGTTGGGTAACGGCTTCGGTGAACTGGCCGCGTTGGAGGAGGGCGCGTCCGCTGTCTAGCGAGAAGTTGGCGTGTTGGCGGCTGACGGCGACGCGGCTGAGGTCGGCGGCGATCTTGCGTTCGGCGGCGGCGCCTGCGGTGTCTCCCTGACGGACGAGGATGGAGGCCAGCGTGATGTGCGGGCTGGGCTGGTTTGGCATCAGCTGGATGGCGCGATGGAGGGCTGCGAGGGCTTTGTCGGGTTGGTCGTTCTGCTTGTAGACGTTGCCGAGCATGGCCCAGGCGTCTCCGTGATCGGGGCGGAGGGTGGTGGCGCGCTCAAGTTCGGCCTGCGCCTCGGGGAAGCGGGCAAGCTGCATGTAGAGGATGCCGAGAGTGTACGGAGGATCGGGAAGTGAGGGATCGAGTTTGGCGGCCTGCTCGAACTCGGGGATGGCGGCGTTGACGTTGTCTTTGAGTTTGTAGGCGAGGCCGAGGTCGTAGTGTAGCTGCGGGTTATCGGGGTCGGCGGCGAGGCCCGCGCGGAACTGCTCGATGGCGTGATCGAGATCGGCTTGCTGGAGATAGGCGACGCCGAGGTCCTCGCGAAGTGTTGCGCTTGAGGGAGTGAGGGCGACGGCTCGTTGGTAGAGGGGGATTGCGCGCTTGGCATCGCCGAGCTGGACGAGGGCGAGGGCGTAGTTGGTGAGGGTGGGGGCGTCCTGTGGGTGAGCGGCGGCGGCTTGTTCGAAGTAGGGAAGAGCTTCGCGTGGATTTCCGCTGGCCTGTAGGGTGAGTGCTAGCTCGTACTTGGCGTCGATGGAGGACGGTGCCAGTTGGAGTGCGTGGCGGAAGGTTGTGAGGGCATGCTCGTCGTGGCCAGCGGCGCGGAGTGCGCGGCCGAGTTGAAGCGTGTAATCGAGGTTGTTCGGAGCGCGGCGGTTGGATTCAGTTAGCGAGGCGACGGCGGCGGGAGGATTGTGCTGGGCGAGGAAGACAGAGCCGAGATGAAAGTGTGCGGCGGCGAAGGTTGGGTCGAGCGTAATGGCTTGCTGGAAGTGTGCGGCGGCTTCCGGATAGTTCTCGCGCTGTGCGAGGAGTGTGCCGAGGGCGTCTTGTAAGGCGGCGCTGTTTGGATTCGATGCGAGAGCATGTTCGATGAGAGTCTGTGCGGCAGCGGGCTGCGAGCTGACTTCGAGGGCTGTGGCGTATCCGATGGTCTGGTCGGGGGAGAGAGCGATATGTGTCTGGTCGACGCCCTGAAAGAGCGGGAGGGCGCGAGCGTAGTCGCGCAGTTGTGTGTAGGCGAGAGCAAGGTTGAGCGCGGCGTTGTTGTCGGAGGGATCGAGTTTGCGCGCGAGTTCCAGCTCGGCAGCTGCGGCTTTGGGGTTGTTCTCAGCCAGGAGAACTGTGCCGAAGGCGGTGTGGCCTGCGGCAATTTTGGGAGCGAGGCGGACGACACGGGCGAACTGGGTATGGGCGGTAGGGAGGTCGTTGCGTTGGTAGGCTTCGGTGCCGGCGCGGAAAGCGGTGTCGGCGGCCTTGATGGTGTCGGCTGAAGGGTGGGGAGCGGGCTTGGCTTGAGCATGGACGACCGGCGCGAGCGAGACAAGCAGCAGCATTGCGCTTAGGTGGCCGCGGTGCATGGTGAGACTATCGCGCAGCCGGTGGCGCGAGGGCAAGCTCTACGAAGCTGCGGCCGGCGTAGAGACGGTAGGAGTTCGCAGTCGGAGAGGCGAGGATCTGGAGCGGTGTGGGACGGCGTAGCTCTGCGTCGTGTGTGGATTTGGTGGTGAATAGATCGTGGCCGCCTAGGTCCATTACGACGAATTGATCGTTGGCGATGAAGCCGCAGCCATAGGCTCCGGGAGCGAGGCGGTGGCCCCCGATCTCGATAGTGGATTCGGTGATGAGGTAGGCTTGATATTTCTGCTGGATGGAACTGGAGTAGCCGGAGGTATCGACGAGGGTTGCGAGAAGGAGGGCGTCTTTTGAAAAGCGGACTCCGCCGGAGTTGCGAGCCTGGATAGAGGCGCTTTGGCCGCGGAAGAAGACGGAGGGAGGAAGGATAGCTCCGGCATCGGTGGCGTTGAGGATTTTAGTCTCGGCGCCTGCAGATGCTGACTGCGCATTGGAGCGAGCGGGGGTGAGGACGAGGGCGGCGAGGAGAGCGGTGGCGAAGACGTAACGTAGCATCGCTGCCCATCGTACCGATGCCTGCGCTATGCTGCAACGGTGATACGAGTGATGCGGCATGCGTGGATGTTCGGACTGCTGTGCGGAGTTGCGGCTGCGCAGACGGGTTCGACCGGTATCGACCACTTTGCGCTACGTGATGACAGTTTGGCGATTCGCAGGAACGTCGAGGCGGGGAAGCCGTTCACGGTCGCGGGAAGACAGAGTGTGATTGTCGGGCGGCAGGCGGGAGTCTTTGAGGCGTGGCTGCTGCCCGTGAAGCTATTGAGCGATCTGCGCATCGAGGCTGAGATGGATGGGTATCCGCTGCCGATCGATTTGAACGCGCATGCTGGGGGGATCGAGGTTTTTCCGGACAGGACTGTGATTACGTACTCGCATATCGCGCTGTCGGTCCGGCAAATTATGTTTGCGCCGGATGAAACAGAGGATGGTACGGGTGCGGTGGTGCTGTTTGAGATCGATGCAGTGAAGCCAGTGCAACTGACGCTTCGATTTACACCGGAGATGCGACCGATGTGGCCGCAGATGAGCCAAGGGATACCTTCGGCGGAGTGGGTAAAACGCGGAGCGAGCGGCTTCTATCTGTTGCACACAGACTTTCCAAATCTTGCCGGTGCAGTGGCGATGCCGGGAGCGCAGCCGGGGATTATGGCTCCGTACCAGGAGAGGCCGCAGTTTCATCCGCTGGAGTTGAAGCTCCGTTACGACCCGAAGCGCGATGGGAACCGGTACTTTCCTCTGCTGATGGCAGTCGGGAGAGATGCGG
>Ga0105248_10007210_pt1 | contig 12196 bp, 8 predicted proteins | sample KBSS34metaG_FD_81524 | JGI IMG/M metagenome (GOLD analysis project Ga0105248, IMG submission 81524) | Switchgrass rhizosphere microbial communities from Kellogg Biological Station, Michigan, USA - KBS S3-4 metaG | ecosystem: Host-associated > Plants > Roots > Rhizosphere > Soil | place... | reverse complement strand
CCGCCTGTGCCAGTTTTTTAATCTGAACGTTGATTCAATGGGCCCGGGCTTAAGGCGCTTTGTATTTTTCGACGTCGCCAAATTTGAAGAACTCGCGCCCACCCTTGTCGGACGTGATGATGCTGGCCGCTTCGTTGACTACGCGTCGCTTAGATCCTGATGGATACTTGAGAATGCCGCTGCCGTCCAGCGAATAGATGGCATCTAACAGGGCTTTGTCGTAACCGGCATTGCCGGACGATTGCACGATCCTGGCGTCCAAAACGCGCCGGTCGTTGCTAACTTTGACCCAAAATGTGGCCTTTGTCCCAAGGGGAATATTTGGCGCCAGTATCACCTTGCCCCGCTGGGCGTCGAAGTGCGGCACCATGTTTTCCGGGCTGTTGACAATCTCTGAAACACCGGACTGGACAGCCCATAGCAGACGGTTGTGCCATTTATCCCATTCCACCGAGAGCATCTGATCGTCGGCATCCGGGTCCATTGATTGCAGTTGGTCCTGCGTCAGTGTGGCTTTGAGCGGTCCACCATCGTCCTGGGCCGAGCCTTTCAGGGGATCGCTGTCATCTGTCTGGCCTTTCATACCCTGCAGATTGCCGCCGCCATCGTCGGCTTCACCCTGGAGCGCGTCTTGCTTGATTGTTGCCTTGAGCGGCTTGGGCTTCATCACCGGCACAGCCATGGGCACTTCCGGGTTAAAGGTTGGTTCTACCGGCGCCACGCCGGTTTCCTCGACGTTGCCTTTGAGCGGGTCGTCCGCTAGAGCTGCCTCCGGGCAGCCTAAAGACAACTGGGGCAGCAGTCCCAAAATCAATAGCAGAGCTGGTTTAGATAATTTTGTCCGGGACATACTGGTGATCAACTTCTTTAAAAAACGCTGCTAACATAGCTTAATTCTCCTATTTTTCGCGGACAATTGCCACACTCTAGGATAGCTATGACATTTGAAGATAGTGTGGAGAAAAATCTGGCAGCCTGCCTTGTAGCCGCGCGGGTGATAACAACGGGGCGGGATTCGAACGTCAACATAGAGGGTTCAGGTCAGGCGGTTGCTAATTTCGACGGCGTCAGTCTTTTGATTGCTCTTTCCGGTGGCACCGATTCGACCGCTCTGATTTTGGCTCTGGCTGCCATTCGAGCTAAATATCGCCGCTCTCTTGAAGCCGGCGGCGGCGGTACTACCAATCTGGCCTTGGGGCTGGAGCTATCCGCCTGCCACGTCAACCATCAGTTGCGTGGGGCTGAAGCCGCAGCCGATGAACAATTTTGTCGTGAACTCTGTGAGCGTCTCGATGTGCCGCTTCACACTGTCGATCTTGAACAGGTGGGCGAGGCCGAAGCCGAACTGCGACACGCTCGTTACGATGCCCTCATCAGCCTGGCCAAGCAGCTCAATGCACCGTATATAGTGACGGCTCACAATCTGGATGATCAGGTTGAGACTTTACTCTTTCGCCTGATCCGCGGCACATCCTTGCGTGGGCTTGCGGGCATGTCCCTGGCCCGGCCGTTGGAAAAGGCACCGTGGCCCGTCTTGCTCAGGCCGATGATCAAGATCAGTCGTCAGCGTATAGACAATTATCTTGTCGAGTGCGAAGTTACCCCGCGTTTCGACAGTAGTAATGACGATTTGAAATACAGTCGTAACTTTTTGCGCAGTCAGGTTGTCGTCCCGCTCAAGCAACGCTTCCCCGGCGTACTGACTAACATTGAGCAGTTTCGCAGCACCTTGGAGAGCGACAACGATTGTCTGGCGGGCCTGGCTCATGACCTGTACGGCCGCGCCCTCGGCCGTCCAAACCAGCTTATGCTCAGTGTTTTAGCCGGGGCGCATGAGGCTCTGATTGCCCGCGTTATTGCCACCTATATCGAACAGGCCGGTATCATGCCGTCCTTTCAGAAAGTGCAGCGCTGCATGGAAGTCGTGCAAACCGCACTTGCCAGTAGCGACCCGGCGTATTCGGCGCGTTTGAGTTTGGGTGAAAATCTGGAACTTCTGGTGAGCAAAGATAGTATTTTGCTTAAGCCTCTCTACGAGCTTGAGGCGACCAGCGATGAATATTTGGCTCGTCTGGAATTGATGGCGCCCGTTCCGGTCAAAATGCCGAGGGCCGGCCGTTCTTCGGCAATTACGATCGTGCCCTGGTTGGACATGGCCTTTATGCTGGACGACGCTGCAGGTCTTGACCCAGAGCGCTTTTCGAAACTTGAGCGCAGCTCTTTCAGCGCTATTGTTGACCTGCGTCAACATACCGGGGGGCTGGTCCTGCGCCCGCGCCTTCCCGGTGACCGCCTGCAACCGCTGGGTATGGCCGCTGCGGTGCGGCTCAAGCAATATCTGCACGCCAATAAAGCACTCTTTGCCGGTGCCCGTAGCCTACTGCCCGCACTGAATGAAATCCTCGCCCTGCGGCTCTTTCCGGTCCTGGCTGATAGCCAAGAGGTGCTCTGGGTGCCGGGCTTTGGCATATCTCAAAAGTTGAAAGTTTCAAAAACGGGCCAGGCGCCTGATAGTCCCCTGGACTTGCAGGGCTGCCACCTGATTTCACTGGTGCCAATCATCCACGACAGCCACAACGGTCGATTCGAAGACGAATTTGGGGGCGAATCTGGTGGGATAAATAGCGTGACTTGCTAATATGAATTTGTGTGGCTTAGTGTTCACCCCTCTCGGCAACAGGATCTAGATGGCTAGAGGCCGCCACGGCTGGGAAACTTGGACCGAGAGAATGATATAATTCCTTGATTGGCATTCCGGAGCGTTGACATGAAGAAGTACGGTACAACTTGGGCCGTTTTCATCTTACTACTGGTACTTGTGGTGTTTGCAGTTTCTTTGGCCAGCATGGGCCGTAAGGACGAGCCTTACACCTATTCGCGGTTAATGAACATACTGCATGAAGGCAAGGCCAATGAAATTCAGCAGGTGACTTTCACCAATGGCGAAAACATAGTACAGGTGAAACTGACCGCAGATGAAAGCAGCGGTGGCTTGCCCCGCGAGAAATCAGTGATCGTGCCTGCGGAGGCGAAACAGGATCTTCTAAAAGAATTGAACCAGGCGAACGTCAAAATCGACTCTAAGGATGTCGACAAGTCGGGTGTGTGGTTCGGCATGCTGTCCACATTCTTCTTGCCTGTCTTGCTTATCCTCGGTCTGGTCTTCATGTTCAGAAGCGCTCAATCGGGCGGCAATCAGGCGATGAGCTTCGGCCGCAGCCGCGCCAAGCTGATGATTGATAACAAGGTCAAAGTCAGCTTCAGCGACGTTGCCGGTATCGACGAAGCCAAACAAGAACTGCAGGAAATCGTTGATTTCCTCAAGAGTCCTGAAAAATTTCAAGCTCTTGGTGCTCGCATCCCCCGCGGTGTGCTTCTGGTCGGTTCTCCCGGTACAGGTAAAACTCTTCTGGCTAAGGCCGTAGCCGGTGAAGCGGGCGTGCCCTTCTTCAGTATTTCCGGTTCGGACTTCGTGGAAATGTTTGTCGGTGTGGGCGCCTCCCGCGTCCGCGATTTGTTCGAGCAGGCGAAAAAGCAAGCTCCTTGTATCGTCTTCGTCGATGAAATCGACGCCGTCGGCAGACAGCGCGGAGCTGGTCTGGGTGGCGGTCATGACGAGCGTGAACAAACCCTCAATCAGTTGTTGGTTGAAATGGACGGGTTCGAAGGTACGACCGGCATCATTGTGATCGCCGCTACCAACCGCCCTGACATTCTGGACTCAGCCCTTTTGCGTCCAGGTCGTTTCGACCGTCAGGTAGTAATCGACCGACCCGATGTCGGTGGCCGCGAACAGATACTCACAGTACACAGCCGTGGTAAGCCGCTCGCCAAAGATGTAGACCTGAAAGTGTTGGCTCGCCGCACCCCAGGATTTACCGGTGCCGATCTTTCCAACCTTATCAATGAAGCGGCTTTGATTGCCGCCCGCGCTGATAAGCGCGAAATTGAAATGAGAGATATGGAGCTGGCAATCGATAAAGTTATTGCCGGACCGGAGAAGAAAACCCGCATCATTTCGCAGAAAGAAAAGGAATGCACGGCCTACCATGAAGTCGGCCACGCTCTGATGTGCATCCTTCTGCCTAATGCCTATCCGCTCCACAAAGTCACTATCATCCCTCGTGGATTCGCTCTGGGACTGACTATGTCATATCCCGAAGAAGACATTCTTTCGCAGTCCAAGTCACAGTTGATCGATCAAATCGGCATGTGTCTGGGAGGCAGAGTGGCCGAGGAAGTGGTATTTGGGGAAGTCACTACCGGTGCCCAGAACGATCTGGAAAAGAGCACCAGTCTTGCTCGCCGTATGATGACCGAGTTTGGCATGAGCGATAAGCTTGGACCGATGACCTTCGGCAAGCGCAACGATCATGTATTCCTCGGTAGAGACTTCGGTCATGAGCGTGATTACAGTGAGAACATCGCCCAGCTAATCGACCAGGAAGTTTCGGATCTTGTGTCCTCGCAGTACACACGGGTCAAGGAAGCGATCATGAGTCACCGTCCCCATATGGACGCGATTGTGAAAGAGCTTCTGGAAAAGGAAACTCTGGACAGAAAAGAAGTTGATGCCATCATGGATGAAGTCAATCGTCGCCTGGCTAACGGTGAGAACCTCTCGGACGGTGATCACAAGCCGCCCAGCGACTACACCATGGGTGATGGCACGACCATCAACATCGGTCCCGAAGGTGAGGCTATGCCCTGCGATTCTCCCAGTCCGAGCGATAAGGACAACGGCCCTAAGCCTGAGTTCAAACCTAAGTTCGCTTAGCTGAGCTGAATTGCTGACCAGTCGAAAAAACGTTGAAAAAAAGAGCCCGGGAATTAACCCGGGCTCTTTCTATTTGAATTGTCGCTGAACTTGGTCTCTAATATCAGCTCAACGCCTTGGCTTGGTCCTAGGAGGAAGCGGCAGCGGCGGCGGTGGACAGAGCGTTAAGTTGGCTTACAACGGCCGAGAAGGCTTTGGAGATCGCCGAGCTCAATGCACCTTGGGTGATCGAGAACACAACAGCTACAAGGATGGCTACGAAAGCCAAGATTGCGCCGTATTCAGTAATACCTTGACCTGATTCGTCGTTGACGAATTTTTGGGCTGCTTCGTACATGCTTGGATCCTCAAAGAGAAAGTGAATGCTTGATGAGGGTCTGCCCTCATCGTTGACAATAACCTACTAAGGCCTTTTGGCACAATTGACCAAAGGACGTAAACGATTTAGTGTATATCCCCCGTATGATGTTTTACTTTTGGTAAATATTGGATAGGCTGCGGCTTTCGCCTGACGTTTATGACTGATAAATGGACCGGATGGTCGTATATCTTTCTTAATCAGTTATTACTAATCCTCTTACCAATCCTCTTACCAATCGGGCCAGATATTTAGAGGTGGTTTTCTAAAAAAAATAAGTCGCGCTTAATTTGCTCCTCTGGACTTTCACTTCCTCAGAGCATTTTTTTGTTGGAAAATGCCACGGCGCGCGGCTGAGCAAGCTTAAATGTTTTGCTTCAGGGGGGTCAAGAGTGGCTTGAGCGTGTTACTCTAAGCCTCTCCAAAGCGGCCACCAAGGCCACTTAGTTGTTGGATCTATCGCATACTTACATCACTTGGTCTCGGAGGGTCTTACTGTGGCCGTCGTGCAAGAAAAAGAATTACTCTGCAAGGATTTCCTTGCCAAGCCCAAAAAGCTGCTCATCGATGGAAAATTCGTCGACGCTGTTTCCGGCAAAACATTTGAAACCCTCAACCCCGCAACCGAAGAAGTACTGGCAAAAGTACCCGAAGGCGGTAAAGAGGATGTAGACAAAGCCGTCAAAGCCGCTCGTCGCGCACTTGATGGCCCCTGGGGCAAAATGGCCACTAACGAGCGCGCTCGTTTGATCTACAAATTGGCCGACCTGATCGAAAAGCACGCCGATGAATTGGCGCAGCTCGAAACCCTCGATAACGGTAAACCCATAACCGAGTCTCGTTATGTAGACGTCGCCCAGACTGCTGAAACCTACCGCTACTATGCCGGTTGGGCCACCAAGCTGGAAGGCGAAACCATCAACGCCAACTCCAATTTCTTCACCTACACCCTGCGCGAACCCGTCGGCGTTGTCGGTCAGATCATTCCCTGGAACTTCCCGATGCTGATGCAAGCCTGGAAGTGGGGCCCAGCTCTGGCCTGCGGCAACACCGTCGTACTCAAGCCGGCTGAACAAACACCACTCACCGCTCTGCGTATCGGTGAATTGGCTATGGAAGCCGGTTTCCCAGATGGCGTAGTCAACATCATCACAGGTTTCGGTCCTGATTCGGCCGGCGAAGCGATTTCCAATCATATGGACATCGACAAAGTGGCCTTCACCGGTGAAGAAGCAACCGGACGTATCATCGTCAAAGCTTCAGCCGGCAACCTCAAGCGCGTTTCGCTCGAGCTGGGCGGCAAAGCGCCGAACATCGTATTTGCTGATGCCGATATTGATGCCGCCGTCAAAGGCGCCATCACTGGTATCTTCTTCAACCAGGGCCAGGTTTGCTGCGCTGGTTCCAGACTCTTCCTGGAAAAATCAATCCACGACGAGTTCATGGCCAAGCTCACCGACCGCATTTCCAAAATGCGTCAGGGCCATGGTCTGGAAAAAGACACCCAGATCGGACCTCAGGTCAGCAAAGAACAGCAACAGCGCATCCTCAGCTACATCGACATCGCCAAGAAAGAAGGCGCAAGCCTGGCCTGTGGTGGAGCTGCTCCCTCTGAGCACAAGAAAGGCTACTTCGTGCAGCCGACTGTGTTCACCGGTGTCAACAACGACATGCGCATCGCCAAAGAAGAGGTCTTCGGACCGGTCCTGGCCGTTATCCCCTTCACCGGTATGGATGAAGTGGCCGACGCCGCCAACAAGACCACCTTCGGCCTCTCCGGCGCCGTCTGGACCAGTGACGTTAAGAAAGCCCACAAATTCGCCGCCCGCATCAAGGCCGGTACAATCTGGGTCAACTGCTACAACGTCTTCGATCCGGCCGTGCCCTTCGGCGGCTACAAGATGAGCGGATATGGACGCGAACTCGGTAAACACTCTATCGAGCTCTATTCCAATATCAAATCTGTCTGGATGAACCTGCAGGACTAAGTCCCCCAAGTCCATATAGATAGATCCAAAAAACAACGAGAGAAGCCGGCTTAAGAAAGTCGGCTTCTCTTATAATCTGTATGTGTTGCGGCGCCCCCTGAGGTGAGAACCATTTATGAGCGGCGGAGACAAAAGCGAAATCAGTGCTGTTAATGCGGAGGGCGTCATAGAAGACTTCAGCCCAACCCCGGGTGAGACATCCGGCCCCGGACCTACCGTCATCGAATTGATCAGTAATTTTCAATTGATGGGCGCGGAAACAGACAACATCATAGAAAGAGTGGCGCTGTCTATGGACAAGCCCAGCGAACGTCTTGTATCCGGCGCTCTGGTGGAACAAGGCTTCCTCAGTGAAGAAGAAATGGAATCAATGGTATTGGCTCGCTATCTTCTTGCCTGCGGCAAAATCACATTGACCCAGCTTGAATTGGTGATGGATGAAATCAAAGATACTCGCTCGCCGCTCTGGGTTGCACTTGTGGCTAAGGGTTGGCTCAAAATGGGCGACGTCGTTTAACGGTATAAAGATATAAAGGCTTAGCGGGGCAAGGTATGCGCGGGCAATCAATTCGCCATGTTGTTTCACTCCTTGCCGCAATTTTTGTTGCCACCATATCTGGAGGCATGAGCGAAGTTTACGCAAAAATTGATATTGCCGAAATCAAAGGTTTGAAGTGCCTTAGCGCCTGCCGCGTCAAACTTAAAGAGAAAGCTCCCGCCGCTAAACATCTTAGTCTTTATCATCTACAGCTGAAGGACAATAGCGAAATATTCGTGCTCGCTTTTCCTGCGAATGGTAATCTGAAACTGGCAGTCCATATGGCCGAGCGGCGCACCGCTCCTACCGGTCAGCAGGCTAAAGAAGAGCGAGCTGTTGCCGCAGTCAACGGCGGATATTTCAATTTGTCCGATGGTGTAAGCGCCAGTTATGTTGTGGTAGGCGGAGTGACCTGCGCCGATCCTAAAAAAAATAAGGCCCTTACCAGTAATCCCAAGTTACAGACCTTCCTGCCTCAGATATTTGATCGCTCCGAACTGCGCATCATGAAAGACGCGAGGGGTGATATTCATTACGCTATTGCGACACATCAAGAAGCGCTGCCCTCCGGCATGAAACTCGTTGACTCGCTACAGGGCGGACCGCGTCTTTTGCCGGAATTGACGGCTGAGAAAGAAGCTTTTGTCCGTCGCGATGCCGCCGGTGAAACTACTGATTCTATTGGTGTTATGCGCACAGCAGCTCGCACTGCCGTGGCCTTGACGCATGATGGACAGGTGCTGGTAGTGTCGGTCGCCGGTAAGAAGCAGAGCGAATTTTCAGCTGGGCTTGACTTGGCCACCCTGGCAAGATTATTGAAAAACCTTGGGGCAAGAGAGGCTTTGAATTTTGATGGCGGTACATCAACTACAATGGTTTTGCAGACAGATCTGACCGAAGGCGAGAAGGCCCACGCCGACGGCAACTTTCAAATGCTTGTGGGCCTTACCCCGGAAACCCTCGTCAAATCCACACTTTGTTTAGTTGAGTGCGATAAGTAATGGAACCCGGTGAAAGTACAACCAATGTGTCCAACTCGCTCGTCGGCACCAAGCTAGGCGGGCAGTACAAGATCATGGCCTTGCTTGGCTCCGGCGGCATGGGCTCTGTTTATCGCGCGCATCAAGAGATGACCGATCGCGACGTGGCGATCAAATTTTTGCCGCTGGAATTGGCTCAAGACGATATCAATGTGCAGAGATTGGCTCGTGAAGCCAAGGCTCTCGGTCGCCTCAATCATCCCAATATTGTCACTACATTTGATTTTGGTTTTACCGAACAGAAAGAACCCTATCTTGTGTTGGAGTTGGTCGATGGGGTGAACCTACAGGCGGATCTAAAAACGCTGGGCTATATTCCCTTTGGCTCTAGCGCTCCGCTGTTTGTGCAGCTTGCCGACGCCATGAGCTACGCTCACACTAACGGTGTGGTGCATCGTGATTTGAAGCCGCAGAATATTATGATCATCCGTAAGGACGGTAAGCTAAGGGGTAAGATCCTCGATTTCGGCATCGCTCAGATGGAGAGCGAAAACCAGCGTCTGACCAGAGTTGGTGAAATATGGGGCAGTCCTTATTATATGAGTCCGGAGCAGTGCAGCGGTGAAGAGGTAGATCACCGCACCGATATTTACAGTCTTGGAGTGCTGATGTATCTCACACTCAGTGGACAACTACCGCATAAAGGCGACACTTTCAAAGACACAATCAATAAAAAACTAACTCAGCCGGCGCCTTTCTTTGCCATGCTGAAACTTCCCGATGCCCAGGAAGTGCCGGCTGATCTGGAAGAGATCATAATCAAATGTCTGCGACGTAAGCCATCCGAACGCTACCAGTCAATGGCCGAACTGAAAGAAGCACTGGTTGCGTTTTGCAACAGTGGTAATGTGCCCAATGCCTATGGCACAGGCTTTATGAACAAAGTCAGTCAGCACAAAATCAAAGCCGCTCAGAAAGTCAACAAGCCATACAACTCTTCGCATGCTTCACATAGTGCGGACCAATCTAATGACCTTTCGAAGCTGGTACTGCTGGCGGTGGCATTTGGGGCTGTTTTATTGGTTGGTGCTTTCTGTTTATTTATCGGCATGGTTTTGCAGGCCCGCACTGATAATGAGCCGCCAAAGCAGAGTACGACTCAGCCGGATCCGCTGATTTCGGTACCAGTGCCAGTGCGTCCGGTTATGAAGCCAGAGATTAAGACTGAGACTAAGATTAAGACTGAGACTAAGGCTGAATCCAAGCCCGAGTCAAAGCCCGAATCCAAGCCCGAATCCAAGCCCGAATCTAAACCCGAGGCCAAGCCCGAATCTAAGCCGGTAGACGTCGAGGCGAAGCCTGTGGGACCTTTGAAAAAAATCGTCAAGTCGCTGAAGGCTGCTGCAACAAAAGTCAGATCTAAAGTCGAGGAGCGCAGGGAACGCAGGAAGCTTCAGCGGCAAGCTGTCGATCCTGTCGACAGCGCGCCATCAGATTTCAAACCGAAATACAGCCCTGATGACAGTAACGCGTTTTACAGGCGTTTCGGGGGCGCCAGTAATTGAACAAGAGCAGAATTCGCGTTTAATCAGGGCATGTCCCAAATTTTTTGAGTCAGCCTGTATAATCGCCATGTGGGCAAGAGCCTACGGATTTTTTTGTGGTTCGGTTTCAGTTGTTTTCCCGAGCCTCTGTGTATTTGTTTGTGCGATCAGGGGGCTCCATGCAAAAAATATCGTCGTCCGCTAAATCCTTGTCCGCATTGCGGAGGCAGAGGATTCTGCGTCTGACGGTGGGCTTGCTTGCCCTGGAGCCGACAACGAAAGTTCTTGCCCATGGTGGTCCAGGTCCTTCCTGGACGCCTTCGCCATCTTTTATGCACAGTACGACCGCAGGTACGGCCGCAGGCTCGGGCATACATGCTTCCTTTTTGACAGCCGCCCAAACTTCGGCCGTGAACTCTGATATCGGCAAGAGTCATGGGTCGCTGATGTTGACGCCGCATTTCGGCGCTCGTACAAATCTCCCCACTTTCAATCCCCATTATGCAATTAATCATCAAACGCTACCATCGGCTCTGATGACCGGCGCTCAAAACAGTCAGCACATTGATTTGGACCTGACTTCGGCCGCCTCCAGCATCGTTCTTGGTTCTAGATTATTTGGCCTCGCTCCTTCAGTTACTATCGATGTCGGCGGCACGGCCGAGACTTTCAGAGCTGGTGCAACTGTTACGGCAGGCCAGTATGTTGCTATCCAGCAAGTTCTGGGCGGCGGCAAGCAGGGCATTATTCTCAACTCAAGCGGCACTGCCACCGGCGGTAGCTTTGTTCTAAACTCGGTTCAAAAGAGTGGACTCGACAGTCTGGTCATTCCCAAAAATGTCACGGCCGTCGATTATGTTTCCAGAAATTCCAACATTCGCTTCGCTGGTGACCTGACAAATTACGGCTCTATTGATGTGGTTTCGACAAGCAATAGAGTGACCTCGGGCACCATATCAGCATACGATTTGACGAACGCTCTGGGCGGCACTATTTCTACGGCCCTCCCTGCTACGCTCGTTTCAGCCGTCGGTGGCGTAGTGATTGGCAATTTTAGTCTTACTCTTCAAGCCGCCAATAATCTGGTCAATGCCGGTACTATTACCAGCACCGGTAACGTCAATCTTGATGTCGGTTCCGGTAATTTCGTGAACTCCGGATTAATCGCATCAACTCGGCACAATATCAATTTTGTATCGAGTAATCCTGCGGCAGATATCAATATCAATGGCGCTGGTGGGACGGTAAGAGCCCTGGCCGGCAATATCAATGTGCGCGACAACGCTTACACCGGCGCCGCCAATATCAATATATATGGCGGCGATTACTTGTCGCGAAATTTCAACCTGTATAGCGGCACGGGCGCTATCACCGGTAACGTTGGACAGGTTACCGGTAATCTCAACACGTCAGCTATGGCTGAGCATTTTGCCGCAGATACAGCGAATTTGAAGATTGGAAATAACTGTGTAACAGGCGATCCTACTTTTGCCAGCACAGGCAATATCACAATCACCGGGGTCAATACTTTCGGTGAAGATGTGGTGATCCTGGCGCAGGGTGATATTACCGCCGCAGACGCCGCTGCTGCCATTGTCGCCAATGGTAGCAATGTGACCCTCGTGGCCGGCGCCAAAGTCACAACAACGGGCACAATTAACGGCGGCACGAGCGATATTCCCGGTACGGCAGCAAACGTCAGCGGTGCCACAGGAACGGGCAACGGCACCGGATCTTTCACTGCCACCGCAGATTTTAGCGCGCCTACCGGCGGCAGTATTGATCTGACCGCCAGTCATGCCATAAAAGTCATCGACAGCTCCTCCTCCTCTGGCGCTGGAGGGAATGTTACTCTCGCCGCCGTCGCAAATGGTGCTTTGGGCGGCAAAGTTTCGATATATTCCGGCTCAATGATTAATACGAGTAGCACTCTTTCTGGAGCGGCCGCCGGTGACGTATCAATAATTGCCGGTTCACAGCAGGCTGGTACTGCCATCAGTACCGGGGACAT
>Ga0105248_10007208_pt1 | contig 12196 bp, 7 predicted proteins | sample KBSS34metaG_FD_81524 | JGI IMG/M metagenome (GOLD analysis project Ga0105248, IMG submission 81524) | Switchgrass rhizosphere microbial communities from Kellogg Biological Station, Michigan, USA - KBS S3-4 metaG | ecosystem: Host-associated > Plants > Roots > Rhizosphere > Soil | place... | reverse complement strand
TGAACATCGCCGGCTCCGAGAACCGCGGCATCCACTACCTGCGCCGCATGGGAGATTCGGACTCGCTCAAGAATGCGCTGAGCGCCGGGCCAGGCGTGGTCGTGATCGGGGGCGGCTGGATCGGGCTCGAGACCGCGGCGGCGGCCGTCCTCGCCGGGTGTCGGGTGACCGTGGTGGAGATGGACTCGCTTCCGCTACGCCGGGTGCTGGGCGACGAGGTCGCCACCGTCTTCGCCGACCTGCACCGCGCGCACGGGGTCGAGTTCGCGTTCGAGGCCGGGATAAGGGAGTTCGGCGGCATCGGTGGCAGCCTCACCCACGTGGTGCTCGACAACGGCACCGAGGTGCCGGCCGACGTGGCCATCGTCGGCGTCGGCATCCGACCCCTGACCGAGCTCGCCTCTGCGGCCGGCCTGGCCGTGGACAACGGGGTCACCACGGACGGCTTCCTCCAGACCTCGGATCCGGACATCTACGCCGCCGGCGACGTCGCGTCGTACCGCCACCCGCTGCTGAAGCGGAATATCCGGGTCGAGCACTGGGCCAACGCGCTGAACGGCGGTCCGGTCGCGGCGAAGAACATGCTCGGGCAGTCTGTCGAGTACGACCGGGTGCCGTACTTCTTCTCCGACCAGTACGACCTGGGCATGGAGTACGCCGGGTACGTCGAGCCCCGCGAGTACGACCAGGTCGTGTTCCGCGGCGATCCGTCGATTGTGGACGGTAAGGCGCCGGAGTTCGTGGCGTTCTGGGTGTCGCAGGGCAAGGTGCTGGCCGGCATGAACGTCAACGTCTGGGACGTGCAGGACGACATCCAGGCCCTGGTGCGGGCCGGCTGGGCTGGCTCCACTGTGGACCTCGACCGCCTGGCGGACCCATCGGTGCCCTTGGCGGGGCTCCTCGGCTGAGCCCGTCGTTCGCCCGAGTCGTACGTAGCCGGCCCGACGAGACGGGTGAGGGCCGGTTCGCGATCGCGACGAGCCGGCACGATGGCAGGGGTCGGACTGTTAGACCGTTGCGCGGCAGCGCCGGAGTTTCACCGGCTTCCCTTGGGCGCCATCAGCTTGAACAACGAGGGTTCGGGCGTGCGGTAACGGACCGTTATTGCGCAATTACCTTGCGACACCAACCGCACGGGCTAGTCCGCCGTCTTGCGAATGTGAGCGTCGACGAATGCGTCGTACCGACGCATCACGTCGGCCCGGTCGGGCTCGTCCGGAACGGTCTCCTCCGCCGATGCCCTGATCATCTCGGCCTGGCGGACCAGGACGGCCCGTTCGCTGTCATCGGTCGTCTCGGACATGATGACGGTCAGCGCGTCCAGCTGGCGGATCATCACGGCCGGCATGCCCCGGCTCGCTTGCCGGATCTTGTGGAATGCGCGGTCGACCAGCCGCTCGTAGCTGACCGGCACGGTGATGAGCCGGATGCCACCGTGAGCATCGCGGTAGATCTCCTGTGGCTCCCAGACGGCCGCCACCCGGCACAGTCCTTCGCCGAGCCAGTCGACGCAGGTAAGAGCGGTGAACGTGTCGTTGACCGCCGGCGACAAGGCCCGGATCGCGATCTCCACCAGCTGGTCGACCGCGAAGGCCACGTCCTGGGTGAGGGTCCGGTTGGGGCCGGTGATGTTCGTGCGGCGCAACCGCTTGCTGACGGCCGGCGCCCGCTCCGGGGGCCAGACCGTCGCGAACGGGTAACCGCGCACGAGGAAGTGGCCGGGCCGGTGATGCAACCGGATGACGGCGTCCAGCTCGGTGGCGATGGAGACGAGCAGGCCGTGCCGGATGAACTGCAGGTACCCGCTGGCCGGGGCAGGGACGATCGCGCCGGGTCCGGGCGTGGCCACGGCCAGCTCGTCCTCGCTCTTCGTCGACAGCACCTCGCCCTTGTCGGCCGACTCGGCCTCGATGGCCCGGGTGAGGTCCTGGGCGATGCTGGCGATCACGGTCGGCAGCTGGATCTCCGTCGCCACGTGGTGGATGAAGTAGATGAGGATGCACAGGTCGAGCAGGACGAGTCCAATCGCGACAGTGACGGACAGGTGCGGCACGAAGTCGTTCTGGCCGCCCGCACCGATCACGACGAGGACCGTAATCGCGTAGACGAAGGTCGCGACGAACGTTCCGAGGGTGAACTGAGTGCCGCGGTCGCGGACGAAGTTGCGCAGCATCCTCGGCCCGAACTGGGTGGACGCGAGCGTCAAGGTGACGATCATGATCGAGAAGACCACGCCGACGACGGTGATGATGGCGGCGGCGAGCGTGGCCAGGATGACCCGGGCGGCGTCCGGCGTGCCGCTCACGACCCACGACGGCAGGCTCAGCCGTCCCCGAAAGGCAGCCCAGTCGATCCAGACCGTCGCCACGGCCAGCAGCCCGGCCGCGAGCACCTCGATCGAGGGTACGAGCCACAGGTTGGTCCGCAGCTGTTCGCGGCGCTGTGATTCACCGCGCCAAAGCATCGTTCACCGTCACTGCTACTCGTACCCGGCCGACCGCGGGCGCATCCCGACGATGAGTCCGGCCGGCACTTCGACCCTGGCCTCCACATCGGACAGACGACTGCGTGCCACATTGACCGTCCGCTTGACGCAGTCACGTTCCTCGGCGGCGGTGCCGACACGGACCCGTCCGTCATCTCCGCGTACCTGCGCAGTGAGCCGAGCCTAACCAACTCGGCGAAGTATGGAGCCATGTCGGACCGCCAACACTCGTCAGGGGTCCGTAGCGCGGACGATTGTCCAAGGTTTCGTCCGTGTGTCGGGATTCTCGTTTACTACGATGTGAGAAGACGCCATTGCGCGGCCATGCCGCCGCTTGATCGAACGAAGGCGAACATGGCCCCTGGCGCGCCCGACAAGCAGCCCGCCCACATTGGGAAGGTCAAGACCTGGTTGGCGGAGCTGTTCGCGCTCAACACCGCGGCGCTCAACTGGCCGCGGGGAGTGATGTTCCTGGACGTCGCGTTGGTGCCGCTCGTGGTCTTCTGGGCGATCGGGCACGAGCAGTATCTACTCAGTTCGATATTCGCCGCCTTCCTCATCATCGTGGCCGACCCGGGCGGTGCGATCGGGCCCCGGACGTTGCGCTTGACGATCTTCGCGCTGACCGGGGCAGGGGTGACCGCACTGGGGTTCGGCCTCGGCACCGTTGCCTGGGGCTGGCTGGTGCTGGCCGCCTTCCTGGTCACCCTGGTGGCCGGCCTGGCCGTCATGTTCGGGGTACACGTGGTCGTGGCGGCTCTGCTGCTCAACGTCTGGTTCATCATCGCGATCGCGGTCGGCCAGGCCCTGCATTCGCAGGCCGAGATCAGCGATCACACGTGGGCTCAGGTGGCCGCCTGGGCCGGCGGGTCCGCCCTCTGGATCGCTGTCACGTTCGTCGTCTGGCTCGTGACGGGCCGCAGAGACATGTCCCAGCCATTCGCGGAGATCCCCGCCGACACCGCACGGCGGAAGCTGACCCGGCCGGTGATCGCGTTTTCCGTGCTCCGCGCGCTCGCCATCGCCGGGGCTTTCGCCCTCGAGTACGGATTGAACCTGTCGCACGGCTATTGGCTGCCGATCGCGACGATCGTCGCCCTCAAGCCGAGCCTGCACCAGAGCACCGTCACGTCCGCCCAGCGCGTCATCGGCGCTCTGATCGGCGCCATCGCGGCCGGGCTGCTTCTTCTGATCCCGTCCGCCGTAAACGGGCTGCAGCTGTTCGCCGTCGACCGTGGGCTCGAAGTGGTGGCGATCGTCCTGTTCATTCATGCGGTAGCTATCCGCACCTGGAACTACGCGCTCTACACCGCCGCCGTCGCGGCAGCGGTGCTGACCCTCATCGACCTGCTGCAGCCGACCGACTACTCGGCCGAGGGCTATCGGGTGGCCTGGACCCTTGCCGGTGTGGCGATCGGCGTGTCCGTGATGCTCCTCGCCGGCCTGCTGTCCAAGCGCACAGCGGCCCGGAAAGCCTGACCTGAGCAGTGTCATTCGCCTCCGGTCAGGAGGACGAGTGTGTCGCCCGGCTGCGGGGTCGGAGGCCGAGTCGTCGTCACCGGGGTCAGCGTGCCCTCCGGGTTGATCAGGAACAACACATCGGAGCCTGGCGGGGGACCGCCGTTCGCGCGAGCGATGGCTATCTGAGCTCCCGCCTCTGTTCGGGCGCTCAGGCTGGGGCGGGTGAGACTCGGCGTGAACAGCGTTTCGCCAGCTATGTACGGGGCCACCACACCGTGGCTGGGCTCGCGCGGCGCGAGCCGGTAGACCGGGGTATCGGAGTCGATGGAAAGGGTTGTGGCGGCCAGAGCGTTGAAGTCGTCCTCCTCGGTCAGCAGGAGGATCGCGGTGACGCCTTCCACCCTGGCACCCTGACCGGCGGCCGCGGCGAGTAGCTCGCCCGGCGCCAGTTGGAAGGAGGCGGCCTTGATCTGTGTTCGCTCGGCATCGGAGGCGGCCCACATGAGGACGTCAAGGCCGGCTGCGCGCAACGCGTGGGCCAGGTCGATAACCCACGGGTCGCCACCGATGAGCAGGGGTCGGGTGCGGGCCGGGCGGGTGACCCGCAGCCGCCGGGCCACGGGCATCGCGGTCAGTCCGTAGAGGGCGACGGTCGCGACGATGACGAGGAACGCGACGGGAAGTATCTTGGACGCTCCACCGACGTGAATGGCCGCCAGATCGACGCCGAAGGTGGATGCGGTGGCCGCGGCCACGATCCCTCGAGGTGCCATCCAGCCGATGAACGCGCGTTCGCCCCCGGTCAGCTCGGTCCGGATGGTGGCGAGGAACGCGACCAGGGGTCGGGTCACCAGAACCAGGATGGCGACGAGGCCGAGCGTCGGCAGAACGAGGTGTCGCATCGACTCCGGCGTGACCGTGGCTGAGATGGACACGAACAGAACACCGATGATCAGCTGGATGAGGGTTTCGAAGAACGGCCGACGGGCAGGTATGTCGAAGCCGCGCACGTTCGCGACCGCGAGCCCCATGAGGACGGCGGCGATGAGCCCGGTGTCGTCCCGGATGGCGTCTCAGACCGCCGCGACACCCACCACGCACGCGAGCTGGCTGCTGGTGCTGAGGACCTCGCCCAGATCGAGGACGTGCAGGCAGAGCCAGAGGACCCCGATGCCGACCGCCGCGGCCGCGACACCGATGCCGACGGAGATGAGAAAATGCTCGACCGGGTGAATGGAGCCGTGGTTGGTTCTCGCCACTATGAGGTGGAACACCAGTGCGGCGAGGATCCCGCCGAGCGGGTCGATCAGCGAGCCCTCCCAGGACAGGATTCGCTGGACGCCCTCGACCGGTCGGATGAACGCGAGCAGCGGACCGACCACCGTCGGGCCGGACACCACGAGGATCGCCCCCGTCATGAGCGCCGCCCCGTTGGACATGCCCAGCAGCAGGCCGGCGAATACCGCGGCGAACCCGATGGTGATCGCGACCCCGATGCTCACCAAGCGGGGTACGACCCACCGGGCCCGGCCGCGCACCTTGCCCCATTCCAACCCCAGACCGGCGTCGTAGAGGATCACCGCCACGGCGAGCGAGACGAGCGGCTGGAACGCCGGGCCCAGCAGCTGCTGCGGGTTGACGTCGGTCGTGAGCGCGCCGGCCGTGAAACCGGCCGGCAGCAGGATGATCAGCGCCGGGATATGCAGACGGCTCGCGACCACCTGCGAGCCCACCGCGAGCACCACGATCAGGCCGACCCCGAGCAGGATCTGATCAGTACTCATCGCCTGCTGTCCGCCCGCGAGTTCCGCAGTGCCGCGTCGACGTCACCTCCCTTCGGTGCCGGGCACCGCGGCCGACGTCGCTCCCATCCGTTCGAGCAGGTGGTCGCCGACCCGCATCGCGTTGGCCATCGCGGTCAGCGCGGGGTTCACGGCGCCGATGCTGGGGAAGAAGCTGGTGTCCACCACGTACAGGTTGTCGACCTGGTGCGCGCGACAGTTGACGTCGAGTACCGACGTCGCCGGGTCGGTGCCGAAACGGCAGGTGCCGGCCTGGTGGGCGACGCCCGCGATCGGGATGTAGCTCTTCATGTACGCCCAGCGGCGGGCGATATGGTCCTCGTGCAGGCGCATCACCTTGAGCATCGACTTGAGCTGATGGAAAAGTCGGTCCGCGGCGGTCGTATTGGTCTGGTTGTAGCGGAGCCGGATGCTGCCGTCCTTGTTCAGCGTCACCCGGTTGTCCGGGCTCGGCAGGTCCTCCGTGGACAACCAGAAGTCCACGGCATGCTCGGAGACGTCCTTGAGCGCCCAGTTCGGCGCGAACTTGGTCTCCAGCGGCTTCTCGCCGCGGTAGTGGTCGGGCTGCGACTTGCCGATCATCTGGATGCCGCCGAGCGGATAGTCGAAGTCGGGCCCTCGGAAGTAGAAGTCGTTGATGGCGAGGGTTTTCTGGAACTTGGTCGGGTTGGGCTCCTTGGACAGGGCCAGTACCGCCTGGCTGTCGTGGAACATGTAGTTGCGCCCGACCTGGTCTGAGCCGTTGGCCAAGCCGTTCGGGTGGGCGTCGTTGGCGGAGGCGAGCAGGAGTTTGGCCGAGTTGGCCGCGCCGCACGAGACCACGACGATGTCCCCGCGGTAACGCTCCTCGTGCCCCTCGTGGTTCACCACGACCTCGGTCACCGACGTGCCGGCCGGGTTCGTCTCCAACTTGACCGCCTCGGCGTTGGTAAGCAGGTCCACATTGGAGTGTCGGATGGCCGGCCGGATCGCGATGACCTCGGCATCGGACTTGCCCTGTACCAGGCACGGATAGCCGTCGAGCGACTCGCACCTGATGCAGGCGCTGAAGGGCATGTTCGTTTCGTCGAGCATGACCCCGCAGGGCGCGTGGAACGGGTGATAGCCGGCGGCGGCCAGATCGTCGGAGAGCTGCTGGATGCGCGGTTCATGACTCACCGGCGGGTGTGGATATTGCGCGCTCGACCGTGGCTCGGTCGGGTCCTCGCCGTGGTTTCCGTGCACCTGATAGAGCTGCTCGGCCGATGTGTAGTACGGCTCCATCTGCTCGTACCGGATGGGCCAGGCCGGCGACATCCCGTCGTGGTGCTTCAGCTCGCCGAAGTCCTCGGCGCGCAACCGGTACAGAGCGGCGCCGTAGAGCTTCGTGGCGCCACCCACGAAGTAGTGGATCTGCGGCTGGAACGCCTTGCCGTGCTCGTCGGTCCAGGTGTCTTGCGAGATGTACCGGTTGTTGACGAAGACCTCGGCCGTTGACCAGTTCGCCTGTTCCCGGGGCAGCCAGTCGCCGCGTTCGAGGATGAGGATGCGTTTGCCCGACGCGGCCAGGTGGTAGGCGAGTGTGCCGCCGCCGGCTCCGGTGCCGATGATGATGACGTCGTATGTCCCGTTCACACGTACTCCTTGAGTCGGTCAGCGACAACGAGGCGTCCGGCCGCCTCGATGAGGGCCAGATGCGAGAACGCCTGCGGAAAGTTGCCCAGGAACCGGGCGGTCGAGGTGTCGAACTCCTCGGCGTAGAGCCCCAGCGGTGAGGCGATCTTCAGTAGCCGGTCCATCATCCCGCGCGCGCGGCCGATCTCGCCGACGGCCGCCAGCGCGGAGACCAGCCAGAACGAGCAGATGAGGAACGTACCTTCCTTGCCCGACATGCCGTCATCCGTCTCGCCGGTCTTGTAGCGCAGCACGAGTCCGTCTTCGGTCAGCTGGTCGGCGATGGCGTCGACCGTCTTGCGAGCCACCTCGTCGGTCGGGCCGAGGAAGCCGAACATGATGGCCAGCAACGTGGAGGCGTCGAGGGCGTCGGTGTCGTAGTGCTGCCGCAGCACGCCATCCTTCACGCCGCGAGCCATGATGTCCTTGCGGATGTCGTCGGCCGTCACGTGCCACTTCTGAGCCAGTTTCTCGTCCCCCCGGATCTCGGCGAGGCTGGCCGCCCGGTCCATGGCGATCCAGCACATGAGCTTCGACGAGACGTAATGCTTCGGGTCGCCGCGGGCCTCCCAGATGCCCTGGTCGGGCTGCTGCCAGATCTTCGACGCGCACTCGGCCTGGCTCTCGACGATCGGCCACAGCCGACGCGGCAGGCGGTCGCTGCGCCGGGTGTGGAGCAGGATCGAGTCGAGCACAGCCCCGAAGACGTCGTTCTGATGCTGGTTGTAGGCGGCGTTGCCGATCCGGACCGGTGAGGCGCCCTCGTAACCGGAGAGGTCGGTGCGGAACGACTCGGTCAGGTCGCGCCGGCCGTCGATGCCGTACATGATCTGCAGCGACCCGTCCTCGGTTGGCTCGAGATCGGCCACGAACTGCATGAACTCGTCGGCCTCCCAGTCCAGGTTGAGCCAGTGCAGCGCCTGCAGCGTAAATGTGGTGTCCCGGATCCAGGTGTAGCGGTAGTCCCAGTTGCGTTCACCGCCCGGCGTCTCCGGCAGCGACGTGGTCAGCGCGGCCACGGTCGCCCCGGTCGGCATGTAGGTCAGGCCCTTGGTGGCCAGAGCCGACCGCTGCATCGCTTCGCGGAACTCGTGGTCGGGGATGCGCGCGCCGCCCAGCCAGTGCCGCCAGTAGTCGACGGTAGCGTCGATCGCGGCGACCGCCTGGATCGCGTGAGCCGGCGTCTCCACTTTGTCCGACCAGGACAGTGCAATGTAGACAGTCTCCCCCGGGTGCAGTTCATGCCTTCCCCGGATCCGGTTGCCCTCGACTCCGAGTGAGATGTCGGACTCGAGTTGGATCGTGACGCCGGCACCGGTGCCAGTCGCCCGGCGCCGCCCGGCTTCGAGCTGCCAGTTGATTGGCGTGCGGCCATAGTCGAGTGCCGGCTCGCAAACCGCCTCCACCTCCACCGTGCCTCCGATGCAGTACGCCGTGCGCACGAGCATGTGAGACGCGTCGGAGTCGGTCGGCGGTCGAGTGTGCGGCGTGACGCAGTTGTCGGAGTCGAACCGACCCATCGTCAGCGCGTCGCGAACGACGATCCAGCCGGTCGGCGTCTTCCACGTTGTCTCGACCACGTTCGTGCCGGGTACGTAGATCCGGCTGGTCGGATGGTCGATCCCGTACGGGCCGAAGCGGAACGAGCCGGCCTCCCGGTCGAGCAGGCTGCCGAAGATGCTGTGTGAGTCGAACCTCGGCACACACAGCCAATCCACCGAGCCGTCGACGCTCACGAGGGCGCCGGTGTGGCAGTTGGACAGGAAGCCGTAGTCGTCGATCTTGGGGAACGGTGAGAGCTCGGGATGCGTCACCGGCTCCTTAAGTACAGCGGTCATGGCGAGTCCCGTCCCATTGCTCTCGCCGGTCGCCGAGCTCGGCGGCTGGCTCTCGGATACGTCGCGCTGAACGGCCGCCGGATCGCGCCGCCCTATACGGTCTCCAGTTTCATCAGCGCTCGGCGTCCTGTCCGGGATATAGCGCGATCCGCGAACATGTCTGATCGTCACGGCACGAACGTCGCGGGCGTGTTCAGACCGCCCAGCACAGGACGCGGAACGCCACCCTACGACCCACCGCGTGTGTCACAGTGGCCGGTGGGCACCGCACAGGCTGGGGACATGTCCGGCCGAGGTCGTCGGATCCGCGAAGCGATCAGGTCCCGTGTCCTGAGGGCCCGCTACGAGGCGATTTTCGCGGTCCAGAGCGGGATCGCCGCCGGCCTGGCGTGGTTCCTCGCCAACGATGTCTTTCCCCACACCCGTCCATTCTTCGCACCCGTCGCGGCCGTGATCGTGCTGAGCGCGGGAGTCGGACTGCGGTGGGTGCGGGCACTGGAGCTCGCGAGCGGGGTCGCCCTTGGCGTGGTGTTGGGGGACGCCATAGTCCTCGTGATCGGCGTCGGCCCGGTCCAGATCGCGGTGGTGGTGGCGCTCGCGATCATCGCCATCGCGGTGTTCGGCGGTGGCGGCGTCGCGGTCCCGCAGGCCGCCGCGTCGGCCGCCCTCGTCGCCACGCTCGCGCCGCCGACCACCGGGTTCTTCTTCGAGCGGCTCTTCGACGCGATCCTCGGGGGCGCCATCGCGCTGACCATCATGGTTCTGCTGCCGTTCAACCCGTTGACGCGGACCAGGCGCGCGGCCGGGCAGGTGCTGTCGGTGCTCGCCGAGGCATTGACCAGTGGTGCACGCTCCCTCGCACGAGCCGATCCGGAAACCGCCGAGGCGGCCTTGACCACGCTGCGCGAGCACGAGCCCGACCTGGGGGCGTTGCGCGACGCGGTCACCACGGGGCGTGAGACGGCCACCGTCGCGCCACTGCGCTGGGGCTCGCGAGCCGCGTTGAGCCAGTACGCCAACGCCGCCGCCCGCATAGATCGGGCGACCCGGAGCGTGCGGGTCATCGAGTCGCGCATCGCGTCGTTGATACGCGATGGTGAGCCTTCGCCGCACGCGCTCGGCGAGTCGTTGGGCGCGCTGGCGAAGGGCGTGATGTCGCTGCGTCACGACCTCGCCGACGGCCGGGACCCGGCGAAAGCCCGAGCCATCACGCTTGACGCCGTGCGCGCTGGCCGCGTCGCGAATGCTCAAGGGCTCGGGACTGCTGGGTTAGAGATCGTGTCGCAAGTGGACAGTGCAGCGACTAACCTGTTGTGCGCCGCCGGCCTGGATGGCGACGAGGCGACGATCCAGGTCCGGCGCGCGTCAGCGAGCGGGCAGGGCTAGTGGTCGGGTCGGCGGTCACGCCGAAGTACCGTCCCACGGCTCACGCCAGCCGCCGTACTCGGCGACCAGTTGGTCTGATTCCGTCGGGCCCCAGCTGCCCGGCTTGTACGGGTGCACGGGCGGCGGGTTGTCCAGCAACGGCTGCATGATGCGCCACTCCTCCTCGACGCCGTCCTGCCGGGTGAAGCGGGTCGGGTTGCCGACCAGCGCGCCATGCAGGAGCACCTCGTACGGCACGGTCTTCGGTCCGGTGAAGTCGTGGTCCATGTTGACTGAGCTGGGACCCTGGTGATACCCGAGGTGGGCGTTCACGGTCAACCGAAGCCCGGCGGGCGGGTCGAGCCGGACGACGAGCTCGGACGGGTCCGGTGTGGTGTGGAATCCGGGTAGGGCCATCCCGAGCTTCGGCGGCTCGCGGAAGATGAGCCGCACCTCGGTCTCGGTGACCGGCAGGCGCTTGCCGGTGCGGATGAAGATGGGGACGCCGTCCCAGCGCCAGTTCTCGATGTCCAGCCGTAGCGCTGCGTACGTCTCGGTGGTTGAGCCGGACGCGACGCCGTCGATCTGCTGGTACCCGTCGTACTGGCCGCGAACGAAGTGGCTGGGATCGGCCGCCTGCACCGCCTTCCACAGGGCCAGCTGGTTGTTCTTGATCGTCTGCGGATCGGCGCCGGCGGGTGCTTCCATGGTCGCGGCCGAGGTCAGCTGCAAGAGGTGGTTGACCACCACGTCCTGAAGCGCGCCGACCTTGTCGTAGAAATGACCGCGGTCCTCGACACCGAAGCTCTCGGCCATCGTGATCTGTACGCAGGACAGGAAGTTGCGGCTCCACACCGGTTCGAGGACGGAGTTGGCGAACCGAAGGAACAGTAGCTCCTCGATGCCCATCTTGCCGAGGAAGTGGTCGATGCGAAGGATCTGGTCCTCGCGCACGTACTGGTGCAGCTCGGCGGCCAGCTCGCGGGCTGAGGCCAGGTCGTGGCCGAACGGCTTCTCCACCACGATCCGGCCGTTGTGGATCAGGTCCGCTTTGGACAGTCCCTTCACGGTGGTTCCGAACAGGAAGGGCGGAATCTCCAGGTAGAACACAGGCGTCTGGGCGCCCTTGATCGCCGACCCGACCTTGTCGTATGTGGCCGGGTCGGAGAAGTCGCCGGAGATGTAGGACATGCGCGCGGCCAGACGGTCGAAGACGTCGGGGTCCATCTTGCCTTCGGTCGCCTCGATCGAGTCCTGCGCGCGCTTGCGCAGATCGTCGACGCTCCAGTGGTCCGCCGCCACCCCCACGATCGGGCAGTTCAGCAGGGACCTCTCCTCCAGCCGGTACAGGGCCTGGAACGTCATCACCTTGGCCAGGTCCCCGGTGATCCCGAAGATCACCAACACGTCGGCGTCATGCTTTGCTGTGTCCACTCGACTACCCCCCAGAATGTCGGTTCCCTCAGTGCATCAGTGGTTTCGCCGTGTGTCCGGCGTATGGCCCAAGACGCGCGGATCACGCCTGGGTCAGGCGTCGGCGCAGGACGTAGTAGGTCCAGGCCTGGTAGGCCAGGACGACCGGTAGGAAGATC
>Ga0105248_10007204_pt1 | contig 12201 bp, 9 predicted proteins | sample KBSS34metaG_FD_81524 | JGI IMG/M metagenome (GOLD analysis project Ga0105248, IMG submission 81524) | Switchgrass rhizosphere microbial communities from Kellogg Biological Station, Michigan, USA - KBS S3-4 metaG | ecosystem: Host-associated > Plants > Roots > Rhizosphere > Soil | place... | reverse complement strand
CATGTGATGTGAGCAGGAGCAGGTGACCAGGATCCCGCCGGGATCGAGCATGCGCAGCGCTCGCAGGTTGATCTCTTTGTAGCCGCGCGCAGCATCGTCCAGCATCTTGCGCGAGCGCGCGAAGGCCGGAGGATCGAGAACAATCATGGAGTAACGCCCGTCACGTCCGGCTAAGAAGTCGAAGACATCGGCCTTGCGGAACTGGATATTTCCGATATTGTTGGCGCGCGCATTGGATTCCGCGATGGCGGTCGCGGGAACCGAGGATTCGACAGCCTCTACGGATTCCGCGCGCCGGGCCGTGTGCAGAGCGAATCCGCCGGTGGAGCTGAAGCAGTCCAGCACGCGACCGCGTGCGTGGCGCTCGGCGGCGATGTAATTCTCGCGCTGGTCGAGGTAGATTCCAGTCTTTTGACCGTGGAGCAGATCGGCGTCGAGCTTCAGCCTATTCATCGTAACGGCGACTCGCTCGGGGATATCGCCTGACAAGACCGCGATTTCGGAAGCCAGACCCTCCAGCTTTCGGACGCTGGCGTCGTTGCGCGCCAGGATACCGGCGGGCTCCAGAAGCTCGCCCAAGCAGTGCGCGATGACGTCTCGCGCGCGATCCATGCCCTGGCTGAGCGTTTGCATCACCAGGTAGCGGTCGTAGCGGTCGACAATCAGGCCGGGAAGAAGATCGGCCTCGGAGAAGACCATGCGGTACGCGTTGGAATTTTCGACGATGCGCTGGCGGTGCGCGATGGCCTGAGTCAGGCGCCTGAGGAAGAAGGGCCGGTCGATTGGTTCACGGTTATTGGTCAGGAGGCGCAGCGCGATCTGCGAGGTGGAGCTGTAATGCGCGACGCCTAGGATGCGGCCCTTGGGATCGGCGACACCGACGGCGTCGCCGGGCTGGGCGTCGCCGCGATCGGTGATGTCGCTGGAAAAGAGCCAGGGATGGCCGCCGGCTGCACGATCGGCAGCCTTGCGATTTACTTTGACGAGATTCAATGCGTCTGGACCGGTGACAGCCTGAATGCGTCTCCGCGCAAGGCTTCCAGGCGCGCGATGCGGTCCTCAGTTGAGGGGTGAGTCGAGAACAAGCGCGTCATTCCGCCGCCCCGGAACGGATTCAGGATGAACATATGCGCCGTCGCGGGCGATGCATCATTCATGGGGATTCGCTCCACGCCCTGCTCAAGCTTGCGAAGTCCATTGATCAGGCCGTCAGGAGAGCCTGTATACTTGGCGGATGCTGCATCCGCGTCGAATTCGCGCGAGCGGGAAATAGCCATTTGAATCAAGCCCGCGGCCAGCGGCGCCAGCAGCATCATCAGCAGACCGCCCCAGGGACTGCCTTCCCGGTCGTCTCTGCGTCCACCGCCGAACCACATGGCCATATATGCCAAGTGCGTGATGGCTGCGCCGAGCGTAGCTGCGATGGAACTGGTCAGGATGTCGCGATGGAGCACGTGACCCAGCTCATGGGCGATGACGCCTTCGAGCTCGCGGTCATTCATTATCTGCAGAATCCCGGCAGTGAAAGCGACAGACGCGTGCGACGGATTCCTGCCGGTGGCAAAGGCGTTGGGCGAGGCGTCCGGGATGAGCCAAAGCTTCGGCATCGGCAGATTCATGCGCTGCACCAAGGTTTGGACCAGCGGGAACACACGCCGGTAGACTTCAGGATTCTCTTCCGGAGTGACAGGCTGAGCCGAGTAGGAAGCCAGCGCAATCTTGTCAGAAAAGAAATAGCTGGCGAAGTTCATGACCACGGCAATCAGCAGGGCGATTTGCAGCCCTGAGCGGCCGGCGATCATCTGGCCGCCGAACAGCAGCAAGCCACTCAACAGTCCAAGCAAAAGCGCAGTCTTAACGCCGTTCATAACTGTGTCCTACCTACTTCCATCATAGAAGAAGAGGCGGACAATGCCCGCCTCTTTCGAGCTGGGGGGATGCCGGATTAGTTGTTGCTGACCTGCACCTTCACCTGCTTGGGCTTCGCGATCTCCTTCTTAGGCAAGGTGACGGTGAGCGTCCCGTTCTTGTAGTCAGCCTTCACCGCATCCGGATTCACCGTGTTCGGGAGCGTAAAGACACGCTCGAAGCTCCCGTAAGAGCGCTCTACACGATGCCAGCCGCCCTGTTCCTTGTTCTCCTCGAACTTCCTCTCGCCACGCACAGTGAGCGTGCCGTTCTCCATCCGGACATCAATGTCTTCGAACTTCACATCCGGAATATCAGCTTTCACTATCAATTCGTTTTCGGTTTCCCGGATATCAACCGGAGGCACCCACGGCCGGCCATTCGGTTCGACAAACAGCCGATTCATGGTGTCCTCAAAGGCCTTCAGAGCCGGGAAAGACTCGAAACCGTTAAAAGGGGCATACTTGATGATCGCCATGATTGTTTCTCCTTCAAAAATCTACTTACAGTGCCATTATAAAATGTGCCTGTTATGATGTCAAGTATGGCCGAAAAGATTTTTGCTGCCAACCTCCAGGCTTCCGATACACTGTTCGTATGCGTATTGGAATGATTGGGTTAGGCAAGATGGGCGGGAACATGGCGCAGCGCCTTACGCAAGGTGGCCATGAAGTAATCGGCTTCGATTCTTATCCGCCAGACGCGGCTAGGGTTCAAGAGATGAAGGCGACCCTGGTCAAGGACTTAGCGGGTCTGGTCGCGCAGCTCCAGGCGCCCAGGACCGTGTGGATCATGGTGCCGGCGGGCAAACCTACCGAGGACACGGTGGATGCGCTGGCCAAGCTACTTTCGCCCGGCGATCTGATTATCGACGGCGGCAACAGCCGTTTCACGGACGACATCGCGCGCGCGGAAGTCCTGAAGCCCAAAGGCATTCATTACATGGACGCGGGAACCAGCGGGGGGATTTGGGGACTTACGGTCGGCTACTGTCTGATGGTGGGCGGACAAAAAGAAGACTTCCAGCGCGTGGAGCCGATTCTGAAGACGCTGGCTCCGCCGGATGGTTATCTCTACTGCGGCGAGGTGGGATCGGGCCACTTCGTCAAGATGGTCCACAACGGAATCGAATACGCGATGATGCAGGGTTACGCCGAGGGCTTCGAGATCATGCAGGCGTCGCGTTATCCGCTGGATCTAGCGGCCATCGCCAAACTGTGGATGCAAGGCAGCGTGGTGCGGAGCTGGCTGCTGGAGCTGACGGCAAACGCGCTGGAGAAGGATCCTGGTCTGGAACATCTTCAGCCTTGGGTGGAAGACTCGGGTGAAGGCCGCTGGACGGTGGAGGAGTCGATTAATACCGCCGTTCCGGCTCCGGTAATCGGATTGTCCTTGATGATGCGATTCCGTTCGCGGCAGGAGAATTCTTTCAGCGCGCGGATGCTGGCGGCCATGCGGCAGCAGTTCGGCGGGCATGCAGTAAAACCGAAGTGATGCTAGGGCGCAAGGCGGTAGATGACGAAGTTAGGATCGCGATACATTTCCATGGCCGAGCGTCCTGGCTGGTTACCGGCGGGCGCCAGCAGCCACTGGAAGGATGCAGTGCTCAGTTGGCTTTCGATCTCAGGAGTGGTCCAAGGGCGGAAGGCGCACACTGAGCGATAGCGCGGGAAATCGGGCGCGTAGACGTCGGAACAGTTTTCCAGTCCCAGTATTCGTTCCGAGGGAGTCGTGTGATCGCGCAGCCACGCCAGAGACGCGTAGGTATTGGTGGCCTGTGTCAAATACTCATCGCGGCGGATCGCGCCGGTCAAATAGCGAACCTGGGGGAGATTGAGCTCTATGATCATGGCGGCGCACATCGCCGGTATCAAGACCCACAGGCATACGATTGCCAAACTAGCCTGAACGATTGCGGAGGTTCGCCAAAACCGGGCAACCCGAATCCCGGTCAGCAGCGCCATGACCGCAAAAGCTGGCACGGCATAGCGCACAAACGGACTGAGCAGCCCCCAGAGCAGAAACGTTGTGATCGCGAACCAGATACAGAGACGCTCGGCGCGTTCGAGACGCCGCTTAGCGAGCAACCACACCGGCCAGAAGAACACGAACGCAGTGCCTAAGGGCGCGATGAGCACGGTTTCGGAGAAATCGTGTCCATGAAGGTGCAAGTCCCACGGCAGGCGAAGCAAGCGGACCAATGTTCCAGCAAAACTCGAGTCGGGCGGCCAACCGGGCACCATGCTCTGCCCCGGCGTTAAAGGAAAAATCGGATTCCCGGTGAAGACCAAGCGTCGCACGTTCGATACCAGCGCGATGACCGCGACCATCATGGCTAGCGATGCAAATGCTCGCAGCCGCCGCGGCTGGCGCCAAGCCGCGTGGACGAAGACGCCGCCTAACGAGAATGCCCCTAGTAATGCCAAGTCTTTCGTGGCAAACGCTGAGGCCAAAAATAGGATTCCCGCAAGCACCCATTTGAATTCGGATGTGGCGCGCCAACGCACGGCGGCCGCAAGTGAGCTGAGCAGGAAGAAGGTGAGTGCCGCATCGTTCTTCGGCACGGATTCGGCCCAGTGGAGAACCGGCAGTGACGTGGCTAGCATTACTCCTGTGAATGCACCCTCGACATCGGCGCCGCAGTCGCGCGCCAGGACCCACAGTGCCAGAAGCGTCAAGACGAAGAACAGAGGTGCGATCAATTGCGCCGCGGGTTGCCCTCCCAGCGACCACGCCACGGCGAATAACGATTCAGTTGCCTGCGGAAAGAACGAATAGGTCAGATCGGGCTTGGGTGCAAGCGCGTGCACATCAACGTAAAAGCGGGCCAGGGGAAGGTGCATCTTCATGGCGTCCCAGGAGAGAGTGGGGGCAAGCATCATTGCCGTAGTGCAGATCGCGAGGATAGCCGCAAACGGGAACAGGATGCCGGCTAGCGGGCCTTGCAGTTCCTTCGATTCGCTCCAACGCCGGAAGATCGCGCGGACGGATTTGGTCAACTGCGGAAGATTATGGCGAAAGACCAGAATCGGCGACAGGAGTATGACCGAGAAGACCCACGGATACCAGAGCCGAACCAGCCCACTGGCGAACAGAACCGTATTGAGCAACGCGAAGCCGGCGGCAGTCGAGAACACGAGGTCCGCGGAGGGCGCTGCCGTGCTCCAACCGCATCGGTCGCAGAGTGCCCTGCCGGCGCAATAGCAGGCAGCAAACAGGATCGCGATAACGAGCGTCCCACGCGGTTCGCGCAACAGAGCAGCGACCGCGGGGATCGCGACGATGGCTGCCAGCTCGTATCGCCAAAGGAAGCGTCTCCGCGCCCGGGCCCAGACCAGAGCCGCGATAGCGAGCAGGGGCAAAGCGATCAAGGCAGCACGGTAAACCTGGGGTCCAGGGCTGCGGAAGTATTCGACGTGCCAGCGAACGATGCCGGTGGTCAGCGCAACGGCGATCGCGGCCCAGATGAGCCATAGAGTGGTCTTGAATGGAGCCGACAATCGCCGATTATACCCGTTCGATATGATTGGACCGTGAACGAGTCCCTGCTGGTCAATACGCTGGGCCACTCGGCCGGCGTGCTGATCTTCGGAATTTTTCTAGTGCTGCTGGTGCGCGATCGTGCGGCCAGGCGCTTGCGGGGCGGCGTGAAATCAATCCTGGCGGCGCTGTTGGCGCTGATCTGGAACGTGGCCTCCCTGATCGTGCTAGGCAGCAATTCGCCGGATACGTGGTTCGTTCGCATCACCATCGCGATCGGATTCTCAGTAGTCAGCCTGCTGCCGGCAGTGCTGTTCGACCTGTGCCTGGCGCAGCGCCATCGTCCGCTGGTCCTCAGCGGATATGCGCTGAGCGGGCTGGCGACGAGTCTGCATGTGGCCGAATTGTTTCGCGAAAACTCGAGCTATCACCGCTGGGGACTGACGTCGATCACGCTCGGGTTCGGCATCTTGACGTTGATCGCAGCGATCCTGGTCTATCGCGACGAGCACGACCGGGCCACAACGTCGCGCGTGGTGGGCACCATGTCGTTGTTTCTGCTGGCGATGTCGTTCGTGCACCTTGGCAGCGGCCACGCGCAGCAGATCTGGTCGCAGGAACTGGCTTTTCATCATGCGGCCATCCCGTTAGCGCTGCTGGTGCTGCTGCAGGACTACCGGTTCCTGCTGTTGGATGCCTTCTTCAGGTTTTTAGCGAACGTCCTGCTGGCGGCGGTGTTTGTATTCGCGGCGGTGGCCGCATGGCGGTTTGCGCTGTTACCCGCAGCCGACACGCCCTTTCATGTCGCTCTCCTTTTATCGGGCGCCTGCCTCGCACTGGTCTTGTTCGCCCTAGCCAGGGGCGGCGTGCAGCGGGCGCTCACGCGGCTGATTTTCCGCCGGCCGAACGAGGAGGCACTGTTACGGGACCTGAAGATTCCAGTAAGCAGCGAGGACGAGTACATTGCTGGAGCCGTCGCACGGCTGGGCCAATTTATGGGCGCTCCGGGGCGTGCCGTGGTTAATTCACACGAACGCGAAGATCAGGGTGCGGAAGCGGTGATCCCTTTGCGCAGCGGATCGGGCGGTCCTCTGTATGCGGCGCTGGGACGGCGCAGTGGAGGCCGGCGGTACCTGAGCGAAGATTTGCAAGCATTGAATCGCGCCGCGGCGGTGATCGGCGAACAATTGGAGCAGTATCGCGACCTGGAATCGCGTCGTCTGGTGGCGCAGGCCGAGTTGCGCGCGCTGCAATCGCAGATTCATCCGCACTTCCTGTTCAACGCCTTCAATGCGCTCTACGGAATTATTCCGAGGGAAGCCCGTGGGGCTCGCGAGACGGTTCTGAATCTGGCCGATATCTTCCGGTATTTTCTGGAAACCAAGAAGTCCTTGGTGCCGCTGGAAGAGGAGATGCGAATCGTTAAAGCCTATCTGGACGTGGAGCGATTGCGGCTCGGCGACAAGCTCCGCTTGGAAATTGACGTTACGCCGGAGGCTCAGGCGCTGCTGATCCCGATTCTGTCGATCCAGCCGCTGGTGGAGAACGCAGTGAAGCACGGCATCGCGCCGCAGGCCGGAGGCGGATTGATTCAGATTCACGCCGGTATCGATTCCCAAGGTTCGCTGCGGATTTCTGTGCGCGACAGCGGGCCAGGATTTTCGGAGGCTGCACGCAACGGAGTGGGTCTCGAAAACGTCGAACGGCGATTGGAGCTGTGCTACGGCGGTGACGCGAAGTTGACGATCGATTCCGGCGCATCGGGAACCGAAATATCCGTGCGAATTCCGGCGGCGGCAGTAAAGCCTGTTGAGGCACTTCGGTGAAGGTCCTCATCGCCGACGACGAACCGGTCGCCCGGCAAGTGCTGCGGGAACATGTCGAGTCGATCCCGTCACTGGAAATCGCGGGCGAGGCGTCTACGGGTAAAGAAACTCTCCAGCGGATTCTAGACCTGGATCCAGACGTGGTTCTTCTGGATCAGCAGATGCCGGAGTTGGATGGATTGGCAGTAGTGCGCTCCCTGCGCGGCGCGCGTACGCCCTTGATTATTTTCATTACAGCCTTCGAGCAGCACGCGTTGGAGGCATTCGAGGTCGGCGCGGTAGATTATCTGCTCAAGCCGGTTCGCCGCGAACGTTTGGAACGAGCCATCGAGAAAGCCCGGCGGCAGTTGAAGAGTCCGGCGTCTGGGACTCCTAAGAAAATCGTCGGGCGGCGCGGCGCGGATTTGTATTTGCTCGATCCGGCTGAGATCGTCGCGTTCCAGGCCGAGGGCGAACTGGTGCACATTATTACCACCGGTCCGCGGTACCAGTCGGATCATTCGCTGAAAGCGCTGGAGGAGAAGCTGGAGCGCCCGAGCTTCCGGCGGGTGCATCGCGGGACGCTGATTAATACTGATCACATCCGCAAAATCTCGCCACTGTCCAGCCGCCGCTGGCTGTTGAAGATGTCCAACGGCTTCGAGGCGGTGGTCAGCAAGCGCCTGGCGACAGCCATCCGCGAGCAGTCCCGCTGGTAGGCGTCAGGCCGCCGATTGTCCCGCTCATGGCGATATCGGTCCCGTCCATCGGTTTAGCTTAGTTTTCGCTGCATTTGCCGCGAATAATGAAGTTGAGGACTCTTGATGAGACGTCACCTTCATCTATTGGCAGCCGTCTGTCTTATGGGAGGCGCCGCGCGTGGGCAAGATAATGCCGCGCTGCTGGATCGCCTTCGCACTATGGAAGATCGGATCAAAGCATTGGAGGCGGAGGTGGCAAGCCTCAAGGGAAAACCGGCGCCGGAAGCCGCAGCGGCGGCACCAGCGGCCGCACCACAGGTTGCGAGCGCGCCTAGTACCGCCGCGGTCAATCTTGGCGGAGCGCAAGGCGCTGCGGCGAAAGTATTCAATCCGGACATGGCGGCGATCGGCGACTTTATCGGAGTGGGCGGCAAGAACAAGGTTCAGCCCAGCCCCGCACTTGAGATGCACGAGAGCGAAGTCGCGCTACAGGCAATCTTAGATCCGTATGCACGCGCCGATTTCTTCATCAGCTTTGGCGAGCATGGAGTGGACCTGGAGGAAGGCTATCTGACGTTTCCCTCGCTGCCCGGACACCTGAGCCTGCGCGCGGGCAAAATGCGAGCGGCCTTCGGCAAGGTGAACACGCTACACAACCACGTACTGCCGTGGGCAGACAGGCCTCTGGTAATGCAGAACTTTACGGGCGGCGAGGACGGCATCAATGATGCAGGCCTTTCGCTAAGCCGGATCCTGCCGGCTCCCGGCGGCCTTTTTCTGGAAGCAACGGGGCAGGTATTTCGCGGCGATTCGGACAACGTGTTCCATTCCTGGCATCCCAACAATCTGAGCACCGTCGGACATCTTCGCGGCTATCGCGATATCAACGAGTCCACGAACGTGGATCTGGGATTCTCCTATGCGCGGGGAGCGTCCACCGAAACGCCCGGCTTGTTCAACCAGTTGTATGGCATGGATGCAACAGTCCGCTGGAAACCTTTGCGGCGGGCGATTTATCACTCCTTCACGGGTAGGGCGGAGCTGGTATGGGATCGCAACCAGGCGACTCTGCTTACACCTGTGGCAGCTGCCACCAGCAAGGTTCCGTTCGGGTATTTCGTTTCGGGCGATTATCAGTTCGCGCGGCGCTGGTTTGCCGGAGGCCGGCTGGATTGGTCGGAGCGGGCCCTGAACGCGTTCCAGCATGATGACGGCGGCTCGGCCGTACTGACCTATTGGCCCAGCGAGTTCAGTCAGGTGCGCGGCCAGTATCGGCACACGAAATACGCAGAAGGGCTGACAGCTAATGAGATTCTGTTCCAGTTTTTATTTTCGATCGGCGCGCATGGAGCGCACCCATTCTAGGAGTTGATGATGCTTATTCGTAGGATTTTGGTCGTGGCGGCGCTGGTCGCTGGAACGTGTTCGGCCGCGTCGAAGCTCAACGTCGTAACTTCCACTGAAGACTTGTCCGCGATCGGCCGCGAGATCGGCGGCGATCACATCACAATCGAATCCATCGCCAAGGGCTATCAGGATCCGCACTTTGTCGAGCCAAAGCCCAGCTTTCTTCTCAAGCTGCAGAAGGCCGACCTGCTGGCGGTGGTGGGCCTGCAACTGGAGATCGGCTGGCTGCCTCCGCTGATCACGCAGAGCGGTAACTCCAAGATCCAGGTGGGCGCGAAAGGTTATTTCGATGTCTCCAACGCGTGCGAGATTCTGGAGATCCCGACGGCGACGGTGACGCGGGCGGATGGCGATGTGCATCCCCTGGGCAATCCGCATTTTTGGCTGGATCCGGAAAACGGCCGCCGCATCGCTCGCGCGTTCAAGGACAAATTGTCCGAGATGCAGCCCGCAGACGCGGCGTTTTTCGATCACAACCTGAAGGACTTCGAGCAGCGCCTTACCGATGCTGAGAAGCGCTGGGATGCGCAGATGGCGCCGTATAAGGGCCATAAAGTGGTTACCTACCACCGTTCGCTGCCAAACTTCGCCAAGCGTTTCGGGTTGGACGTGGTGGATTACGTCGAGCCCAAGCCTGGAATTCCTCCAACGCCCAGCCACACGCTGGAAGTGATCAACAAGATGAAGCAGGAGAACATCAAGCTGATCCTGGTGGAACCGTATTTCGACATGCGCACGCCCAATTCCATCGCCCAACAGGCGGGCGGGACCGCAATCGTGCTCCTGCCTTCCGTGGGCGGTGAAAAACAGGTACAGACGTACTTCCAGCTATTCGATTACGACATAAACCTGCTCGCGACGGCGTTTGGAAAGTACAAATAGCATGGACATATTGGCGTTTCTGTTGGCTCCCTTTGTTGCGAGCCTGATTCTGACCGGTATCCATGCGTATTTGGGCGTCCACGTGGTGGAGCGCGGTGTCATTTTCGTGGATCTATCACTGGCGCAGATCGCTGCCTTCGGAACCACGGTGGCGGTGTTAGCCGGGTTCGCGCCCCACGGTCCCGGAGCTTACTGGATGAGCCTGGGGTTCACGTTCCTGGGCGCAGCTGTGTTCTCAACGGTTCGATTGCACTCATCCAAGATGCCCCAGGAGGCCATCATCGGCATCTGCTACGCCGTGGCGTCGGCTGCAGCCATCGTGGCCATGAGCAAATCCACCGCGCAGACTGAAGACCTGAAAGAGATGCTGGTGGGCAACATCCTGGCGGTTTCCTGGGCGGAAGTTCGTAAGACGGCGCTGCTGTACGGAGCTGTGGGATTGTTCCACTTCCTGCTACGGAAAAAATTCCTGATGATTTCGATGCATCCGAAGGAGGCCGAAAAGCAGGGAATGTCTATACGCCTTTGGGACTTTCTCTTCTACTCTTCCTTCGGCTTTGTAGTGACTTCGTCGGTGGCGATCGCCGGCGTGCTGCTGGTGTTCTGCTACCTGATCGTCCCGTCGGTGGCTGCGATGTTGTATGCCGAAAATATCGGCCCGCGCCTGGCGATCGGGTGGACCATGGGCACTGTCGTTTCGATGCTGGGAGTGTATCTCTCCCTCAAGATCGATCTGCCCACGGGAGCCACGATTGTTTGCACCTTCGGGCTGGTGCTGATCGTCATGGGACTGTTTAGAGGCATAGTCAAGCGGGCTCTGGCGTAAGGTCTAAACGGCCGATTGGTACTCTGGTGAAAGCGTGGTCTCTGCAGAGTTGCCTGTAAAAACCAGGCACGTCAATCCCTGGATTATCGCCTTCTCGGTGATGCTGTGCACCTTCATGGAGGTGCTGGACACCACTGTAGTCAACGTATCGCTGCCGCACATCGCCGGCGATCTCTCGGCCACCGTCGAAGAAGTCACGTGGGTGCTGACTTCCTACCTGGTGGCGAACGCCATCGTGCTGCCGATTACCGGGTGGCTGGCGAATTACTTCGGACGCAAGCGATTGCTCATGGCCAGCGTGGTGGGATTTACCTTGGCGTCATTCTTGTGCGGGATCGCCCCGACGCTTCCGCTGCTGGTGGCCTCTCGCGTGATCCAGGGACTGTGCGGCGGCGCACTCCAGCCGATTTCCCAGGCAGTGCTGCTGGAAGCATTCCCGCCCGAGGGGCGCGGCAAGGCGATGGGTTTCTGGGGGCTGGGCATCGTTACGGCGCCCGTTCTGGGTCCGGTCTTCGGCGGGTGGCTTACGGATAGCTACACCTGGCGATGGGTGTTCTACATCAATTTGCCCGTCGGGATCCTTTCGATCCTGATGGTGTATTGGTTTGTATTCGATCCCTCTTACATCAAGCGGTCGGAAACATCCCGCATCGATTACTGGGGCATCGGCATGCTTGCCGTATGGGTGGCGAGCTTGCAGCTGGCCTTCGATAAGGGCCAGCAATTGGATTGGTTCAGCTCGCCGTTTATCGTGACGCTGCTGGTGATCGCCGCAGTATTCGTGATCGCCTTCATCGTGCGGGAGTTGATGGCCGAACATCCCGTGGTGAACCTCAGCGTCTTCAAAGTGCAGAGCTACAGCGCCGGAGTCTTTCTCATGTCGGTGCTGGGATTCGTGCTGTATGGGAGCATCGTGATCCTGCCCATCTGGCTGCAAACTCTGATGGGATATCCGGCCACGCAAGCGGGACTGACCATGGCGCCGCGCGGGCTGGGATCAATGATCGCGATGCCGATTGTAGGCATCATACTGCCGCGCTTCGACCCCCGCAAGATGCTGGCGACGGGTCTGCTGATGGGGGCGTGGTCGACCTGGGAGTTCTCGAGAATGAACCTCAACGTCGGCTACTGGGATCTGTTCTGGCCACAGTTCATTCAGGGAGCCGGTCTGGGACTCATTTTCGTACCGTTG
>Ga0105248_10007201_pt1 | contig 12202 bp, 8 predicted proteins | sample KBSS34metaG_FD_81524 | JGI IMG/M metagenome (GOLD analysis project Ga0105248, IMG submission 81524) | Switchgrass rhizosphere microbial communities from Kellogg Biological Station, Michigan, USA - KBS S3-4 metaG | ecosystem: Host-associated > Plants > Roots > Rhizosphere > Soil | place... | reverse complement strand
CCGGCGCGTCCAACCACGGGGGCGCCCGCGCCGCCGGCTTCCTGAACGTGCCCCTCAACGACAAAGCCGCCTTCCGCATCACGGGCGAGTACAACAAGGTCGGCGACTGGGCGAAGAACCTGACCACGGGCGGTCGCATGGGCGGGATGACCACCTACGTGATCCGCGGCGCCCTGAAGCTCAATCCCACGGACAAGCTGCAGATCCTCGCCCGGGCGGGCTACAACAAGACCCACGCGACCGGCATCCCCATGCACCTGACGAGCTGGGTGCCGGGCGGTCCGGCCTTCCTGGAAGCCTACAGCGAAGAGGGCGGCTCGCTGCCGGCCTTGTTCGGCGGCACGGTCGATCCCGTCATCGCGGCCCGTACGGCCGCGAACCTCAACATGATGGTGAACTCGCCCAAGGACGTGTCCTATGCGGGTCAAGACCGCGGACAGACCGTGAAGACCTACACCGGGTCCGCCGAGATCAGCTATGACCTGAGCGACTCCGTTTCGCTGAAGTCGATCTCCGGCTTCAGGCATCTGGTCTCCGAATCCACCAGCGATTTCGAGGGAACGTTCTACAAGTTCGGCACCGCGCCGCAGCATCGTAATCTCACCGAAATGACAGAGGAGTTGCAGCTCAACGCCAAGATGTTCGACGACCGGCTGAACCTGGTCGCCGGGGCTTATTACTATCACTTCAAAGGCCATGAGCTTCAGGGGTCGCGGGTTTTCGAGAACCTGTTTGCGGTGATCCGCCCCAATTCCATCACTTCCACCCAGAACCCGCACCTGAAGCGGAACTCGCCGGCGCTCTACGCCCAGGGCACCTTCGCCCTGACGCCGCAGATCAACCTGACCGGCGGCCTGCGCTATACCTGGGACAAGCAGCACGACGACGCGCGGGGCACGGTCTACTCCGATTATGCGCTGACCAATCCGACCGGCTGCAACGTGCCCTTCGACACCACCCCGCCCTGTGACTTCAAGCTGACGACCAACCACAAGTCGCTGACCTGGCTGGGTTCGATCGACTACAAGCCGGTCACGGACGTGATGATCTACGGCAAGGTGGCGCGCGGCTTCCACACCGGCGGCCCGCAGCCGCGGATCAGCGACAACCCCACGAATGCGATTCCCTACGCGCCGGAGTACGTCACCGAGTTCGAGGGCGGGTTCAAATCCTACCTTCTCGACCGCAGGGTGAAGCTGAACGCCGACTTCTACTATGACAAGCTGACCGACGGGCAGTTCATTCTGAACGTTCTCACTCCGACCGGTTTCGTCGTCACGGTGCTGAACGCCGGCCGGAAGGACACCTACGGGTTGGAGAGCGAGTTGGAGTTCGCCCCGACCGAACAGGTCAGGGTCGGCGGCAGCGTCGGCTGGCAGAAGGCCAAGTACAAGCGGGTGGATTTCCTCAACACCGCAACCGGCCAGATCGTGAACGTGGCCGGCGCCTACCATCCCGACAGCCTGCCGGAGTGGACCTATTCGCTCTACGGCTCCTACACCCAGCCCACGACGGTCGGACCGCTGACGGCCTCGCTGTCGTGGCGCTGGCAGTCCGCCGCCTTCCTCAACAGCCTGCTGATCAAGGGTCCGGAAAGCTTCCCGAGCAACCTGATCGGCATCCCGGGCTTCCCGCTGGGCATTACCGACACGCTGCAGAGGGAAAAGGCCTATGGCTTGCTCAGCGGCCAACTGAAGCTGCACGTGGATGCGGCCGACCTGGACATCGCGCTGTGGGGCAAGAACCTGCTGAACCACAAGGGCTTCGTCAATCGGACTGACCTCATCCGCGTCGGCTTCGGCCTGACGACTGTCCAGGTGCTGCAGACCCGGATGTTCGGGGTCGACGTCACCAAGCGGTTCTGATCTTCCGAGCCGCTCCGCGCGGCGCTCCCTGAGCGAATCCGGCTTGAGAGAATCGGATTTTCACTCGAGGGGGCGCCGCGTGGACTTCTATCCAAGCGCGCGCTTCCGCAGCCGTATCGCGCTTGCTAGATTCGGCGCCGTGGCCTGATCCAGGCTCCGGGAGGAACAAAGATGTGGAGCGCCAACCGTCTGCCAGGCCCGTTTGGAGCCCAGGTCGTTGGGCTGGATCTGGCGAAGGACCAATCCTCGGAGACCATGAGCCGCCTTGGCCGGCTGCTCTACGAGAACCGTTTCCTCGTCATTGGCGGTCAGGCGATAGACACCGCCACCTATCTCAGCTTCGGCCGCAAGTGGGGCGCGCCCATCCCGCTCATCAACCCCGACGGGCGCAACGTCGAGTTCCCGGAGATCACCGAAACCACCAACGCGCCTGACCGTCAGAAGAGCTACGCCATGCACTGGCACCAGGACAATTCCTACGACACGGTACCCTCCGCGATCACCATGCTGCACTGCCTCGAAGCCCCAGACGAAGGCGGCGAGACGCTGTTCGTCGATTGCGCGGCGGCCTACGAGGCGCTGCCGGCCGAGGTAAAGGCGCGCATCGAACCGCTCGTCGTCCTGCACGGCCTCGGCCGCGGCAAGCCGTTGCCTGAAGAGAACATTATCGACCCGCGGACGACCGGTCAGGACCTCAGCCGCCTCACGCATTTCGACACCGTGCGCCACCCGCTGGTTCGCCGCCATCCGGTGACGGGCGAGAAGGCGTTCTACGGCCTGGGCGGCACCTCGTTCGGGATCGAAGGCATGGACGAGGCCGAGGGCCAGGCCCTGTTGCGGGAGCTCAAGCTGCACGCCATCGCCCCGCAGTTCCGCACCCAGTGCAAGGCGCGCCAGGACGACATCCTGATATGGGACAACCTCCTGGTGATGCACAGCGCGACGCTGATCGAGCACTCGGACGAGCCCGGCAAGCGGCGCCGGCTGCTGCGGATCAGCGTGAGAGGGGCCCCGACCTTCGCCGTCGAAGCGAAGGCGCTGGAGAGCCACGCCTAAATCGCGCCGAGCCCGATGCGACGGCGCTCACACGGGCCCGGCGCAAGACGAGCCCATGTATGGAGTGTGGACAGATGCTCGACATCATCCTTCCGCAAGGCGGCTTTGAAGATCGTGTGCTGTATTCCACGACCCATATCGATCCGCCGGGCGATCCGCGGAACCCTTATCCGACCTGGGCGGAGCTGCGCGGCCAGCCGCTGAAGATCGTTCAGCCCGATCCGAAGTTGCCGCCGCTCGTCCACCTGTACCGCTATCGCCACGTGCTGGATGTCAACGGCGACCATCGCACCTATTCCAGCCGCGGCAGTCAGGGGATGATCCCGCTTGCCGAGTACAATGTCGTGGCCATCGACGAGCCGGAGCATTCCTACTACCGGAACTTGATCACGCCGTCGCTCGGGCCGGCGCTGGTGACGCGCTGGAAGGAGACGCTGATCCCGGAGGTCGCCGACTTCCTCCTGAGCCGCTTCGCCAGAAACGGCCGCGGCGATCTGGTGCAGGATTACACCTTCGCCTTTCCCGCTCTGGTCATGCTGCGGATCATCGGCTTCCCCCAGGAGGAGTTCGAGATGTTCCGCAGCTGGGCGGCCGACATCTCCAATTCGCTGGCCGATCCGGAACGCGGGTGGAAGGCCGCCAACGAAATGGTCGATTATGTCCGGCCCTATTACGAGGGCGCCGTTACGGCCTCTGAGGGCAGCATCCTGGACGCCCTGTTGACGGCCAGGCCGGAGGGCCGGCGGCTTTCGTACGAGGAGATTCAGTCGTTCGTGCTGGAGCTGGTGCTGGCCGGGCTGGACACCACTTATCGCGCGCTCGGAACGACGCTGATGCTGCTGTTGGATCGACCCGAGATCCTCGCCCGGGTCAGGCAGGACCGCACCCTGGTCCCAAAGGCCATCGAGGAGAGCCTGCGGATCGACGGTCCCTCGGTCGTCGGCAATCGTGTCGCCATGCGCGACGTGGAGATCGACGGCCTCAAGATCCCGAAGGGAACCTGGCTCATTCCGGTCCGCTCCTCGGCCAACCGCGATCCCGACTTTGCGCCGGATCCCGATACCTTCCTGCTCGATCGGCCGCCGCTTCGGCACCTGGCCTTCGGCAACGGGATTCACGTCTGCCTGGGACAGCATATCGCCAGACTGGAGCTGGCGGCGGCGATCAACGCGGCGCTCGACCGTCTGCCGAACCTACGGTGGGACGAGGCCGAGAAAGAGCGGCTCGACCCCCACATGCGCGGCATGGTGTTCCGCAGCCCCACCTCGGTTCCCGCCGCCTGGGACGCGTAGAGCGGGCTCGGCCAGTCTCAGCGCCAGGCCTCCGGCGCGTGTTTGAAGGTGACGGTGTCGGGATCGCAATAGCCGATCTCCCACTCCCCCTGCGGCTCGGGCACGTAGCTCGGCCGATCGTGCACGAACATGAACAGTCCCGCCGGAATGCTCATCACCCGCGGCACCCAGGTGTCGTCCACGTGATCCATGTCGGCGCACATCTCGACCTCGCCGCCGCCCGGGCAGGGAATGTAGATGAAGGCGCTGCCGGCGATGCCATGGCGCCCAAGCCCCCAGGGCGACTTCGGCCAGCCGGTGCGCTCCATCTGCGCCTTGGCGATCATGAGCTCGTCAATGTCCTCGAAGATGAAGTTGGCGTGGTTGAACACCAGCTTACCGCCGGTCCAGGCCTCAAGCGAAGGCGCGCGGGAGTCCACCACCGCGGTGTTGTGATGGTCGGTGGCGCCCGGCGCGCGCAGATAGATGGCCATCCCCGGCTGCACATCGGTGACGCGGAATCTCAGTCGCCTACGGTAGAAGTCGAGCATGGCGTCGGGATCCGGCACGGCGTGGCCGACGTGTGAGATCGTTTTGGGCGTGGCCCGCTTGCGCCATTTCCGCGTCAGGTTCAGCCGGTTGATGTTGCCCGGCGAATTGAGCGGCGGGGGCGCGCTGACGACCGGGGTCTTGCGGAACAGCTTGAGGCCAAGCGCCAGGCCGAAGCTGGTCAGGAAATGGTGGACGCCGTCGTCGTCCACCCGCAGCTCGTGGTCGCGCGAGAGGTCGGCCACGAGGGCCTTCAGGCAGTCCTCGTTGTCGACGCCCCAGATGATCTCGCGCACCCCGTCGCCCACCATGTCGGAGGCGGGCAGCGCGCCATCGTCGCGATGACGCACCACCAGGGTCGAGCCTTCTTCGAAGCGGAAGCGGGCCAGGTCGGGGCGCTGCTCGAGAAGGGGAACTCCCATATCACGGAAGTAACGGGCGGTTTCGGCGACGTCGCCGACGCCCCAGTTTAGGCTGGCGATCCCGTTGATCGGCATGCTGACTCGTCTCCCGATGCGCCGCGCGGCGCGGTTGCCTGCGCGACAGAACGCGCTTGCGCCGCGGTCCTCATTGACGAGGATCAATCGCCGGCCGTCAGGAGTTCGGGATGGGCTGCCAGCGCCTCCAGCGCTGATGTCTTGTCACGCGCCGAAATAGTCGTTCGCCGAAATGCTCGGAGCCTTAAGCACCTAAGAATCTAGCACGAACGCGCTCAAGCGTGAGTTGATGATGTTCGCTGAGAAGTTTGTCTGCGAGATCTGCGTCCTTGGCCAGAACCGCCTCCAGGATTTCGCGGTGCTCTGAATGAGAGTCTCGCATATTGAGTCGCGTCTCAAGCTGAACGCGATATCTATCCGCCATATTCTGCAGGCGGTCGCAGAACTCCGACATGATCGGCATCCTGGCGCCTTGAATCAGAATTAGATGAAATTCGCGGTGGGCCGATTCCCACGCTGGATTTGGTGTCACCTGATCGGTGCGGTACAGCTTGTGAAAAGCCGCCACCAAGTCTGCTTCCCATGCGACATCGCCGTGTGCGATGCCAATGCGCACGCCGCGCGTTTCGATCTGTGTGCGTAACCAAAAGAGCTCTTCAAGCTCGTGGATCGAAAGTTCCGGCACGTGGAAGCCGCGGTTTTTCTCCGCCCTCACAAGTCCGCTCATCGACAAGCGGGAGAGAGCCTCGCGCACGGGACTTAGACTTGCGGAAAACCGTTCGGCGTACTCCTCCACGCGGATGCGGCTGCCAGCGGGAATTTCTCCGCTGATGATGGCGAGCTTAAGCTCGGCCTCAATATCTTCAGACCGCCGCAACCGCTGTGTAGGTTTGAGGCTGTTCATTTAGGGGGTTTGCTCACCCCGCCGGCGTCCCGAACTCGTCGCCCAGGTGGAACATCTTCACCGCGTTGCCGGCCCACAGCTTGTGCAACTCCTCTTCGTTGCGGGCCATGGTCTCGGCGAAGGCGAAGGCGTCGTTCTGGTCCCAGCCGTCGAAGTTGGAGCCGGTGTAGACGTTGTCGATTCCCCACATCTTCAGCAGGAAGTCGCGGCAGTCCTTATCGTGGACCGAGTTCTCCATGTAGAAGTTCTTGTCGTACTCGCGGATCGGCTTCTTGGCCTTGCTGGCCGGCATCCGCGCCGCGGCCTCGGCGATGCGGCCGACCTGGTAGGGTATGAAGCCGCCGCCGTGCGGGATGCAGACCTTGAGGTTGGGGAAGCGGTCCAGCACCCCGCCCAGGACAAGGTTCGCGTAGGCCAGGCTCTCGCGGTAGATGTAGCCGGCGATCCAGCCCAGGTTGAAGATGTCCTTGGCGTTGGACGCGGGGTCCCAGCTGGGATCGTCGGTGCCCACCGGAGCGCCGTGCAGATAGAGCGGCTGGTCGATCGCCTGGCAGTATTCATAGACAGGATACAGCGCTTCGTCGTGCAGGTCGCGGCCGGCGACGTTGTCGGTGGCCATGTTCACGCCCCGCGCCCACTTCGAGCCTCGCAGGCGCTCCAGTTCCTTCAGCGAAGCCGGAATGTCCTGCAGCGGCAGCATCGGCTGGAAGAAGTAGCGGCCAGGCTCCCCCTCGCAGTAGGCTTCCATCTCGTCGTTGACGACCTTGCAGTAGTTCACGCCATCCGACACGCTTGCGCCGTAGCAATAGAAGATCGGCGACGCGGTCACGCCCAGCACGTCGATCTCCAGCCGGTCGAGCTTCTCACGGCGGGCGTGCGGGTTGCGCGCGCCCTGCTGACCCTCGTTGCTGGTGCCCTTGAACGGCTCGGTCTGGTAGTTGCCGGCGCGGAAGCTAAAGGTCCCGTTGCCGTGGTCGATCATCTCGGGCCCGTAGGAGCCCGCCGCGCCGAGCATCTTCGGCGTCAGGACATGGCCGTGGACATCGACCTTGCGAAGGCGGCGCTGAGCCATAATTCATTCCCCTCTTACGAGCCCTTCGAGCACCCTGCGATCGGGACTCTTCGTGCAGCAGAAAAAATCGATAAATCGGACTTACATAGGTTTTGCATGGCAGAAAACCCATGATCAAGCCTTGCGACGATAAAAAGCTTCGACCGCTCGAAAACCGGACGAGCGGCCTTAAGGCCCTTCAGGCGTTGAGGTACGCCAGCGGCAGCCCGGGCCTTGGCCAGTCGGCGGCGATCAGGGTCCCGTAGCCGGACAGCGTGACGAAGGCCGTCTTTAGCTCCGGGCCGCCGAAGCAGATGTTGGTGCAGAAGGCTTCACTGGCCTCGTAAAACTCGATGATTCCGCCGTTGGGCGAGAAGACGCTGATGCCGCCCCGCACCAGGGTCGCCACGCAGACGTTCCCGCCCGCCTCGACGGCCAGGGAGTCGAAGCGCTGGAAGCCCGGCTGCCCGCCCATGATCCGGCCGCCGTTGGGCGAGGGGAAGCCTTGCTTGGCCACCTCGCCCTCGCCGATGATCGGCCAGGCCCACAGCCGGCCGGTCTCACTCTCAGAGGCGTACAGGGTCTTGCCGTCGGGCGAGAGGCCGACGCCGTTGGGCGTCATGATCGGAAAGACCGCTTCCTTGATCAGCGAGCCGTCCGCCCTGGCGTAGAAGATCGCGCCGCGGTCCATCACCCGGCCGTAGGTCCTGCCGTGGTCGGTGAACCAGAAGCCGCCCTGGAAGTCGAAGACGATGTCGTTGGGGCCCTTGATCAGCTCCCCATCGCAGTGGGTGTAGAGGGTCTCCACCGCGCCGCTCTCCAGGTCGACGCGCTGGATCGAGCCGCCCCGGTAGTCGCTGGCGCGCCCGGCCGGCCGGCGGTAGCCGTCATCGTGCTGGGTCCACTCGAAACCGCCGTTGTTGCACACATAGACCTTGCCGTCGGGGCCGATGGCCGCCCCGTTCGGACCGCCGCCGAGCTCGGCCACCACCTGCTTGCGGCCATCGGGAGTCACCCGCGTGAGCGCCTCGCCGGCCACCTCGACCACCAGAACCGAACCGTCCGGCATGGCGATCGGCCCTTCCGGAAAGCGCAGCCCCTCAGTGATCTGGCGAGCCTTCAGCTCTAACGTCTTCATCGCCACAACCTCCCTCGCAGAGGCATCCGCCCGCAGGTCCAACACCAAAACATTTAACACCAATACTTAGTCGTATTTTGCCCTTATCCTCACGCCGAATGTCGTCGGTAGGTCTGGAAGCATAAAAAACGAACCGGCGGTAATTGCTTGCGTATAATACCTCGCATCCGTGAGATTTTTTCCCCAAAATTCCACCCCGATCACGCCATCGGGTCGCGTCCACCCTACAGATGCATCCACGGTCGTATAACTTGGCTGCTTTAAAAACCCATCTGCCTCCCAGTTGAATTTGCTGGAGTGGAATAATTTAATATTGGCGTTGAAGTCACCATAATCAGTTCCTACTTTGTATAGAGCCCCAACGGAGAAGCTGACACGAGGCACTCGCATCATCTCCTTTCCCGACAGGTCAGCGAAAACTAGGTCAGCCCCGCCCGCGGCCCTAGGTACAGCAATAGGCGCGTTGGGGAAGCTCTCGTAGGTGCCCTTCTGAACGCTGAGCGCGCCCGTCAGGAGAAGACCTGAAGTTGGATTCGCCTGCAGCTCCGCCTCCAAGCCCTTGACGCGAGCTGTGGCCGCGTTTCGGAGAATCGTCACCCCACCGCCTATGGCGGCGCGGTAGTGTAGATCCTTGTAATTATAGTAGAATCCGGCGACATTTAACCGCAAGCGGCGTGAAAACAGCTCGGATTTAATGCCCGCTTCGTAGGCATCTAACACCTCGGGACGTATCGGCGTCGCATTCACCCCAATCGGTGGCAGGGTGACGTTGAAAGTGCCGCTTTTAAAGCCCCGATTATAACTCGCATATATTAGTTTATCTTCTCCTATATCATGATCTAAGGCCAGTCGCCAGGTGACCTTTGGCCAAGTCTTTCTGACGGTAGTGTCAGCTGATGGAAGATTGCGTCCGCTATAAACCTTGTGATCGCGCGTATAGCGTAATCCTGCCGTGAGGCGAGTGTCGGACAGGATTGCGTAGGTTGCTTGGCCATATACGGCGTAGGAGCTTACGTCTTGATGCCCCAGTTGCGGCAATCCATAGCTTAGCGTGCCACCCGGGACGAAGTTAGCCAACCGGAGAAAACGATCAAAATCGTCGGAAAGATAAAAGAATCCTGCAATCCATTCGAGAGATGACTTGCCACCAGAGTTTGCGATTTGCAGCTCATTTGTGATTGAACTTTCGCTTTGGGCGATATCTGCGACCAGGACGGCGCATCCCGCGCACCCCGCTCCTACGAGGCCAGTCGTATTCTTTTCCTGAGTCCATGAATTCTTAGCATATCCAAGGATGTTGGTTATCTTGAATGAACCGAAATCGTGGGAGAATGTCAGGCCCGCAATCGTACCCTTAGCTAGGTTGCGCGCATCTATTGGAGCCGCTGAGTAGGTATTGTAGTATCCCGGAAATACTGTCAGACCGTCTCGGCCTAGGGTTCCCGGAAATACCTCATATGCGGTGCCATAATCATTATGAATACGCGACTTGGTGATGAAGCCGCGCAGCTCGGTGCTGCCGCCGCTCCACAAAAATGATGTTCTTAAGCCGTAGTTACTTCCGAGATAAGCCTCGGCACCGGTCGTAAGGTCACGCCCGATGCCGTCGCTCTGCCGTCCGTATATCAGGGACAGGTCGAGAGCGAGATTTTTGCTCAGGCCCGTGGTCGCATAGAGCGAGGACTCGAATGTCTGGTAACTGCCATATCCCACCATTGCATCGAAAGACGGCTTGGTGGATGGCGTTCGCGAAATAACATTTATCACACCTCCGGTGGCGTTTCGTCCGAATAGTGTTCCCTGAGGCCCTTTGAGAACCTCGATCCGGTCTATATTATTGAAATTGAATACGCCTCCTGAGATTCCAGGGATATACACACCATCGACGTAAATTGATACCGGCGACTCAAAACCTTGAGAGCCCTGGTTTTGGCCCACTCCCCGCAGATATGGAAATGCGTTTGCGGCGCTTCGAGGAAATACTAATCCTGGGACTAGGTATTGTAAATCTCGGCTTTCCGATGCTCCGAGCAGCCGCAATCTCTCGCCGGAGAAGGCTTGCACTGCAATAGGAACATCCTGCATATCTTGCTGGCGTCTCTGCGCCGTAACGACAATTTCCTCAATGAGGCTTTCTCCAGGAGTTTCGGCACGCGCCGTGCTGGAGAAGGCGCTGAGCGCCAATCCGCCAATAGTCAACGCCATCCTGAGGGTAGCCATGTCTTCTCCCATTTTTCATTTTCGTTTCCGCCGGTAATATAGCTTTCCTGGTGACGAGTTGGTGCATGCATACGATTACAGTCAGCGTATATTGATCTTTTATTTTTAATCAGAACTACTTAGAGATAATGAGTCTCATCGGCTTCAAGGTAACGACGTAGATCAAGGCTGAGAGCGGCAGGCCGACGAACATGCAGAGACTTATGGAACAGCCGACGAGCGATGGGTCTCCGAATACCCGATCGGTGAGAAATCCCACAACCATCGGCCCAAGACCCGCTGAAAATACGCCGACGAGCGCGGCCATAACCGACGCCGCCTTGCCGCGGAAGGGTTCGGGCACCACGATCTGCAGAGCCGTGGCCGGTAAGGTGGCGTATCCGCCGACGATAACTAAAAACAGTCCGAGCAGCAGAACTGTGAGCTCGGGCGTGGGCGCGAAATAGCCGGCAATACCCACGGGCGTGCCGATTAGGAGCGCTGCCATCATGTAACGAAGGTGGGCGTCCTTCATGCCGCGATGGAAGAGGCGGTCGACGATCAAGCCGTGTATTGGGAGGCTGATCAGAGTGGCGACTGTGAAGGTCAACCCCAGTGAGTAGCCGATATGCTGGGGAGTCCAGCCATGGACGCGGCTGAGGAAGGCCGGCGACCAAACCTGGACGCTGAACATCACCATGGCCAATGGAAGGAGCGCTAGGTGATGAGGCAGTAAAAAGCGCAAATGGCGACGGGCGAAGCGCCAGTAGGCGCCGTAGCCGGCATCGTCGCTTGTAACCGCTGCCGCCCGTCGTTCGCGTCGCTCCGGCACCAAGAAGACAATTAGTCCAACTAGCAGCCCCGGGGCGCCTCCTAGGAGGAATACCAACTGCCATCCTCGGATCGAGCCGAATAGGGGAAGGAAATAGTCTGCACCCGGCGAGATCAGCGTCAGCAGCACCCCCCCCAAGAGCATAGATACGCCAGCACCCACCTTGAAGCCGAGAGAATAGATGGCCATAGGCAGTGCGAGCCTGTGGCGAGGGAATGTGCTGGCGATCAGCGATTGGGATCCGGGGGTGAGCGCGGCCTCCCCCGCACCCACCAGCGCGCGCGCCGCAAAGAACATCGTGAAGTTGCGCGCGAAGGCATGGGCCATCGTGGCGATGCTCCAGATCGCCACGCCTAGATAGATTATCCGCGGTCGGTTGAATCGATCTATCGCCCAGCCAAACGGCAACGTGCCAATCGTGTGGAACAGAGCGAAGGCCAGACCGTAAAGGAGGCCTATGTGGAAGTCGCCAATACCGAGGTCAATTTTGATGTCGTTGATCATCAGGGACATCAAGTGCCTGTCGAAAAGCGACAGAATATTCAGCGTCAGAAGCAGCCCGACGATGCCCCATGCGACGAATGGCGCCGCCTTTGTCGATTCTGCGGAGGACGCTCTCGCAAGACCGCCGGCGTCACCACCTTGAACTTCAGAATGTACAGCGCCAATATTTTTCATGTGAATAGTTGTTCTCGGGGTAAAGCATCCCTCACTTCATCTCTAAGCGAACTGTAATGATATTTATTTAAGGGTTTTCTCACCCCGTCGGCGTGCCGAACTCGTCGCCCAGGTGGAAAATCTTCACCGCGTTGCCGGCCCACAGCTTGTGCAACTCCTCTTCGTTGCGGGCCATGGTCTCGGCGAAGGCGAAGGCGTCGTTCTGGTCCCAGCCGTCGAAGT
>Ga0105248_10007199_pt1 | contig 12203 bp, 6 predicted proteins | sample KBSS34metaG_FD_81524 | JGI IMG/M metagenome (GOLD analysis project Ga0105248, IMG submission 81524) | Switchgrass rhizosphere microbial communities from Kellogg Biological Station, Michigan, USA - KBS S3-4 metaG | ecosystem: Host-associated > Plants > Roots > Rhizosphere > Soil | place... | reverse complement strand
CGAGGACTACTGGAACAAGTATCGGACGACACCCAAGGCATTTGTGTCGCTGGACGTCGGGCAGTCGCTGTGGCGCTCGCGATACGGCGATCGGACGTCGGTTCGCATCACGCCGAAGGCAGGCGAATCAGCGGCGACGGCGCGGGATCGCTACGCGGCGCGACTGCGCGACGCTATCGATCCGGCAGCGCTCGGTGTCATCGCCAGCGACGTGCGCACCAACAGCCTGGCCGCGTCGAAAGGCGCGACTGATTTCGGTGAGTACTTCACCTACTTCAGCATGTTCCTCGTCTGGTCGGCACTGCTGCTGGCCGCGCTCTTCTTCCGGCTGTCAGTGGAACAGCGCGCGCGCGAACTCGGGCTGCTGCGCGCGGTCGGCTTTTCGACCGCGCGGGTGCGACGGCTGTTTCTGGCGGAAGGATTGGTACTCGCGCTAGCTGGCGCCGGCATCGGCGTCGTGGCGGCGCTCGGCTACGCGGGGCTGATGATGCTGGGCCTGCGGACCTGGTGGACCGGCGCCGTCGCGACCACATCGCTCTCGCTGCACGTGACGCCGTCCTCGCTGGCGGCAGGGGCGGTTGGCGCGCTGGTGGCGGCGATGGTCTGCATCTGGTGGACGCTGCGCGGACTCGCGCGGGTGTCGGAGCGGGGTCTGCTGGCAGGAGAGCTGAAAGTCGCTAGCGGAACCGGCAGCCCTAAAGGGCTGCGCGACGACAGGCAGCCGGGCCGTCGGGTTTTCATCGCCGCGACTGTCTTCGCCGCCCTCGGCCTCGCGATGATGGCGGCCTCGGCGGCGGGCGCACTCGATCGCACAAGCGGATTTTTTGGCGGCGGCTCGGCGCTGCTCGTGGCCGGCCTGTGCCTCGCCGCTGAACGGCTTCGGCGTGCCCCTCGAACAACCGTCTCCGAGCACGGCTGGCGCGGTCTTGGCCGGCTCGGCCTGCGCAATGCCGCCGATCGTCCAGGGCGAAGCGTGCTGGTCGTCGCCGTCATCGCGTCGGCGACGTTCATGGTGATCTCGGTCGATGCGTTTCGGCGAGGCGCACCCGCCGCAACCGATCGCCACTCCGGCGTCGGCGGGTATGCGCTCCTCGTCAACCTCGCGCTGCCGATCGCCAGCGATCCCAACAGCCGCGACGGCCGTGAATCGCTCGGGCTCGCCGCTGACGATCCGGTGACGATCGAGCCCTTCCGCCTCCTGCCCGGAGACGACGCGAGTTGCCTGAACTTGTACGCGCCGCGGCATCCGCGCATCCTCGGCGCGCGCCCGTCGTTCATCGGCCAGGGCCGCTTTGCCTTCCGGCAATCGCTGGCCGCGGACGATGCCGAGCGGGCCAATCCGTGGCGGCTGCTCGATGGCGATCCGGGCGACGGCGCCGTGCCGGTGATCGCCGATGCGAACTCGATGACCTACGTGCTGCACAAGGCGGTCGGCGACGATCTCACGATCGACGTCAGCGGCCGGCCGGTGCGCCTGCGTATCGTCGCCGCGCTCGACGACAGCCTCCTGCAGAGCGAGCTGGTGATGTCGGAGTCGAACTTCCTGAAGCTGTTTCCGGAACAGGAGGGCTTCCAGGTCCTGCTCGTGGACGCACCGGCGCAACGAGCCGGCGCGATTGCCGACGCCATCGAAGCCGGCGCGAGCGACCTGGGCGCTGACGCGATGCCGACCGCTCAGCGCCTCGAAGAATTCCACGCCGTCGAGAACACCTACCTGTCGACGTTCAAGACGCTCGGCGGATTGGGCCTGCTGCTCGGAACTGTCGGGCTTGCCGCGGTGCTGCTGCGCAACGTGCTGGAACGGCGTCGCGAGCTCGCGCTTCTCGGCGCCGTCGGCTTCCGGCGCCGGCACATTTTTGCCATCATCCTGTCCGAACAGGTGCTGTTGCTGGTCTGGGGACTCGCGATTGGGACGGCGTGCGCGATCGCCGCCGTGCTGCCGGCGATGCGGGAACACGGCGGCCAGCTGCCGGCGGCCGGCGCCGCGCTGTTGGTCGTTGCGGTGTTCGCGGCCGGCTTGCTATCGTCAGCGATGGCGACGCGAGCGGCGTTGCGGACGCCGCTGCTCGAGGCGTTGAGATCGGAGTGAGAAACAGATGAGGCCACGAAAACACGACAACACGAAATCACGAACGGACTTTGTCGTGCTTTCGCGCTTTCGTGGCGTTTGCCTGACGTTCCTGGTTTTGGTCTCGACAGCGGCTCTCCGCGCCGAGAACTGGCCGCAGTGGCGCGGCCCCTCGCTGAACGGCCTCAGCGCCGAGCGGAATCTGCCGGTCCGCTGGTCGACGACCGAGAACGTTGCCTGGAAGCTGCCGCTGCCCGCGTGGTCCGGCTCGACGCCGATTGTCTGGGGCGACCGCATCTTCCTCAACGTCGCAGACGACCTGAAAGTCAGGGATGGCAACAACCTTCACCTCTGGTGCGTCGACCGCACGAAGGGCACGGTGCTGTGGAAGCGGCCGCTCGGCGGTGGAAACCATCAGGAGCGCAAGCAGAACATGTCGACGCCGTCGCCGGTGACCGACGGAACGCTGGTGTGGGTGATGACCGGCACCGGCATCCTCAAGGCCTTCGACTTCAGCGGCGTCGAGAAATGGTCGCGCGACATCCCGAAAGACTACGGACGCTTCGGCCTCAACTGGGGCTACGGCTCGTCGCCGCTGCTGCACGGCGATGCGCTCTACGTGCAGGTGCTGCACGGCATGCGCACCGACGATCCGTCCTACGTGCTGCGCATCGACAAGGCGACCGGCAAGACCGTCTGGCGCGTCGAGCGGCCGACCGCCGCCCGATTCGAGTCGCCAGACTCCTACACGACTCCCGCGCTGCTGCGTTACGGCGCCAGCACCGAGATCGTCGTGACGGGCGGCGATGTCGTCACCGGCCACGATCCGGCCACCGGAAAAGAACTGTGGCGCGCCAACGGCCTCAATCCGGACAACGACGGCAGCTACCGGATCGTCGCGTCGCCGGTGGTCCACGGCGACATGATCTACGCGCCGTCACGCGAACGTCCGCTGCTTGCGCTGAAAGCCGGCGGCCGCGGCGACATCACGAAATCGCACGTCGTCTGGTCGTTCAACAACGGACCGGACGTGCCGACGCCCGTCAGCGACGGTACCTACCTGTACGTCATCAACGACCGCGGCATCATGTTCTGTCTCGACGCGAAAACCGGCAAGGAGATGTACGGCCGGCGGCGGCTCAAGCCCGGCACCTACAGCGGATCGCCGATCCTTGCCGACGGCAAGATCTACGTGACGAGCGAAGACGGCGTGACCAGCGTGATCAAGGCGGGTCCGGCCTTCGAGCTGATCGCGGAAAACGATTTCGACGATTACACGCTCAGCTCGCCCGCGGTATCCGGTGGACAGATCTTCTTCCGGACGGCGAAGTTCCTGTACGCGGTCGGCAAGGGATCCGGCTGAAGCGTAGGGTCCGGCTGAAGCCGGACACTATGTACTGGCCGAATAGCCGGACCCATGTACTGGCCGAATATCGGAATCGCCTATCGGTACGTAGTGTCCGGCTTAGCCGGACCCTTGTCTTCTCTCTTCAGCCGGACTGGCGTCTTTTCTGCAGAAGTCCGAGCCGGAGGCACCATGAGAACTCGACTTGTCGTTCTCGCTGGGTTTCTGGTTTCGACGATCATTCTTTCGACGATTCGAGCGGACGCTGCTCCGGCGCCGCGACCTGACGACACGGGCATCAGATTGACCGGTTGCCTGGTGAAGGGCGACGATGGCTATCTACTCACCAACCTGCCGAGCGCATCATCAACCGGATCACCAGTCGCCGCGAGCGCCATCTCCGGCGCGGTTGGAACAGCTGGCGTCTACTCGACGGTCGTCTACTGGCTCGATGGCAACGACGATCTCAAGCACCACATCGGACACCGAGTCGAGGTGGTGGGAAACATCAAGGGCGACCCCAAGAACGCAGATATCAGGTTCCAACGCTATCTCACCTGGACCGAGATGAAAGTGAAAGCCGGTGGGCACACGCTGAAGGCGCTCGTGCCGTCCGTAGTCCCGGCGTCGGATGTCGGTATTGACAGCCGCGTCAGTGGCGTCGTCCGCAAAGTGGACGTCGATCACGTGTTCATGCTGTCGGTGGGCTGCAACTGACGCCAGGCATCGACACCACGAAGGTACGAAGGCTCGAAGGACGACGAAGAAGACATGGTCTTCTTCGTCGTCACGCCGTGTGGCCGATTGCGAAGAGCAGTCACAGTCCGAAAGCGGCCGAAATCGGTGAAGTGGCGACGCCAGCGACTGCAGAACTGTGCAATTCCGTGCGCCAAGCTCCGGACCGCAGAGAAGCGTCCAGAAGCACTATTATTTGGACGCAATGAGAACCTTCGAACGGGTTTCACAGGGGGTCACGAGACACGACCCTGCTATCTCGTTTCCCGGCATGGACGACGTTGCCTGCGTTGCTGCGGTGGCCCCGGTTGCACGAACGGCCCTGGCTGGAGCGGCACCGCTCGACCTCGACGACGTCAACGACGCGCGCGCTCTGGCGGTTCTGTCGATCCCTCCTCAGAGCCGCGTCCTCGACATCGGTGCAAGCTCTGAAGCTGTCGCTCGTGCGCTGGCTGCACGCGGCTGTCGTGTCTGGGGAATCAACATCGATTCCGCCGTGACACAACGGGCCGAGCCCTGGTGCGATGGCGTCCTGCTCGGCGATGTCGAAACGGTGGATCTCAACGCTTTCCTCGGCGCGCAACGGGTCGATGCGATCCTCTTGCTCGATGTGCTGGAACACCTCTGCGATCCAGCTGCCGCCATTCGCCGGGTCTTACCCTTCCTCGCCGCCGGAGGCAAGGTGATCCTCGCGGCGCGGCACGCCGCGCACGCCGCGGTGCGGCTGCAACTGCTGTCCGGAGCGTTCCCATTGACCTCGGAGGGGTTGCCGAGCCGACCGCTGCGCCACCTTTTCGACCGCACCTCTCTTCGGGCGCTGTTCATCCATGCCGGTGTGCGTGCGATCGATGAAGCGCGGGTTGTTCGCTCTGTGGAGGAAACCGAGATTCCACTGGGTCTCGAGGCATTTCCACGGGAGGCCATCGACCTGGCGACGGCGGGACCGGATGCGGATACGTATCAATTCGTCGTGATGCTGGCGCCGAGCGACGCGGCCTCTGATGGCGAGCGAATGCCGACGGTGATTCGCACGCTCACGGATCATCTCCATCGTGCTGAACGCAATTGTCGTCAGCTCCAGGAGCGGGCGCGAGCCCTCGAAGGCGCAGGCAAAGAGGATCGGCGATCGACGGACGGCATACCGGCTCGCGAGGCACTCCGGCGTTCAGAGCTCGAGCGCCGACACTCCGAGGAACAACTCGCAAGAACGACCGATGAGTTGATCCGCTGCCAACAGGAGCGTCGGTTCCTGCGCGACGATGTGCTGCTGAAAGATGCGTACCTGGCCAGCCTTCGCGAGCAGGTGACACGTCTCCAGCGTTCGCACGCGAACATCGGTATTCTGGCGGAGCGGCTGGACAATCTCACGACCGAACACGCCGCTGAAACCCGGCGCGCCGCGGAACTCGCTTTATCGAATCGCGAGATTCGCCAGCAGCTCGACCGAGCCGAGCAGGAGCTGCATCGAGTTCATACGGCGGTCGCCGACACCCTAGCCCAACCTCGCTACGTGCTCGCGGATCGCTGCAACGCGTGGGCGAAGAAAGCCGGATTCTTACACGCAGCGCTGAAGCGCGTGTGGACAGCCCGCCGAGGCCAGTAATGGCGCCAGCGGTCGTTCACGTTGCAGACGGACCGCCAACGGTCTCGATTGTCATTCTCACCCGACATCGACCGCAGCGCCTCGAGCGCTGTCTGGCTGCATTGGCACGACTGCCCGATGCCGTGTCTCGCGAGATTGTGATTTTGCTCAACGACGCCGACGACGACGTGCGCGCGTTGCTCGATGCGCCCGGCACCGGTGTTCGTGTCCTCGAGTCGGCGGTCAACCTGGGGTTTGCCGGCGGCTGCAACCTGGCGGCGCGCGCTGCCACAGGACGGCATCTCGTCTTTCTCAACGACGACACCGAGGTCGAGGCGCGATGGCTGGAGTCGCTGGTGGAGATTGCCGACGCCGATCCTCGTGTGGGCGCCGTCGGCAGTTGCATCCTGTTTCCGGATGGTTCCGTCCAGGAGACCGGATCCGTCATCTGGCGGGATGGTTCGACGATGGGCTTGGGTAGAGGAAAGCGGCCAGAGTCGCCGAGCGTGGGGTTCGTTCGTCAAGTGGACTACTGCTCGGCGTGTTCGCTTCTCGTCCGGCGTGAAGCGTGGGACGCCGTCGGCGGGTTCTGCGAAGACTACTATCCTGCGTACTACGAAGACGTCGACTTCTGCCTGTCGATTCGAGCGCTGGGCTATCGAGTGCTTTACGCACCGCGCTCGCGGGTGCGGCATCACGAGGGTGGAAGTTCGGATCCCGAATTCAGAATATTCCTCCACCGCTATCAAAGGCGTCTTTTTCGGCATCGCTGGGGCCACGTCCTGCGGGAATTCGAGCCGCCGAACCCGGAATCTGCGGCAGCAGTCAGACGGGCGGCGTTTCGCGCCCGCGGATGCCCGCGTCGTGTGCTCGTCATCGACGACCGACTCTCTGACCCGAGTGGTTCCGGTTTCGGTCGGATGCGGGATGCGGTCGTCGCGCTCTCGAAGGCTGACTACGCGGTAAGCGTCTGGTCGTCGCGCGGTGTCCACCATGCGATCCAGGAACTGGGGCGGCGTGGGATCGAGACCATTGCCGGAGGGCTCGAGGCCCACTTGCGCGAGCCCAGCATTCTGTACGACACGGTGGTGATCGCGGAGCCGCACAACTTCGAGCGGTACGAGGCGCTCGTGCGCGACAGCCAGCCTCACAGCGTGCTGGTTTACGACGCCGAGGCGGTTCACCACCACCAGATCGAATGCGACGCGAAACAGATGGCCGGGCCGCAGGCGACCGGCCTGGCCGATCGTGCGCGCAAGATGCGCGCGCTCGAAACGAGCGTGCGGGCCAGAGTCGATTTCGTGACGTGCGTGTCGCCGGCCGAAGAGGAATTTTTTCGCTCCACCAACGGCACGGCGCCGATTGCGCTCGTTCCCCCCTCGCATTCCGATCGGCATTCCGTGCTTTTTGCCGAGGGCGTCGTCTCGCCGCATCAAAAGGCGCCGCACTGGACGGCTGCGGGAGACCCGACGCGACCATGTGTCACTGCGCCGGACCTGTGCAGCGACGGTGCCTGGGTCGAGGCGTTGGTTCGAGCGCAATTGACACGTTCCGACACCGGTCGAACCCTTCCAGACTGACGCCTTCCGCACGCGGCCATCTGAGTGCGTTGCCCACGCATCGCACGTGACAGATCCGCCAACAGCCAGATTCGCAGTCCACGTCCACTCGCTGCTGTCGTTCCGTTGCATCGCCGACCCGAGTCAGAACGCGTCCGCGCCAGATCCGTAATCTGAGCGTCTGGTTTTGAATGAGGACTTTGCGTCACGCCGCCGTGTCGTCGCGATTCCTCCTAGAAACGCACGGTTGTGCGCATGGCGAACGCCTTGCCCTGCCGTTGGCGGATGTTTTCGCCGGCCCGCCGTATTTCACTGCGCTTCCTTTGTGTCATTGCATGCGCGCCGCTGCTTGTGGCAACACCCACGAGGGCGGCGAGCACGGGCGTGAAGGGCGCGCTCGAAGAAATCGATCCGAGTGGCGTCGTTTCTGGATGGGCGCAGGATCTGAGTAACCCTTCGCTCTCGATTCAAGTCCACCTCTACGTAGACGGTACCGCCGGCGCCGGCGGGACGTTCGTCGCCGCTGTTTCTGCGAACGCGCCGAGGACGGAGCCGGTCGCGGGGAGCCACGGATTCCGCTACCCGATCCCGAGCAAGTACCGGGATGGCGAGCCCCACACGTTGTACGCGTACGGAATTGCCGTTTCTGGAGTCGGCTCGGACAACATGTTGTTGTCGGCGGAGCCACAAACGTTCGTGTTGGAGTCGACCGTCGTGCGTCTGGACAACGGCGTCATCCAATTCGGCGTGGAGCCCCGGTGCGGTGGAACGCTGGTCGAAGTGAGCTGGCGTGGCCGGAACTTCGTGAACAACGCCGACTGCACGGGTCGCCAGGTGCAGGCAGCGCTGTACGACGGGAACGCGAAGTACGATGGCTGTTCCGGCTGCGAAGGCAATTGGGGCTGGGATCCGGTGCAAGGCGGCGACATCCACAATTTCGGCAGTCCGCTGCTCGCGAAGAACGTGACGGCGGACTCGGTGTACATCGCCACGCGGCCAAACGAGTGGTATCCGGACAACAAGGGCGGCGGACCGGGGCGTCCGGTACCTTCGGATGTGATGATCGAGCAGACGGCGTCGTTCGTGCCTGACTATCCCTACGCGGTGCGACTCCACTATCGAATCACCCATCTCAATTCGGATACCCATACGTCCGCCGTGCAGGAGTTCCCGGCGGTATGGGTGAACCAGGAATACGACCGCTTCGTGTCCTATGCCGGCATCAGGCCGTGGACCGGCCGTCCGGTCACTGCGAACCCGCTGTCAGCTCCCGGCCAGGCGGCGCCTGTCCAATATGTCTCTGAACACTGGGCGGCCCTGGTCAACGCCCAGGACGTCGGTCTGACGGTCTACGTGCCGAACCAATACCCGTACGCGGTCGGTTTCCAGCTGGCTGGCACGTCGGGCGAATTCGGGTCGGCGGCAAACTATTTCCGGCCGCACGTCCCGTTCATGTTCGGGCCGGGGAGTGTTCTCGAGGGCGATGTCTACATCATCGCCGGCGACTACCGACAAGCGCGGCAGGATATCGAGGCGATGCACGACGGGGAGCCACCGTCGGGCGACACCCTTCCGCCGTTTGGCGCGCTGGACATGCCGCTCGCCGATCAGGACGTCACGGATGTCGTCTCCGTCGCCGGATGGGTCCTCGATGATGTGGGGATTGCGCGTGTGGAGATCCTTCTCGACGGGACGCCTGTTGGCACCGCGTCGTATGGCATCCGCCGGCCCGACGTGGCGACCGTCTATCCGTACGCGGCAGAACAGATTGGCTTCTCCTACCCTCTCGATACCAGACCGTACGCGAACGGCTCGCACCAAGTGAGCGTCCGGGCCATCGACAAGGCCGGAAATGTCGCCGTGCTCCCCGGGGTGACGATCGTGATTCACAACGGGGAATAGCGAGCGCTCCATCGCGCACGATCGAGCGCCGGGCCGCCGTTCACACGGCTGCACATGACTTCGCACCCCGCTGATCTTCGCACCCTCACGCACCATCGGCATCTGACATTCGAGAGGGCGGTGGCTCCACTTTCGAGGCGTGCCATAATTGCGGCATGCGTCCGGCGAAACAGGATCAGGCACATCAGCCGACGCTCGTCAGCTCCTCGGTTGATTCTCACGAACGGCGCGTCGTGTTCGCCGGCGGCACGGGAATCGAGCTGCAGTACCCAGCACGCCTGGTGTGGCCGTCTCCGTGGATTGGTCACATTCCCTTCGCCTTGTGGCTCGTAGAAGCCCTGCGACCGCGCGTCCTCGTGGAGCTCGGGGTGCACAGCGGCAATTCGTATTGTGCGTTCCTGCAAGGCGTGCAGTCCCTTGGGCTGACAGCGCAATGTCATGGGATTGACCACTGGCGAGGCGATGAACACTCCGATCACTACAGCGACGACGTATACGCGGAGCTCTGCGCCTATCACGATCCGCTCTACGGCACGTTCTCGACGCTGCTCCGGGCCACCTTCGAAGAAGCCCTGCCGTATTTCTCGGACCGAAGCATCGATCTTCTGCACATCGATGGGTTTCACACGTACGACGCGGTCGCGAAGGACTTCTCGGACTGGCTCCCGAAAATGAGCGCACGCGGCGTCGTGTTGTTCCACGACATCAATGTCCGTGAGCGGGATTTCGGTGTGTGGCGTTTCTGGGAAGAGATCGCCGAGCGTTATCCGACGCAGGCGTTCGTGCATTCACATGGCCTGGGACTCGCATACGTCGGCAGCGAACCGCCGCCGGCCTCTCTCCGGACGCTACTGGCGGCCTCGGATCCGGACGCGATCGGCCGGATTCGCTCGTATTTCGCCAGGCTCGGCACGTCGCTCGTCGACCGCTTTGCACGTCGTCAGGCGGAAGACATTGCCAGCCGTGTGCGCGCCAGCGAAGCGGAGCTCGACGCCACGCGAGCGGAGCTCCGTCGGCAGGTCGAGGCTGCCGATTCGTATCGCCTCGAGCTCGGAAACGCCACGGCCCGCGTGGCCCTGCTCGAAGACGAGCTGACCAGAACGAAAGCGGACATCGCGTATCAGATCGAAGGCGCCGCCAAGCTCCAGCGGGAACTCTCGGCCTCCCGGGCCGAGGCGGCACGTCAGGCCGAAGCCGCGGCGAGGCTCCAGCAGGAGCTCTTTTCGGCGTCCCGAGCGGAGGCGTCACGCCAGGCAGAAGCGGTCGCGGCACTCGAGCAGGAACTCTCAGCGTCCCGAGCCGAGGCGGCACGCCAGACCGAGAGCATCGGGGCGCTTCAGCAGCAGTGTGCCGCGGCCAGATCCGAGCTTGCACGCCTCTCAGACGCCGCCAGACTCAGTCGGATGGACACTCAGAAGGCGACGGAACGCATTGCGCTCCTGACAGAGGAATTGGCGGCGGCGCGAGCCGAGATCGGACCTCAACGAAGCACCGCCGATGCAACGCGCGGCAGCAGTGAAGAGAGGACCGCACAGGTCGCGGCTCTCGAGGAACAGCTCCGTCGTGCCCGCGATCAAACGTCGGAGGCGTTCGCTCAGCGCGAGCGAGCGACCCAACTGCTTCGACAACAGATCGCCACGACCGCAGCCCTTCAGCGCGAGGTCGCCGGGTTTCGTCAGAATCCGGCGCTGACGGCGCTCGTGAACCGCCTGGCCACCTTCCGGCACGTGATTCCGGCACCGGTCAAGCGGTACATCAAGAATCGCCTGCTGGGCCTCCGGCCTTAGGGCCGCGAGCGCGGGCCCAGGCGCCTGATGACATGCTTGATATCGTGACGGATCGCACCGACGGCTCCGAGCGGGACCGTGATCTCGATTGCAGGCTGCTCGAGGAAAGCGGACTGCTCGACGCCAGCAGCTATCGTGCGTCCGCCCGACTGGACCGAGACGCACAAGCGGCCAGACACTATCTGTCGGATGGCTGGCGTGCCGGTCTCGAGCCCAGCCGGGGTTTCGAGGGCAGTTTCCTGTATCCCTATTACCGAAGCGCTGGGCTCGAAGGGCCTCCGGGCCTGACCTATCTGATGGTGCGCGCGGCGGGATGGCCGGTCTATGCCTCGCGCGAACAGGCGCAAGAGACGGCGGCGGTTGTCGGCTCGAGTACTTTGTTCGATGCCGCCGGCTACACCGCACGCGCAGGCGGTCTTGAAGGCCTCGATCCTGCGTTGCACTACGTCCTGGTCGGCGAAAGCATCGGGCTCGCACCGTCAGCGGCCTTCGATCCCGAATACTATCGACATCGCAATCCCGATCTGTCCGGGGCCGCGATCAACCTGTTCCATCACTACCTCGCGCACGGCCGCGCGGAAGGGCGGCGCGGCATCAGCGTCTCTGAAACGCTGGCCTTCGATCGGCAACGGCTGGATGCGTCACGCCAGACGATTCTGCTCTTCGCCCACGATGCGTCTCGTACCGGCGCACCGATCATTGCGTACCACATCGCACGGCGGTTGCAGCAGACATACAACGTGGTCGCCGTGCTGCTCGGTGCCGGCGAGCTGTTCCCCGTGTTCGAGAGCTGCTGCGCTGCCGTGGTCGGACCGATTCCCCAAACCGAGTGGTGCGACGTGGAAGCCAGGCATCTGGTGACGCGTCTGTGCGCGTCCTATCGCGTGCTCTACGCCATCGCGAACAGCATCGAAACGCGGATGGTGCTCCCTGCGCTGGCGCACGCTCACGTCCCGGTGGTCACCCTCGTCCACGAGTTCGCGTCGTATACCCGCCCGGCCGGGAGCATGGGCCAGGCGCTCGACTGGTCGACCCAGGTGGTGTTCCCTGCAGCGCTGGTCGCTGCCGCGGCTCAGAAAGAACATCCCACGCTTCGCGGCCGCACCGTTCACGTGCTGCCGCAGGGGACGTGTCCTGCCCCGCTTGCCGAGGGAGCTGGGGAAGTGGTTCCCGCTGTCGAGGCCCTGCTCGAGCTGCGCCGACAGAAGGACCGCGAGCACGCGCT
>Ga0105248_10007198_pt1 | contig 12204 bp, 11 predicted proteins | sample KBSS34metaG_FD_81524 | JGI IMG/M metagenome (GOLD analysis project Ga0105248, IMG submission 81524) | Switchgrass rhizosphere microbial communities from Kellogg Biological Station, Michigan, USA - KBS S3-4 metaG | ecosystem: Host-associated > Plants > Roots > Rhizosphere > Soil | place... | reverse complement strand
ATCGCGCTCGACGAACTTTCAGCCGAGGGCCGCTACGAACGTCTGCCGGCGCTGGCATCCGAGCTGGTGGCCCGCAAGGTCGAGGTGATCTTGGCATTCAACGGGACGCCCGCAGCCGTCGCCGCGATGAACGCAACGCGCGAGATTCCGATCGTCGCGCCAGCTGTCGGTGACCCGGTGGCGAGCAAGCTCGCGAAAAGCCTCGCAACGCCGAGCGGCAACGTGACCGGAACGACCAACCTGGCCAGCGAGCTCTATGCCAAGCGGCTCGCGCTCATGACGCAAGCGCTGCCGCAGATCACGCGTGTCGCGCTCCTCATGAACAATGCGAACCCATTTTCTGCGGAGGCGACACGGCTGTCGTTGACCACGAGTCGATCGCTCGGGATCGCGCTCGAGGTCTTCGACGCCCGCGATCTCGGCGATTTCGAGAGAGCGTTTGACGAGATGTCGCGTGCCCACATGGAAGCGGTTCTGGTCGGCAGCGACATCCTGTTTCAAGCCAACGTGGCGCAGCTCGGGACGCTTGCACTCAGCCGTCGGCTACCGATGATGGCCGGCTACCACGCGCCGGGCGTGCTCATGGCGTACAACGTCGACAACATCGAGCTGTACCGGGGTGCTGCGACGTACGTCGACAAGATCCTGAAGGGTGCGAAGGCGGGCGAACTTCCGTTCGAGCAGCCGAGCCACTTTGCGCTCATCGTCGACCTCAGGACCGCCAGCGCGCTCGGAATCAGGGTGCCGCAGTCGCTGGTGTTGCGTGCTGACAAGGTGATTGAGTAGGCTCTGCGCTCGACGCGGGTCTTGAGCGGCTGCTTGAAGGCGCCTGACCGACCGGCCGCTCATGGCCGGGCTGAGCCGCTCGGCGCGCAACGCTAATCGACCAGAGCGGTGCTCGGTCTAGGGGAGACCGGACCTTGGGCGTAGCCACCGAAGGGCCACCGGGCGCCGGGCCTTCGATGTAGGTGTTCCGAAAGAAGCTCCTGCGACGCAAACTCGCCGTACCAATATGCGCGCCGGCTGCCGGCAAGTGATCCGGCCGGCATGTTCGTGCGCGACAGCGCGCCGCGGTGAAGAAATCTTTAAGGTCCGCTGACTGAATTCTTAAGAGCGTTCGCTCTTCGCGCCTCCTAGAGTGCCGCCACGCCGCTGCGCTTCGCACGGCGGCCACCGCATCCACCAGGAACGACATGCCCACGCACACCATCGAGTATCCGGCGCCCCACATGCCCGCCGCTCCCGACACGGCCGCCGGCCGGCGCGACTTCTACGCCCCCATCCACAAGGCCTTGCGCCTGTTCATGACGCACACGCTCTGCGCGGTCGGCAGCACCGACCCCGCCGACAGCCAGCAAGTACGCGCGACACTCGACCTGCTTGGGCGCCTGCTCGCGCTCTGCGAGGCGCACCTGCAGCACGAGAACGAGTTCGTGCATCCGGCGCTCGAACGCGCGCGCGGCGGCAGCGCAGCACGCACTGCCGCCGAGCACGAACGCCACGTCGAGGCGTTCGCCGACCTGCGCGACCTCGCCGCGCTCGTCGCCGACAGCGCGGAAACGGCACGCGCCGCCGCCCTCGCCCGCCTGTATCGCACGCTGGCGCTCTTCGTCGCCGACAACTTCCAGCACATGCACGCCGAGGAGACGGCGAACAACGCCGTGCTCTGGGCCGCGTACTCCAACGCCGAGCTCGAAGCGATCGAGGGCGCGCTCGTCGCGTCGATTGCGCCGGCGACGATGTTCGAGTCGCTGCATTGGTTCCTGCCGGCCCTGAGCGCGCCCGAGCGCGCTGGCATGCTCGCCGGAATGAAACAGGGCATGCCGCCCGAGCCGTTCCGCGCCGTGCTCGAGGTCGCGCGGAGCACGCTCGTACCGCGCGACTACGCACGGCTGCTCCGCGACCTCGGCTTGCCTGCAGCAGCGTGAGGTCAACGCGTCAGCGTGGGACGTTCAGCAGCTGCAGCGGCCGCGTGACGCAGAGGCGAAAGCGGCCGCGCCCGGTCTTCTCCAGGCGCACGCATGCCTGGCGGTCGACGAGTCGCCGGGTCAGGAGCACCAGGCGCGCCTCGAGGTTGTCGCCGACCTCGGGGAGCCGGATGTCGGGCGAAAGCCGCAGCTCGCGGTTGGTGAACTCGGTGCGGCCGTGCTCGGCATGGTCGCGCAGCAGCTTCCACAGCACCGAGCCGGCGACCCCCTTGATAAGGTAGTCATCGTCGAGAAAGACGCTGTCGTCGTGGTCGTAATGGCGCACACGCAGCGCTGCCTGCGCTGGCACCGCGGCGGGTGAACCGTCCGCGCCCTCTCTCACCGCGGCGACCACCGGGGCGTCGTCGTCGGCAGCATCGGCGCCGGCCTGCGCGACGCGCGCGAACACCGTCAACTGCGCCGCGACCTGCGTCGCGAGCGCCAGCAGCGCATCCTCGTCGTCCCAGCTGAAGCGCATGTCGTGCGGGCTCTCGACGAAGAGGACGCCGAGCAGCTGGCCGCCGCACACGAGCGGCACGGCGAGCTGGCTGCCCGGCTCGGCGAGGCCGGGAAACGGGATCTCGCGCTCGAGCATGTGGCCGGCGAGCCCCTCGCGCATCGTCCGGCTGTAGGCATATTCGAGCGTCGCGTGGTTGATGCGGATTGGCGTCGCCATGCGCGCGGCGACGCCGACGACGCCCTCTCCGACCGGAATCTCCGAGCCGGCGCCCGAGCGGCCGTAGCCGCGGCTGGCGACGGTGTACAGCCGTTCGCCGGCGGCGTCGAGCATCAGCAGCATCGCATGACGAACGGCGAACTCGTCGACCACAACGTCGAGCGTGCGCTCGAACAGGGCGTCGAGGTCGGCACTACCGGCTACGCGCTGCGACGCGCGGCGCAGCGCGGACAGGCGGTTGAGCTCGCCGCGCGGCTCGACGCGCGCAGGCGCGACGACCTGCTCGACGCGCTCGACGGCGTAGACGTCGGAGCCGCGCAGCTTGAACACGCCGCTCATTCCGGTGTGCGACGCGATGCCGGCGAGCTTGGCCTTCATCCGTTCGAACAGCGCGCCTTCGGTCTCGGTGCGCAGGTAGCGCGCGGCGATGCGGAACATCGCGCCGTGCCCCGGATGGATCACCATCAGCTCGGCGAACGGGTTGGCGAGCACGTTGCGGCGCGTCTTGTTGAAGAACTGGAACGACAGCGCGAGGTGGCCCGCGTCGACGTACTCGACTTGCGAGATGTAGGTGACGTTCGGCGTGCCATCGGGCGCGCATGTGCACATCACACCCGGGATCGCGCCTTCGAGGCACGGCCGGATGGCGTCGAGCTTCGGTGCGTCCTCGGCCATGCGCTCAGCGGGCCGGCGACGTGACGGGCTCGCCGGCCGACGGGCCGGGCGTCTGCTCGAACGCCTCGGCGATCGTGAAGTGCACCGCGACGAGCGTGTCGTCGCGGCTGAGGATCGTGTGCGCCAACCCGGCGTTGAAGCCGAGCCGGCCGATCTCCTCCACGAAGCCCTGCACGTAGCGGTCGGCAAGGGCCGCGTCGTCCGGCCCGCACGGTCCGATGCTCGCGTCGTTGCCCTTGAGCTGCAGCGTGCGGTTGCTGGTCGGCTGGCTGAACACCACCGCGATGCGGCCGTTGTCACGCAGATCGCTCAGCACCTCGCCGGAGCTGCGCTCGGGCACAAGCAGTGTGGCACGGCGACGGTCGGCCGAGAGCCGGCAGCCGACGGCGCGCAACAGATGCGGGCGCAGGCCGGCGTCGCGGCTGCCGACCATGATCGAGACGCGGTGCTCTATCAGCGCGGCGTGCTCGTCGCCGATGAGGGAGTGAGGGTCGCTGTGCATCGGCGCGCAGTGTAGGGCGTCTCTGGCAGCGGTCCTGGCGACGCCGTGCAGCTTGCGGTACCTGAGATCGGCGAACCGACAGGCTCCTTCGCCCCGCTGAAAAGCGAGCCGTCCGCTTCTTCGATCACGTCGCCCAAGTGGACGCCGATGCGAAACCGCAGTGGCGCCGCGGCAGCGTTGAGTTCGCGCTGCACACCCAGCGCTGCCGCAAGGGCGCCCTGCGCGGTCGATTCTGACATCGAGGGTATCCGAGCCAAACGCGCACGAGCCTGCCCGAAGACAAAACATCGTCGCGCCGCACGAATGCGGCTGTCGAAGTATCGCGATAGCGACGCCGCTGAGACGTCGCCGAAGCGATAACTCTCGAGACGCACTGACAAACGGTGTCTTGCGTTGCGAATCCTTGCGCGCCATCAACTGATTGCTTCCTCTCACGCCTAGTTCTAGTCATCGCTGCTGCCTGTGTGCTCACGGCATGCGAAACGCCAACCACGCAACGCTACGCCATCTCGGCAGACAACAACCAAGCGATCAAGGCGTTGAACGCCTCAGGTGTCGGGCTGGGAACCTTCGCTGCCCCGGCGCATTTCGACGCCAACTGTCGCGCACTCGGGCCACTGCAAGTCGCCGACGGCCTCTCACACACGGACTACATTCGCAAAGCGTTTGAAGACGAACTGAAGATCGCGGGCGCCTTCGCGGACGGAGCAGCCAAGGTGTCGCTCAACGGGAAGGTCAACAAGCTCGAGTTTTCGTCCAGTCGTGGGCTGACGGGAGGTTCTTGGACCATCTTCGTCTTCAAATGGAAGTTCGCTGACGGTGAGCGAGTACTACGGGTTCAGCAGCGGATTCGCCGCGAACGAAGCTTGCCGGAATACAGCCGAGGCGTCTTCTAGAGCTGTCCAGAACCTGGTTGGCAAGGCGGTCAAGAGCCCTGCATTTGCTCAGCTGGTCGCCCGGGCTTAGAGCGCCGCGGCGCAACGATCGAGACTGCCCCGCGAGCGGGCCTGCGAACGGCATCTACGTCGGGCTCGAAGGCTCGCTGACGCCACCGGCGTTCGCGCTAAGCAGCTGCGATGCGCCGGTGAGACCGCCGGCGCGACAACGCAAGTCACGTGTAGCACGGCGACGCTGTTCGAGGGCGTCAGCTCTGCGACGCCCGCCGGCAGGCGCGTCCACATGGAAGGGCACTTCAGTGGCGTGCTGATGGCCAACCACATCAAGCTCGGCGACCGACGCGAGCGCTTCGGCAGGATCACGGCTTCATGTACGGGCGAAGCTCGAGCACATCGATCGACACATCTGGGAATCGAGGCGCGCAACAGCTCGGCGTCGGGTCAGAACGATCGCCTCACCGGACGGACTAAGAAGCGTCAAGGTGCCTCTGCAGATCTGGCGCGCCGACACGATCTCATTCTTCTTCGCCCGCGCGGCTGTTCGTGGGGAACACGTGACCAGGGCAGCCTGAGTGATGGAGCGGTCCGCTCGCGCCGGGACTCATGCAGGTCCAACCGCTGCAGAGGAGCGGTGGACCTACCGACTATTCAAAACCAGCCGCCCGCACCGACAGCGAAGTGGCCCCGCGGCAATAGAGACGCGATAGCCAAATCCACCGGCCAGGGCAAACGCCGGCGGGGATTGCGGCGCGCAGGCGTTGCGGGCGGCTACAGGGATTCGACGCCGCGGCGGGGCAGGGTCAGCACCGCCGCCAGCCCGCCTTCGCGGCGATTGCGCAGCACAAGATCACCACCGTGGCTGCGGGCGATGTTGCGCGCGATGCCGAGACCGAGACCGGTGCCGCCAGTGGCCCGGCTGCGCGATGCCTCGAGGCGGAAGAAGGGCTCGAAGACCTGCTCGAGCTGGGACTCGGGGATGCCCGGGCCGTCGTCCAGCACCTGCAGTTCTAGCCGCTCGGCGCTGTCTTGCACCTTGATCGTGGCGCCGCTGCCGTGGGTGCAGGCATTGTCGACGAGGTTGCCCAACGCACGCTTGAGGAGGGAGGCATCGGCCACGTAGGGCGTAGCGGCCTGACCCTCTGTACGCAGGGTGCGGCCCATCGCGGCGCTGTCCGCCTTCAGCGTGGCCAGTAAGCCGTTGACATCGAGCGGCACGCGCGGCGCGTTCTGCCCCAATCCGCGCATGAATTCAAGCGTCTGCGCGACCATGGTCTCCATCTCACGCAGGTCGGCCTCGAAACGCTCGCGGAGTTCGTCGTCGTCGAGCAGCTCGGTGCGAAGACGCAGCCGAGTCAGTGGTGTCTTCAGGTCATGCGACAGCGCGGTCAGCACGCGCCTGCGGTCGTTGATGAAGCCGGACAGTCGCTGCTGCATGGTGTTGAAAGCACGGGCGGCTTGCCGCACCTCGCGCGGGCCATCCTCGGGGAGCGGCGCGCGCTCGAGGTCCTGACCCAGCGCATCGGCGGCCCCGGCCAGCACGTGCAGCGGGCGCACCACCCAGCGTACCGCCACGTACGAAAGCAGCAACATCGCCGCCAGCAGCACGGCCAGCGTTAGGACCAGGCGCCACGGCAACGCATCAGGCACAGTGGGGAGTTCCGCGTCGAAGCGCGCCCAACGGCCATCGTGCAACTGCACCTCGATGCGAAGCACCGGCAGGCTACCGGCCATCATGCCCGCGCCGGGGCCACGCCCCATCATGCCGACCCCCGGGCCATGCATGGCCTCGTGCGTTGCCGCCAGGCTGCCTGGCGGAAGTGACCTTGGCAGGTCGGCAAAGCCTTCGCGGGCCTCCACCACCCGTACCGGCCTCTTGTCACCCAGCGCCGCCTGCAGCCGCGCGGTGAACATCCCTGCGCGCCAGCCCTGCGCAGACGCGGTCGGCACACGTGGCTGGTCGTGTAGCGACAAGACCAGAGGTGGCAGATTGAAAATCGCCACTACCCGCTCGCGCTCGCTCTCGCCTAGCCTGTCGAGCAGTGTGACGACGTCGGCGATGCGCTGAGCCGGCTGCAGGCCAAAGTTGCCGCTGACAAGCCGGTCGCGCTCGGCCACGTTGATCGCAGCGCTGAGCAGCTGCGCCAAGAGCAGGCCGGCGCCCAGCACCAACATGAGCTGGCCGAACAGCGAACTTGGCAGCCAGCGCCAGCGCCCGGCAGTGGCCATCACGACACCTTGTCGACTGGCACCGAGAGCACGTAGCCCTCGCCGCGAACGGTCTTGATCAGCGCTGGGCTGCGAGGGTCGTCGCCCAGACGCTGGCGCAAACGGCTGACTTGCACGTCGATGCTGCGATCCAGCGGGTCGGCCTCGCGTCCCTGCGTGAGGTCGAGCAACTGTTCGCGGCTGAGCACCCGGTTGGGGTGAGCAAGGAACACCCGCAGCAGCTTGTATTCGACACCGCCGATCGCCGTAGCGCCGCCGGCAGCCGACAACAACTCGCGGCGCGACGTGTCTAAGGTCCAGCCCGCGAAGTGCAGCAGTGGGTCCTCCCGAGGCTGCAGGTTGGGCGGCAGGCTGCGAGTGCGGCGCAGGATGACCTTGATGCGCGCCAGCAGCTCGCGCGCGCTGAAGGGCTTGGGCAGGTAGTCGTCGGCGCCCATCTCCAGACCGACGATGCGGTCGGTCTCGTCGCCGCGCGCGGTCAGCATGATCACCGGGATATCGGACTTGCCACGCAGAGTGCGGCAAAGCGTGAGGCCGTCGTCGCCGGGCAGCATCAGGTCTAACACGATCAGATCGAAGGCGCCCTCGTCGAGCGCGCGCCACATCGCCCGGCCGTCGCCAACGGCGGTGACGCGCAGGCCGTTCTTCTCCAGATAGCGCGTGAGCAGGCTGCGGATTTCGGCGTCGTCGTCGACGATCAGGATGTGGTCGCTGCGTTCCATCGGGTCCATGGCGTCATTGCACCGCAACGGCGCACGAACAGCGCGGCCGTGCCGCGAGAGAAAAGTATCACAGCATGTCAAGCCGCCGAGGCGCCACATGGCGCGACAAAAAGGATCGCGGCTGACACACCGTTCTTACAGGGTGGCGCTTCAATGAAGCCGTTGCGAAGGGATTCTCGGCAACGGGGCGACGGGGCTCTGCAAAGCACACCGCCTCTTCAACGATCCTCCTAGGAGCACACCATGAAGACCTCCACCAAGATCATCGCCGCCACCTTGGCCGTCGCTTCGCTCGCCACCGTTTCGATCGTCTCCGCCCATCCCGAAGGGGGTTACGGCATGGGCAACGGGTGGGGCATGGGCCCCGGCGCCGGCATGATGAACCGAGGCTATGGCATGGGGCCGGGCGCCGGCATGGGCGCCGGCTTTGCGGGCGGCCCGCACGGCTTCGATTCGCCGGCGGTGACCGCGGCCCGTCTGGGCGATCTGAAAGCCGCGCTGAAAATCACTGCGGCGCAGGAACCCGCGTGGGCGACGTACGAGACCCAGGTGCGGCAGCAGGTCCAGACGCGCCAAGCCTTCCACACCGCCATGCTCGCGCAAATGCAGGATCCGAAGGGCACTGTCGACCACAACGCCCAGCACGAGGCGATGAGCAAGCTCTTTGCCGCGCAGAACGAAGCCCGCAATGCCTTGTACGCGGTGCTCACGCCCGAGCAGAAGGCGCTGTTGGAGCGGCCGCAGGGCGCGGGCTATGGCCGACACATGGGGTGGCAGGCGCCGGCTCCGACCAAGTGAGTCGCAAGGCAAAGCGCTGAGCGTACAAGCGCCGTCAACGCGGGTCGGCCACGGCACGGTGGCTGGCCCGCAGCATTCGGATGCCGGCCAGGCGTGGCGTGATGCAACTCGGTCTCTTTGTCGGTGCTGTCTTGTCGCGACTCGATCAGACGCGCATGCGAGAGCAGGCGGACAGGTCTTGATCTGAATCACGCTGGATCCGCACCGCCGGATGATCATGTTTCATGATTTTTGAGACCAACCGCGAGGTGTCAAAGAGAGAACGCCATGTCCGATAGGACCAACAACTTCCGTCAACTGACGCAGTCAGTTTCCACAAGCCTTTCGACGTTGAAGTCGAGCACGCCTGAAGTGATGAAGAGCTTCAACGAACTCGGTCGTGCCGCCACGGCCAACGGGGCGCTCGACAGGAAGACCAAGGAGTTGATCGCGCTCGCCCTCAGCGTCGCCTCGAGGTGCGATCCCTGCATCGGGTTTCACATGCAGACGCTGGTGAAGCTCGGCGTGACCCGGCAGGAGATCGACGAAACGCTGGGTGTCGCTACCTACATGGGCGGTGGTCCGTCATTGATGTATGCAGCCAGCGCCATCGCCGCCTTCGACGAGTTTTCGCGCGGTCCCTCGACATGAAGGCCAACGCCCGGCGAATGAATTTCAGAGAGAGGTTGTCCGGGTGAAGATCGAAGTTCTCGGATCGGGTTGCAGCAAGTGTCGCAGCACCATCGGCATCATCGAACGGGCCGCGCAGGCTTCTCGCGTCGACGTTGAGATCGTCAAGCTCGAGAACCCCGACGAGATCAAGCGTTCAGGTGTCAAGGCCACACCCGCCGTGATGATCGATGGGAGGCTGGTGCATAGCGGCGGCATTCCCTCACACGAGGAAGTGCAAACCTGGTTGAAGCCGCGCCCCATCGGCTTTCTGAGCCACCCGACCCGGTATCTGTTCTTCACGGGAAAAGGCGGGGTCGGCAAGACTTCGCTTTCGACTGCCGCCGCGCTCACGCTCGCGGACGCGGGCAAGAGAGTGCTGCTGGTCAGCACCGACGCCGCGTCGAACCTCGACGAGATGCTGGGGATCGAGCTTCGCAACACGCCCGTGCCCGTGCCCGGCGCACCTGGCCTTTCGGTGCTGAACATCGACCCAGACCACGCAGCCGAGGCGTATCGCCAACGGGTTCTAGCGCAGATGGGCGTGGGTGCCAGCGAACAAGAGGTCTCGACCGTGCGCGAGCAGTTGTCGGGCGCCTGCACGACGGAGATCGCATCGTTCGACGAGTTTTCCTCTCTGTTGGCTGACGGGGGCTCTCAGTACGACCACATCGTGTTCGACACAGCACCGACGGGTCATACCCTGCGCTTGCTCAGCCTGCCCAAGGCCTGGACCGGATTTTTGGCCGGCAACGATCGTGGCGCCTCCTGCCTTGGCCCGCATTCGGGCCTGAAGATGCAGGAGGTTCGGTTCAAGGCCGCGCTCGATGCTTTGAGCGATCCCGCGAAGACCACCGTGATCCTGGTGACGCGACCCGACAAGGGCGCCATCGCCGAAGCGGCGCGCACATCGGGCGAGCTGCATGAACTGGGATTGAACAACCAGCGGCTCGCCGTCAATGGCGTGTTCCACGCCAGCGAACGTACCGACGCGGTGGCCTGTGCGATCGAAGCCCTCGGGCAAAAGGCACTCGACGCAATGCCCAAGTCTTTGCGCGAGCTGCCACAGGACCAGGTCCCGCTGCGCGCCTTCGATATGGTCGGCCTGCTCGCCTTGCGCGCACTGCTGACCATCGGTGCCGGCCCGATCACACCGAAGATGACTTCGGCTGTAGAAACCGGTGAACGGCTTCGGGGCCTGGCCGCACTGGCCGACGATCTGGCCTCAGCCGGGCACGGGCTAATCATGGTGATGGGCAAGGGAGGCGTCGGCAAGACGACCGTCGCCGCTGCTCTTGCTTTGGGGCTGATCCAGCGCGGCAAGACGGTGCACCTCAGCACGACCGATCCGGCAGCTCATCTGACGGGAACACTGAACGGTGACATACCGGGCTTGAAGGTGAGCCGCATCGACCCGAAGGTCGAAACGCAGCGCTACATCGACAGGATCGTGACGTCGAAGTCGCCCAAGCTCGATGCCGCGGAGCGGGCGCTGCTGCTGGAGGACCTTCAATCGCCCTGTACCGAGGAGGTCGCGGTCTTCCACGCCTTCTCGCGCATCGTCAGCGAGGGCCGCAGCGAATTCGTCGTGCTGGACACCGCGCCCACGGGCCATTCCATGTTGCTGATGGACGCGACCGGCGCCTACCACCGGCAGATGACGCGCGAGTTCGAAGGGCACGGCAGCGCCCGCATTGTCACGCCGTTGATGCGGCTGCAGGACGCTGCGTACACCAAGATCATCCTGGTGACGCTACCAGAGGTGACGCCGGTGTCTCAGGCGGCTGCGCTGCAGGAAGACCTTCGCCGCGCGAACATCGAACCCTATGCCTGGGTGCTCAACAAGAGCGTGCTGGCCGCCGGCACGCGTGATCCCTTGTTGGCGGCGCGACTGGTGGGTGAACGCAAGCAGATGGAGCGCATGGCCGAAGGGCTCGCCAAACGTATGTTCACGCTTCCTTGGCTGACTGTGCCGCCCATCGGCTTCGCCGAACTGTCCAGACTCGTCGGCAAAACATCGGCCGCTGCGGCGATCCCGGGCTGAACCCACCGCACACGCCATGGAGGTTCCACATGTACGGATTCACGACCACGCTCACCGGCACGACATTCGACCAAGCCCTCACCAAGGCCCTCGCCGCCCTGAAAGCCGAAGGCTTCGGCGTGCTGAGCGACATCGACGTGCAACACGCGATGAAGGAGAAGCTGGGCGTCGACATGCCTCCCTATCGGATCCTCGGCGCGTGCAACCCGCCTCTCGCGCACCAGGCCCTGCAGTCAGTGCCTGACATCGGCCTGCTGCTGCCCTGCAACGTGGTCGTGCGCGAGGAAGCGCCGGAGCGCATCGTGGTCGGCTTCCTCGACCCTCAAATCATGGTGACGCTGGCGGGCAAGCCTGCGGTGAAGGCCGTGGCGGACGCGGTCGAGCAGCGACTGCGTCGTGCGTGCGAGAGCCTCGGCGGCAGCACGACCCGGGCCACCTGACACGAGATCTGTCAGCCACTGCTCTGTCGAGCATCCGGCGCGGCGCTGGACGAACCCTACGGCGCTGTAGGTTCTGTAGCCAGACCAGGCGGCTCGACGAGAGCGCCAACGACGCTTCGATCAACCACGTCCTGAGTCTTGCCGTTTCGCCGTGCGCCCTGCCCCGGCACGGCTGAACACTCGACGGTCATGAGCGGCACGCTCGTGCTGCCGGGCGATGCTGCCGCAGACCAGATCGCAAAGCGCATACACGGATTCATCGGCGATGCGGTAGTAGACGCTCGTGCCGCGGCTTTCGCGCGCGACCAAGCCATGGCGCGTCAGGTGCGTCAAGTGGCGCGAGATGTTGGCGGACGTGTAGCCGCAAAGCTCCGCGAGCTCGCCGACGTTTCGCTCGCCATCGCGCAGCAGGTTGAGGATCTGCAGGCGGGTCGGTTCCGACAGCGCCTGGAAATACGCAGCGACCTGCTGCAGGGCTTCGATCGACAAGCCTTCCATGTACCCGCACGTAGTGGCAACACCGAGATCATGCCTGATGCTCATGTTGATCGGTTCGCACTTTCGCGCTTGACTAGTTAACCAAGTGCTCACATAATACACGAAACCGGCT
>Ga0105248_10007197_pt1 | contig 12206 bp, 19 predicted proteins | sample KBSS34metaG_FD_81524 | JGI IMG/M metagenome (GOLD analysis project Ga0105248, IMG submission 81524) | Switchgrass rhizosphere microbial communities from Kellogg Biological Station, Michigan, USA - KBS S3-4 metaG | ecosystem: Host-associated > Plants > Roots > Rhizosphere > Soil | place... | reverse complement strand
CTGGAAATAAGCAGGACGTTAAGGACGTACTTAAAGACGCTGACAGAGAAGAAGAAACAGAAGCGGCTCTACAGCATCTCCATAATCTACTCAAGTATGAGTACTGAGGTATTAGGATACTGATGACAGATTCTAACCAGACAGAAGGTCACGCTAAATCCTCACGACGTGCTAGGCGCACAATAAAGAAGCAGAGACACAAGCCGTCACCCGTTGTAAGGATTGCTCCCGATCCTAGGGCATGGGAACTTGCACTAGAACTCGCGGATGGAAATGTCAAGCGTCTCAAGACTACAAGTGATGGTTCAGTAATCGTCTACAATAATCCAATCAGATAGGTCAGTACAGATGGTAAGCAAGCAAACAGCAAGAGAGCGCTTTGCATCAGAACGTCGTAAGATTGCACTCAAGACGTTCAACAAGCCAGCATCTATTGATGACCTAGCAGGTGATCTAGGAGTCGCTTATCACACAGCAAGACGTGTAGTTGAAGAGTTGACAGAGTTAGGCACCATCAAGCCTACAGGACAGGTAAGAGATCGTAAGGTACTGTTCATAAGCGCTACAAAGGAAGAGACTCTACCCGCAATATACAATCAGTACGGAGATACATACTTCGATCTGATTACTTATCTCAAGGGTATGCATGAGGCTGACTTCCCTGCAACTTCAAGTGAGATTGCTGCTCGTAACTTCCTCACTACAACAGTAACTCTGATGCATTATGCAGCAGTTGCTAAGGAACACGGTAATGTGTCTAATGAAGACCTTGACACACTGCATGGAAATCTGCTAGACTCCATCACACTGCTCAAGAGTACAGCAAACATGCTACAGCAGATCGCTGAGTATGATATCTTCTGGACCTCAGAAGGGCTTAAGAAGATAGCACACAATAATGCATTCGATGATCTATCCATAGAAAGCATCTACGCCGCATACCTCAAAAGTACACAACTCACAGAAAGTTAATCACATGACTGCTCGTAGCAACAACGGTAAGTTCGCTAAGACCAAGTTCACTGTTCTAGTGACTGGCTCACGTAACTTCGACGACATTAGCAAGGTGCGTAATGCTCTTGTCGAGGTAAGGGATTTCGCCCGTTCGCTTGACCTGAATGAGAGTCAGATTGACCTCGTTCACGGTAACGCTCAGGGTGCCGATCGTACCGCAGCGACAATTGCTGCGATGCTAGGCTTCAATGTTATCAGTATTCCTGCTGACTGGAAGAAGCATCAGTACAAGGTAACTCAGGTAACTCTTGAAGACGGCTCGCCCGGTGGTCAGACGCACACACAGACTTGCAAGTGCGATATCAACACCGCATCCTACTGTAAGATGGCTGGTATCGTCCGCAACATTAGAATGCTGGATGATTGGAAGCCTGATATGGTTATTGCGTTCAACCGCGATAACTCCAGCGGCACCATGCACACGGTATCTGAGGCTCGTAAGCGTGGGCTGATCCTCTCTGTCGTACCTTATGCTGACAATACAGCGCAGGCAGCGGTAGTGACTCCGACGTCCAACGAGCAGCAGACGGTTGTTAATAGCACGGATGCATCGGACAATCTAATCAACGATGATCCGTTCGCTGTTCACCGTTCTCAGATGTAATAGACCCCTACAGGGTGGCTACACACTTAGCAGTACGCATCGCTTATGTCGAGAGCGCTCTAAGGGTAAGGCCACCCTGTAGGCTGTACCTTGTTACATCGAATGGAAGGAACGCTAATGCGTTATACTACAGTCCTGAATGGTGGACGAAAGTAACTGTCTCGGACAGGGATGGTTGACTTGCGTCTGCTCTAAAAGGGCTGTGCCAAAGGCGCTTTATGAAGTCAAACTGAAATCAGAAGTAGTCATATCTTCCAAATGTTTGAACTGTGGGCATGAGGAAACAAAAGATGTTTTGTTCTAGTTTCCGCTTGACTTTGTAGTCAACCACCTGTAATCTAGGGGAGTCGCACAGACCTCCACAACGAAAGGTAATACCTAATGTCAGAAGCAACCGCAGCACCAAGTAAGCCCCTTGATGAGTTTGGTCAGGACGCTAAGAAGCGCCTTATCAGCAGCATCGAGAAGTATAACGGACTGGCTGGACAACTCAAGGCTGTAGACGGCGATCCTCAGTTGCTCCTTGAGACGCTTAGGGACACGGACGATAACCCCGAGGTCGCTAAGTTGCGTCAGCAGATCGAGCAGTTGGACGATAAGCGCGAGCAGTTGTTCAATAAGCGTGACGAGATTCTCAAGCCCAAGGTTGAGCAGATGCGTAATGACGCGGCTGCTTCTAGTGAGGGCATCCGTAACGAGGCTGACTCGCTGGCTAAGACCATCAAGGCTGCTACCACGTACATTAAGGAACTGTACGGGGACGAGCACCTTAAGGACCTGCCTGACGTTGCCTCACGTAAGAACCGTGCGACTCCTAACGCCAGTGGTGAGGGTGCCGGTAAGCGTATCAAGGGCTTTGACTGGAAGGTCAATGGCGTGCTTGCTACGTCACGCGATGCACAGGGTGTCGAGCGTAGTAACACTGCTGCGGCTGCTAAGGCTGTTGGTGTTGACACTAGCGTCCTACAGGATAAGTTCTTTGCCATTGCAGGCAAGGACAGTAAGGCTTACCCCGCGCAGGTGGAGTTTGAGGTTATCACTGGCGAGGGTGACCAGCAGAAGACGTTTAGCGTTGTTGCTTCTCGGCTGACTAAGGACGAGACGCCGCAGAATAAGCAGGAGACGACTGGTGCAGATGCTCCTGCTACCGCTCAGCCTGCTCAGCCTGCTAACAGTGAGCAGACCGTTCAGCCCACTGTCTAAGCAGTCAGTGTAAGTAGGCTAGGTAGTAATAGACCCCCAGCCTGGGAACACCCGTTCATCCCCGTTACGGTGAGTTCCCAGGCTGGGCTTATCATCCTGTGACTCGCATCTACACAGGAGTTGATAAGAGTGATGCGCGGCGACTAGGCGTCGTTAGGCAGAGGTCCGACCACAGCATTAGTTTGGTACGGTTGCTGCTAAGAAATTAAGCCTAGTGCGGCTGGAAGACAAAACTGATGAGGTCCATCGTAAGTAGGGTGGGTAGCCAAAACTCATGAGTCTTCCAGCGTTGTGCCCATAGGCGATACAACATTAGGTGCAGGATTGCAACTGTTTACTAATGCTCTGTGGCTGAGAGAGTCGCTAGCAACAGGAACAAGCCATAAGTTCGTTTACCGGCGAACACAAGGAGCCGCCCCCGGTAAGGGGAAAGGATTAAGGGCTCGCCTGGTGCGGGAGAGGGGTAGACACCTAAGTTCTACCCCTCTCCTTATTATCCCTACTATTCCTGCCATTTCACAGAGTGGAAACTACAAACATGCCAAATGAAAATGAAAATAATGATAATAGTGTTGAAAATCTTACCGCTAGGCTAGAGCAATTGCTCGCCAGCGTTGAGGGATTTACTGCTGCCATTCAGCCGTTTATAGAGCGACAAGAAGCCATTAAGAAAGAGAAGTCCGCTAAGTACGAAGAGTACTTGGCATTTGCTCAGGAACTTAATGCTGAGAACCTCAAAATCGAAGAAGAGATGTTTGAGGCTCGTAAGGCTATCCAGCGTGCTAAGCAAGATGCGCTCTCAATGGAGCGACAGATTGCTCAGGAGCAGGCTAGGCTCGCTGCTATTAAGGCAGCAGAGGAAGCCGAGGCTAAGTACAAGGCTATTGCTGACTCTTGGGACAAGGCCACTATGGCTGCGCCTTGGCGTGAGTGGCTTAAGGATCATCAGGTTGATGGTGCTCGTAAGATTACAGGAGCACAGCGTATTATCTGTGCCGATGGTATGGGCCTTGGTAAGACAGCCCAGGCTATTGCTGCGCTAGATATGATTCGTGCTGCTACTACTAACGCTCGGATGGATAATCCTTGGACAAGTCTTAACACTAAGGGTGCTAATCCCAACGTGTACAGACCTTGTGGACTCAAGGTTATCTACTTCTGCCCTGCTACAATGCTACGAAATGTCGAGCGTGAGATTCGACGTTGGGCTCCGCATCGTAGTGTTGTGATCCTTGGTAAGCAGAGTAAGGTTGCCAGAGAGTTTTTGCTTGATGGACTAATGAATCTCGATCAGTACGTAGTCATTGTCAACTACGAGGCTTGGCGTAAGCAGTTGGTTCTGCTAGACAAGTTGATCGGACTTGGCTTCGATACTGCAATTGTTGATGAGGCTCACAACATCAAGGATCGCAAGTCTGTAGGATATAAGGGCATCCAGCGTGTGCTCAAGGAGTCCAACGGTCACGATGGTATTGAGTTTGTCCTGCCTATGACGGGTACACCAATCCTGAATAAGCCGCAGGAATTGTTCTCGTTGCTAACTCTTGTAGACTCGTATCACTTCTACGACGAAAAGTTCTTCCTACAGGATTACTGCCAGCAGAACCTTTACACTGGCAAGTGGGAGTTTAAGACTGGTGGCTTGGATTCGCTAGCCAAGCGTATCAGTAATATCTACTTCCGGCGTACTAAGGATCAGGCTGGAATTAAACTGCCACCTAAGACTATCATCGTTCACGATGTTAATATCGATGAGGAACTCTACCCCAATCAGGCTCGCGCTCGTACTGAGATGCGTACCTGGGGCAGCATCATCATTGATAAGGAGAAGGGTAAGGCAATCTCGGCAGCAGCCATGATTGCTATTTATACCCGTCTTAGGCAGATTGAAACGTGGCCTGCTGGAATCGAGATTAAGGACCCCTTCACTAAGGAGGTCATTCTTAAACTCGACGTTGAGGAAAGTCAGAAGATTGACTACATTCTTGAACGGCTTAAGTTCGACAACGAGACTAAGCAGTATGCTGAGCCTGAAGGTATCATCACGGAGTGGTGGGATGAAGAGCGTACTGTAATCTTCTCACAGTTCAAGGCTCCGCTGCATGAACTTAAGAATCGTATCGAGGCATCTGGTAAGAAGGCTGTTGTCCTTGATGGTGACACGCCGACTCATCTGCGTGATGAAATTATGATGAACTTCGACACATCAGTTGGAGAAGTTCCTAAGTGGGACGTTGTTCTCTGTAACTACAAGGTCGGCGGTGTTGGTGTCACTATGACAGCAGCAACGCAAATGATTATCCTAGATGAAGAGTGGAATCCCGGTAAGCGCGACCAAGCGTATGACCGTATCCACCGTATCGGACAGGATAAGCCTGTCACTATCCATGTACTGCGTTCTCGTAAGGAGAATGCAGACGGCAAGGGTAATGACGGTGGCATTGATTCTTGGCTCGCCGCTATCATTGAGCACAAGGAATCAGTCGTCGATGGATTTAATAGCGCTACTGATCTTGTATCTGAGGGTGTAGCCGCCTTTAAGAGTGGGCTTATCTAATGGCAAGCACCAGCGCTCGCAAGCAGATGCGACAGCAACATGTGAAGTCTCGGTATGAGAGAAACCACAAGGAACCTGTTGACACAGCGCGTCTCTTGAGTATCATTGACGACATAGCCCGAAAGACACGCAAGGCGGAAAGGCTCCGTCATGCAGGAGAGCAGAGAGCACAAAGGAGAAGTAATGGCACCTCGGCTAAATCAGACTGACACTAAGGTTGTTGAATCCTACGGCTTTGAGTTCGCAGAGCCGCCGGAGCAGGAGGGTACTAGGCGTAGTCGTTACGACGAGATGTGGAGTGCTGCTAAGGAACTGTGTCTTAAGTTCCCTGGTCAGACTCTCAAGGTTCGTAACTACAATAACGCGAGTACTGCGTACAACGAGGCGAAGTCCATCAACAACGGTGAACACCGTATGTTCATCCCCGAAGAGGGGCATGATGCAAATGAGTGGACTGCTAAGGCTGTAAAGAACACCGAGGTACTTAACGACAAGGGTGAGCCTTCGTTCGATATGTACCTCATCAAGAACAAGTAATAAGGCTTCCTGATTAAGTGAGTGTGTAGGCTGGTTACCTGCACAGCAATGTCAACCCTTAGACAATATAAGCCGTCTCACTTAGCCATCTCAGGGAGGAAACGACAAGGGTGGCCTCTTAAGTCCCAAAAGGGCGGATAGGGGTCACCCTTGTCGTATTTTAGTGCGGGTGGAAATAGCGCCAATCGACCTCATAAGTAAAGGACCTAATTTATGCCTACAGGAAACCTGTCAAAGACGTGCCGTTGGGTTACGAGTCCCGGTAGTAAGGAAGCCAAAGCGCAATATTGCGAGCGCCCTGTAGGCTGGGTAATGATGGAGGACGGCGATGAGCCCGGTGCCGCTAAAGTTAGGGTGTACAATACGTTCTGCCCTAAGCATGAGAAGATGGTGACCGATATGGAAATGGACTTTGGTGACCCTGATGAATCTGCGTGATATCAACGACTGTATCGAGGCAGCAGGACCTAATGCTAGCATTAGGGTATCCATGAATAGTGGGGCCTTCGCCCAAGGTAAGGTTATCAAGTGCAGCCCTAGTGTTCTCTTGGTAGAGGACGAGGGCCAAATTAGAGCCTCACGTACTGCTATCGCTGTCAGTCAAATTGCTTCTATTAGTTGGTACATCTAAAGTGAAGTGTGTCCCTTGTATTAGGGAACTGCACGACTCTTGTAATAAACCTGAATGCGAGTGTGCTACTAATGCCCATGCACAGAACAAAAATGCTCAACCTGGTCTCGACGGAGATGTATCTACACAGGGACTTGATGAAGAAAATCCTGACTACGCTAGAGGAAATCAGAGACGCACCCGTAGTTTCAAAGCAGATGCAGCCCTCAAAGACCAACAATCTACCGGACGTAAGCGAGCAGCCAGAGAATATCCGTTACTATCACTTACGGGACAAAGCATTGAGTCATCGCGTGACTTTCCGCATGACGATCGAGCCTATTGTGAGTGGCGGTTCGGCATTAAGTGTGGAGGTGGGGACAGTCCAATACAGGGGTGTGTTGACGGACGGCAGTACGCTAGACACCACGGTCCTGACAAGAATACCCTGAACAACGATGAAGGTAATGTTCACCGTATCTGCCATACTTGTCATAATCGCTGGCATGCAGCTAACGATCCTGACTATGATCCTAATAAGCCTCTGAAGCACTAGAATGGAAATAGCGCCAAAATGCCGACTTACATCAAGATTGAGTTGAGAAGCGACTCAGCAACTATCGAAGCGATGATGCAGGAAATCCTCGACTTTGCTAAGGCACAGGATTATAGCATCGAGAAGTTTAGGACAGCATCCACTGTCAACTTCCCTATTCGCCGACCTATACTTGAGCCTCCAAAGGGTGAGATGTAATGCTAAGGGTAATCAGAGTCATCGAGTACGAGTTCAAGGACCAAAAGACTATGGAGCATAATATGGCCCATTGGACTTGGAGCGGCGAATATAGTAGCAGTAGGTTTAAGTCTGCTGTTATTACACCTGCTAGTTTTGTAGAGAAGAATACTGAGAATGATTGAGATAATGTGGGGAGTAATCATGGTGTTCATATGGAGTTATCTACTATGGCTTCTCTTTGCTTCCCCCTATGATGAGGAGGACGAGTGACTGAGGAATTGAGCAACACGCCGATCGGTGATCCGCGTGTACACGCTAAGAGTACCTCACTTACAGGAGGATCTTTAGAGGACAGTCTTAATAGTGCAGACAATCGTAGGCGTGCCTTAGACGAATGTAAAGATAGTGTTATTGAGATGCTCATGGCCCCCATTAATGAAGACGGCTACGATATGGGTGACCTAGAACGAGTCAGAGCCGCCGTTAATAAGGCCGAGTTTGTAATCAACCAGTGGCGTTCGTACAGTACTACTGAGGATATTGCTGAGCGCGTCTATAACGATCAGCATTGGTGGACTGACGATACCAATGTTTCGCGTGAAACCCCTGTAGGCGGCACACCCAATACACCTGTTACACCTGCTACACCTGGTGTTAGAGACGAAATTATTATCGAGTAATACTGCCTATTGACAAACGTATTATCTGTGGTATACTTTTTAGTACAAAGCAACCAGTAGGTCAAGAGAGGTCGTAATGACTAGTAAGGGAATCGACTTTAAGCATTGGACTAATGCTACGGCTGAGATGCCGTGGGGTGTCCAGCGCGCATTCGTTACGGCCCTTGAGGCTGTAAGGGATGGTCAGATCAAGATGGTGTACGGGACCGACAGTTACAACGGTTCACCGTGTCTCGTCAACGCTATCAATCAGATGATTAGCCTTGACGCTAACGCAAGCCCAGCCACTTTTGCTAGTGAAGTTGTACGCTCATTCGACGTTGTTAACCGCGCTATGTTTGAGTTGTACGGTACGAGTGCTGGTTTCCATGAGAGGTACGTTACTACGGCTAGCGCTGAGGTATTGCTTCACAACTTTGGAGAACTTAAGCCGGAGTCTGTATTTGAGGCACCTGATGTTGCAGCGGCTATTGCTACCAGCCCTTACACTGAGAAGTCCGATACGGAACTTGCTCAGGAGTGGCTCGACGCTAACAAGAACCTTGCTGACGAGAAGCCCTGTGATATTGCTGACGCTAACAGCCCCGACTTTCTTGACAAGGTTAACGCCTTCGTTGATGCAGTAGGCGAGGCAATCGACTCTAAGACTAAGGACTAATGCCTACTACATACGAACGTAGAGGGCTGACATTAGACGAGGCGTTGCAGGAGACTTTCAACACGCGAGCAGAGTTAATGTATCAAGTCTCCTGCAACTGTCTCAAGCGTGAAGGTTTCACTACTACAAATGTACCTGCTCCGTTTACCAACTCAGGTATCTGTAATATCTGTAGGCTGCCAACTTCTACTAACTTAGCGAGGCACGTTAATGAATGTGAATCCTGTGAACGATGGGCAATCGTCGATAGATGGGGACTCTGCTCAGGCTGTGATTAGGTTCGGACTTTTCCCAAGTATACGTTTAGATAATGCTCAGATTAAGTGTTCTATCTGTAAGAAGGTAACGATTCAAGAAGGCTCTGCTTTTGAAGTAAAGCGCATTGATGGAGTCGAGCCTGCTTTCCCGATTGATCGTAGCATATACCGTACCTATATGTGTACCGAATGCGGAAACGTAAATCTCCAACGTCCTAAAATCGAGAAGCCGGACCTGCCTACAGGAGCGTCCAAGAATAAGGGTGGAAATAGCGCCGTCCCCTCGCTCAAAAAATTACCAATAATCTGAAATCCTTGACAGACCTGATACACTCACAACTTACGGACATACAATGAAGTCTGATATGCTACTCTCGGTTAGTAGCGAGGACGGGGCAACCTTGTCTGACGGGGCAACTGCTACTCAAACAGAAATACGACACATATCTAACTCGGAAGTTGGTACGTGGCTTATGTGCCGCAATTCGTACCGCTATCAGTTTGATATGTCGTTGCAACCTATTAGGCACAGCGATCCTTTGAGCCGTGGCATCCTAGGTCACGATGCTATCGCTGCGTTCTATACAGTTATCGGTCAGACCGGTGACATTGTACTTGCACAGGCAGCAAGTGATGAAGTCCTACAGCGAGCGTTGACTGATACAGTTACATACGCTATGGAAATCGTCATGGACGTTCGTAAGATTCTGAACGTCTACTATGTCATGGTGCAAGGTGACATTCCTAACTGGGATATCATTGAGGTTGAGACTAAGCATGATCTCCCTCTAAATCCTAATTACGATATGCCTATGCGTCTTGATGCCCTCGTTAGGGACAAGCGTACAGGTAAGATTATCCTCGTTGACCACAAGTTTACGTATGACTTCTGGACTGAGGATGACTTGGCATTGAATCCTCAATTTCCTAAATACATTGGTGCCCTACGTAACAAGGGGTACAGTGTAGATCACTGTATCCTTAATCAACTACGGACACGTAAACTTAAGAATCCTGGTACGGATGATCTACTACGACGTACCGAACAACGTCCATCGTTGGCTAAGATTAGGCGCTTCCTACAGGAGCACATTGTTAGCGCCGAGGAAATTGTACACTACCGTTCGCAACCGCCAGAGGTTAGAGCACGTCTCGCTACTCGCGTGGCTAACAAGATGATATGCCGATCGTGTAGTGTTAAGAATCTGTGTATTGCTGAATTAGATGGGAGTACTATCGAGTACCTAGTACAAACAGACTATAAGAAACGTACCTATGGTTACAACGACGATGCTGTTGTTGACGTAAAGGAACTGATGTAATGACTACAACTAGCGATGATGAAGTTAATGCTCTACTTAGCGATAACCCTCCGACAGTAGTAGACATACCGGAGACTACTGCCGCTGCTGTGGCTACTGTGGCTGCTGTTTCTGACCCCCCTGCCGCCCCGGTGAGCAACGAGTTTGCCGCCAAGGTGGCAGAGGCAGACGAAATGTTGGACTTGCTTATGGCAAGGATCGGCGGGGTTCAAGCGCACACTAAGTTCATCAAGGTACTGATTTACGGGATGCCGGGTACTCGTAAGACTGTGTTTATGGCGACGGCCCCTAAGCCGCTCATCATTGACATTGAGAAGGGTACGCACTCCATCCGTAATCACCCACAGTTGGTGCCAGAGGTTCAGGTACTTGACTTCCGTTCTATCTTCCAGGCAGAACAGTTGCTTAAGTACCTTGCTCGTAAGGACGATATCCCTGCGCTTAAGGATCGAGAGACTGTTTGTGTAGACTCGTTCTCTGAGTTGTCTAAGCGTGACCTCGACGAGATTGTCGCGGCCGAGGCAGCCAAGGATGCGAGCCGTAACAAGTACCTGCCTATTGGTGCTGACTACAACGTTAGCACCGAGCACATGCGACAGTTTGCCAGTGCACTCCGTGACCTGCCTATGCACGTCGTTGTTACCTGTCACGTTAAGGAAGAGAAGGATGAGAGCACTGGTCGTCTACTTGTGCGGCCCAACCTCACTCCTAAACTTGCTGGTACTCTTGCTGGCATCTTTGATGTTGTTGGGTACATGCAATTGGATAATGACACTGCTAAGTTGCAGGTGCATCCCACCAACACCGTAACTGCCAAGACCCGTATCGGAGGACTACCGCCTATCATCGAGAACCCTACATTTAACGACCTGCTTACCGCTTTCAACAAGACCGCTTAATTAAGAAGGAGAAATACAATGGGATTCCTGAATGACATTGGGCTCGACAAGGTTGAGGCCGACCCTAACTACATTGGCGATGGTCGTTGGCCGGGTTGGCTGACCGACAGTAAGATTGTCGAGAAGAAGGATGGTAACACCGCATGGGTTATCACCTACAAGATTGACAAGGACTCCACTCAGTACGCTGGTCGTACCCAGGACGAGTGGTATCCCCTTAGCGACGCGACCGACACTAACAAGGCTTGGATGAAGAAGCGCGTACTCGGTCTTGGTGTGCCGGAGTCGAAGATTAATGACCTCGACCCCGGTGATGTTGCGGGTCTGTGTGTTTACATTACGATCCGCCACAAGGGTTCGTATCAGAACGTCGTTGACGTTGTACTGCGTGATGAGGCTACCGGCAACGTTATTGCTGGTGCCACTCCTACTGAGGTTAGCCCTACCGAGGCTATGGAGGGCGCTGCTATGTCTGCGCCTCAGTCAGTAAGTGCCAGTGGGCAGGGTGTCAGTAACCTGATGTAATTAGACTCCTACAGGGTAGGTATTGGGAACTGCCTATCCTGTAGGGCTAAAAGCCCCTCAGAGGTTTCCGGTTGCTCCGTCCTCTGTAGGGGTTACAGTCCGGCAGGGGTGAAGCATGACGGCAGAGCCCCTGTCGGACCTTAGCCATAGTAGCCCAATTGGCAGAGGCACGAGACTTAAAATCTCGCAAGTGTGGGTTCAAATCCCACCTGTGGCACATGACAACTTTAATGTATAAGCAGATCGGCATTAGTCCTTGCGTTATTGATGATGCAGATGAGCCTGTGTTCTCAGATTCATTTCGCATTTGCTTTGAGTGTGGTCACGTTTACAACTTGAAGATGGACATTGTGAACCAAGACTTACAGTCACAGATTAAGAACGAGTTGCTTCTGACTGATGAAGTACAGGTACGTTCCGTACTCGACATTACATACTGTCCGCTTTGTCTGCACGACTGGTGAAACATAATTATAGGAGAGGTTATGAGAACAGATGGTTGGACACTGTTAGTGTTAATCGTGGGTATCTTGGTCGGCATCATCATCATGGTAGTGTTTGCAGGTAATTAATGTACCACGGTGAGATAGTTTGGGAAAGTGAT
>Ga0105248_10007186_pt1 | contig 12219 bp, 11 predicted proteins | sample KBSS34metaG_FD_81524 | JGI IMG/M metagenome (GOLD analysis project Ga0105248, IMG submission 81524) | Switchgrass rhizosphere microbial communities from Kellogg Biological Station, Michigan, USA - KBS S3-4 metaG | ecosystem: Host-associated > Plants > Roots > Rhizosphere > Soil | place... | reverse complement strand
GTCCGCGACATGTCCAACGGCAAAATGAAACGGCTGATGGTCAAGACTGTGTCGTTCAAGGAGTCGAGCGCGTATGGCGAGAACCCGGTGTTTTCGCCGGATCTGCGGCAGATCGTTTACCACTGGTCCACGGAGAAGGATGGGCCAGCGCAGCTAAGGATCACCTCCAATGACTCCTCGGGGAAATCGCGCGTGCTGGTGGACAACCCGGAATTCGAATACTTCGAGCCGGAAGCCTGGTCGGCGGACGGCAAATCGGTGCTGGTACTGCTGGCAAAGACCGACGAGACCTGGCAGCTCGCATGGGTATCGCTGGGCGACGGTGCGGTGAAGCAGATCATCTCGCTCGGATGGAGGCTTCGGGCTAGCCGCGTGAGGCCGAGTCTCTCGGCCGATGGACGCTACATCGCCTATGCCGCCCTCGCGGTCAATCCCAAGAGTGCGAAGGCTCCGTTGGAATCGACCGACGTCCACATTTATGTCGTCGCGGCCGATGGGTCCGGCGGATCTGAACCGGTGAAGACCACGGGCATCAGCAACAATCCGGCGTGGACTCCCGACGGCAAACACTTGCTGTTCACCAGCGATCGGTCCGGTAGCCTGGGTTTATGGTCGATCGCGATTCAGAACGGGAAGCCTGCGGGTTCGCCGGTGCTGGTGCGCGCCGATACGGGGGACCTGCACGTAATGGGCATCCATTCCGGTTCTTACTACTACTCGCAACGGCAGAACGTGGAAGCCATCTCCGTCGTTGCGTTGGACGGAAAGCTGCTGGAGAGCTATCCCGGCATTCAGCCAGCATGGTCTCCGGACGGGAAGGCCATCGCATTCAAGAAACTCCACCCTGGGAATCCGGGCGCTTATGATTTAGTGGTTCATTCTTTTGAGACTGGGGAGGAGAGGGCGTACGCTACGAAGTTCGGCTTCACCGGGGCTGGGAAAGCTTTTTGGCTCCACGATAGTAGCGGACTCCTGGAGGGGATCATTGCAGGCGGGGCAAATTCTCCTTACCGAGTGGATCTGAAGACCGGGGAATTCAAACCGATTCCCGCGGCCGGCGTGCCATCGCTGGACGGCAAGACGCTATATCTGGTCCGGCACGACCCCAAAGACAGCACTGCATCCGATAGGCTTGTAGCGGTCGATATCGAGAGCGGGCGGGAGAGCCAAGTCCCCATTCCGCCGGTGGTTGCGTCGACAAGTTCGGCGCTGAGTCCAAATGGCCGCACGCTTGCCGTGATGTGGAACGATCCTAAAACCAAGCAAAAGCACATCTCGCGAGTGGAGGTGGATGGGACCGGATACCACGACCTTAGTGTTACCCCAATGGAACTAACCGGAAACGAATTGGCTTGGTCTTCGGACGGCCGCCGAATCCTTTTTGACAAACAGCGTGAAGATCGGTTGGTGAGGCAAGTCGTATGGATTCCCGCGGAAGGAGGCTCGCCCCAGTTCACCGGCGTGGAACTGGACGTCAACCGGCTCCGGGGGATGGACATGAGTCCCGATGGATCGCGCCTTGCGTACGGAGGCACTAAGAGTGTTGCGGAGCTTTGGGCGCTCGATAACCTGCTATCGAGCTTAAAATGAGCGACATTGAACCGCAGAAAGACGGTTTGCCCCATAATGCCTATTGCTGGATCGCAGACCCCCGCCTACTCTGGGCAGGCGGGAGGAAAGCATGAGCGTGAAGGAACCAGGCAGGCTGGATTCGTGGAAGGAGATCGGGGCGTATCTCCAAAGGGACGTCCGGACGCTGCGAAGGTGGGAGAAGGAAGAAGGGCTGCCGGTCCATCGGCACACCCACAAGAGCCGGAGCAGCGTCTACGCCTACGCCGCGGAGATTGACGCTTGGCGGGTGTCGCGCAAGGTGGTTCCGGAACCGCCCCCGGCCAGACCCCTGTGGAAAACTCCGGCGTTCGCCCTGACCATATTGCTGTGTTTGATCATGGTCGGCAACGGGATTCGCCCTCAGGTCGCTTCGGCGCAGAATGCCGGCGCTGTCAACCGTCAGGTCTGGACTGGGCCAAAGGTCGACCCCTCTGGAACCGTTTCACCCGACGGTCGGCTCGTCTCTTTTACTGACTGGGAGACGGGCGACCTGTCGCTCCACGATCTCACCACCGGCCAAGACCGGCGACTGACGAACAAAGGAACTTGGGACGACTCGCAAGAATTCGCGAGCGGGTCGGCGATCTCGCGCGATGGAAAGCACGTGGCGTATGGATGGGGAGCGACGGTGACCGGTCCGTCCGGCAAACAGCCTTTCTTTGAAGTGCGCCTCATCGATGTGGCAGGTGGCAAACCGCGAGTTCTGACCACTCAGCCAGACGTCGAATTCGCCTATGTAAACGACTGGAGTCCAGACGGCCGATGGCTCGCGGTTCACCTGATCAGAGCTGGTGGGACGGGACAGATAAGCCTCGTCTCGGTAACGGATGGCTCCGTTCGGGTGTTGAAGTCCACGGATTGGAGAGGACCGACCAGAGTCGCGTTCTCGCAGGACGGTAGGTATCTTGCCTACGATCTTCCCCTGAACGGCGAAACAGACCAGCGCGACATTTACGTGATGACGGTGGACGGTAGCCGCGAAACCTCCGCAGTCTCGCATCTCTCTGGGAACCGGCTACTCGGCTGGCACCCCGAGGGAAAGTACTTACTGTTTGCCAGCGATCGCAGTGGCTTGCCTGGCGTCTGGGCAGTTCCGATCGAGGACGGAAAGCCGCAGGGTGCGCCGGAGCTCGTAAAAGCGAACGTCAATCCTGCTTCGCTGGGACTTACCAAATCTGGCGGTCTTTACTACAGCGTGATGACTTCTGGGCGCGACATCTACGTGGCCTCCATGGACCTTGAAGCCGGGAAAGTACTCTCGCCCTCCACCGTGATTCCGCAACCGTATCTCGGTCTGAACGATTCACCGCAGTGGTCTCCCGACGGGAAATACCTCGCCTACCTTGCGCAAAAGGATTCGAATTCGACTACGCCAAGGGTTACGCTGGCGATTCGCTCCATGGAAACCGGCAGAGTCCGCGAGCTGAGAACAGATCTCGCCTATCTGATTGCGGGCGACTACGGCCGGCCGCGATGGTCGCCCGACGCCAGCGCCTTTTTCGTTGTTGGAGCCGACAAGAAAGGCCGGCGGGGCATCTACCGAGTCGACGCACAGCAAGGGAAGTCAACTCCACTCGTGATCGAAGAGCCTGGGCAGGAGTATCCGCACTTAATGGCGCTGACACCAGACGGCAAGACGCTTATTGTCGCGAGATACGACGCGAAAACCAGAATGGCAGCTTTGTTCACTCACGACGTTCAATCGGCGAGAGAGCGGGAACTCATACGGCGTTCGAACTTGGGTGACAGTCCGGTGTCGCCCGACGGCCGGTTTCTGGCAGTCACCGACCGGGATCGCCAGGCGCCCTCGCTTTTGGTAATCCCACTCGAAGGGGGAGAGCCGCGCGAACTGCTGCGGGTCTCAGCACCTGAAACGTTGGGTGGATTCGTAGCGTGGTCGCCGGATGGGAAATCCCTGCTTTTCAGAAAATTCGTCGCGGGCGCAGCACAGCGCGATATCTGGCGGATCTCAGTGGAGGGCGGCGCTCCCCATGATGTGGGTCTGAGTGAGGGAATAGGCAGGTCTCCGAGTATCCATCCAGACGGCCATCAGGTCGCATTCACAACGATCCCCAACCCTAAGCGTGAAATCTGGGCGCTGGAGAATTTCCTGCCAAAGCAAAAATGAAAACACTATTCTTACTCTCGCTCGTGCTTCGTCCACCTCTGGGGCTGGACCTCTATATGCCCGTCCCGGAGGCGAATCCTCTGACGCCCTCGAAAATAGCGCTCGGTAGGAAGCTCTTCAACGACAAGCGGCTCTCCTTCGACGGGACGCTGGCTTGCGTGAGCTGTCACGATCCGAAGCTGGCGTTTTCGGACGGCCGAAGTGTTGCTCGCGGGATCAACGGCGCGGAGGGGGCTCGCAGTTCTCCCGCAATCGTCAATCGCGGCTATGGGCGGACGTTCTTCTGGGACGGGCGCGCGAAATCACTGGAGCAGCAGGCGCTGGAGCCGATCCTCAATCCCAAAGAACTCGGCATGACCGCGGCTGAGGCGGAGCGCCGCACGGGACTCAAGATCGCCGAAATCACCGGGGCGCTCGCGAGCTATGTCCGCACCATCCGATCGGGAGACTCGCGCTTCGATCAGTATGCGGCCGGGGACGCGTGGGCGCTCAGCGACGTCGAAAAGGCGGGTCTCGAAGTGTTCCGAGGCAAGGCTCGCTGCAACACCTGCCACGCGGGTCCGAATTTCAGCGACGAGAATTTTCACAACACCGGCGTTGCGTGGAGGGATGGCAAGATCGTCGACCCGGGCGCGGGGGAAGGGAAGTTCAAGGTACCGACGCTGCGAGAGGTCGAGCGCACGGCTCCGTACATGCACGACGGCAGCCTGGCGACACTCGAAGACGTGGTCGATTATTACGACAAGGGCGGGAATGCGAATCCGAGCCTGGACGAGGAGATTCGCCCGCTCCATTTGGCGGCCGATGAGAAGCAATCGCTGATCGCATTCCTGCGAACGCTTTCAGGGAAGATTCGCGAAGGCGGCCGCTGACGTTTACTTCTTCAATACGATCGATTTTCCGGCCGCACTCCAAATAGGAAGTTTGACCTTCTTCCCGCTCGCCAGCGTCAGCGTCCCACCTTCCCTACCGTCCGCAAGCTTGGCGCCGTCCTGGGCTAGGTATACCTCGACCGCGGTTTCTCCCGACAAGAAGGAATCCCGCGTCACCCCCTCGTGCTTCAGGGTGCTGGGACTTGCGATTTGCACAAGCCACGAAACGCCTTTCACGTCCATGTGAAGGAAGGCGTGAGGATTGTGCCACTCCACTTTTGTAACGACGCCTTTCAGCGTTGTCGGCTTGCTGGTGTCGAAGAGAACAGCTTGGTCGTGATGTGCCGCTAGCGGCCAAGTGGCCAAAAGAGCAATCGCCCATCTGAAGCACATGCTCAGATTATATACAGACTTGCAATGCTCCCTTTCCCCAAACGGTCTGCCTGCCGACGCCGGTCCAGACCGCGGCTTCGAGGTAGGGAATGAACTCGGCCAGATCGCCTTCGTATTCCGCCTCGCCCACGAACCCGCCGATCGGATGGACCTGCCCAGTGCGACTGCTGCGGCGCGAGACGTCCACTTGACGGATATCGCACCGGGTCATCCGCACTAGCGCCGCACGTTCGCCGAAAGCGCGGAAGTCGATTGCGAGGGGCCCGTCATCGTAGCGCTCGCGCAGCGAACTCACCCGGTCACGAATGCGGCAAGCGAGCACCCCGAATTCAGGACGATCCACCAGCCCGCCTGCGGTTTTCAACTCCGTGGGCGTGACGAACCGTACGGTTACACGTCTGACCGGCAGTGTAAGTGGTTCCAGGGACAACACCAAAGGCGTTTCGCCACCGGTCACGTTGGTCAGTTCCCCAAACTGCGTGAAGGCTTGAGTGAGGTGGTCCAGGATGGGGACCCGCATCTCGAAACAATTGAAATCAATGTAGAACGGAGATCCCTTGGGAATCTTGCATCCATCCAGATGCGCGGCGCGGATTACGAATGGTCTCGGGGGGTCGGCCAAACCACTCGGTCCGGCCTCGGAGGTTGGCCGGAATAGGTCCTGCGACAAAACGAACCCAAGCTTGCCGCGCAAAAGATTGGCCGATTTCCCCGGCGGAAAGGATAGAGTGTCTCGCGCAACAAACGAGAATCGAAGGGGATACAGGCGGAAATGCAAGTCTTATTCTAGCTGCCGTAAACTGGTTGGGTCCCATGCGGCTATTTGCGGGTATCGACCTTCCAGACGACGTCAGGAACCAACTCGGGGCCCTCCTCGACCGGTTGTGTCCCCTGGCGAAGCTCGCCTGGACGCCGCTCGAAAAGATGCACGTGACAACGAAGTTCATCGGCGAATGGCCGGAGGATCGACTGGACGAAATGAAGCGAGCCTTGAGCGAAGTCAGCGCACCCGGCTCGGTGGCCGTATCCATTCGGCGCGTGGGTTGGCTGCCGAGTCCACGCCACCCCCGCGTGCTGTACGCCGGGGTCGAGGCCAGCAAATCGCTCAACGCGCTGGCTGCGGCAACCGAGCAAACTCTCGAGCGTCTCGGTATTGCCCGGGAAGATCGCATCTACCGGCCGCACGTGACTCTGGCACGCGTCCGGGACCGCGTCCCGCTCGGAACACTGAAGGATACGCTCAAGACTTCAGAGCTATCCGATTTCGGATCCTATCAGGCGTCGTCGTTCTTCCTCTACTTGTCCGCAGCGGGGAAGTACACTAAGCTACAGGAATTTCGCATCCACAACTCATGAGTGCACTATTAGCAATCGTCGCCGCCTATTTGATAGGCTCCATCCCGTTCGGGTATCTGCTGGCGAAATTAACCACCGGCCAGGATGTCCGGACTAAAGGCAGCGGCAATATCGGCGCGACCAACGTGCTGCGCACGGCCGGACGAGGCGCGGGGATCGCCACGTTGGTTCTCGATATCGCCAAAGGAGTGGTCGCGGTGTGGCTCGCTGGATGGCTCACCAACGATAACCCCGGCTGGATGGCCGACGCCGCGCTGGCCGCCATGGCTGGGCATTCGTTCCCCGTTTTTCTGAAGTTCAAGGGCGGCAAAGCCGTCGCGACGTTTATCGGCGCATTCGGATACTTGATGCCGCTCCCGATGCTGGCCGTGCTGGTGGTCTTCCTGGTCACCATGGTTGCTACCCGCTACGTCTCTGCAGCGTCCGTCATGGCGGCTGCGGCGTTCCCTTTCGGCGTATGGCTGATCCTGCATCCGACGCTGACCGAGACCCTCGTTTCAGTGATTGCCGCGGGTTTCATCATTTACCGGCATAAACCCAACATGGACCGGATCCGCGCGGGTACCGAACCCGTCTTCCGCTGGGGAATCTCGTGAGGCTGGCGATTATCGGCGGAGGAAGCTGGGGCACTGCGCTGGCGATTGTTCTGGCGGAGCGCTGCGAGTCGGTCCGATTGTGGCTGTATGAAGCTGATCTTGCGGCGCGCATGACCACCGCGCGTGAGAACGATGTGTTTCTCCCCGGGTTCCGGCTACCGAAGCAGGTCTCGATCGGCACGGATCTGGCCGCCGTACTCGAGGACGCCGACATGGTGCTCGGCGTCATGCCCTCGCATCACGCTCGCCGCTTGTATTCCGCGATGCTACCGAATCTCGATCCTTCCATGATTCTAGTGAGCGCCACCAAGGGTCTTGAACAGGGGACGCTGCTCCGGATGTCGCAAGTCATCGCTCAGACGGTAAGTCCGAAGTTCGAGCCCCGGATCGCGGTTCTCTCCGGACCCACCTTCGCAGCCGAGGTCGCCCAGGGCAATCCGACCGCAGTGGTCATCGCGTCTTCCAATCCGGAGGCGGCTCGCTGCGTTCAAGCGGCGTTTTCAGGCCCCACGTTCCGGCTGTACACCAATTCGGATCCGATCGGCGTTGAAATGGGCGCGTCCCTCAAGAACGTGATCGCCATTGGCGCCGGCATCTGTGAGGGCCTCGGGCTGGGGCACAATCCCGTAGCGGCGCTGATTACGCGCGGCCTCGCCGAGATCACACGGCTGGCGGTCGCGATGGGTGGGCTCCCCAGCACGCTGGCGGGCCTTGCCGGGATGGGCGATTTGGTATTAACATGTACTGGAGCTTTAAGTCGTAATCGCATGGTAGGTATCGAGTTAGCTCGCGGGAGGAAGCTCGCTGAAATTGTCGGCTCCATGCGCATGGTGGCTGAGGGTGTGGAGACGTGCAGCGCGGCTGTCGCCTTGGGTCAAACGCTAGGTGTCGAATTGCCGATCATCAGACAGATGCACAACGTCCTACATCAAGGAAAGAGTCCGCGGGATTCGATCCGGGACCTGATGGAGCGATCCCTAAAAGGTGAGTAATGAAACCCCCGCAACCTTTTTCCGGTCCTGGGGTTAAAACCGATATGGAGGCTGTTGCTGCCCTGGAACGCGACGCTGAGTTGATGCTCCGCGTGCGCGAAGGGGACGACACCTGCTTTGCGTTGCTGCTGGAGCGCCATAGGGGTCCAGTGGTGCATTTCCTGTACCGGATGGTCCAAAACCAGGCGGTATCGGAGGAGTTGGCGCAAGAGGTTTTTCTGCGGGTCTACCGGAGCAGGACCAAGTACGAACCGACCGCTAAGTTCACTACGTGGCTGTTCCGGATCGCGACCCACGTCGCGCTGAATTGGATTCGTGACCGGAAGAAGGAAAAGGGCCAAGAGAGCCTGAACGAAGAATTGCTCGACGGGGCAGAACGCCAAGTCGCGGACCAGCAGCCGACGATCGAGCAAGCGATGGTAGCCAAGGTCAAAGTGCGCGAAGTTCGGCAGGCGATTGAGACGCTGCCGGCGAAGCAACGCGCGGCCGTGCTGATGCACAAGTACGAAGGGCTGGAGTATTCGCAGATCGCTGGCGTCCTGAGATGTTCGGAATCGGCGACCAAATCACTCCTGTTCCGTGCGTACGAAACGCTGCGGTCGCGGCTGGCCCACATGGCATGATGCAGTACTTGAGGGAATAACGATGATCTGTCTGAGCGCAAACAAACAGGGCGCCGATATCCTGCTCGACTATCTGGGAGGAACACTCGATCCCGCTCGCAAGGCGGAACTCGAGAGTCATGTCGAGGCGTGCGCGGAGTGCCGCGAATTGCTGGCGGTCTCCACGCGCATGGAGGAATGGTCGGCGCCCCCGGTCTCGTCAGATTTCGATGCCCGGCTGTACGCGCGTATCGCCCGGGAGGAAACGGCCAGACCGTGGTGGAAATTGCTGTGGCGACCCGCTGTTCCGTTGGCGGCCGCTTGTGCCGTACTGGCGCTGGCGTTGGTCGTCGACAATCCAGGCTTGGAGGAAAACCTTCCTACGCAGCCGGGTCCGGCCATGAACGCCGACATAGAGCAAGTGGAACAGGCGTTTGAAGATCTGGAATTGCTGATGCCACTGAACGCGGCGGCGCCAGTTCAGCCAACGCCGGATAAGATGTAGATGCGCTTCGCTCAAGCAATTTTCGCGGTAGTAATGCTAGCGGTGTCTGTGTCCCCGGCCCTCGCGCAGGATAAACAGGATAAAGAAGCTAAGCGGATTCTGAAGCAGCAGCAGAAGCTAAAACTGAAGCAGCAGAAGAAGGGGCTCGCGCTGCCTGGCCCGGCGGTGGAACGTTTCCTGCAGATGACTCCGGATGAACAAAGGCGTGCGCTGGCGCAGCTTCCTCCAGCGCGTCGCCAACAGCTCACCCAGCGGGTGAGGATGTTCCAGCAACTGCCGCCTGACGTGCAGGAACAACTTCGCGGTCGCTATGAGGTCTTTCTGGATCTTCCGCAGGAACGACGGCAGGCGATTCGGCAGGAGATCCAGCGTCTGAGGGGGCTGTCTCCGGCTGAGCGCAGGGCGCAGCTTGATGGTACCGAGGAGCAGAAGAACTTCTCGCCGGAGGAGTTGGATATCCTGCGGGGGGTCGCGGGGGGGCGGTAACCGCTCCCTTACGGTCAAGGCTCTGTTTTCGGCTGGGCGATGCGGGTTTTACCGTGGGTTTGACGAGCCGCGACCGTCAGGAAGCGGTTATCGATTCGGGCTCGGGCCGCGCGGTTACGATCTTTACCCGCGCGATGCGGTTGCGGTCCATCTCTTGCACCGTAAACGTGTGCGTTTCATGCGTCGCCGTATCCCCAGGCGACGGAATATACCCGAAGCGGAACAGCAGGAAGCCGGCCAGTGTCTCGAATCCCGCGTCGCCCGGGAGCTCGATTGCATACCGCGATGACAGATCGCGGATGCTAATGTTCCCGTCCACTTCAATGGCCTCGCCCACGGTCGGCGGAATCCGGCGGACGTCATGCTCGTCGCCGATCTCGCCGAAGATCTGGTCGAGCACGTCCTCTAACGTAACCAGTCCGGTGATGGTCCCGAACTCGTCGACCACGATGGCGACATGGGTATGATGTTTACGAAACTCGTCCACCAATTGGTTGAGCGGTTTGGTCTCCGGCACGATCAGCGGCTCGCGTAGATAACGGCGGAGGTGGAAAGGCCGCGCAGGCTGGCGGCGATCGGTGGCGCTCTTGCGTTCTCTCCAGACCCGCATCAAATCCTTGTAGTGGATGATGCCGATGATATGCTCGGGCTTTCCTTCGTAAACTGGCAGCCGCGAGTATTTGTGTTCAAGAGTCAGACGCAGCAGATCGTCGAGAGTGGCATCGACTGAAACCGAAACGATGTCCATGCGTGGCGTCATAATCTCGCGCGCATAGATTTCTTTCAACTGGAGCAGTTTCTGGATCGCATCTTCCTCGAAATCTTCCAAATGGCCTTCGCGCCGGCTGGATTCGACGATGAACTTCAACTCTTCCGGCGAATGCCCGCCTCCGCCGTGCCCGTGCAGTCCTATGGCGCGCGATACTCCGGAAGCGCTCCGCTCCACCACGAACACGAATGGCGCGGAGATTCTATAGAAGACCAGAAGGGCGGGCGCCACCAGCAGCGCCAAGCGGTCGGCTTTCTCGATCGCGAGATTCTTGGGCACCACTTCGCCCACTACCACGTGAACGAAACTGATCGCCAAAAAAGCAACCGTAAAGCTGACGCCGTGAAGGACCACCTCGCTCCGCCCGGTCAGCACCGGCGCAAAAATTCCCACGATCAGGTTGTAGAGCGTTTCCTCGCCCGCCCAGCCCAGACCCAAGCTGGCGAGCGTTACGCCGACCTGCGTGACGCTCAACAGTCGCTCGGGGTTCGCGAGCAGATCCAGCGCCACGCGCGCGGAGACCTGCCCGCGCTCAGCGAGCTCTTTCAGACGCGACCGGCGAACCGAGAGCAGCGCCACTTCCGCAGCGGCGAAGAACCCGTTCAGGGCCACGATGGCAAGAAGTAATATGAAGCGGAGGGGCATTTTTCCGCTACAATCGAGCCGTGCTATTCAACACGCCGCTGTTGCGGGTAATCAATTTGAGCATAGCGGTTTTGTTGGTCGCATTAGTGGGGGCCGGCTACTGGTTCGCCTGGCGTCCACTGCCGGAGACTTCCGGATCGATCTCGGCGCCGGTGACCGCGCGCGCCACCGTGGTCCGCGACGGCTTGGGGGTTCCCCACATTTCGGCAGCGTCCTGGGAGGACGCGATCTTCCTGCAAGGCTACGTGACGGCTCAAGATCGCATGTGGCAGATGGACGCGATGCGACGGCTGGCGGCGGGAGAATTGGCGGAAGTCGTGGGTCCATCGGCACTCGAAAGCGATCGGGACGCCCGCCGGTTGCGTCTCGCCCGCATCGCGCAGGTGCAGGAGAAAGGACTCACGCCGGAGGCTAGGGCGGTGTATAGCGCGTACGCCCGCGGGGTGAATTATTATCTCGAAACGCATCGCACCCGGTTGCCGTTGGAGTTCACGATCCTAAAATATCAGCCTCGCCCTTGGCGTGTGCAGGATACGATTTTGGCCGGCTCGCACATGTACCGGATGCTCACGAATTCGTGGCTCGAAGAGATCCGTAAGATGCACATGCTCGAACGCGGCGATCAACGCATGGTCAACTTCCTATTCCCGGAGCGAACGGGAACCGAGGTGTCTCCGGGGTCGAACGCCTGGGCCATTTCCGGCGCCCACACCGCCAGCGGCAAACCGATTCTGGCGGGTGATCCGCACCTCGAGTTCAGTATTCCCTCGCCCTGGTACCTGGTGCATTTGCAAGCGCCGGGTCTGGATGTCACCGGTTCGTCGATCCCAGGAATCCCGGCGGTGCTGGTGGGACACAACCAGCAGATCGCGTGGAGCGTCACGAATCTCGAATTCGACGTCCAGGATCTTTATCGCGAACAGATCGAATTGCAGAATGGACATTACCAGGTCCAGGGCAAGGTAATGCAAGCTTCGTTCGAACGGGACGTGATCGCGGTCAAGGGACAGAGGCCCACCGTGACTGACACATGGGTGACGCGGCATGGGCCGGTGTTTCTTGCGGAGCAAAACCAGCGATATGTCCTGCGCTGGATGGCGGCCGAGATGCCGACTTTGGACTTTCCTTTTCTCGCGGTGAACCGCGCGCACAATTGGGAGGAGTTTAATCAGGCGTTACGGCGCTACTCGGGTCCGCCGCAGAATTTCGTTTACGCGGATGCCTCTAATATCGGCTACCATGCGGCCGGATTCCTGCCGATCCG